>Ga0209198_1000333_pt1 | contig 44756 bp, 45 predicted proteins | sample COGITO_mtgs_1105_2_FD_184804 | JGI IMG/M metagenome (GOLD analysis project Ga0209198, IMG submission 184804) | Pelagic marine microbial communities from North Sea - COGITO_mtgs_110519 (SPAdes) (version 2) | ecosystem: Environmental > Aquatic > Marine > Epipelagic ...
CCCCGCCAAAACAACGGTCACGCCCGCGCTTTCTCCCAAGGCCGTGGGCTGCGCAGCCCTCGCCATACCTCGAATGACAGCGACCTCCTCGCGCAGCCCGTACCTATGGGAGAGCCATGACCACTTACAGCCGAACATTTGAAATCACGACGAAAGACCTAGGAATGCTGAAGATGATGGTCTATCGTGAGCAATGGACGCAGTCTATATTTGAATCCCTAGCCCATGCAAAACCTGTAAGCCGTGCAACTAGGGAATCGGAAGCGACAGTCGAGGTCACTATGCTAGACCTTGAGTCAATTCCGTTTGAGTATTGGCTGAATGGGGACAACTGTATCGGAACAGTGACCGCACCTCAGGGCGACGATGAGCAAGCATGCAAAGCGAGAGTCGCCCTTGCCTACAAGGCTGTGGAACCGGAACTGAACAGCTGGATGGACTTTGGAGACGATGGCAAGACCGCTGTTCTCAACATCACTCTTTGATACTCGGCTTTAAAACCAGAGGAAGGCAACGTGCTTGGAACCATCATCGGCGATATAGTTGGCTCGCCTTACGAATTTCACAACTACCGAGATAAAGGCTTCGAGCCACTTTTTCATGAAGCGGCTAGGTTCACAGATGACACTGTGTGCACCATTGCAGTTGCTGACGCCATCCTGAATGAAATGCACCCAGAAGATGCGCTCGTTAAGTGGTGCCGGTTGTACGCTGAAAATGGTGGATGGGGGAAGCAGTTTGCGCTGTGGTTTATGTCCGATCATCGCAAGCCGTACAACAGCTGGGGTAATGGTGCAGCTATGCGGGTATCGCCAGTTGGATTTCTGGCTACCACGGAGGACCAGGTGCTGGAGTGGTCAGATGTGGTCAGCGGCGTGACACACAACCATCCAGAGGCAATGGCGTCAGCGCAGGCGGTGGCATTAGCGATTTTTTGGGCAACAAATAAAGTTCCGGTTAACGAAATACGCTTGAGGATCAGTACTCGTTACAGTTACGACTTGGCTACCCCGATAGAGACTATCAGGGCAAGCTATGTGAGGACGGAACGGGCTAGAGACTCAGTGCCGCAAGCAATCACGTGCGCACTGCAAGCGACAAGTTTTGAGGATGCTATACGAAGCGCTGTGTCGATCGGCGGTGACAGTGACACGATTGCAGCTATTGCTGGAGGCATTGCCGAGGCTATGTTTGGATTGCCAGACGAGATTGCGGCTCGGGCATGGGGCTACTTACCAGACGACATGCAGGATGTAATACGCCACGTTTATCTCGGGACTAATTGAATTTCCTCGGGTGTGGGCGAGGCCGTCTATATATAACGTAGGCCACGCCCCCCCCTCCAAGTTATGGCTATAAATTTGAAACACCTCGGTATCAGCCGCATTCAAAGAGAGTTTTCAGCGATAGATTTACTTTTAAAAACTATACTTATTTAACCAGTCAATGGTATGTAACATCTACGATGTAGTCTAGGTGAACACGCTTTCCGCTTTCAGGGCGATATCAAGGCGACTGGTCCACGCTCATCGCATCAAATGTTGCGTAACGGACAACGTCCGATCGAGATCAAACCATATCTCGCCGTCCCCCGCTTTTGTGGGGGCCAGCATATTCCTTTTATTTTGGCCTTGTATCTTCTGCTGGAGAGAAAAACATGAGAATTACCATAAAAGTCGTGACAGTCATAACGCTGGTTGGCTTCCTGTTGACAAGCTGCTCAACATCCGGCGGAATATACGATCCCAAAAAGAAAGACGATGAGTTTTCCCTCAAGCGAACAATCGGGTTGGTGATTGGTGTCGCCGCTGCTGTTGCTGTAGCAAAAAATGGTGGTGGAGGGAGCGGCTACGTTCCCGACGATTACGCATGGGATTATCAGCCCGCAAATGCTCAATGGGTTTGCCGAAACAAAGCTAACGGCCAGTACGCCAAAAAAGAAAAATGTGATGGTAAGCGGCAAACTGATGCAACGTGGCCCGGATAACTCAACGCTCTAGAACTGAACCGACCCGAGACGTTGGTTCAAACAATCTACCTTTAGATACCTGCAGCTGAAATAATTCAAAGTACTTTGGATTCAAGCAAGCAGGCTTTAGACCAGACAGCCGTTGATGCTTGTTTGAGCGGCAGCTTGTGTGAGAAATTTTTAGGGTAGTCGCTAACATTTATTGAAGCTAAGAGGGCCTGTGCGTATGAATCACCTTGTGCAGCGGCTTTTTTAAAGAAACTGAAAGCTGTTTTGTAGTCGCCCTTTTTATACGCAGCATCACCATCTTCAAAGTCGCCAGCCCAGACAGCAGTGGCGAGTATCAAGGACAACGCAGTAAACAGCTTTTTCATAACCTACACTTTCTAATCAACTTGATGAAACCCATCATTAGAAAGATATTACCGTTTATTCAGAGCTACATCACCGATCAGAGACCTGACAAACAAGCGCTTTCCGCAACACCCTAACTCGCATGCTGAATTTTCAAGTTGTGGCTAAGTCAGAAAGTCAGATAATTGAAGGTGTCACCAAGGACTGAAATGCACACTGTATCGTTCTCCGATCTAGTCAACTCTGACCTCTACATTGACGCAATCTACGAAGGCGGCAATGCTGGTAATGCTGGTGATGACCCCATCTCCAAGCTTCTTCTGGGAACAGGTAATCAAGGAGGGTTTCGTCTTGTAGGTCCAAAAGGCGGTAGACGCTGGATTGTTCTCTATACCAGTGGTGAGGACACTAATTGGCCAGACACCATGGACACGCTAACCGGAACGTTCACCTACTACGGTGACAACAAGCAACCGGGGCAAGAACTGCATGCAACCAACAAAGGTGGCAACGCAGAGCTCCGAGATGTTTTTGCCGCACGTCATGCGAGCGGCAATGAACACAGCATCCCGCCAATTTTTGTCTTTCGTAAATGTCCGACAGACAAGAGTGCTCGCTCTGTACAGTTTCTTGGACTAGCAGTCCCGGGCACAGCCAACATGCAAGAAACTGAAGACTTGATCACTGTGTGGAAGAGTGCAGATGGAAAGCGCTTTCAAAACTACCGAGCAACATTCACGATATTGGACATCGCCACTATTAGCCGTCAATGGATCAAGGACCTTCAAGAGGGCGTGGTGCATTCAAAGAAGGCTCCCACTGTGTGGAGTGTCTGGTCCAACAAAAAAGTATTCAAGCCTCTGATTGCGATACCAACGTCGCTCACACGTAGCGCACAATCTCAGCGCCCACACACGGCAACGGAGGCATTGATACTCAAGACAGTCTGGGATTATTTCGGTGCACCATCAGATGGACATTCGGGTGCTCATGCGTTTGAACACTTCGCTGCTTGGGTGTTTTCGTTAACGGATAACCGGGTAGTCATAGATGAGGTTACAAGACGCTCACTGGACCACGGACGGGATGCAGTCGGCCACTATAAATTAGGACTAGACGCTGATCCTATCGTTGTTGACTTTGCGCTTGAGGCTAAGTGCTATGAACCGGGCCTAGATGGGCGCAAGGCAAACACAATCGGAGTAAAGGAAACGAGCCGTCTAATTTCTCGGCTGTTGCACCGGCAGTTTGGCGTACTTGTAACGACTTCAGTCATTGCGGAGCAGGCCTACGCAGAGATTAGAGAAGATAAGCATCCTGTCATCTTGATTGCTGGTGGCGATATTGCTCGGATACTGATTGCAAGGGGCATCAGTGCTCCTGCGCACCTAAAAGAAGAACTGAAGGCGTTTCCGATCGGAAGCTAATTTTCCTCGTGTGTGGGTGAAACCGTCTATATATAACGTAGACCACCCCCATGGCCCACACCCACCCCCTACTTAGCAGCAGCGCTGGAACAGCTGAACTTGGTTAGCTACGACACGTACGAGCCATCAGAACCAGCAACGCTCATCAACAAATCATCAATCGCAGCAGCGCCAACTAAGCTGACAACGGTGTTGTACTTGATCCCAGCAGCACTGGGGTAGGCATCAGCGATTTCTTGTGCAAACTCTGCAGTGAACTCACCGTTACGAACAACTGTTGTTATCAACGGATCAATTTCCGCATAGTTGAAAACTGTACCGTTGTAAGAAAGCGTATGCACTGTGCCGTTGTTCACCTCAATCAAACCTTTTAGCATTGACACGGTGCCGAAGAGGTTAACGATCACATCCAGTGTGTTGCCGGCGACACCACCATTACTCCCGGACGAACTGGAGCTGACGGGTGTCGTTGCAGTTGCGGGTGGTACTAAAAAATAATCTAAACTCTTCAGCCCCAAATCTTTAAAGCTAACATACTCAAAGTTTTTGAGGACTATCGGCACTTGGTTTAAGTGACTAACCGTCGCTACGATGTCACCATTGTTATTGCGAGAAATTGAATATTTTCCTGACGCATAAGAGTCCTCAACTTTTATTACGTCTACCCCACCTTTTGCGTCAATTTCTTTTTCATTTTGAAGGAATCCATTATTCGTAAATCTTAGTGAGGTAGCTGAGTAGGGGTCAATCGTCCAAATGTCATCTTGACTAGTGCCAACAACGTAAAGCGGTTGGCTAGCAGCAATGCCATCTGCCTCTTTTTCGGTTATTCCTGCAGTTATAGGGATAAGAAGCCCTGTTGTTTGGCTTGCAAGATAGGTCTCTCCCGGAAGATAGGTTCTGGTGGTAGTCATGTAGACCACAGTTGACTTGGTCAAGCTTCCACTGACATCCGCCTCTGAAATAAGCCCGTTTGTCAGCTGGAATCCTATTGTGTTGTCGTCAACCACCCAAGATTGGGCCACCGGAGCGTCCGTAGAAGTGTATGGATAGATGTACTGCGGGGGAACGTAATAATATGTAGTAGCCATGGTTCGCTCTAACTTCAAATTTAATAAGGCAGTGTAGAAACTACTTCCGCAATGATCGCCCCATACCTTTTGGTTTTAAGCAATAAACATTTTTCTGGCATGACGACTACCGTTGGAGCCAGTTTGAAATGCGCCCAAGTGCTTGCGTTAGGCACACAAGGCTAGCTTCCCTGCGTGTGGGCGAGGCCATTTATATATACCCCGCCATAGGGTCTGGCCCACGCCCCTCCCCACCGCAAAGGCAATTAGGCACCGGCACGATCTAGCAACGCTCATCTATGATACGAAGCGGTCACCTTCGGTTATTCTTATAAAAAATATTAGACAAAGCTCCGTATGAATAGCAGCGACATAGACGGCAACCGTTTCACCTTATTCTTTTTAATCTGTTGGACAGCTATCAAAGCAGGCTTGCTTTGGGCCGTTGTGATCGTGCTTGACCGCTTCATCATCACTGACATGCGGCTCGTCAACTTGGACGACTCTTCACTATTCCTGCTTTGCCTGCTGCTAACAGCAACCGCCCGTGGTGCGGATGGGTTGATAGACAAGTTAACTGAGCCTGCGAAAGTAGACAAAGGCGGCTGGAACAAGAAGCGAACCGATCGTCTTCTCAACATGGTGACTCATGGACGCTCAATTGATGAGATGGCTATGGAGTTTGAAGTTTCGGAGGACTCAGTCAGAGCCAAGATGGTTAGCTGCAAGGTTTGGGATGAATACCCGTACCTAAGAGTTGAAAGCCTTGAAAAGCAATTGGAGGAGGCAAAGGAGTCAGCAGAGGGCAAGCGAAAGCGCCTAGCCCGTGGAGCGAGCACTGGCACCGAAATGCCCAACCTGCCACCGATACCTCCCCCATCAGAAAACAAGGCGCTACACCGTGCTAAAGCCCCATTAGACAAGCTCATTGGTCTCAAGGGCGTTAAGGCCGAGATAGAGACATTGATCGCTCTGGCACAGGTTAGAGACATGCGGCGCAAGCAGAAGCTACCTGTATCCAGCCCGGCGTTTCACCTTGTATTTACAGGCAACCCCGGAACGGCAAAGACAAGTGTTGCTCGCATACTCGGAAAAATCTACAAATCCCTAGGGCTGCTGTCTTCAGGACATGTGGTGGAAGTTAGCAGAGCTGACTTAGTTGGGGAATATGTTGGTCAGACAGCACCTAAAACGACAGCAGCGGTGAAGCGTGCGCTTGGTGGCGTGCTCTTCATTGACGAGGCTTACACGCTAACCGCTTATCACGGCAATAGCGGGACTGAAGACTATGGCCTTGAGGCAGTTGATACGCTGTTGAAACTGATGGAGGATCACCGAAATCGCTTTGTTGTGATCGCCGCTGGCTACCCAGATTTGATGACGGAGTTCATCCGTAGCAACCCTGGCCTTGAGTCTCGCTTTAAAAAGAGCATCACGTTTGACAACTACGCAGTTGCCGACCTCGTAGAAATTTTTCAAGGTATGTGCAAGAGCTACAAGCTGAAACTAGCACCTGCGGCTGAAGAGGTTGTAAGACAGACCTGCGCCGAGATGAAAGCAACCAAGGGTCACCGCTTTGCCAACGGGCGAGACGTGCGGAAGTATTTTGAACAATGCGTTGAGCGGCAAGCTATGAGAATCAGCAAACAAGACGGAAAGGTTGACCTCAACGTGCTTGAGCTTGCTGATATCGGCGGATCACCGCTTGCGCTGGTTAGTTAGATACAGAAGCACTTTGCAGCGAGCAGGTGTCTGATTAACTTCTGAGCTTCGTGACCCCACGCTAGCAAGAGCCGGGGGCGTTCCACCATCGGAAGCTAATTTCCCCCGTGTGTGGGCAAGGCCATCTACATATAACGTAGACCACCCCCATGGACCACGCCCCTCCTAACCACGCTGTGTATTTGAGTTTGAACTAGACATCACCTCTTCAAATCCACTTATGGTTGATCTAATTTGCATTTAATGCTGACCAAGTGTGCAACGCCTGTATCGCGGAACAAGGTCCAGTCAGGGCTGGATATCCCCTGTTGATCTCCCAGCACCAAGGCAGCTACCAGCGCTGCGACGCGGGGTTGCCCGCTCAAAGCGCTCTGTATGCGGGCGCGCACCTGCCCACGCATGTGCAACAAGCCGTAGTGCCAGACGGTGGGGGCTGCGAGCATGCGGATAGGAGTGACGCCCGCTGGACGGACGTAACCTCGGGCATAAACGCCGCGAGACCACGCCTTTAACCGGCTGTCAAAGCCGTGCGGATTACGTAAGGCGTGCACGGCTTTGAGTCGCACCGGCCATTGCCACCGCGCACCGGGCTCGACGGCGTCAACAGGTGCATTGCTCGCATGACTCGCACCACGCGTGCGCGGGTAATAGCGTCGCAACTGCAAACGTCTAGGCCACGCCACCCACTGTCCATCCTCGGACTGACGGTGGGTCACATCAAAATCGAAACGGGTCGCGTAAGCACTGTTTGCTGGCAGAGAGGCGACATAACCCTGCACAGCGATATCCCTCCCCTCTAACGCGCTCGGTATTTGCGCGGCGTTGCGCACCGCGCCACGCCAACCCGTGCTGATGAATGCAGTGCACACCACGGCAGCCAATACCCAAGCTATCCCCATGTGCTGTCTGCGGGCCAAGGGGGTTGAAAACACCAAACCAAGCAGGCACAAAAATACCCATAGAGAGGTATCGGCAACAGGCCATAAGCGCGGCAGCGTTAGCAAGGCAGCCACGCCAAGACACCAGCTAAGTGGTGCCCCCCACAAGAGCACGCCCACACGATAGGCTTTTAGATCGGACACAGACGCCCCCCTCCTCTAGAATTAAGCCCTTATTACTGGAGAACAACATGAGTGTTTACGCGCGTCTGAGCGAGTTAGGTATTTCGTTACCGCCTGTGGCCATCCCGGCTGCAGCCTACGTGCCGTTTGTTCAAACGGGGCAACTGGTTTTTCTGAGCGGCCATATCGCTAAAAAAGACGGCAAGCCGTGGGTGGGTCAATTGGGTGTCGATACCGATACCACCACGGGGCAAGCGGCGGCGCGTGCCGTTGCCATCGACTTGATTGGGACCTTGCAAGCGGCGGCAGGCGGCGACCTCGGCAACGTCAAGCGGATTGTGAAGGTCATGAGTTTGGTCAACTCCGCCCCCAACTACACCGAGCACCACCTGGTGACCAATGGCTGCTCTGAACTACTGGGTGAGGTGTTTGGACCCGAGGTGGGTGCCCACGCGCGCAGCGCGTTTGGCGTGGCGCAGCTGCCTATGGGCTGTTGTGTCGAAATCGAGCTAATTGCCGAGCTCGTGGCAGTGGCCTGAGCGAGGCATTAACGAACGGTAATCGTGATCTCGCCCAGCCCATCAATCTGTCCGTGCATCACATCGCCGCGAACCACCGCCGCAACGCCTTCGGGTGTGCCCGTCATGATCACGTCGCCGGGCTCTAGGGCTTCGTATTGCGACAGTTGTGCAATTGACTCCGCTACAGACCAAATCAACAGGTTGATGTTGGACGACTGACGTGGCTGGCCATTCACGGTCACGCTGATCGTGGCATCGGCGGGATGACCTATATCCGCCACGGCACTAATCGGACCGATGGGTGCCGACTGGGCAAACGCCTTACCAAACTCCCAAGGACGTCCCTTGTCTTTGGCCTCACCTTGCAAGTCACGTCGGGTCATGTCCAAACCTACGGCATAACCAAACACGTGGCTTAGCGCGTCCGCGACCGAAATAGCTTGCCCCCCTTTACCAATCGCGACGACCAGCTCAATCTCGTGGTGCAGGTTGTTAGTCATCGGTGGGTAATCCATAGACTGAGGCGTACTGGCATCAATGACCGCCTGGGTCGGCTTCATGAAGAAAAAGGGCGCCTCGCGACTCGGGTCCTTACCCATTTCAATCGCATGGGCCGCGTAATTGCGCCCGACACAAAAAATCCGGTTGACAGGGAACCGCGCCTTTTGATTTTTAACTGGCAAGCTCTTAACAACGGGGGGCGAAACGCAATAGTCCATAGCAACTCCAGAAGGAAACCAACGTAAATAAAAAACAGTCGGGCAATGTTACGAGAAAACCACTGCAAAGACTGTCAAGCAAGCTACCATCAGCTACCCGCGTATCTTCCCGTGAGATCCCATGTCAGCGCCCAAGTCCTATATTCGCCCTAGTCTGAACGCCATCGCTGTGCCGATTGTGGGCGAATTTATATTGGGCATCAGCGTCGCGATGGCGGGCCTATACCTCGCCTCACAGACATCCGATGCAGCAGCGGGCGCGTTCGGCATGACGCAACAAGTGGTCGAAACACTGGCCGTTTTGTTTCGAGTTCTAGCCATAGGAATCGGTGTTGTCGTGACCCAAAAATTGGGTAGCAACAATACCACCGGTGCCAAACGAACCGCACTGGGTGCCATAGGCGCGGCTACATGGGTGGGCGCGGTGGCCGCTTTGTGGATGCTCTTCGGCAATGGGTTCACATTGCGTGCACTAAACGCCCCTGAGCCCGTTCTGGTACTCGCACAGACCTACATGATTGTGCTTGCGCCCGCACTCATTCTGGAAGCCTACAACCTCAGCATGGCCGCGGTACTGCGCGCCAACTTGCTCGCCAAAGAGTCGTTCGCGGTGATGGTGGTCATGCACGGTAGCCACCTCCTGTTCGCTTGGCTTCTGATGTTGGGATTTTGGGGGTGGGGTGGCTTGGGACTCAACGGCTTTGCCGTGGCATGGCTGTTGAGCCGTGCCATCGGGGTGGTGGTTCACCTTTGGCTTTGGCGCTCGCGCCTCGCAATTACGCCGCAACGTAAGCACTGGTGGCATGTGCCCCGTGACATTCTGAAACCCGTACTCACGATCGGCCTTCCCGCAGCCGCCTTGGAGCTCTGTTATCGCTTGGCTTTTCTGGTATCGGTCGGTGCGGTTGCGAGCCTCGGCGTTGCGGCATTGGCGACCCACGCGTACACCTTGCAAATCCTTCTATACGTCTCGCTCACCAGCCGCTCTCTCGGCTGGGCCTGTGAAATTATGGCGGGGCGCCTCGTTGGCGCAGGGCGGTTCAAGGAGGCCTACACCCTCGTGCTCAAAGGTACGCGCAGTGGTCTGATTGCATCGGGGCTCATGGCCGTAAGCGCCGCCCTCCTCGCGCCCTGGATACTGCCCCTGTTTACTAAAGACCCAGCGGTCATTCGCCTCGCGACGTGGTTGCTTTGGTTGTCACTGTTCCTCGAGTTGGGACGGGTGTTCAACATGGTGGTGCTCAGCTCTCTGCGGGCAGTCGGTGATAGCCACTACCCCTTAGCCGCCAGCATCTTGTCCATTATTTTCATATTGGGCTTTGGCTCGTACTGGTTTGGTCATTGGTTTGGCCTCATCGGTATTTGGGTGGCCTACATCGTTGACGAATGCTTGCGGGGGGCATTCATGATGCGCCGCTGGTACACGCTCGGGTGGGTCAGCAAAGGCAAGGCCATTTATCGGCGACTGCATGCCGACAACCGCCTGACGGATGCGACCCACCTGTCTGCGGTGGATGCAGATAGCCTCAAGGAAAACAGAACCACGTTGACCTCTGTGGTTTAGCCGTGTATGCGCCAGTGGTCAGCGACGACTTTGTGCCGGTTAACCGGCCTAGTCTTGCACCGCCTATGGCGTCCCGCCTGAAATGAAAAAAGCCCCCAGCTATTCCTAGTTGGAGGCTATTGTTCAATCTAATGGTCGGCGTGAAAGGATTCGAACCTTCGACCCCTTGCACCCCATGCAAGTGCGCTACCAGGCTGCGCCACACGCCGACAAGCAGAAAATTATAGCCGACGCTCGCGTTATTTTCTGGGCCTTACGGCCCGTTTCAACAAATATTAATCGCTGGCGAGGATCTCGCGAATACGCACCAACTCAGCGCGCAAGCCCACCATGTCAGATGCCCCTTGCATCGCCAAAGGGGCGAGACTGAGGGCCAAGGTGTTTTGGGCTGCCAAGCCCAATGACTCACGCTGCATGGCACGCGCCTCGTCCGAGGGCGTTGTCAGCAGCCCATCAGGTTCAGCGTTGCTACGGTCTGACGCAGGCGCATCCTGGAGACGGTTGCGCGCGCCACTGATGGTGAATCCCTGATCGTACAGGAGGTCACGTATTTTTCGGATCATCAGCACCTCGTGGTGCTGGTAGTAGCGGCGGTTGCCGCGACGCTTCATGGGTCGCAACTGGGTGAATTCTTGCTCCCAGTAACGCAGCACATGTGGCTTGACGTTGCACAGCTCACCGACCTCACCAATGGTGAAGTAGCGCTTGGCGGGAATAGCAGGAAGGGGGGAGGAAACGATTGGAGACACAACTGATAATCGACAGTAAGGCGCGAAGATTTAGCGTCAAGGCATTGACTTTACAGTATTTTGCTCTCCACCGTAAGCTTAAATTTTGAAATTACAACTTAGGGTTACAGGCTAACGGCACCCAGTTGGACCTGGTCTTTTAGCTTGGGACTGGCGTGGAAAGTCACCACACGCCTAGCCTCAATCGCCACGGGCTCGCCCGTTCTCGGATTGCGCCCCGGGCGAGATGATTTACTGCGTATTTGGAAATTCCCAAACCCGGTAATCTTCACATCATCGCCAGACACCAGTCGCTCCGTCACGATATCAAACAGGGCGTCAACCATGTCTTTGGCCTCGCGCTTGTTCAAACCAATGTTGTCATAGAGCAAGTCCGCCAACGCCGCTTTAGTTAACGCGGGCGATTCCATCGATTCGAGTGCAAATTCCATAGCCTGTATCTCAGCAAAAAATAGGATGAAGGGGAACCATACCGCAATTAGGCACGCAGCGTGGCGCCCAAGGTATCTTCTAGTGCGCGGCGAACCGACGCGACCGCCTCATCGGTCTGCTCATCCGTGAGCGTCAACTCATCGCTACCGAAGACCAAGCGAATCGCCAAGCTCTTGCGTGGCGCGGTCAATGCGTCCCCATTGTCAGTGGGCTTGGCGCGGTAAATGTCAAACAAGGTGACGCCCTTGAGCAATTGTTTGGTGTCTGCCCCGCCGGCTACCGACATCAGCTGCTGATGGGTCACGCCCTCGTCTACCCACACCGCCAAGTCGCGCTCGACGCGTTGCAGTTTGGGGACGGCTTGGGCAACCGGCATCTCACGTGCAAGCAGCGCGTCAAGCGCCAACTCAAACAAGATGGGCGCCTTTGGTAGGTCATAGCCTTGACGCCACTGAGGGTGCAACTCACCCACAAAGCCCACAGAAACCCCATTCAAAAATACCTCGGCGCAACGGCCAGGATGCATCGTCGGATGGCTTCCCACAGCGAACTCGGGCTGCATGGGCGCAAACAAGGCCTCCACATCGGCTTTGACATCAAAGAAATCAACGTCTTGGTCCTTGGCACCCCATTGCGTGGGATGGCGTGGCCCGAAGCACAGCCCCGCTACACGCATAGGCTGGCTGAATCCGGCCACACTGGTGTCGCTGTCTTGAACCGTCGTATCTTTGGTGAAAACACGCCCCAGCTCAAATACGTTGACACGCTGTGCGCGTCGGTCAAGGTTGAATTTCAGAACGTGAATCAAGCTCCCCAGCAGGCTAGAACGCATCACGTCCATGTGGCTAGCAATGGGGTTTAACAGGCGCACAGGATCGGCGTTGCCCGCCAGCTCTTGCTCCCAGCGTGTTTCGACAAAGCTGTAATTGATGGTCTCAAAGTAGCCTAAGCCCGCCAATTGGTGACGCAAGGCATAGGCTCCCCGGCGCGTCTCTGAGCGCACCTTGGGCAGCACAGGCGCCAACGGTGGCGTATGCGGCAGGTTGTCAAACCCGAGCATGCGCACGACTTCTTCGACCAAGTCTTCCTCGATGCGAATATCAAAGCGCTGAGCAGGTGCCACCACGGACAAACGGTCCGCGTCCAGTGTTTCTACGCGCATGCCCAAGCGGGTCAATACGCCCTCACACTGCGCCTGCGTAACCGGCATACCAATAATTTTGGAGGCGCGAGACACCCGCAAAATCACGGCGGGGTTGGTGGGGACGTTCACCACCTGGTCGTCAATTGGACCCGCCTCGCCGCCGCAGATCTCCAACACCAATTGTGTGATGCGCTCGATGTGGGTGACGACCGTGCTGGCGTCGACGCCACGCTCGAAGCGATGGCCCGCATCGGTAGAGAAGTTAAAGCGGCGTGAGCGCCCAGCGATAGCTTCTGGCCACCAAAAGGCCGCCTCAATAAAGACGTTCTTGGTCTCATCGGTTACGGCGGTTGCGTCGCCCCCCATGATGCCCGCCAACGACTCCACGGCCTGTGTATCGGCGATCACGCCCACCTTGTCATCGAGGGTGACCGTATTGCCATTGAGAAGCTTCAGCGTCTCGCCAGGTCGGCCCCAACGAACCGACAGATCGCCGTGTATCTTGTCTAGGTCAAAAATATGCGAGGGTCGGCCCAATTCGAACATGACGTAATTGGAGATATCGACCAGTGGCGCAACGGCACGTTGACCGCAACGCGCCAAACGCGCAACCATCCAATCAGGCGTCTTGGCCTGCGGATTGATGGCGCGCACCACGCGCCCTGCGAAACGGCCGCACAAATCGCTGTCAACCACGTGAACCGCCAAGCGCTGGTCATGGCTCGCCGCTATGGGCGTAAACACCGGTTGGTTGAGCGGGGCGCCGGTGATGGCACTCAACTCCTGAGCGACGCCGTAGACACTCAAACAATGCGCCAGATTGGGCGTGAGCTTGAGGGTAAAGAGTTGGTCATCCAGCTTCAGGTAGTCACGCAGGTTAACGCCCAATGGCGCATCGCTAGGTAGCTCACACAAGCCATCGGGCCCCTCGAACTCAAGGCCTAATTCGTCGCTAGAGCACAGCATCCCAAAGCTCTCAACGCCGCGTAATTTACCCACCTTGATTTTGAACGGCTTCCCATCTTTTCCTGGCGGCAGTTCTGCGCCCACCATTGCACATGGCACGCGGATGCCCGGTCGCGCGTTGGGCGCGCCACAGACAATGCTCAAGCGCTCAGGAACACCAACGTCGACCTGACAAATGCGCAAGCGGTCTGCGTCAGGATGCTGTTCGGTCGTGATGATTTCACCCACTACGATGCCTGTAAACGGCGGTGCAACGGGATCTAAGTCCTCTACTTCGAGACCGGCCATGGTTAGCGCATCGGCTAAGTGCTGTGTATCCAAGGGTGGGTTACAAAATTCACGCAACCAAGATTCAGGAAACTGCATGCTGGGCTCTCAACTACAAATTTAACGGGGGTGACGATCGCCGACGGTGACGCCTTATTGGAACTGGCTCAAAAAGCGCAGATCGCCATCAAAAAACAAACGTAAATCATTCACGCCGTAACGCAACATGGTCAGTCGATCGGGACCCATACCAAAGGCAAATCCAATGTAGGTCTCAGGATCCAGCCCCATGTTGCGCACCACGTTGGGATGCACCTGACCACAGCCAGCCACCTCCAACCACTTGCCCGCAAGCGGGCCACTAGCGAACTGAATATCAATTTCCGCGCTGGGCTCTGTAAACGGAAAGAAGCTGGGGCGAAACCGCAATACCAAGTCATCGGACTCAAAGTAGGTGCGGCAAAACTCAGTAAAAATTACGCGCAAGTCTTTAAAGCTGACGTTACGTCCGACCCAGAGGCCTTCGCACTGGTGAAACATGGGCGAATGCGTGGCATCGCTGTCTACGCGGTACGTGCGGCCTGGCGCGATGACCCGGATTTCGGGCATGTCCTTGCCCGCGTCTAACGCCTCGCGATAGCGCTTGACGTGCTGTACCGCATGGCGAATTTGCATGGGGCTGGTGTGGGTGCGGAGCAAATTCGGAGCCTCCGCAGAGCCCCCTTCGACATAAAACGTATCGTGCATAGAACGCGCGGGGTGGTCTGCCGGCGTGTTCAATGCGGTGAAGTTAAACCAGTCGGATTCGATTTCAGGCCCATCGGCGACCTCGAACCCCATGGAATTAAAGATAGACTCAATGCGCTCAAGCGTCCGGCTCACAGGGTGCAAGCCACCCACACCTCGGGTACGGCCAGGCAGCGTCACGTCCAATGCCTCGGCCTTCAACTGAATCTCTAGTTCTGCGCGCGCCAAGCCAGCGCGGCGCGCCTGAAGCGCGGCCTCTATGGCTTGCTTCGCTTGATTAATCACGGCACCTTGGGCCTTCTTTTCCTCAACGCTGAGCGTTGCCAGCCCCTTCATTAACGCGGTCACACGACCACTTTTTCCTAAAAATTGCGCCTTCGCATTTTCTAGCTCATTAACGGTACTGGCTTCCTCAAACTGGCGGCGTGCCGTTTGAACCAAGGGTTCCAATTCGATCATCGGTATCTCGACTTCGTGAGGGACGAGCGTTTCAGCTCACATTAAGGGCGCAAGCACCCCGTCAATTGGACAGGGGTCGCATCTCAACAAAAGAAAAAGGGCTAGTGCTATCGGCGTTGTAGCCAAGCGCTAGCCCTCATCTTTTGCACCAAATCCATTTGCATGGATTTGAATGGTCATCAAGCAGCCAGTTTGGCTTTCACTTGATCAACAATAACGGCAAAACCCGCTTTATCGTGCACAGCCATATCGGCCAACACTTTACGGTCAATCTCAATCGCCGCCTTCTTCAGGCCGTTTGCGAACTGGCTGTATGTCATGCCCAGTTCACGCACACCCGCGTTGATACGGGCAATCCACAACTGACGGAACACGCGCTTTCTATTGCGACGGTCACGGTAGGCGTATTGACCCGCCTTCATTACCGCCTGTTTGGCGATACGGAAGACATTGCCGCGGCGACCGCGGAAACCTTTTGCAAGGGCTAAAACTTTTTTGTGGCGGGCACGAGCCGTGACACCACGTTTTACGCGAGGCATATATTTCTCCTAGTTCGTCGCTAAATCAAATGCCCGCATAGGGCATAACCGATGCGATGTTGCCCATATCGGCTTTCGCAACACTGGTCGCACCACGCAAATGGCGCTTGGCTTTAGTGGTCTTCTTGGTCAGGATGTGACGTTTGAAGGCTTGACCGCGCTTAACGGTACCACCGGGACGAACGCGGAAACGCTTTTTAGCCGCGCTCTTGGTCTTCATCTTGGGCATTTAAATGCTCCTTTTACATTGTGCTCGTGAGGCGCTGTGAACCTTCCACAGACTTGTTGGCCCCGAGACACTTCTTTTCGTACCGTCCAAGTCCAGCGGTTTAAAGCGCTAGCCCCTTGGGCACGTCGTTGGCAGGTTTTACAACCCGCCTATTTGTTAGGTAATGGCACAAGGCCTTACCCAACAAATCAGTCGGTCTAAGGCTTAGGCCTCAGACCCGCTTTCGGATGTTGCGACAGCAGCAGCTTTCTCGGCAGCAGCCTTCGCAGCACCCGCTGGCTTTTTACGACCAGGTGCAATCATCATCACCATCTGGCGGCCTTCCAACTTGGGAAACTGCTCCACCAAAATCACATCGGCTAACTCATCACGCAAACGGTTCAACAAATCCAAGCCCAGCTGTTGATGGGTAATCTCACGACCGCGGAACCGCAGCGTGATCTTGCACTTGTCACCGTCATCCAAGAAGCGGCGAATATTCCGCACCTTGATGTTGTAGTCGCCGTCGTCCGTACCCGGACGAAACTTCACTTCTTTAACCTCAATAACCTTTTGCTTAGATTTCGCTTCAGCGGCTTTCTTCTGCTCTTGGTACTTGAACTTACCGTAGTCCATCAATCGACACACTGGTGGCGCAGCATTGGGGGAAATTTCCACCAAATCAACATCCAACTCACCCGCCTTCACCAAGGCATCAGCGATGGACATCACGCCTAAGGGTTCGTTTTGTGGGCCACTGACACGGACCTCAGGGGCCATGATTTCACGGTTTAAGCGATGCTTTCGCTCTTCACGGTGTCGACGATCACGAAATTCGGTAGCGATGGTTAAATCCTTTTCTTGCGGCCAATACCGCGTTTAAAAATACATGCGGGCTGTCTTGAACACCCTCACATTGCTGGTTGACGTTAAGCCTAGGTTTTATCCGCCACGGCTTTGGAGACCAACTCAGCAAATGCTTCTATGGACATGACACCCAGGTCTTGGTTACCACGCGCACGCACAGCAACGGCACCCGCGGCCACCTCTTTGTCACCGACAACGGCGATAAAAGGTACCTTTTGCATAGCCCAACTGCGTATTTTAGCCGTAATTTTCTCGTTACGACCGTCCACCTCTACCCTAAGCCCTTGATTACGGAGCGATTTTGCTAAATCGCGCCCGTAACCGGCCTGAGAATCGGTGATATTGAGAACCGCAACTTGCGTTGGCGCCAGCCAAGTGGGCAGCGCGCCTGCGTGCTCTTCGATCAAAATACCGATGAAACGCTCCAAGCTACCAACGATCGCGCGGTGCAGCATGACGGGCCGGTGGCGGCCACCATCCTCACCCACATACTCGGCATCTAAGCGCTCGGTCATAAAGAAGTCAACCTGCATGGTGCCGCACTGCCATTGGCGTCCGATCGCATCCTTCAGGGTGTACTCGATCTTTGGACCATAAAAAGCACCGTCCCCAGGCGACACCTCGAAGTAACAGCCAGAGCGTCGCAAACTCTCCATCAGCGCGTGCTCGGCCTTGTCCCAACTCTCATCAGAGCCTATGCGTTGCTCTGGACGCGTCGCCACCTTGTAAATGATGTTGTTGAAACCAAAGTCTTTGTAGACTTTTTGCAACAATGTGGTGTAAGCCTCACATTCGGCCAAGACATCGTCTTCCGTACAGAAGATGTGACCGTCGTCTTGCGTAAAGGCGCGCACGCGCATGATGCCGTGCAAACCACCCGTTGGCTCATTGCGGTGGCACTGGCCAAACTCACCATAGCGCAAGGGCAAATCACGGTAACTCTTAATCCCTTGCTTAAAGATTTGAATGTGTCCGGGACAGTTCATGGGCTTCAGCGCGTACTCGCGTTTTTCGCTTTCCGTGGTGAACATGTTGTCGCGGTACTTGTCCCAATGCCCCGTCTTCTCCCACAGGCCTTTGTCCAGAATCTGCGGCCCCTTGACCTCTAGGTAGCCATTGTCCCGGTACACGGCACGCATGTACTGCTCCACCTCTTGCCATAGCGTCCAGCCCTTGGGGTGCCAGAAAACAGTACCCGGCGAGTGCTCGTCAATGTGGAACAGGTCTAGCTCGCGGCCAAGTTTGCGGTGGTCACGCTTCTCCGCTTCCTCCAGCATCGTCAAATACTGCTGGAGCTCATCTTTGGTCGCCCACGCTGTGCCGTAAATACGTTGCAACATTTCGTTGCGATGGTCACCGCGCCAGTAGGCACCCGCCACCTTCATGAGCTTAAAGTGCTTGAGCTTACCCGTGCTCGGCACGTGCGGCCCACGGCATAGGTCTTCGAATGCACCCTCGCTGTACAAACTCACCGCTTGGTCGGCGGGAATGCTGCCAATAATTTCCGCTTTATAGGCCTCACCCATTTGCTTGAAATGCGCAACCGCCTCGTCCCGAGGCAACACACGGCGCACCACCGGTTCGTCCTTTGCGGACAAGGCGGCCATGCGCTTCTCAATGTTGGTCAGGTCCTCTGGCGTAAAGGGACGCTTGTAGGCGAAGTCATAGTAAAAGCCGTTCTCAATAACAGGACCAATCGTGACCTGCGCATCCGGAAACAAGTCTTTCACGGCGTAAGCCAACAAGTGGGCCGTCGAGTGCCTAATGAGCTCCAGCCCCTCGGGGTCTTTCGCGGTGACAATCGCGAGTGCCGCGTCTGCCTCAATGCGGTGGCTGGCGTCAACCAATACCCCATCGACCTTGCCGCCCAACGTCGCTTTCGCCAAGCCCGCGCCAATGGACAGCGCCACGTCCGCAACGGTTACGGCTTGATCAAATGTACGGACAGCACCGTCGGGTAGCGTGATATTTACAGTCATGGGCTTAGCAACGAATTGCCGATTGGGGAAAACCCATCATTTTACCGACTTGTGGTGCCGTTTTTTGAACACGGTTTAGCGCGGCCATTTGTCTTAGGGCGTGACGCCTAAGCAGCGCGCCAGCAGGTCTAGGCGGTCTTGTCCCCAGAACAACTCCCCGTCCACCACGTAAGTCGGTGAGCCGAAGACGCCCACGGCAATGGCCTCATCGGTGTTGGCTTGATACTGCTTTGCCGTTGGCTCTTGGGCAGAAATGGCCAACAAATCTGCAGGCAAACCGCGTGTTTTGATCAGCGCCGCCAACGTTTCTGGATCGGCAATGTTTTTTTCCTCCGCCCAAACCGCGCGCAACAAAGCACCTGCCAACCCCATGGCCTCGGCGACACCGTGCTGCATATGCGCGGCAACCAGCAGCTTTGTCGCCGCATCGGCTGCCACGGGGAAAAACGCCGGGTGAATGGTTAGCGGCATATCCAGTGACTCGCTAAACCGCTTCAATTCCATCAACCGGTAGGCCTGACGCTGTGGCGCCCGCTGCCCCAGCGGTAGCCCCCCGGATACCGGGAACACCTGCGCTAGGTCCATGGGCTTGAAATGCACCTCGGCGCCCGCGCGTGCGGCCAACGCGGCGAATCGTTCATGCCCGAGGTAGGTCCACGGGCTGTTGGGTACTAAAAAGTAGTCTATGGTTTGAGACATGGCGCGAACTCCTAGTGACGCAATGGGTAGTCAACAGTGACCAGCGCGCACCTTAGCAGACCGGATGGACGCTGTCAGCCCAGTAGCGGACGATGCCGCTCACGTGGCTATGCGGAAGTGGTATTGAATCTCACCGCTATGCACGGTCCCCTTTGGGATGAGCGTCGATGGAAATGAGGGGTGATTAGGTGCATCTGGATACGCCTGTGGCTCTAAACAAATGCCAGCGTAGCGCCCCATCGCCCGCCCTGCTTTACCCGCATGCTTGGGCAGCGTGCCGTCCAATGCCCCGCCCGTGTAGACGACCAAACAAGGTGAGGTTGACCAGACATCCATGGCAATGCCAGACTGTGCCCCCGCCAACGTGGCTTGCAGGCGAAGGCCAGTGATCTCGGCTGGTGGGTCAGGCCATACCCACGCATGATCGAACCCGAATTGACCCTGGGAGCCATCCCAGACCGAATGGCTGTCCAATGCAGCCGAGGTGCGCAGGTCAAACGGGGTGTCGCCTACGGGCAAGACGCTACCCGTAGGCAGCTTGTCCTTGTCTAACGGCAGCCATGCAGGTGCGTTGACCTGCAAGGCATGCGCCTGCACCGTGCCTCTGCTACATCCATCCAAGTTAAAGAAAGCATGGCTAGTGAAACTACCGACCGTATCGCGGTCCAAGGCCTCCGCTCGGTAGCGAATACACACCTTGTTGTCCCCCTCAATCGCGTAGGTCACGTGCAGCAGGAGATCGCCGGGGAAGCCATCAACCGCTGAGCGAAAGCGGTGTGCCATGGTCACAAAGTCAGTGCCTTGATCAACCACCTGAAAAACCTGATGTCGACTACCGCCCGCACCACCATGCAGGCAGTTGGCGCCATCATTGGCGGATAAGCGCCAAGACCGCCCCGACAGGGGGAAGGCCGCACCACCAATGCGGCAAGCGTAACGCCCAATGAAGGCGCCCATGGACGGTACGCCATCGCGCACGCCTTGCAAGCTGTCATAGCCCAAGACCACATCGCGCACCACGCCCTCGGCGTCAGGCACCAGTGCTTGTAGCCAGCGTGCGCCGTAGGTGCAAATTGACAGCGACAGACCGGCACCGCCGGTGATGGTGACCAGACAAACGGGCACGCCATCGACTTCCCCAACAAAGGCGTCAGTATCCAAAGCGTGGGCGGTCATGGGGGTGCCGTGCATCGCACCTTAGGTCACAGGCGCTGGATTAAACAACACCAACTGGTTATGCAAGCCCCAACGCTCTGCCCATGGTTGATGCGCGCCACTGGCGACCTCAAGCATCAGTTCAAACAGTGCCAGCCCCGACGCCGCCAAGGTGCTGTCCCCGTCGGCGACGGTGCCCGCATTGACGTCCATGAGGTCGTGCCAGCGCGTGGCCAAATCGGTGCGCGTCGCCACCTTGATCACTGGGCACTCGGCCAGCCCGTACGGTGTGCCCCGCCCCGTGGTGAACACATGCAGGTTCATGCCTGCCGCGAGTTGCAAGGTGCCACAAATAAAGTCACTGGCCGGCGTTGCCGCAAACACCAAACCACGCTGGTCGCGTCGCAATTTTTCACCCGGACTGAGCACATGGGAGATCGCCTGCGTGCCACTTTTAACGATAGAGCCCATGGCCTTCTCGACAATATTAGACAAGCCACCAGCCTTGTTGCCTGGGGTGGTGTTGGCGCTGCGATCCACGTGGCCACGCTGTAAGTAGGCGTCATACCAAGCCAGCTCTTTAACGATATCAGCGGCCACCGCCTCGCTCGCTGCGCGCGCAGTCAGCTGGTCAACCGCGTCGCGCACCTCGGTGTTTTCGCTGAACATCACGGTAGCGCCCGCCTGCACCAACAAGTCTGTTGCATAGCCCACCACAGGGTTGGCTGTGGCGCCACTAAAGGCGTCACTGCCACCGCACTGCACGCCGACAACCAGCTCGCTGACCGAGACGCACTCACGGGTCCGTCGATTGAGCCGCTGCAAATGCCGGTCTGCGCCGTCCACAATCGCCTGCACCATGGATTGAAAACCCACGTATTTCGGATCCTGCAAACGCACCACATCCAAGCCGGCTGCGGACGCCTCACTTGCCTTACCCACCTCAACGGCCGCCGGTTGCAACGCGATAGACCCGGGCGGCAACAAGCGCTCGGGCTGGAGCTTCTCGCACCCCAAGCTAACCACCATCAACTCGCCGCCAAAGTTGGGGTTCAGGCTGATATTGCGCACTGTGCGGATGGGAATGACCGCATCGGGGGCATCAATCGCCACACCACACCCGTAGGCGTGATCAAGTGCAACCGCACCGTCGACATGGGGGTAGCGAGGGAGGAGCTCCTTTTGAATACGGGTCATCGCGTGCGCGAGTACCCCCGACACGCACTGCACGGTGGTGGTCACGCCCAACAAATTTCGCGTCCCCACAGACCCATCCGGATTGCGATAGCCCATAAACGTTGCGCCAGACAGATCGGGCTTTGAAGGGTCTGGTACGGGGGACTTCGTCGCCATAGGCAACTGTTCGAAATTGCGTGGTTCAGGCATTTGAATCACGCGCTCGTGCACCCAACTACCCGCGGGCAAATCTTGCATGGCATAGCCAATGGTGACACCGTAACGACAAATGGCGGCCCCCTTGGCAATGGCGTGCAGGGCCACCTTGTGCGCTTGCGGTATCGCTTGCACCAAGCGTAGGCCGCTCGGCAACACTGTGTCCTTGGCTAACCCGCCATCATTCCCAACGATCGCCACGTTATCCGCGGCGTCCATTTGAATCAAGACCGGCTTAACGCTCATGGCGCGCCCTGTACATTTACAAACAGGCTGTACAAAGAGTGCGAGCTGGCCATGAACAAGCGGTTGCGATGTCGACCACCGAAACACAGATTTGCGCAACGCTCGGGCAAATGGATGTGTCCAATTGGCTGCCCGTCAGGACTGAAAACACGCACCCCGTCTAGGTCAGTCAAGTCGGCATCGGGCTGACCCGAGCTACCAAAACCAGCCCAAATGTTGCCCTGTACGTCTACGGCAATCCCATCCAACGCACCGTAACCATCGGGGTTGATATGTAAGCGCTTGTTATGCAAGCTGCCATCTGGCGACACGTCATAAGCCCACAGCAGGCGGTAGGGCTCAGCGCGGCTCTCCACCACGTACAACACCTTTTCATCCGGCGAGAAAGCCAGTCCGTTGGGCCCTGCCATGTCGTCAATAACGCGCGTCAGCTTCCCGCTGTCGGTTTCTAGCCGGTACACGGCATGCGGCAACTCCGGCTCGGCGTACGCCCCCTCCCACCAGCCCGAAATACCAAACGTTGGGTCGGTAAACCAAATGACCCCGTTTGACTGACAAATGATGTCATTGGGCGAGTTAAGCCGCTTGCCCTCGAAACGGTCCGCCAGCACCGTAATAGCGCCGTCATATTCCGTGCGTGTAATCCGACGCCCACCGTGTTCACACGTGATCAAACGCCCCACCGTATCGCGCGCCAGCCCATTGGCATGATTCGACGGCTGCCTAAAGACACTGGCGGCGCCCGAGGTTTCATCCCATCGAATGATTCGGTTGTTCGGAATATCTGACAGCAAGAGGTAACGCCCATCCCCAAACCACACAGGTCCCTCCCCCCAACGCAAGCCGGTAAGCAGTTGCTCCACGCTGGAGCTGAACAGCCGCAGGCCCATGAAGCGGGGGTCCAACACCTCGACAGCGGGGTCTGGATAACGTGTGTTCGGTGTGAACGGCACATTGACCGCACTACCCATGGCTAAGTTCATCAGACTGTCCTTATTTCTTTTTGATAGATCACATCATGCCAAGAAAGTACCGCCGTTGCTATGAACGTACCGCAGTTGCTATGATAAGTCATCGTACAAATTTTCACTCTTTTAAACCTCTGAGGCGCTTATGCAAACCACCCCCCGGAGCAAAACCCTGTCCACCCATTTGGCGACACAGTTGATGTCACGTATTCGCGATCACAGCTACCCACCAGGGAGCAAACTCCCAACGGAGGCGCACATCATGGCGTCATTCGGCGTGAGCCGTACGGTCGTTCGAGAGGCCTTGTCGCACTTGCAAGCCCACAGCCTCGTCGATACGCGACAAGGGGCAGGCACGTTTGTGCGTGTCCCGCCAGACATCACCCCCTTTACATGTGAGCCCGAACAGGTCGCATCCCTCAATGAGACCATCGCCCTATTGGAGTTGCGAATCGCACTCGAAACAGAGGCGGCAGTTTTAGCGGCCTTACGCCGAACCCCCGAGAACTTGCGGCATCTAGAGCAAGCACACAAACAGTTTGCGCGTGCCATTGCCAATGACCAAGATGCGGTTGAGGCGGACTATGCCTTTCACGTGGGCATCGCCAAGGCAACACAAAACGCCCACTTCTCAGGGTTTCTCGTACAACTCGGGGAGCGTGTCATTCCCCGATCACGGGCGGTGAAAAAGCAGCCCATTGATCTGCCACAGAAGGACTACTTGCAACGCGTCCATGCCGAGCACGAGAGCCTGCTACATGCCATTCGAGACAAAAACTCTGAAGGTGCACGCACCGCCGTGCGCGCACATTTATCCAATAGCATCGACCGCCTGAAAATGCGTAGAAGCGCGGAACGCTGAACACCACTACCGCCAAATTGCGCGTTATTGCAACAACTTGTATGATGACTTAAACGCAAATAACCCGTAAAAAAGGACCTCGACCCATGTCTCTTGCCAGCGACCAAATGTGCCCCAAGATCACAGAGATGCAGGTGATCCCCGTTGCGGGTCGCGACCACATGTTGCTCAACTTAAGCGGGGCCCACGGCCCCTTTTTTACCCGCAATGTCGTGGTGCTTACTGATTCAGCTGGCAATCAAGGTGTCGGAGAAGTGCCCGGGGGCGAGGCAATTCGCAACACCCTAGAAGATGCACGCACCTTGGTGGTGGGTGAAACATTGGGGCAATACAACGCGGTACTGAACGCCATGCGTACGCAGTTTGCCGATCGCGATCGTGGCGGACGTGGCCTACAAACCTTTGACTTGCGCACGACCATTCATGCCCTGACCGCGGTAGAAAGCGCCATGCTCGATCTGCTCGGACAACACCTCAATGTCCCAGTTGCCGCCTTACTCGGAGAAGGACAACAACGCGCACGTGTTCAGGTTTTGGGCTACCTCTTTTATGTGGGAGACCGACATAAAACGGACTTGCCGTATGCGGCCGATAACGCGCCAGTCGACGATTGGACCCAACTGCGCAGTGAAGAAGCCCTGACCCCAGAGGCCATTGTGCGGCTCGCTGAGGCCGCGCATGCACGCTATGGATTTCAGGACTTCAAACTAAAAGGCGGCGTGTTACGCGGCGAGGAAGAAGTTGAGGCGGTGACCGCACTGCATGCGCGTTTCCCTGAGGCGCGCATTACCTTGGATCCCAATGGCGGGTGGTCACTAAAGGACGCCATTCGCCTGCTGCGTGACCAAGGCAAGGTCATGGCCTATGCAGAGGACCCATGCGGTGCCGAGGGGGGCTTCTCAGGACGCGAGGTAATGGCCGAATTTCGCCGGGCCACCGGCTTGCCCACGGCGACCAACATGGTGGCGACCGACTGGCGGGAGATGGCGCACAGCATACAGTTACAAGCCGTGGACATCCCCTTGGCAGACCCGCATTTTTGGACCCTGCAGGGCTCCGTCCGCGTCGCCCAACTCTGCCAAATGTACGACCTCACTTGGGGCTCACATTCCAACAACCACTTTGATATTTCGCTGGCCATGTTCACGCACTGCGCCGCCGCCGCACCGGGGAAAGTCACGGCCATTGACACGCACTGGATTTGGCAGGATGGCCAACAACTCACGAAGGCACCCTTACAAATTTCAGACGGCTACATTGACGTCCCCACCCGCGCAGGCTTAGGCGTCGACCTAGACTGGGATGCGCTTCAGGCGGCGAATGCCTTGTATCAACAACACGGACTTGGCGCCCGCAACGACGCCATGGCGATGCAATACCTGATGCCGGGCTGGACCTACAACAACAAATCGCCTGCCATGGTTCGCTAGGTACGCCGCATCGCCAACGGTTAAAGACCTGGACCTGTCCTGAACGTGAACATTGCGCCCACAAATTAACCCATCTAACCCGCATTACTAGGAGACCTTGTCATGGAACTACCCATCAATCACTTCAAGCACGCACTGCGTAAAGGTCAGCCACAAATCGGCCTGTGGTCGAACCTGACGAGCCATATCAGCACCGAAATACTGGCCGACTGTGGCTTTGATTGGTTGCTGCTGGACATGGAGCATGCGCCCAACGAGTTACACGACATCGTTACTCAGTTGCAAGCCCTCAAAGGGAGCCCATCCCACCCCATCGTGCGTGCACCGTGGAATGACATGGTTACCTTCAAGCGCCTGCTGGATCTTGGCACGCAATCGCTTTTGGTTCCTTATATCGAGACGGAACAAGAAGCACGCGACGCCGTATCGTTCACCCGCTACCCCCCTCAAGGTGTGCGTGGCTATGCCGCTGCATCGCGGGCTTCAGGCTACGGACGTATCAAAAATTACGCCCACCATTGTGCGGAAGAGTTGTGTCTACTGCTTCAAGTTGAGACAACTTTGGGAGTCGCCAACTTAGAGGCCATTGCCAACGTAGAGGGCGTTGACGGCGTGTTTATCGGCCCCGGCGACTTATCGGCAGCCATGGGGCATTTGGGCAACCTGACGCACCCCGATGTATTGGCCACCATCGACAAAGCGATAGACACGATTCGGGCATGTGGCAAAGCGCCAGGCATATTGACCGGCGACGAGGCACTGGCAAAGCACTATCTCGCAAAGGGCTGTTTGTTTGTCGCCGTTGGCGCCGACGGGAGCTTGCTGCGCGACAGCGCACAGGCGCTGTCCAATCGCATGAAGTCTTGATTTTTTTCGCCGCACCACCGCACCACCGCACCGCCGCCGCACGACTACGCCAGACACCCTAGGTTCACACCATGCTAGAAAAACCCGCCTCCTCCATCCGATTCAACCGCATCTTGCTCACCGGCGCTGCGGGCAATTTAGGGCAGGTATTACGCCCTCGCCTAAAGGCCTATTGCAGCACCTTGCGTGTGAGCCATAGAAAAGAGTTCGGGCCTGCCCATGCGGGAGAAGAGGTCGTTATCGCCTCGCTAGAGAACGCCGACGAGATGATGGCCTTGCTCGACGGTGTGGATGCCGTGGTACACATGGGCGGGGTCTCCACCGAACAGCCATGGGAGCCAATTTTGGCAGGGAATATCGTCGGCATGGTGAACCTATACGAGGCCGCCCGCAAGGCAGGAACCAAGCGCATCATTTTTGCCAGTTCCAACCACGCAACGGGTTTCTACAAGCAGAGCGAAACCATTCCACCAACGGTGAAACCCAAGCCGGACGGCTTTTATGGTCTATCCAAAGCCTTTGGTGAAAACGTCGGTCAGATGTATTGGGACCGATGGGGCATTGAGACCTTGAGTGTGCGCATCGGATCGTCATTCCCAGAGCCCGTTGATAGACGCATGCTTGCGACTTGGCTGAGCTACGACGACCTAGAGCGAGTTGTTGTTGCGGGTTTAACGGCGCCCATTATTGAGCACACCGTTATCTATGGCATGTCGGACAACCAAACGACGTGGTGGGACAACACGCCTGCAAAACACGTGGGCTACCGGCCCCTGGATAGCTCCGATATCTTTAAAGACGCCGCCGAGGCCAAGCAACAAACCATCGATGTAACCGACCCTGTCGCCATCTACCAAGGCGGTGGCTTTGTAAAAGCCACGCCCCACGGCTAACGCGTCGCGCTAAGCGAAGTCGAGCTGAACCTTGAGCGACTTGGATTTGTCGCTCGCCATATTAAAGGCAGCCAGTGCGTTGCGCACGGGCTCTACCCCGGTGATCACCGGGCGACCATCGACTAAGCGGTCGTTTAAGAAACGAACCGCAGTTGCAAACTCCTGATGGAAGCGGAAGGTCCCACGCACGTCCACCTCTTTGCCAACGAGTTGGCTCAAGGGAATATGCACCTCGGCCCCGACGCCAATTACCACCACGACACCGCGCGCGCGCACCACATCTAAGGCATTCAAAAATGCAGGCGCACTGCCAGATGCCTCAAAAACCACATCGAAATAACCCTTGTCCGCCTTATAAGCCGCCAAGGCGTCTGGCTCCGTCGCCAAGTTAATGGCCAAGTCTGCGCCCATGTCCATTGCACACTTAAGCGGCAATGCCGCCACATCTGCCGCCACAATCAACTCCGCCCCGGCGCGGCGCAGGGCGCCAATGAGTAAGCTCCCTATGGGCCCACACCCGGTCACCAAGACCTTGGCACCCAGCACACCGCCTGCCCGTTGTATGGCGTGCAAGCCCACGGACAAGGGTTCAGCCAACGCCGCCTCGGACAAGGTGACATGGTCTGCGATAGCGTGGACTTGATAGGGGTGCAGCAGTATGTACTCGGAAAATGCACCCTGAATGTGTGGGAAGGGCATCGCACTGCCGTAAAAGCGCATGTTCAGGCACTGGTTATGTATCCCTAACTGACAGAAGCGACAGTGGCCGCACGGTCGTGACGGGCTAATGGCAATACGCTCGCCGACATACCGCCCTTCAACGTCCGCACCAACGGCATCAACAACACCAGAGACCTCGTGTCCCAGTGCCAACGGCTCCTTGACTCGCACGGTCCCGAAACCACCGTGTTGGTAGTAATGCAGATCAGAACCGCAAATGCCTCCAAAGGCCACTTTCGCACGAATCATGTCCGCACTGAGTTCAGGAATGGGGTGGTCTTGAACACTCAACTGACCCGCACCCGCACACATAACGACTTGCATCTGATGTCCTTAAAGTGTGGCCGTCACGCCGCCATCGACGTACATAATATGGCCGTTTACAAAACTGGAGGCGTCGCTCGCCAAGTAGACAGCGGCGGGGCCCAACTCCTCAACATCGCCCCAACGCCGGCTGGGTGTTCGGTTGACCAGCCACTCGGTGAACTTTTCATCGGCCACCAATTTTTCATTGAGCTCGGTCTTGTAATAGCCTGGCCCAATACCGTTGACCTGCAAGCCCAAGGGGCCCCAGTCAATCGCCATACCTTTTGTCAACATCTTCAGAGCGCCTTTGCTGGCCATATACGGCGCGATGCCGGGACGCCCCAGCTCACTTTGTACCGAGCAAATATTAATGATCTTGCCGCGTCCGCGCGGAATCATTTTCTGGGCGACGGCTTGGCCCACATAGAAAGCGCTGTCCAAGTTGGTTGCCAACAGGTGACGCCAGTTTTTTGGGTCAAACTCATGCAGTGGTGCACGGATTTGGATGCCTGCGTTATTGATCAAAATATCCAGCGGTGCATCCGCATCGATCGCCGTAACCGCCTGTTGGACAGCGGCGGGATCGGTCACGTCAAACGCGTGTGTGCTCACTGACAGTCCCAAGGCTCGTAACTGCATCTCGGCCTGCTGCAGGCGCGTCGCATCACGTCCGTTGAGCACCACATGCGCACCGGCTTCACACAGCGCCTTCGCCAGCGCGAGGCCAATACCGGCAGACGATCCCGTGATCAGGGCGCGGCGGCCAGTGAGTTTAAAACGGTCCAAAACTGACATCACTTACTCCTGGTTTAGCGGCGCGGCCTGACAAGGCAGGCCAATGAGCGACGTAACGGTCGCAACCAGCTCGGCAACAGGCCGCGTTAACGGTAACGTGCACACGTCTTGCTCGTCCGTGCCAGGGCACTCCAAGGTTGCGAACTGCGTTTGCAAAAGGGACGCGGGCATGTAGTGCCCCGCTCGCGCTTGTAAGCGTGGCAGCACCGCCTCAAATGTCCCCTCTAAAAAAACAAAATGTGTACCCGGACAGCCCCTGCGAATGGCCTCACGGTAGACCCGTTTCAAGGCGGAGCATGCCACGACGCGACCGTCTGAGGCGCCCAGTGGCGCTGCCAAAGACGTCGCCACAGCGTCCAACCAAGGCCAGCGATCGGCGTCTTGCAAGGGAATACCTTGGCGCATCTTCTCGATATTGGTTGCTGGGTGCAGGTGATCGGCATCCAGAACGTCCCACCCTAGCGCAACGCCTAAGCCGTCAGCCAAGCTGGTTTTTCCGCAACCGGATACCCCCATAATCACCAAACGCTTGGGCGGCGGCGCGGGGGTGCGCAATGGGCGGTGGGTCTCGTAGGTGGACATACGGGCAAAGTGTCGTGAGGCGTTATACACGCCAAAGCGCGCAAACTAGCGGGATGCGCTATTGGTATGATGATTGTATCAACCATTAATGGAGAACGGTTCATGATTTTGGGTGTCATTGCAGACGATTTCACTGGCGCGACCGATGTGGCCAGCATGCTGGTTCGCGCTGGCATGACCACGGTTCAAGTCATTGGCGTCCCCACAGGGGTGCCGCCAACGGCAGATGCCGTGGTCGTCGCGCTGAAATCGCGCACCACGCCAAGCGATGACGCCGTTGATGAATCGCTGCGCGCTCTACGTTGGCTCACCGACGGGGGTGCTCGCCAAATTTACTTCAAGTACTGCTCGACCTTTGACTCCACCGCAGAGGGGAACATCGGTCCGGTTGGGGACGCCTTGATGCGCGCTTTGAATACGCAGCAAACCATTGCCTGCCCCGCCCTGCCTGAAAACGGGCGAACGGTGTTCAAGGGACACTTATTTGTTGGCGACACCTTGCTAAGCGACTCCAGCATGCGTCACCACCCGCTCACGCCCATGCACGACGCCAACCTAGTCAATGTATTGCAAGCTCAAACCCCACAGCCCGTGGGACTGACCGCTTACACCACCGTGAGCCAAGGGGCAGCGGCCATGCAGGCGCAGTGGCAACAACACCCTGAGACGCGCTGGTGGGTCGTGGACGCCGTGGACAATGCGGCGCTCGACACCATTGCCGAGGCCTGTGCAGACATGCCACTCATCACCGCTGGCTCAGGCGTCGCGCTGGGCTTACCCAAGGTCTATGCCCAACGCGGGTGGCTCACGCCCAACGCACAGGCCGCACAACTACAAACCCTGACCGGGGCGGCTTTGGTGCTCTCGGGTTCGTGCTCGTCGCAAACCTTGGCGCAGGTCGCGCGTTGGCAGGCTCGGCAGCTCCCGGCTTACCAACTCGACCCGCTGGCCATTGCCAGTGATCCAGACACCGCCTTCCAGTCCGCATGGTCTTGGTACGAGTCACAGGTGGGCCAGCCAGCGCTGATCTATGCCAGTGCCGATCAAGCGGCGGTCAAGCAAACGCAGAGCGCGTTGGGTGTTGCGCGCGCAGGCGCGCTCATCGAAGCATTGCTTGCGCGCGTTGCGCAAGCCGCCGTCGCGCACGGGGTTGACCGCTTGGTTGTCGCGGGCGGTGAAACCTCGGGCGCTGTGGTGCAAGCCCTCCAGGTCCAACAGCTACGCATTGGCCGCAGCATTGCACCGGGCGTCCCGTGGACCGAGGTCGTCGACCGACCGCTGCAGTTAGCCCTTAAGTCTGGTAACTTCGGCGGCATTGACTTTTTCTATGAAGCCATTAACCAAGAGGTCGCTGCCCAATGAACCGTGCCCTTAACGCACTAAGAGACGAGATCTGCCGGGTCGGTGCATCCCTATTTGCCCGCGGCTACGTGCATGCCACGGCTGGCAACATCAGCGTGCGCGTGCCACAACACGCTGGCGGCGGCTACCTGATCACGCCCACTGACGCCTGCCTTGGCTTTATGGCGCCCAGCGACTTGGCGTGGTTAGACGACAGTGGCGTCCAGCACAGCGGTTCAAAGGCCAGTAAAACAATTGTGCTCCACCGCACGATCTACGCGGCCGACCCCAACGCACACTGCGTGATTCACACACACGCCACCCACTGTGTGGCGGCCACGTTACAGGCACCGGATGCAACGGGTGACCTCTTGCCGCCGATTACGCCCTACTTTGTGATGAAGGTCGGCCACGTGCCGCGCATCGCCTACGGCCGACCCGGTCACCCGGATGTCGCGGAGGCCGTGGGCGCCGCCATAGCGCATGCCAGCGCCCGAGACTGCCCCATACGTGCGGTCATGCTCGACCAATTAGGGCCAACCGTTTGGCATGCAACGCCAGCTGCTGCGATGGCCGTTTTAGAAGAACTAGAGGAAACTGCTCGCCTGTGGGCACTCACAGGCGGTCAAGCCCCGTCGCTCAGCGCATCCGCCATAAACGACTTACGTGACGCCTTCGGCGCACGCTGGTGAGCCCCCCGTTTGGCACCTACTTTTAAAAAGGAATTCGCAATGACCACCACAGGCCTCATCCCACGCGCGGCAACGCCCGCCCTTCACATCCCCTTAGTTGGTGGCGGCACCTACACCTTGGGAGCCCCAGCGGCAACGCGCTTTGACTTGGTGGTGTTTTACCGTGGTCTGCACTGCCCCATCTGCGCCAAATACCTGATAGAGCTGGAACGACTGGTGCCTGAGTTTGAAACACGTGGCGTTCAGGTCATTGCAGCCAGCAGTGACACCGCAGATCGCGCACAAGCCATGGCTGACAAAATTAGCGCCAAGGCACTGCGAATCGGCTATGACTTGCCACTGCCAAACGCCCGCGAATGGGGGCTGTACATCAGCGCGTCGCGCGGCAAAACCTCATTGGGCGTGGAGGAGCCTGCGCTCTTTAATGAGCCAGGGGTGTTTATCGTGAGCCCGGATGGCTCGCTCTACTACGGCTCAACGCAAACCATGCCCTTCGCTAGGCCATCGTTCGCGGATTTGCTGGGAGCCATTGACTTTGCGATAGCAAAAGACTACCCAGCGCGCGGCGAGTTTACCGGCGCCGTCTAGGCACACGCCGCTCATCAGCCCAGCAAGCCGCGTTGCGCCAAGTTACGCATGAGGGCACGAACGCCAAACTGCCAAGGCGGCGCGGTCTCTGCATGCGTCACTTGGTTGCATAACTCACCCAGCCAGCCATTGCGTATGCGCACCACGTCACCCACGTGGTGCGTAAACCCCGCACCCGGTGCATCGCGGTCTTTGGTTGGCGCGAACAGCGTGCCAGTAAACAGCATGAACCCGTCTGGATAGTGGTGTGCGCTAATGGTCTGCGCAACCAAATCTAAGGGGTCTCGGCTAATCCGGGACATATGATTCTCACCTTGCAGCGCGTATCCATCATCACCCGCCACCTGCAAATCCAGCGTCATTTGCCGTACATCATCCATACCAAACGTGGCATCAAAGAGCCGTATAAATGGACCGATGGCGCAGGACGCATTGTTGTCTTTCGCCTTGCCCAAAAGTAAGGCACTGCGTCCCTCGATATCACGCAGGTTGACATCATTGCCCAAGCTAACGCCCACCGTCTCACCACGGGCATTCACGGCCAACACCACTTCTGGCTCCGGGTTATTCCACGACGAGTCACTGCGAATACCGACTAGCGCGCCCGGACCAACCGCACCCATCACCGGTGCTTTTGTAAAAACCTCCGCATCCGGCCCGATGCCGACCTCCAAATAGGCCGACCACCAGCCTTTGGCCTTCAGCACCTCTTTGAGCGCCATTGCCGGCGCAGAGCCGGGCTTTAGGCCCTGCAAGTTATCCCCAATCACCGCTGTAATTTCTGCACGCACCGCGCCGGCGCCAGACGCATCGCCCTTGGTGCGCTCCTCAATGACACGCTCCAACATACTATCGGCAAAGGTGACGCCGCACGCCTTGATAACTTGCACATCCACCGGCGCGAGGAAGCGCAGCACAGAATCACTCGCGGGCAAGGCGCTGTTGGCAAGCGCTTCCCCAACGGTCGCGACAAATGTTCCGCCCATGTCGTTCAATGCCGCAGCGGGATTGGGTTCATCCAATACGTCCGCAACGGTCGGCCACTTTTCAGTGACGTCGAAGAGGCCAGCGGCACGCACCGCCACCACCATCGGACCAGGGAACGGGCCGTTGGGGTTCCAGACCCGAGCGAGCAACGTCCCTGCGCAACCATCGTCTGGCAGGAAGTCTTTCATGGTTTGCACGGTATTGAGTGTCATACGTTCATCCAGTTGTTGCGGTTCGCCAGTCAGCGGCATTGACGCGGCGCGCCACACGATCGAGCTCGGCCATGGTCTGTGCGTCAACCACAATGCCATTCACCTCGCGTATTTGCTTGGTTCGGCGTTCGGGCTCACCCGCCGTGATCACACCCGCCGAGTCTGGCGCGGGAGGCGCTTGATCAAGCCATGACATGAAGGCATCCGCTTCACGCTCAAAGTCAGGCGCCGTACCCAACCGCTTAGGGTCAATCAAAATGGTTAGCATACCGTTGTACACAGCGCGGCCCGCATCCCGCGCGCCGTGCCATGCACCACCGCCAGTCAGGGCCCCTCCCAGCAGTTCGCACGCGACAGACAAGCCCGAGCCCTTGTGCTCGCCAAAAGGCAACAGGGCCCCCATCAGATTACCCAGCGGGCCTGGCGCTTGGGGCACCACCACGACGCTAGGATCGGTCGTGGGGTTGCCGTGCGGATCAATCAAAATGCCGTCCGCGACGCGACGGCCTTCATTGTGGGCCACGCGCATCTTGCCCTGCGCGACGCGACTGGTTGCAAAATCAAGTACGAACGGCTCGCGTCCTTGCAAGGGCAAACCAATACAACAGGGGTTGGTGCCGAAGCGGCCATCGGCGCCGCCCCATGGCGCCACCACGGGTGGTGCCAAGACGTTCACAAAATGGATGGCGACCAGACCGGCGTCGATCGCCATTTCTGCCCAATGTCCGATGCGACCGAGGTGATGGGCCTGACCTAGGGCCATGATGCAGGAGCCATGTGTCTGCGCGCGTGCAATGCCCATGTCCATCGCCTGCTGTCCAACCACTTGCCCATAGCCGCGTTGGCCGTCTAGGGTTAACAGGGAGCCCAAGTCCAACTTGACGGTGACGCCCGTGTTGGGTGTCAAGCCGCCCTCGGCCACCGCATCCATATACCGCGGCAACATACCAACGCCATGGGAGTCGTGACCTTTCAAGTTGGCCATCACCAAATTGTCAGCAACGGCCTTCGCCTCCTCTGGCGAACTACCCGCCGCCTGCACGATATGGGCGGCGGCTTGGCGTAACGCGGCGGGCCCCCAATTAGTCTCAGATTCACTCATCTTTGTATCCTTACATCACGGCGCCAAGTTGCCACGGCACAAACTCACTTTGACCGTATCCATGCATCTCGCTCTTACTCGGCTTGCCAGAAGCTAAGTCAATCAATGCTTGAAAAATACGCTCGCCTAACTCATCGACCGTGGCGGATCCGTCAACGATATCGCCGCAATTGATATCCATGTCATCGCCCTGCTTTTCCCACAGCGCGGTGTTCGTCGCCAGCTTCAGTGAGGGCGATGGCGCACAGCCGTAAGCCGATCCGCGGCCCGTTGTAAAGCAAATTAGATTGGCACCGCCCGCCACCTGCCCCGTCGCACTGACAGGGTCGTAGCCCGGTGTATCCATAAAGACGAAACCATGGGCCTTCACCAATTCGGCATACTCGTACACCGCCTCCAGATTGGTGGTACCGCCTTTGGCAACCGCACCCAGCGACTTCTCCAAAATGGTGGTTAGCCCGCCCGCCTTGTTGCCTGGTGACGGGTTGTTGTTCATCTCACCACCGTTGCGCTCCGTATAAGATTCCCACCAATGAATGCGCTCGATTAATTTGTGCGCCACAGCGGGGTCATTGGCGCGACGCGTCAATAAATGCTCGGCGCCGTATACCTCGGGGGTTTCACTCAAAATTGCTGTGCCGCCGTGGGCCACCAGGCGATCGACAGCCGCACCTAGCGCGGGGTTGGCGCTGATGCCTGAGTAACCATCTGAGCCGCCACACTGCAAGCCCACCGTGAGGTGTGACACGCTGCAGGGCTCGCGCTGTGCCTCGTTGGCAGAGACCAGCATCTCGCTAACAAACGAGATACCCTGACTCACTGCCGCCCGTGTACCACCCACATTTTGAATGTTGTAGGTGCGCAGATTCACGCTTTCACTCAAGCCTGAGGCGCGTAGCCAGCTACCGATCTGATTACCCTCGCAGCCCAAGCCAATGACCAATACACCCGCAAAATTAGGGTGTACCGCATAGCCCGTTAAGGTGCGACGCAACACATCCATCCCCTCGCCCTCGCTCGCCATCCCGCAGCCCGTTCCATGGGTGAGCGCGACCACGCCGTCCACCTGCGGAAACGCCGCTAACGCATCCGACTGCCTAAAGTGATCGGCAATGGCGCGCGCAACCGTGGCTGAACAATTGACGCTGGACAGAATGCCAATGTAATTGCGGGTCGCTACGCGACCATCTTTTCTGCGGTAGCCCATAAACGTCGCGTCTTGGCGCGGCGCAGGCGTCTGGCAATCGACGCCAATGGCATAGTCTCGGGCAAACGCGCCGCCCTCTGGCCCCATATCTAAGTTATGGGTATGGATGTGCTCACCGGCTTGTATGGGCTTGGAAGCGAAACCAATAATTTGGTTGTAGCGCAGCACGGGTGCGCCTTGCGCGATGTCACGGACGGCCACTTTGTGGCCGGCTGGCACCATGCCGCGTACTTTGATATCGCCAGCTTGGTGTCCGCTGATTAGCTGCGCACGCGCAATCAAGACATCGTCGGCGGGGTGTAGTTTTAAAAATAAATCGCTCACATCTGCTCTCTGGTTATGGCAAAAAATGACTGGCTGTGCGCCCTCGCCGATAAGGCGTTGACCATGCATCGTTTCTTCATCTTTCTCTCCTTCTTCTCTCTCAGAACAATTAAAAAAACCAGCTAGGCGGCGACCGGTCGCTTCCAGCTTGCGCTGTAGCGTTTCGTTGCATTGCGCAGATGCACTTGCATCGCTCGCCGGGCACCGCTGACGTCATGCAACTCAATGGCGTGTAAAACCGCCTCGTGCTCGTCAATGGCTTTTTGCCAAGCGACCGGGTTTTCGAAGTGCTGCCCAAGGCGTTCAAACACCGCACCGTCCCGCGCCTCCCAGGTGCGCTGCACCATATCGGTCAACACATCATTTCCACAGGCTTTGGCGATGGCGACGTGGAAGGCCTCATCCCCTCGTCTAGGCGCTTGCCCATTGGCCACCTCTTGCCCCATGAGGCGCAAGGCGTCATGCATCACGGCAATTTCGCCCTTGCGCGCATTACCAGCGGCCATCGCCGCCACCTCAACCTCAATGACCTGCCTGGCCCGCATCACCTCAAGCGGACCCCACTCGTGGGCGGCGTTCACCGCCGAGCCCACATCGCGCGGCTTGGCACTCAACACCTCGCGCACGTAGATGCCGGAACCCGTACGAACCTCTATCAGACCCTCCACCTCCAGTGCAATCAGGGCTTCACGTAGAGACGGGCGACTCACCCCCAGCAGGATGGCTAGATCACGCTCAGGCGGTAACCGCGTGCCCACCGGCCATTGGCCGCCCACAACACCACCCCGGATTTCTTCTGCAATACGGCGGTATAGGCGTTGGGGTTCTATGATTTTCATAAATCGGGTAAACGATAATTGGCCAATTGGTATGACCAATCTATGATGAATCATCAAACGAAGTAATTGTCTTGTCAATACCGAAAACCTATCGGTAACCCCAAGAAAACCAAATTGGAGAACACGATGCGACTCAAAGGTAAAACTATTCTCGTGACCGCTGCTGGCCAAGGTATCGGGCGAGCGACGGTGCTTGCGATGGTGAATGAAGGCGCCGTTGTATGGGCAACCGACATCAACGCGGCCCTATTAACCGGCTACGACGGTATGGCCAATATTCATACGAGAACGTTGGATGTCACGGACAAAGTCAATATCGAAAAAGTTGTTAGCGAGATTCCTGAAATTGATGCGCTGTTTAATTGCGCCGGTATCGTTCATGCGGGCACCATTGCGGAGGCTGATGACGCGCAATGGGATGTTGGCTTCAACCTCAACGTGCGCGCGCAGTTTTGGATGATTCAAGCCACCTTAAGCAAACTACAGGCAAGTGCAAAAAAGCATGGTGGTGCAAGCATTATCAACATGGCTAGCGTCTGCAGCAGCATCAAAGGCTTGCCTAACCGGTTCATTTACGGCGCAACCAAAGCCGCTGTAATTGGTTTAACCAAAAGCGTTGCAGCAGATTATGTGGCGCAAGGTATCCGCTGCAATGCGGTGTGTCCGGGAACTGTCGACACCCCGTCTTTACACGAACGCATCCACGCGCAACCCGACCCCGTTTTGGCGCGACAGCAGTTCATTGCCCGTCAACCCATGGGGCGCTTGGCTCAGGCCGACGAAATTGCCCCACTGGTGGTGTTTCTGGCCTCCGACGAGTCCGCATTTATGACCGGACAGGCGCACACAATTGATGGCGGCATCGCCATCTAGATCGCTCGCCTCGCGCCAACCAAAACCACAGCCCACCACACGACCGACACCCCAACCGATGCGACACCCGATGCGACAACTACTGGCGCTTGGCGAATGCATGCTGGAGTTGTCGCATGCAGACACGGCGCTGTGGCGGCTGGGCGTCGCCGGAGATACGCTGAATACCGCTTGGTATGCCCGGCGATTGTTAGACACGCAAAAATGGCGCGTCGCCTACGGCACCCGTATCGGCACTGATCAGTTCTCACAACGCATTGCGGACTTCCTAACGCAAGCGAACCTAGATACGACATGGGTGCAACGTGACCCCGAGCGCACGGCAGGTCTGTATGCCATTAACTTAGAACAAGGGGAGCGTAGCTTTACCTATTGGCGCGGTCAATCGGCAGCGAAACACTTTGCCGATGACCCCGATTGGCTGACACGCGCGATGGCCACAGCAGATGTCCTTTATTTCTCCGGCATCACGCTCGCCATCCTCGCACCCCAGGCACAGAGAAACCTGCTTTTGAGCTTGGCACACGCGCGGCAATCAGGGCGCACCATCGTGTTTGACCCCAACATCCGACCTAAGCTGTGGCGCGACCGCGAGGTGATGTGCAAGACGATCATGGCGGCCGCTGGCGTGAGCGACTGGGTCTTGCCGAGTTTCGATGATGAACAAACCTTTTTTGGCGATACAGACCGTCAAGCGTGCGCCCAGCGCTACTTGGCGGTTGGTGCATCCGAAGTGATCGTCAAAAATGCGGGCTCACCCATGTGGGTCGCCTCAGCCCAGGGGGCCGCAGAGGTCGATTGCGGGGCGCGTCTGACCCCTGTCGATTCCACGGCGGCAGGCGATGCATTTAACGCCGCCTTTCTGGCAACGCGCTTACATGACGGCAACGCAGTGGTCGCAGCCCAAGCAGGCCACCATCTGGCGGCGCAAGTTATCGGCGCCCATGGTGCCTTGGTCAACGTCGCACCTTAGGCCCGGCGGGGGGCTAGGCCCTCACGGGTTTACCATGAGTTGACGCCTACGTTTCATTCATCCTACGATATTACAAAATATAATAGGGTGAACCGGTGCTCATAGGTAGCGCCACATGATGTCTTATAGGAATTTACGGTATGCGGATCGCTTTTATTGGTCTCGGCGCTATGGGTCTGCCCATGGCTATTCGGCTTATACAGGCGGGACATGCCGTCACCGGCTTCGATCTGAACACACGCAACCGTGCCGCGTTTGAGGCGGCGGGTGGGCAATGGTCTCCCGACGCAAAGGGGGCGGTGCAAGAGGCCGAGTTGGTCTGGCTCATGGTGGTCTCTGGCGACCAAGCACACGACTTCTTGTTTACCCAAAACCACGCGGCCGACATGCCTGCCAACGCCATGGTGGTCATGAGTTGCACGCAGTCTGCATCCAAGGCGGCCAGCACGGGCGAGGCATTAACCGCAAGGGGGCTGCGCGTCTTAGACGCCCCCGTATCCGGCGGTGTCGTCGGCGCGGAGGCCGGAACACTGGCAATCATGGTCGGTGGCGCACAAACGGACTTCGACTTTGCCCGCTCAGCCCTAGAAAGCGTGGGCAGCAACCTCTTCCATATGGGCGTCATGTGCGGCATGGGTTCAACCATGAAAACCGTCAACCAATTGCTGTGTGGTGTCCACATTGCTGTCGCGGCGGAGGCCACGCACGTCGCAGAGAACGCCGGGCTGGACCTGGCGCAGGTTCACCGTATTTTGTCGGTGTCCGCTGCCAGTAGCTGGATGCTAGGCAACCGCGGGCCACGCATGCTACAAGATGAACCGCCAGTTACCAGCGCCGTCGATATTTTTGTAAAAGATTTGAGCATCGTGGCAGAAGAAGCGCGTCGCGCAAAAAGCGGCTTGCCCCTTGCAGCGGCGGCATTACAAATGTTTTTGGCAGCATCGGGGCAAGGCCATGGCTTGGCCGATGACAGCCAAGTCATTCGGGCCTACCGAGGCTTGAACAGAGGCGACCAGAAATGAGCGTACACCGTGACGGTATCTGCGCCATGAACGATCACCGCAAGCAAACACCCCTAGCGGCAAGCCGCTGAACTTTTACGACGCTTTCAATAGACCAATCAACACTTATGAACCCCACCATCCTCGCCGCATCCCCCCTCAACCCTTTATTCGTAGCCGAGCTAAGCAAGCGCTATACGCTCATTGGGCCGATGCCCCTCGACGATCTGATGGCATACCCTGACCGCGAACACATCACGGTGATCGCTGCGGGTGGCGAGTCCAAGGTACCCGCCGCCATGATGGACGCCCTACCCGCCCTCAAGCTCGTCTCCGTGATGGGCGTTGGCTACGACGGCGTCGACGTACAGCACGCGATCAGCCGTGGCGCCTTGGTCACGCATACGCCCAATGTTCTCAACGATGACGTCGCTGACCTGGCACTGGTCTTGATGCTCAGCATCACGCGCCGTATTCCGCAGGCCGACGCCTTCGTGCGCAACGGCTCATGGGCCAAGGGCAACATGCCATTGGGCACCAAGCTGTCTGGCATGCGTTTGGGCATTGTGGGTATGGGTCGCATTGGGCAAGCGATTGCCACGCGCGCCGAAGCCTTCGGCATGTCCATCGCGTACACGGCACGCTCCGAAAAGTCTGCACTGCCTTACCGCTTCGTCCCATCAGTGAAGGCCTTGGCGGCAGACGTTGACATGCTCACACTCATCACGCCAGGCGGCGCCAGTACCCATCACATGATCAATGCCGAGGTGCTGACTGCCTTGGGTCCTAAGGGATATGTCGTGAACGTCGCGCGGGGCTCTGTGGTCGATGAAGCGGCGTTGGTGCACGCGCTGTCCAACGGCGTTATCGCTGGTGCGGGCCTGGATGTATTTGAGAACGAACCGCATCCGCTTGATGCACTGCGCACGCTAGATAACGTGGTGCTCACACCGCACATCGGCAGCGCAACCGGTGCGACACGTCAAGCCATGGCCGACCTCGCAACCCGCAACATCGAGCGCCATTTCGCCGGCGAAGCACTCGAGACGCCTGTCCCCGAATGTTGAAACCCAAGATCAAGAATATTCATGGCGGCACACTAGACGCCATGGGTAGCGCCATTATTCGCGGCGACTATGTTCCAGGTGAAAAGCTACCGCCCGAGCAAAAATTGTGCGAAGAGCTTGGCGTCTCACGCACGATTCTCCGTGAGGTCGTCAAGTCGTTGGTCGCAAAAGGCTTGATCAGCACCGGGCCAAAGATTGGGACACTGGTGCTCCCCAGTGAGCGCTGGAATTGGTTTGATGACCAGGTGGTTGGCTGGCAAGCCAGTATCGGTTTCGATCCAGAAATCCTCGACAACTTACAAGAGTTACGTGCCGTCATTGAACCCGAGGCCGTTCGCTTGGCCGCAGAACGCGCCACCGAGGAAGAAATAGACGCCTTAGAGCGCGCCTACCACGGCATGGCGAGCGCGGTAGAGCGTGGGTCTACCGAGGACTACATCAGCCACGACTACGACTTTCACCTGGGTCTGCTTCGCGCCAGCCATAACCGCATGTTTTTACAAATGGGGCGTGCGCTTGGGAGCATGTTGCGGGAGGTCTTACTCATCACAACCCGCACGCCAAATAACGGCATCGCACGCTCGCTCCCCGCGCACTGGCGCATCGTTGAAACGATCCGTGCACGGGATGCCGAAAAAGCCTGCGCCTACTCGCGCGAACAGATTCAAGCTTCCCGTACCGATGTCACCGAGACGTTGCTGACGACGCCCGCGCATGGCACCGACCACCGGTAACGCGCGATGGCACTAAAACCCTCCATGTGGCGCGAAGACTCGTACGCCAACCGGCGTATGGGCATCTTACTTTTGTCACTCGCAGGGCTGGCATTCACGACCCTGGATGCCACCGTAAAGTGGTTGGTGCAACTGCAGACCCTCCCGTTACTGGAATTGATCTGGTTGCGCTTTTTTTGCCACGCCTTAGTCAGTGGTGTCCTCTTGGCGCCCCATTACAAGTTAGACCTGCTACGTATCAACAACGTCAAGCTACAAGCCTTGCGGGCTGTGTTGTTAGGACTCATGACCTCCTGCAACTTCTGGTCTATTCAGTTCTTGCAGCTCACTGAGACGGCGGCCATCCTTTTTTCATCGCCGCTCATCGTCGCCGTCATCAGCCACTGGTGGCTCAAACAACCCTTGCGCGGCGGTCAATGGTGGGCTATTGTGCTGGGGTTTATCGGTGTTCTCATCGTCGTTCGCCCCACATCCAGTGTCATACACCCAGCCATTTTTTTAATGGTGCTTAACGCCTTCCTGTTTTCCATTTTCACGCTACTCACACGGCACTTGGCGCAGAACGAAAACCCCGCCGCCATGCAGTGGTACTCCGCCATGGGTCCCGTTCTATTGCTCGCTCCGTGGGTGCTCCCAAACTTCGTGATGCCGCACAACAGCGTTGAATGGGTGTTGGTGTTTGCAACCGGTTTGTGGGGGGCTGTTGGCCACTACTTGTGGGCGCGTGCACACCAATACGCCAGCTCCGCGACGCTTGCACCATTTGGCTACCAACAACTGATTTATATGGCGCTTTGGGGGTGGTTGCTATTTGGTGACATCCCGCCACTTGCGGTGCTGGTGGGCGGGTCCATCATCGTTTTGAGTGGCTTGTATCTGCTGTGGGAGCAGCGGCGCGTGCCCATTGCGTTACCGCCGTCGACCTAGCGGCGCAGCACCTAGGACCCATTTTGACTCTTTCCCCCGTCCCAACAACCACAGCAGCAGCCACGCACGACCAAGGTGTTACGCCGCAGGCCATCATTGATTTTTGGTTTAAAGAGATCAAACCCAAAAGTTGGTGGATAAAAGATACCGCGTTTGACGCCACTATAAAAAACCGATTTGGCGCTGTCCTGCGCCAAGCAAAGGCTGCCGAGCTCTACGCATGGCGCGCCACGCCGCAAGGACGTTTGGCTGAAATCATTGTGCTCGATCAGTTTTCACGCAACGTCTATCGCGATACCGCCGAGGCATTCGCTGCCGATCCCATGGCACTTGCCTTGGCACAAGAGGCCGTCGCGCGGGGCGCCGACTTGGAACTACTCGCCGTCCACGTACCGTTTTTATTGATGCCTTACATGCACAGCGAGTCTAGAGCCGTGCACGCGGTTGCACTTCGTTTGTTCAGCAAACCTGCGGCTGAAGGCAACTTGTCATTTGAGTTACGGCACAAAGCCATCATCGATCGCTTCGGCCGCTACCCCCACCGCAATGCCCTACTTGGCCGCGTATCGACGGAGGCTGAAATCGCTTTTCTAACGGAGCCAGGCTCTAGCTTCTGAGCAGCGTCAAGACCGCTGCCTCACATCAGTAGGTGCCGCGCCCGCCTGAAATATCAAACACCGCACCCGTCGAAAACGAACAGTCTGCACTGGCGAGCCAACTGGCCATGGCGGCGATCTCATCAACCTCAACAAAGCGGCCCATCGGAATCTTAGACAACATGAAGTCAATATGTTCTTGCGTCATCGAATCAAAGATCGGTGTCTGCGCCGCTGCAGGGGTAATGGCATTAACCATGATTCCTTTCTGCGCCAGCTCTTTACCCAATGACTTGGTCAAAGCAATCAACCCCGCTTTTGACGCACTGTAGTGCGACGCGTTGGGATTGCCTTCCTTGCCAGCGATCGAGGCGATATTCACGATGCGACCGTAGCCCGCTGCAATCATGGCTGGCACCAGCGCTTTACACACAAAATACGGGGCGACCAAGTTCACTTGAATGACGTCTTGCCACACTTGGCTATCAAGCTCCCATGTCGTGGCATTACCGCCGGTAATGCCCGCGTTGTTTACCAAGATGTCCACCTTGCCGCATTGCGTCAACGTTGACTCCGCAGCCGCCTTCACGCTAGCCTCTTGAACCAACTCCACCAACACCGTCTTAACGGAGCCCTTAGCAGACAAGGCCTGCTCGGCTTCCGCCAAGGACTGGGGGTTACGGTCCCACAACACGACGGATGCGCCGGACGCGAGCATACGCTCAGCGGTGGCATAGCCTATTCCCTGCGCGCCGCCAGTAATGACCGCAACACGGCCTGTTAAATCAATTTTGTTCATGAAGAAAGCCCCTTCAATGCGGTGTCGGCCTGACCCGTTGCCCGCATGTCGTCAATGTATTGTTGAATGATGGCGTCGAACGATGCGTCTCCTGGAAAACCCAGCAACGCCGTTGCGGTATCGCTCTTGGCGGCGCGCGGCCAGTTCGCGACAATGGCCGCGATGCGCTCGTCCCGCTTAAACGTTACGCGTGCCCGCACCTCTGGGCCAGCGACGCGTTCCAAGGCATCGAGCATTTGAGCCACCGTCACATTCACGGCTGGCAACGCAATGGCAAGCCGACGCTTTAAGGTGTCGCGCGATGCCGTCATCAAGCCAACCAAGCTCAAGACCGTGGATTGCGGCGAGGCCAACGGATGCGCTACGTCCGGAGCCACCGGACAAACCGACTGAACTCCGGCCAAAGGTTCGCGGATGATGCCACTAAAGAATGACGAGGCCGCACCGTTGGGCTGCCCCGGTCGCACAGACACCGTCATCAGCCTGGCACTGCGACCATCCACATACCCTTTGCGGGTGTAGTCCGCAATCAGGTACTCACACATTAACTTCTGCGCGCCGTACGAGGTTTGCGGCGCCGCTAAGGTGTTCTCGTCCACCACTGCGGGCATCGCTAGACCCGGGTCTGGACCGTAAACCGCAATAGAGCTAGAAAACACGAGACACGGCTGGTTACCCGCTTGGCGCAAGCCCTCTAAAAGCGTACGGGTGCCATCTAAGTTAGAGCGCAGACCCAACTCAAAGTCCAGTTCGCACTCCCCCGAAACCGCTGAGGCCAGGTGAAAAACCTTATCGAACCCCGATGAAAACAAAGC
>Ga0209198_1000349_pt1:2500-43670 | contig 43670 bp, 25 predicted proteins | sample COGITO_mtgs_1105_2_FD_184804 | JGI IMG/M metagenome (GOLD analysis project Ga0209198, IMG submission 184804) | Pelagic marine microbial communities from North Sea - COGITO_mtgs_110519 (SPAdes) (version 2) | ecosystem: Environmental > Aquatic > Marine > Epipelagic ...
CCCGGTACATCAAGCTTACTGATTGTTGTCTGTCTCGTTGCCTTTGGGCAGTGGGTTGGGTAGCTAAGAATTCATGATTATATGGTCAAGCAATTAAGCGTACGTGGTGGATGCCTTGGCAGCTAGAGGCGATGAAGGACGTGGTAGGCCACGAAAGGCTTCGGGGAGCAGTCAAACATGCTTTGATCCGGAGGTATCCGAATGGGGAAACCCACCCAGTTTACTGGGTACCTTGCACTGAATATATAGGTGTAAGGGGCGAACGCGGAGAACTGAAACATCTAAGTACCCGCAGGAAAAGAAATCAACCGAGATTCCCAAAGTAGCGGCGAGCGAAATGGGATTAGCCCTTAAGTTACAGTGGATTTAGCAGAACGCTCTGGAAAGTGCGGCAATAGAGGGTGATAGCCCCGTATGCGAAAGGTCCATTGTAGTGAAATCGAGTAGGTCGGGACACGTGAAATCCTGACTGAACATGGGGGGACCATCCTCCAAGGCTAAATACTCCTAGCTGACCGATAGTGAACTAGTACCGTGAGGGAAAGGCGAAAAGAACCCCGGTGAGGGGAGTGAAATAGATCCTGAAACCGCGTACGTACAAGCAGTAGGAGCCTCTTTTATGGGGTGACTGCGTACCTTTTGTATAATGGGTCAGCGAGTTATTGTCAGTAGCAAGGTTAACCGTTTAGGGGAGCCGTAGGGAAACCGAGTCTTAATAGGGCGTTTTAGTTGCTGGTAATAGACCCGAAACCGGGCGATCTAGCCATGGCCAGGTTGAAGGTGCCGTAACAGGCACTGGAGGACCGAACCCACCTATGTTGAAAAATGGGGGGATGAGCTGTGGCTCGGAGTGAAAGGCTAATCAAGCCCGGAGATAGCTGGTTCTCCTCGAAAACTATTTAGGTAGTGCCTCGCGTTTGACTGCTGGGGGTAGAGCACTGTGTCGGCTAGGGGGTCATCCCGACTTACCAACCCGATGCAAACTCCGAATACCAGTAAGTATTATCGCGGGAGACAGACAGCGGGTGCTAACGTCCGTTGTCGAGAGGGCAACAACCCAGACCACCAGCTAAGGTCCCTAATATCAGTTAAGTGGGAAACGATGTGGGAAGGCTTAGACAGCTAGGAGGTTGGCTTAGAAGCAGCCATCCTTTAAAGAAAGCGTAATAGCTCACTAGTCGAGTCGGCCTGCGCGGAAGATATAACGGGGCTAAACTGATAACCGAAGCTGTGGATGCGCATTTATGCGCATGGTAGAGGAGCGTTCTGTAAGCCGTTGAAGGTGAATCGTAAGGTTTGCTGGAGGTATCAGAAGTGCGAATGCTGACATGAGTAACGATAAGGGGGGTGAAAAACCCCCCCGCCGAAAGATCAAGGTTTCCTGTCCAACGTTAATCGGGACAGGGTGAGTCGGCACCTAAGGCGAGGGCGAAGGCCGTAGTCGATGGAAAATCGGTTAAAATTCCGATACCGATTCTTACTGCGATGGAGGGACGGAGCAGGCTAGGCTAGCACGGCGTTGGTAGTCCGTGTTTAAGCGTGTAGGTAGGGGGATTAGGTAAATCCGGTTCCTCGTTAATCTGAGACGTGATGACGATCTCTTGGGGCAACCCTTGAGAGAAGTAGTTGATGCCATACTTCCAGGAAAATCTTCTAAGCTTCAGGTAAGAATTGACCGTACTGTAAACCGACACAGGTGATCAGGTAGAGAATACCAAGGCGCTTGAGAGAACTTGGGTGAAGGAACTAGGCAAAATGGTACCGTAACTTCGGGAGAAGGTACGCTCTCTTTGGTGATCGGACTTGCTCCGTAAGCTGAGGAGAGTCGAAGTGACCAGGTGGCTGCAACTGTTTATTAAAAACATAGCACTCTGCAAACTCGTGAGAGGAAGTATAGGGTGTGACGCCTGCCCGGTGCCGGAAGGTTAATTGATGGGGTTATCTTCGGAGAAGCTCTTGATCGAAGCCCCGGTAAACGGCGGCCGTAACTATAACGGTCCTAAGGTAGCGAAATTCCTTGTCGGGTAAGTTCCGACCTGCACGAATGGCGTAATGATGGCCACGCTGTCTCCACCCAAGACTCAGTGAAATTGAAATCGCTGTTAAGATGCAGTGTACCCGCGGCTAGACGGAAAGACCCCGTGAACCTTTACTATAGCTTCACACTGGACTTTGACCTTACTTGTGTAGGATAGGTGGGAGACTTTGAAGCGTGATCGCTAGATTGCGTGGAGTCATCCTTGAAATACCACCCTGGTAATGTTGAGGTTCTAACTTGGCTCCTGAAACGGGAGTGAGGACAGTGTGTGGTGGGTAGTTTGACTGGGGCGGTCTCCTCCTAAAGAGTAACGGAGGAGCACGAAGGTACCCTAAGAGCGGTCGGAAATCGCTCGTTTAGTGTAATGGCATAAGGGTGCTTGACTGCGAGAGTGACAACTCGAGCAGGTGCGAAAGCAGGTCATAGTGATCCGGTGGTTCTGAATGGAAGGGCCATCGCTCAACGGATAAAAGGTACTCCGGGGATAACAGGCTGATACCGCCCAAGAGTTCACATCGACGGCGGTGTTTGGCACCTCGATGTCGGCTCATCACATCCTGGGGCTGAAGCCGGTCCCAAGGGTATGGCTGTTCGCCATTTAAAGTGGTACGCGAGCTGGGTTTAGAACGTCGTGAGACAGTTCGGTCCCTATCTGCCGTGGGCGCAGGAGATTTGAGAAGAGTTGCTCCTAGTACGAGAGGACCGGAGTGAACGAACCTCTGGTGTTCGGGTTGTGTCGCCAGACGCATTGCCCGGTAGCTACGTTCGGACAGGATAACCGCTGAAAGCATCTAAGCGGGAAGCCCCCTTCAAGACGAGATCTCCCTGAGGACTTGATCCTCCTAAAGTGCCGTTGAAGACGACGACGTTGATAGGCTGGGTGTGTAAGTACAGTGATGTATTGAGCTAACCAGTACTAATTGCACGTGAGGCTTGACCATATAATCATGAGTTTTGTTCAGGTGGACTGGCGTTAAGCCGGAAAGTTTGAAAGGACGATGAGATTAGGTTGAGACGTCAACAATCAACTTTGAGATAATCGTAAACAAGATTATAGCGAGTGAGTATAACTAGGCATACTATCGCACACGCGAGAAAGCGCCTAAAAAGCACAGCAACTTCATTCATTGAATAGTTAAGAATCTGCGGAGTACTCCGAAGCGGGGCAACCTGCTTCTACAGGCAAAAGCCGGTAGAGAGAGAAGAGTACGCTGCGAAAGAATTGCCTGACGACATTAGCGAGTGTGAACCACCTGATCCCATCTCGAACTCAGAAGTGAAAGTGCTTAGCGCCGATGGTAGTGTGGGGTTTCCCCATGTGAGAGTAGGTCATTGTCAGGCATTATATTTAGAAGAACCCCGTACTCGTTTGAGTGCGGGGTTTTTTTATGGGTGTCTGGAAAGGCTGCGATAAAGACCGGTTAGTGTGATTCGGTCTTTGGTGGAACCAAAGTCCTCCCCCTTTCGGGGCCGCGTTGCGGTCGGCAGCGCGGTGCGTTTAATCAAACCGGTTGTTATTAAAAGGTGCCGCGTATCTTCAAAGCCAGCACCGGCCCTGCATCGGAGCAAGAGTCTTCGATCTCTTCGATGTAACCGGTTGCAATCGTGCCTCCGGCATATCGAGTGCGCACGCGGCAGCGATCTCGAGAGTCACGCACTTCGAACCGATAGATCACCCCAGTGTTGCCTTGGATTTCGGCCCAGCCAAAATAGGAGCCGATCTTAGGATACTGCTCGGTTTTATCAATGTCGTAAACCTTGAATTCGTTGTAGAACTCACGACGATAGTTGATACCGTAATTCATATTTCTGAACGACGGGATATCATGACGGAATCCGAAGCTGTAGCTGCTGCCTCCACCGCGCATTGAACGCTCTCTGTCTTTATTCAAAAAGGGATCGACCAATGTGGATTCTTCGAGATTCAATCCCGCGGTAACCAAAATCTGTGGCTGATTAACGAAGCTGAGACGGAGGCTTCCATCTAGTCTTACGCCGTAGCGCTCGCCGTCGCCAACGTTTCCTCGTGCTGAGAGGACCTCTGTAGCAGTCGATACGTCTACGTTGTCGATTACATCCTCTAAATCTTCAAAAAAGAAATTGGTGTTAATTACCCCAGCGTCCTGCGGTAGGCGGTATTCGAAGTTGGCTTCGTAGCGCCAGAGCTGTTGTTGGCGGAGATCGGCATTTCCTTCGAACGCGTTTTGTTCGTCGTCACCCGAATCGACGCCAGCGGTGAAGTCCCTGAAGCTCAATTGTTGCACGTCTTTCTCGATAGTCGCTCGGAACTGTACAGAGGTTGTTAAATCGAACCGGTAATCAAAACGGGGTCGGAAGAAAGTAAAACTTCGTGATCTGTTGGACGTTCCGCTCTGCGAAATGGTGCTGTCCTCGAACAGCATCGTGCTTTCAAGACTCATACGGTCATTCAGCTGCCAGTTATGAATAGCGAAATATTCGTTGCGTAGCTCTTCTACCGTGCCGGTTGAATCTGTGACTGCCGCAAGCCCGCCAAAGCGCTCGCCCACCGAAGGGGTTCCCTCGAGTCCTAACTGCAGGGAGGTATCAAGGGTGGTCTGTGCCCGCTCGATACCAGCTTCGACGGAATGTGCTTGAGAAAAATTGGCGATATAGGAAGAGCGGACAATCCTCTCGCGCGTGCGTTCGACGTTAGACAGAAACAGGTCTCTTTCTAATAAGGTGCCATCGACCTGATACCTGCTACGCACGCTGTTGTTGTCTGCATCGTTGAAAATATACAACGTCTTCCAACGATTGCCATTGCCAAAAACATGCATGTAGTCGCCGCCAACTTCCCAGGAGCTTTGCTCGATGGGTATCGTATCGCGCTCTACGGTGCGTGCTGCGGGGGTCACTGAAAAGTCTGTTAATATGCGGTCTGCGTACGAATCGTAGTCGTTGTCGTTCCACTGCAAATTAATGTTAGCAGTGTCTTGTCTGCTGAATTCATAGCCTAAATTCGCTTGTAGCGTGGTTGGCCATGCGTCTCTGCCTTCATCCCGATTTACCGTATTAGACAGAACGCCATTCACGTCGAACGCGCTTTCGAAACCGTCTCTATACTCCCATCGAGGCTCAAGCTCGGCGCTAAGAAAATAGTTTAGTTTTCGGTTTTGACCGGTGACCGACAACTTGGCGCCCGGTTGATACTTTCCGTCATGATAGTGGTCGGTGTTTAGCTCATAGGCATAAGACTGACTGCTTTGCGCCTGCTGCAAAACGACGTTAATAATCTGATTGCCGCCCCGCACATCAAGATCGCCTGAGGTGCCGCGGATGATCTCAATATACTCAACCTCGGTTGCGGGTATCCGAGACAGCTGTGCGTTGCCTTCATTACCTTTACCCGCGACTCTTCGGCCATTAATTAGCACCTGATTACCACCAGCACCTAGGCCACGTCGGCTGTCGCCTCCGCCACGTGCGAGGTTGATGCCGGGGATACGAGCGAGCATATCGTTCACTGAAAATGGCTGATACTGATCGAAGAACTCAGCCTGATAGACAACGGTCGACGACTCTTCGTCGCTGTCTGTTGGTTCTTGAGACCACGCTTTCTGGGGCTGCGCAATAATTATAGACGCAGCAGTTGCGATAGCTAGCGGTAGTAATTTCTTTAAAAAATTATTATTTTCAATGGGCTGCATGGCTCGCACTCTAATCTGAAGAGGACGAAGATTACCACAGGCCTGCTCGTCGATTTTATGGGGAATTCATGATTTTTTGTAACAGACCTGAGCCGAAAAACGAGCGTTCGAGGAACGATCAGTAGGCGCATCGAAGTACACCTCAGCAGCCATAGTATCTTTCGTGTAAAGCCTGCGCGGGATTGTCCTGAGTGAGGTAAACTCAACGCCCCGGCCGAGAGAAGTCGGTCAGCCTTTAAGTATCCAACCGCGCGGAAGCAGTAGCATGAAAAGCCTCGATCAAAGCCAACGATTTCTCTTTGATAAACACCCCATACGTGGCCAGTACGTATCGTTAGACGAATCGTGGGCACGCATTGTCTCGCAGTCTGGGCTCGAGGGTCGTGCGCTGAGATTGCTTGGAGAGGCGCTTGCTGCGATGGTGCTGCTTGTCGATACCCTTAAAATAAAGGGTAGCGTAATTCTCCAGGTTCGTGGCAGCGGACCCCTTGGATTGCTTGTGGTTGAGGCGAATTCAGAGAACCAGATCCGCGGAATAGCAAGGCAGGTTGGCGAGATCCCGGACGAAATGGATCTTGCGCAGATTTTTGGTAGTGAATATTTCGTGATCACGATTAAAACTGATGGTGCCGAGCCGCATCAGGGTATTGCGCCTTTGCAGGGTGCCAATTTTGCAGATGCCCTAGAACATTATTTCGCGACGTCAGATCAGTTAGCGACACGCTTCTGGCTCACGTGCGATAAAGACAATGTAAGTGGAATGCTATTGCAGAAGCTACCCGGTAAAGCGGCCGATGAAGACGCATGGAATCGTGTGGTTATGCTCGCCGACACATTGTCAGCGCAAGAACTAAAGCTGGCGGAGTTGGAGAGCCTTCTTTACCGTCTCTTTCACCAAGAAGAGATACGGCTGTTTGACTCAAACCCTCTCGAGTTTTATTGCAGTTGTTCGCGCGAGCGCACAGGAGCGATGCTGTTAACGCTGGGTAAAACCGAAGTGTTAGAGGTATTGAAGCAAGAAGGAGACGTGTCGGTAACCTGCGAGTTCTGCAATCAGAAATATTGCTTCGATAGCATCGACGTAGAACAGGTGTTTCTTAGCTCAGAAAGGATAGAGCCTGGCGTAACCGCGCACTAGTTTTCTTCACTGGCAGGCCCTCCATATACAAGAGGGATCCGCCAGCCTCTACCTAAATGGAATGACTATCGAGCTCAAATTCGCTCGCACGATATTCTGAATTTCGATCGCCAACTCTTTGTAGAAGTGACGCTGCGGAGAGGTGCTACGCCAGGCGAGAGCATGATTTCGCACCACGTTTACACCTTCTACGTCGGCGACACGTAAGTCATTCTCATCGCGTATTTCCGACTTGGCATACAGAGCTGGCAGGAAAGCGATACCCATACCCATCACCACCATTTGGCGCAGGGTATCTAGGCTTGTGCCTTCGTAATCGCGACGCACTTCGGCGCCAACTTTCTCGCATAGCTCGGTGATCTGGCGATGGAAAAGGTGGTGTTCCCCGATGGTTAAGACTTGCTCGCCTAAGAGATCCATGCGGTTAATCGTTTTTTTGTTGGCGAGCTTGTGATCGCGCGAAATAACCAATTTGAGGGGTTCTCTAAAGAGAGGCACTACAACGAGGCTGCTCGACATAATAGGTTGGGTGCTCAGAATAAAGTCGTGCTGCGAGTTTAATAGACCGTATTCGAGATCGCTTGGCGCATCTTCTCTGACATAGAGTTTGAGGTCGGTATACTTCGCATGAATGGGCGAGAGGATGTGTGGGAGCAAATAGGGGCCGAGAGTTGGCGTAACCCCCATGCGATAAGTGCCTGCCCCGCCCCCAGACAGAGAGCCTGCCTGCATAGCAAAGCACTGTGCCTCCTCGATAATCCTGCGCGCGCTGGTAAGCAGTTCGCGGCCCTCGATGGTCAAACTCGTCCCGCTGCGTGTGCGTTCGAACAGTTGTACGTCTAGGAGTTCTTCTAAGCCGGCTACTTGGTTACTGAGTGTTGGTTGTGTGACGTTTAAACGAAGGGCTGCTTGGCGGAAACTTCCATGCTCCGCAATTGAGGCGAAATAACGAATGTGCTTTAAGCTTAACTTGTCGATCGACTCCATCTAGAGGCTCCTGTCGAGGTTCATGAGCGAGATTGATTTTTTGATCAGGTACCTTTTATACCTCATTTCTTAGAAGTATAGAAAATTACTATCACTAATCTTTAATAAGTGACTAATGCTTATCAAGAAGACCTGCTTATTATTGGGTAGTAAGCACGTAGTTATTAATTTAAGAGATTAATTTTATGGAAAAAGTTATTTCCGGCTTGATGCAATTCAAGTCCTCGTCTTTTGAAGACAGAAAAGAATTGTTCGCAGAACTCGCGAATGGGCAAAGCCCCGAAGTCTTATTCATTACCTGCGCCGATTCGCGCATCGATCCCAACTTGGTTACACAGACTGAGCCGGGCGATCTGTTCATCATTCGCAATGCAGGCAATATCGTGCCGCCTCATACACGCGTCTCGGGCGGTGTCACTGCGTCTATCGAATACGCTGTAGCCGTGCTTGGTATTAAGCACATCGTAGTTTGCGGGCATTCAGACTGTGGTGCGATGAAAGGCGCGCTGAATATTTCCGCGCTTGCTGACCTGCCACATGTGCAAGACTGGCTCGACCATTCACGCGCGGCTGTCGAAATTGTCAAAGCCAAGCATGGCCAGGCATCGGCGTCCGAGCTCGACGCCGTGACCAAACAAAATGTTTTGCTCCAGCTTGACCACCTGCGAACCCATCCTGCAGTGGCCGCAAAGCTTGGCACGGGCGAGATCGACATGCATGGCTGGGTCTATGACATCGAACACGGCAACGTTGCCGCCTACGATGACACACAGCGCGAGTTTGTAGCGATTGAGGAACGCTACGCAGCGCTTATCGATGCAAGCGCTAAAGCCGCAGCTACCGCCTAAAACAGGAATTTGCCAAGCTCGCTAGAAGAGAAGGCGTATCTCTGAGGAGAAACCATGCTTAATTTCAGAATAGATAATCTACGCGGAGACCTTTATGGAGGTTTGACCGCAGGTGTTGTTGCCTTGCCACTCGCGTTAGCGTTTGGCGAGGCGTCTGGCGCTGGCCCGATCGCGGGTCTCTATGGCGCCATCTTTGTAGGATTCTTCGCTGCGCTTTTCGGTGGAACCGAAACCCAAATTTCTGGCCCAACAGGCCCGATGATTGTGGTGTTCGCAGGTGTTTACGCAACGCTGAACGGCGAGGCGGAGTTAGTCTTCGCCACCGTAATACTGGCAGGTGTGTTTCAAATTTTATTTGGGGTGCTAAAGCTCGGCCAGTACATCAAGCTCGTTCCTTATCCTGTGGTATCAGGTTTTATGAGCGGAATTGGTTGCATCATCATCGCATTGCAATTTAGCAGGATGTTTGGCCGCGAGCCCGAAGGCGGGGGCACAATACCCGCACTTACCGCTATTCCTGGGGCAGTCATGGACCCCAATCTCGTCGCACTTGGCATCGCTGTTGTTACGCTGCTGATCGTATTTAAGTGGCCTAAGACGTGGGGCAAGGTCGTTCCGCCACCCCTCGCCGCGTTGGTCATTGCTACCCTTATTAGCTTGGCTGTCCCGGGAGCGCCAATCCTCGGTGATATTCCCACGGGTCTGCCTAGCTTCTTGATGCCGAGTTTTAGTCAGGACACCCTGCTTATTGTGATGGAGGCGGCGATAATCCTAGCTCTTTTAGGCTCGATCGATAGTCTGCTGACATCGCTTGTAGCGGACAATATGACTCGCACCAAGCATAACTCGAATAGGGAGTTAGTCGGCCAGGGACTAGGCAACATGGCGGCTGGCTTTTTTGGCGGTATCCCCGGAGCGGGCGCGACTATGCGCACCGTGGTGAATATTCGTACGGGCGGTCAGACTAAAATATCGGGCATCGTGCACAGCTTACTGCTGCTGGCGATCGTGGTTATCCTAGCGCCGCTCGCCTCGCAGATACCGCATGCGGTGCTCGCCGGAATACTGGTGAAGGTCGGTTACGACATTATCGACGTCTCATATCTGAAAAATGCCCACCGTGGGCCGCGTTGGGACCTTGCACTTATGGTGCTTGTGCTCGTGCTGACGGTATTCGTAGATCTTATCACCGCAGTCGTAGCGGGCGTTGTTATGGGTGCGTTAGCATTCGTTAAACAAATGGCAGATGCACAGCTTCTTCGCATGGGCGGATCGCGCGAAGACGGGCAGGTTGAATACTCAGATGAAGAAGAGGCGCTATTCGCTCGAGCCCACAACCGCATCACGATGTTTGATTTTGGTGGGCCATTAAGCTTCGGTGCTGCCGCGGATCTAGGACACCAGGTGCGTGAAAATTCGCGAGGTAGGGGGCAGGCGCTGATTCTCGACTTTAGCTCGGTGCCGTTCGTCGATGTGTCAGCAGCGCGCGCGGTCGAGACGATCGGATGCGACGCCGACTCGGCAGGAAAAAAAGTGTTTATCTCCGGTATGAACGACAGCGTGAAGGCTGTCTTAACGGGTCTAAGCGCCGACTGCTGTTTAACAGATGAGAATTATTACTCTAAGCGAATCGATGCCATTAATGCGGCGGTTGCATACATCGAAGGGTCGCCCAATGAAGGCGACAGCGTTGAAATCGGAGCCTCCACGCAGCCTTCTTAAGCGCTCCCAAAGATCAAGAGCGCGCAGACAGCGTTAACTCGAAGCAGTAAGCATGGGTGGTATTGGCGTTAGTCGGTGCCTCCTCCTTGATAGGCCAACTCGGCATTGACGAGTTGGCCTTTTTGTTCGTGTCCGACGTGTCAAGCGCAGACACTAGAGTGCGTCGGGAAAACTCTCAACGCGAAAGCTGTTAAACTTCTGCGCTTAATTCTAAGGCCGGCTCGCCTGCATCCAAATTCGAAAGACGTATGATTTCAACTGACAAAGACCTCTGGTTCCTGCCCCTCGGTGGCTGCGGTGAAATTGGGATGAACCTTAACCTGTTTGGCCACAATGGCAGCTGGCTAATGGTTGACTGTGGCATCACCTTCGAAGACTCTGTAACAAGCCGAACAGGCAATCGAGTCGAAATGCCTGACCCTCTTTTTATTGCTAATCGGCATGAAGCCCTTGCTGGCATTATAGCTACGCATGCGCATGAAGATCATATTGGCGCGCTGCCCCATCTCTGGGAGCAACTTCGCTGTCCAATCTATACAACACCGTTCACTCGCAACGTGGTCGCTCGCAAGTTTGCTCAGGCGGGTATTCGCGCGCCTCTCGTGACCGTGCACCCCGGCGAGACTATCGAGATTGGTCCGTTTAAGGTTACTTGGGTGCCGATAACACATTCGACGCCTGAGACGAACGGGCTTTTAATCGACACCCCTGCGGGGCGTGTGCTGCACACAGCTGACTGGAAAGTAGATCCGGCGCCAGTGGTAGGTGAACCGATTCAGCCTAAGCTCTTTCAGAGCATTGGCGATCGTGGTGTAGGGACGATTATCTGTGATTCGACGAATGCACCGCTCAAGGGTAGTTCGACGTCGGAGTCTACGCTCTTCGATGGTTTGCTTGCGGCGGTGCAGGCGAGTCCTCAGCGCGTTGTGGTCGCTTGCTTCTCGAGCAACGTGGCGCGGCTTCAAACCATCGGCAACGTCGCTCATGTGGCAGGACGCTATATTGGCCTGCTAGGGCGCTCATTGATCAATATGCATGGCTGCGCGCGCGGTGCGGGCTACTTAGCGGATAACTTTAACCTCGTGCAGTCTAATCACCTCGGCTACATGCCGCCAGACGAGGTGCTCGCTATCGCAACAGGAAGCCAAGGCGAGGTGGGCGCAGCGCTCTATCGCCTCGCTCAAGACAGCCATCCAGATGTGAGTTTGGCGGCTGGTGACCATGTTATTTTTAGTTCTAAGACGATTCCAGGGAATGAGATAGAGGTGGCGAGCCTGATAGCGATGTTCGAGGCTCGCGGTATTCGCGTCACCCAAAACCAATTCGATGGAAAGCCTATTCATGCAACAGGCCACCCCTGCGCCGAAGAGTTACAGCAAATGTATCAGTGGGTTCGGCCTCGAGTTGCTGTGCCGGTGCACGGAGAGGCGCGTCATATGGACAGCAATGCGCGCATCGCAGCAGCCTGCGGCGTGCCGGTGCAGCTGAGAGGGCAGAATGGTGACCTTTTCGATCTAGTGCTAGATACGGTCAAACGGTCGGCCGTACCCGTAGGCAGGCTCTGGTTCGATGAGCGCAAGCGAGTGCTCGAGAAAGTCTGAACCGCGGGTACTCATGCACTAGCCGATTGGCCAGTCTGCCGCATCGCGCGTGTCCAGCGTCTGAAGAACCGGCCCTGGCGACCAACGCGCGACATAGGAACCTGTGGGGTCAAAAGTTTCGGTCTGCTTCTGCAGATTAAAATGGCGACCGCCGCGGGGATCCACACCAACGCCAGCAATATACTGCCAGTTGCCCCAATTTGAGGCGACATCATAATCACAGAGCTGATGTTCGAACCATGCCGCGCCATAGCGCCAGTCCATCTCTAGCTCATTGACCAGACAACTTGCGGCAATCTGTCTGCCACGATTTGATAAATAACCTGTGGCCTTGAGCTGTTTCATACAGGCATTCACAAGCGGGTAGGGAGTCGTGCCCTGACACCATTTTTCGAAGCGTTCTGGGTAGAAGCACTTGAAACCGCCGCAGGAGCTAATGCCGCGCAGCGAAAAAAGCTTGGGGCCTATTTGCACCGCAATCCACTGAAAGTACTCGCGCCAGAGGAGCTCTATGTAAAGCCAATAGGTTGAGTCGTTTGCCCCTGCGGTTTGTTCGTAGCTGCGAAGATGACTCAGCGCTCGGCGTGCAGAAAGGCTGCCGCTGTTAAGCCAAGGTGAAAGTTTGGAGCTCGTGTCCCAGCCGTCTAGTTCATTGCGCGTTTTCTTGTAGCTGCTCGCGTGAGTCGACCCGAAGTAGCTTTTCAAATGCCGCTTAGCTGCCGACTCGCCTCCCTCGAAAAATGGCTCGAGGTGACTATAACCACTGAGGTCAGGAATTTCAGCCTTGCGGAGTTCGGCGAATGAGATGCCTGCGGGCAGTGGCGGCAGAGAGGCCGGTGCGTCGACAGGCAGCAACGTGTCTGTGCGTTCGGCGAGCGTGCGAAACTTCGAATAACTCACGACTCTTTCCTTCGGCAAAGGCGAGCTAGTCCGATCGAATAGCGTATAGGTGTCTTGCGTGTCGATGATGAGCTCTGGGCGCCGAGCGGCGAGCCCCACCAAGGCCGCAGCTTCGTCGGTACCAGGAAGAAAGCTGCAAACTAATCTATCGATAGCATGGCGCTCGACGAGTTCGGCCAGACAGCGATCAGGCTCTCCGACGACGAAGAGAATCTCTTGGCCGTAGGTAGCTAGCGCGACGCGCAGATCGGCCAAACACTGGCGAATGAATTGCCAGCGGTGCGCCCCCATCGAAGCGGTGTGGAAGCGATACTGGCTAAACCAGCGCGGCTCGATGCAATACACGCAGAGAAGGCTGTCAGATTTTGCCGCGGCAATCAGCGCTGCGTTATCATCAATTCGTAGATCTTTGGTCAGCCAATAAAGTGTTTTGTGCATTGGTCGTCGAGCCTTATACCTGATTTGCTGCTAGAGCTTGATGAACGCGAGGGCGTAGTTGCTATTCAGTGGAATGACTAACTGGTGCTGAACCGAGTCATAGCACATCGAAGCGGCGCTCGGGATGCCCTCGGCGATTAACGTCGCTTCTTGGCCGGGTACTATGCGCGACACACTGCCGAAGCGCACGCTGCTGACATACTTGGTGCCGTCTTCGAGTATGACTATGCCATCGTTGCCACCCTCAACCGCGTATTCAGTGCCGAGCAATTCACCATTCGGGCTGAAGGTAAGTACGGCATTGTCTCCGATGTTGACCACAACGACATCGCCGTTGCCGTCGATCGCGACACCGTTAGGGATCGCCAGCGGTGCGCCATCGATTAATACAGACACCTCGCCTTCGGCGCTAATTTTATAGAGACGCTCTGGCGGACGCGTGTTTGACGCATAGATTGTGCTGTCGGCGCTCACCGCGATCCCGTTGAGCAATGTCGCGCCCGGTACAGGAATATTGCGAAGTGGCCTGCCGCTTTCGAGATCGAATTCACGAACAAAGCCAGAATCGACTGTGTAGAGCGAGCCATTAGCGATGGCACTGCCCAAAGGTTGGTGGAGTTCGAGGCCGTCTCGCGTTACCCCAATCCATTTTGGCGTGTGCACGCTGCCATCCGGATTGATTAGTGAGACGAAGCCGTCGTTCTCGGTGCCGTCACCCGGGTTGCCGTTATTCATCGCAAGGATCAGGTTGCGCGTCGGATCGAAAGTGCAGCTTTCTGAAAAGTGAAACGCGCCGTAAACCTTGACGTTGTCCGACATGAGCTTGCGCTCCCCGGCCTCGTTGACTGAACCAATTGGCTCGCCCACTCGAAACTCTTGCGCGTTAACTGCGCTGACGAGAAATAGGCCGCTGGCAACTAAGGAGGCGTTGATGCCGAGGCGCGCCAGTTTAGAGAGAGGTGAAAGCTGCTTAGATGTGATGTGGTTACGCATAGGTCGATTCCTTTCATAAATGGCTGGCAGAATTGGCTTTTAGTATACTACGCACGACAACGCCATGGAGATGGGGGTGTTGGTGTATTTAGTCTCATACGCGTAAGTGCCCATCCCGTTCAATAGCCATTTCCCTTTGGCGACTGGCAATTGTTGGATAGATTTCGACCTGGTGCCCAGAAAGTCCCCCACAACTCCTTGTTACGAAATAAGCGACTGAACTGGCCTTTTGGACGCGGGAGCTATCTATGTTGCTCCGCAAAATCAGCTTTGGCAGAAGCCAGGCTCGGCGCAAGAAGGAAAAACGAAGGGAGGAGACCGTGCCTCATCATTCAGAATTAGAAGTTAAATTATTACTACGGTATGTCAGTGGTCTATATCGCTGAGGCTAAGCAGTTAACAGGAGGGAATGGCTTTGCGCTCTCTATCGAAAAGCACAGTCAATGGAGGCCGAACAAGCGGTGACGAGTTATTCTTAGAAAAGGCAGGAGCGGCAAGCCAAAAAAAGGCCGGTTGAGCGATCAACCGGCCTTCTAAACTTTGTGGAGCTCACCAGCGACTCCACTCAGCCCGGAGGGTAGACTTAGTCGTTAGCAGAAGCCATAGAACGTGCTTCTTGTGCTTTGCGCTCAGCAACGAGTGTCTCGAAGCCCTCGTCGTCTAGGTGGGTAATCGCCAACCAAGCGTGAGTCATCTCATCACCCGTCCGCGAGCCACCCATTACAAACATGTCTGGATCTGGGTTGTTGGGATTCTCAGCTGTGTTGTCATACCACTGCTTCAGGACAATCACCGCACCAGCTGGAATTAGTGGCGCCGCCTCTGGCGAATATAAGTGGCTGTGATGCCATGTGGCGCTCCACTTTGACACTTGGCTCACTTGCTCAGTGCGCCCTGTTTCCGGATAGAAAATTTCAAGCGATGCGGCGTTCATGCGCAGGTGGCCATGCGGTTGGAAGCTGTCGAGGCGCACTGGGTGATCAAACGAGTGGAAACCCTGAGTCATGGCATAGCCGTTAGGCGGAACTACTAGGTCGTCTTGATCTCCTAAGCGATAAAGCGACAAATCTTGCTTGTATTTAAGAGCCTTGCTCTCTTCGTCAGAGTATAACCAAAGGCCGATCTCTACTACATTGTCTTTAATGACTGACCCTGGTGCCATCGCACCAAGTCCGCCGGGGAACATGTGAATATCCCATCTAATTTCTGCGTTTCCTGGAAGAATTCTGCACACTCCTTCTGGAACAATCTCTCCCCATTTTCCCATAGCATACTCGGTCAGCATGCCTTCACGGCCTCCATCAATAACCACATTTGAATTGGCATGATGGACGACTGCTTTGGCTTCGCCCCGAGGTTTCACTTGAACTGCACGAATACAGCGGTCTTCAGTCAGTCCTGTTGGAACTAAATGCTTGTGCCATAAATCGTTACCGTTCGCCGGGATATCGATAGCTACTGACGGGATGATGGCATCCGGTGCACCGAAGTCGGCTTCAAAGCTCCAGGCCTCTGGGTCGCCGAGAGCTAATGGAGGAAGGGACTTCTCAGGGTCTCCTTGCGGAGAACCCGCATTAACCCAAGCCACAAGTGTATCGATCTCAGATTGCTCTAGACGCCAGTCGCCCTGCAAATCTTGTATGCCTATACCGTGGTCATAGGCGTAGGGAGGCATTTCGCGGCTTGCCACCTTCATCTGAATAAGAGGAGCCCATGGACGCACTTGGTCGTAAGTCTCGAACTGCATAGGGCCAATGCCGCCCTCGCGGTGACAGACTACGCAATTCTCATTGATGATGCGGCCAACTTCGCCGTTGTACGCAAGGTCGTCTGCGTTGTGAGTCTGTGCCTGGGCCTGAACGCCGAGAGTCACAAGACCTGCCAAACCTAACATGCTGGTCTTAAGTTTCATTGGTCTCTCCTCAAGATCTTGCTAAAGATCTGATTTCATTGATAAATAGACTTGCTTTTTGAATCGAATAGAATTCTTTTATTAACATCTAAAGGCTACTCTATTTCGCCTCAGGTAAAAAGTGGCAAATGTGATAATTTGCAATATTACATTTTTCTAATTTAAGCTCAATTTTCTTACGAAAAACCCTTAAAGGATAGACCACTTAGGGTTTTGTCAGGGGGCTCCCTCTAGCGGCGCAAGTAGCGGCGCAGGGTCGGCCCCGTGGCGCATCAACTAGGGCGCGACAGTGACTTTCTGGTAAACGTTAGTCCAGCAGCACTGATCGCCTTCTTGGCTGTCTGGTGCACGAAAGTTATCTGCCTTGATGACGACTGTATATTCGCCGGGTGCATTAAAGGTAGCGTAAACGCGCGCCACTCCTGCGCCGCCTTCGACTGAGACCTCATTTGCACCAGGGGCGCGATAGAAACGGAAGCGGGGGTTATCTTCAGTGTAGGGGTTGACGGGCTCGGGGGTCGCTTCGTGGCGGCCGAATTCAACAGCACCAGGGCCTTGGTATTTATTGAAATGTACACCGACGGGGAGTGGGTCTTTAAAACGGGGGTCGGATGTGTCGCGCATCGAAGGGTCGCTAACATTCACTGCGAGCTCAATTTGCTGCCCAACTTTAACTATACCCTCGTGCGCTCCCATCAGAGCAGAAAGGCCGGCCGCTTGCGCGCCGTCCTCGCCAAGTCCAACCATTGGCTGCATTGAGCCGGCTGGTCGGGGTAGGATGAAGTCTAGCTCATAAGCAGACTCACCGTAGCGCCCAGGAACTTTGAGCATCTCACCATCGTCAGTTTTTAAATACCACCAGATGTCTTGATCGATCTCCTCTGCTGGCACGGTAATCGCAAAAATACCGACGCCGCGCCCAACGGGGAAGTAGGTTGGCTGCTGGCCATTATATTTAGCAGGTTCAATGTAGTTATTGGGGCCGATTGGGATGTCGATGCCAGCGTCATTTTTGTTGAAATACCCCATTGAAAAGCTGGCAGTGCCGTCTTCGTTCGCTACCCAGCCTTCCATGACGGGAATCACAGAGAGGCCTTCGGGAGGCTCAAGGCTCAAGAAACGGCCGTCTGCCGCTTGTGCCACCACCCCTGAGCTAACCACGGTAAGCGCGCTACAGGCTGCCGCTATTATGAATGATTTGATATCGCGCATTAAATCTCTCCCAAGATCGTTTAAACGGTTACTTATTAAACTGAGTTAATCGTGCCCACTAGGCGCTGCGATTGACCCTTTTAGATGGTGTGTTTGTCGCGACCTCAATCAACAGGATTCTGCGATGGCCCGCGTCTGCTTTGATGTGTAAGAATAGACGCCTGAGGCTCTCCAGTCTAGCCACCCTGAGCGCTGAGCAGGCTATTCTGGCGCCAATTTTTTCAACAAAGTGTAACAGCTGCATCGGCCGTTTAGTCGATCGACTGCACGTGAGTGTCTGTCGTCAGCTAACGTAGCGGCGCTAAAGTGTTAATATCACTGAAGCTGCAAGACTGAAACTAAAGATCAAGTGACTAGAACAGTGAGAATGGCGTCGTGAGAATAAACCAGTGAGAACAGAACGAGGAGAGTATAAACCACCTTGCGCGCCCTTAAGCTTTGCTTTGAGCGTTGCCTTGTTTGCCCTCCTGCAGTCTTTGCCCGTTAGCGCTGCGCTCGATCGGATAAGCGATTTTGCATTACTTGATGTCAGAGGCGAATTCCACCAGCTTAGCCGTTACAAGCATCGTGACGCGTTTGTCCTGTTTGCCTACGACCCCGCTTGCTCAAGCACCGAGCAGGTTCAACAGTTTGCTACTTTGCAATCGCAGTTCAGCGCGTCGAACATCAGCTTTGGCCTGCTCGATACCTCAGGTGCGACTCGCGCCGAGCTCATCGCACTGAGCGGCGCGCTACCCGATACGCTGCCCTTGCTACAAGACGGCCCACAGTTGGTTGCGAGCCTGCTTGGCGCAAGCCGTGCAAACGATGTGCTGGTTCTAAACCCTGATCGCCTCAATGTATTCTACCGAGGGGGCATTGGTGACACGCTTGCTGGGGTGCTCGAAAACGTGGTTACCGCTCCGCCGGCCGACACCGTTACGACAACGGCGATAGGCTGTGCGATCGAGGTCGCCCGTGCCGAGGGTGTGCCCGACTATGCCGCCGATGTTGCCCCGATAATCAGGGACAACTGCGCCGAGTGTCATCGCCGTGGCGGTGTTGGTCCTTTCGCCATGGACAGCCACATAATGCTGCTAGGATGGTCGCCGATGATTCGCGAGGTGATTCTTAACAAGCGCATGCCGCCTGCTCAAGTTGACCCAGAATACGGCCATTCGAAAATGGCGCGTTATCTCGATGACGATGAGATAGAGACAGTGGTGACCTGGATAGATGCGCGCGCACCCCGCGGTGCGGGCGCCGAGGATCCGCTGGAAACTCATGCAGCACGCTTATCATCGACAAGCGAATTCGGATGGCAACTTGGCAAGCCAGATCGAATCGTTGCGGGGCCGAGCAATGCGATTCCTTCGACAGGCGTGATGGATTATATCTACGAAGATGTAGACCTTGGCTTCGAGGGGGATCGCTGGCTGCGCGCGGTCGAGACGCGGCCTGGCGACGAATCTGTCCTGCACCATCTTATGGTGTTTGTCACCGCGCCTGCCGAAGACTTTTGGGGAGAAGAAAGACAGCAACGAGTTGTGTCCCGTCGGTTCGTTGAAGGCTATGCGCCAGGGCCACACCGTGCGATCGAATTCGATAAAGGAACTGGGGTTTTCATTCCCGAGGGGCATAAGCTGTCGCTTCAGTTTCACTATGTGACCAATGGCCAATCAACTGTCGACGAGACCGAGCTTGGTCTTTATTTTGCGAACTCGAGTGCGGGTCTGGTCGAGCGTCGCGCGCTTGCCGTGGGCGCTCGTTTCGAGCTGCCCGCCGATGTGGCCGATTTCCCATTAGTCGCCGAAACTAAAATAGACACCGACATAGTCGTCACCGGCGTGCGCGCGCGCATGAGCTATCGTGGAAAGAAAATGCGCTTTATTGCTGTCGACGCAGCCGGCAAAGAGAATATTTTATTCAGTGTCCCTGCATACAATTACGGATGGCAGCCGCACTATCTCCTCGATAAACCGGTCGCAATCGCTGCCGGTAGCGTGCTGCGCGTTGAAGGTGCACTAGATAATTCTATTTCGAACCCGACAAATCCAGACTCGACACGAGCTATTGCTTGGGGTCTTGAGAGCTGGGAGGAGATGTTTACTGGCTACTTCACTTACCATGAAGTCGGCGCGGCCTCTGCAGCAATTGAAAATTCTGCGAACGATTAGGCTCGCCCCACTCTTTAAAACGGCAAACGTTTAGATGTCACAAGAACGAGTAACAACGCTCTACTACGGCTGGAAAATTGTTGCAGCGATATTGTTTACGCTGACATTTTCAAGCGGGCTTAGCTTTTATAATCATTCGATCTACCTTAACGCGCTCGCAGCGACGCCGGCTTTTAATGTGGCGAGCGCCTCTGTCGCGGTCTCTCTTTTCTTTTTCAGCGGGGGACTTGCGGGGCTTTTGGTAGCGAGGTGGGTTCAGAATTACGACCCGCGGTATTGCTTGACCGGCGGTGCTGTCATCTCGGCGGGTGCGCTAAGCGCGCTTTCGTATGTGACGACTGTGCCTCAGCTGTACGCTGTCTATTGCATCTTCGGTATGGGTTTCTCTGCCTCCTCGCTTATTCCTGCCACAACAATCGTCGCGCGATGGTTCAAGCGGCGCCGAGCGATGGCATTGTCGATCGCATCAACCGGCCTCTCCCTTGGGGGAGTCATTCTGACCCCTTTGTGTGTTCTTCTGGTCGAAAAGCTGAGTTTCCAGACTGCGGCGCCAATCATGGGGCTGATTTATCTTGTCGGTGTTATTCCGGTGTCATGGATTTGGTTGCGGCCTAGTCCCGAGTCTATGGGGCTTCGCATTGATGGCGATGCGGTCGATGAGGCGGTTGATAAGGAAAGCGCGCCTGCAAGAGATACAGCTAATCAAGACGAGGCACGGCTATCTAGCAGCGCGCCCATAGAAGATGGACTGAGTTTCCGAGAGGCGCGTGCCACGCGCTTTTTCTGGGGAATCGCCCCCGCTTACGTTTTTCTGCTGATGGCGCAGGTTGGCGGCATCGCTCACCAATATGGTCTCGCACGAGAAACCTTATCCGAATCCCAGACGGCTTTAGCCGTAGCGATTTTGCCAGTGATGAGTATTATCGGGCGTCTACTCGGCGGATGGATTGTCGGGAAAGTGGCGATCAAGCAGTTTGCGCTTTTTATCATGGGGTTGCAGATACTCGCGCTTGTGATGCTTGCTTCGGGCACAGGCGTTTGGGGGCTTTGTATCGGGCTCGCATTATTTGGGTGTACGGTTGGCAATCTTCTCATGCTGCAGCCACTGCTGATTGCAGAGGCATTTGGGCTGCGCGAGTATGCCCGGATATTCTCCGTAGCAAATCTGATGTCTTCGTGGGGAACCGCCGCTGGACCCGCTGTGATGGGCTATGTTTTCGCGCTCAATAATGAGCAATACGGTGGCGCTTATTTATTCGCTGCTGCGGCAGCGGCTCTTGGGCTCGTCTTGTTTGCCTCGGGAGGTCCGCTGCACCCGTTGATTGAGGAGAAGGCGGCGTGAAAAAAATACTGCTAGTTTTGATTATGGGAGCAGCAGGGCTTGGAGTGTTAGTGCTAGCGGGGCTAAGCTTTATTGGAATAACGCCTGCTTATATTGCAAGCGCGCCAGCTGTCGCAACCGGAATCGGTGCCAAGCTGCTGTGTAGTTCACGGTATGTCAGCGGGTTTTCCAAGGCTCAGTCTTTTGACGACTTAGTGCAGTATTCCGGAATACTCGATCAATTAACTATTACCTATGATGAAGAAAAGACGAGAGTAAGTGCCTCATTTTTTGGGATAAGGGAGAAGTCTTCTACATTTATTCCCGGCGTTGGCTGCAGTGTCGACTATGCCGGGTTCGACATCAGGCCCGAGCTCGCCGCACTTGTACCTGCGCCCGAAATAAACACGTCAGACAGCGCTATTTCCTCTGCGTGGCCCCGTAACGATCAGATCACAACAATCGATCCGCAGATACAAACGCTTATCGATGCGATCGTCAGCGAAGACAATGCGGCGGGTCTAAACACGCGGGCGCTGCTTGTGGTGAAAGGAGGGAAGATACTTGGTGAGGCCTACGCACAAGGTGCTGATGCATCGACGCCGCTGCTAGGCTGGTCGATGGCAAAAAGCCTAACCGCAGTCATGCTTGCGAGTCTCGAGTATCGCGGCTTGCTCGATCTTGCCGCACCGACTTCACTCGGCGAATGGGCGAGCGACGAGCGAGCGCAGATCCGTGTGACAGACCTATTAACAATGACCGATGGTCTCGCCTTTTCCGAAGAATACAATCCAGGCGACGATGCTACAGCAATGCTTTTCGATTCACCGTCGGCCGCAGACTATGTGCTCGCGAAACCCGCTGCACATAAGCCAGGCACGCGTTTCAATTACAGCTCGGGTACAGCGAATGTTTTGGCGCGCCTGTATGAGAATGCGTTGGGTGGCCCTGCGGAGGCGCGTGCCGATTATGAGCAGAATATTGCCGCCGTGCTCGGCTTTCAACACGCGGTATTCGAAACTGATGCGGCGGGTAGTTTCGTCGGAAGCTCCTACCTCTATGCGTCTGCGCGCGACTGGGCGAGACTTGGGCAGGTAATGCTTAACGAAGGCGAGATTAATGGTGAGCGGCTTTTTAGTGCCGACTGGGCCGACGAAGCGACGAAGCAAAATACTTCGTCAAACCAGCGAGCCTATGGTTATCAATGGTGGCTTAACGCGGGCAATAAGGCGCTGCGATGGCCATCGCTACCCAGCGATAGTTTCGCGGCTATGGGCAATCGTCAGCAGCTAGTGATGGTGATTCCGAGTGAGGACGTGGTGATTGTCCGCTTAGGCTGGACCGCCGGTCGCTATCCCGACGATGAAAATTTTCGGCGCATACTCGAAGCGCTTTAACTAAGACGAATGACCGATTTCAGCGCGTTGATCGAGAGCCCTCAAAAGGTCCATTTTTCGGGCGCTCGAGTTACGCGTCCCGCAAGGTCGGTCCAGACGTGCTGCGTGCTGCCGGTGACTAATATGCGATCGTCTTTGGCGCTCGATATCTCGTAGTTAAAGGTGAGTCTGCGACTCTTGTTCTCAGCGATCCATGCGCGGACTCGCGCGCGATCACCGTAGACGAGACTTCCTAGGTAGCGGACATGCACTTCGGTCACCGGCAGCCGATAGCCATCGGCCTCGACTAAGGCGTAGTCGCTCCCCTGTTCCCGCATATAGTGGCTGCGTGCCTCTTCGAAATAAACAATATAGCTTGCGTGGTGAACGACGCCCATGGCGTCGGTCTCGGCGTAGCGTACTGGGAATTCGGCGGTTGCTTCCTTGCGCTGTTCTGCTGAGCTGTTCATCGAGTTCGCGTTCCTTTGTAAAGGCTGAGAGAATGTTGGGTGGCGATAGCCTTGTCTAGCGAAGAGCGTATCTTCACGATAGGGTACTTTACTAGCAGCAAGAGATCGTAGCTAATGCTTAATTTTCCAGAACCGCCCAAAAGTTACAGTTCGGTATTCCTCGAAGAAACCGATAAGCCGCTGCCTATAAAAATTGATCCGCGCACCCGTTACGCCTTCTTTAGCACGATTGCGACGGGCGGCAAGTCCCTCATCAAATCGTGTAAAGACCTGCACCTCTCTCGATTTGTTTGCTACAAAACACTCAAACCGGAATTCGCGAATAATGAGATCGAGCAGAAACGCCTCATTCGCGAGGCGCGCGTAACCGCAATGCTGCAGCATCCGAATACCGTGCCAACCTATGAACTCGCGCGCGATGCGCGTGGCAATCCTTATTTCACCATGAAGCTCGTCCATGGTTACACGCTGCGAGAAATTTTTGACTATCGTGAACGCTACGATCTCACTCAGTTTATGGAGGTCATTATGCAGGTCGCCTATGCGCTTGAGTATGCGCATAACCATGGCGTCGCACATCGTGATATTAAGCCTGAAAATATTTTGGCGGGCCCCTTCGGTGAGGTGCTGCTGCTAGACTGGGGCCTCGCCAAGGTCTGGCATCCCGATGGTAAAGGCGCCAAGGCGTTGGGCGAGGCGGGGTTAATAGACGAAGACGTGGCGGCGGCAGATGCAGCCGTTGACTTTATCGAAGACATCACCCTTACCGGGCAGGGCAAAGCCCAAGGCACGGCTCACTATATGTCGCCAGAGCAGATCAATCTCGACCCGACGATAGATCATCGCACCGATATCTTCAGCCTCGGCGCAGTGCTCTACGAAGCGCTTTGCGGACAAGCGCCACCAACGGGGGAGAAAATGCATCAGATAATTAGTAGCGCACTGAACGATAAGCCGGCGCCTCCTTCGACAATAAGTAAGCAGCCGGTGCCACCATTACTCGAGCAAATAGCGATGCGATGTCTCGAGAAGGACCCCGCCGCGCGGTATCCCACGATGGGGCAGGTCATAAGACTCATGCACCAAGACTGGCGTTCTGGCTTGGCGCGTTAACAGCGCTCATAACGCTTATGGCGCTAGTAGAGATAACTAAACTAAAAATAAAAAGGGGACAGCGATTGAACACTCGATTGCAGACGAAGAACGGAGCGAGGCTCGCATTCAAAAAGAAAGCCTGGCAGCGGCAGACTTCGTTGTTGGCATTACTGGCTTCGGCGCTGTTCCTGGTCGCGTGTAGCGATGAAGCGGCACCACGAAGTGGGACAGCCGCCGATGCAGCGACACCGATCGCAGATACTGTTTACGTTGGCGAGCATATACTCTCGATGACTGGCGTAAATCCGAGCGCCGTTGCCGTGCGTGGTGATCGAATTATTGCAACGGGCTCGGAGCAAGAGCTCGCGTCGCTAATCGGCGCGACGACACAGGTTGTCGAGCTTGGCGAGCAGGCGTTGCTGCCGGGATTCATCGATGCTCACGGACATTTCTCGGCGCTTGCACGCACGGCAGACTATGTCGATCTATCGCCCCCGCCTGTTGGAGGCGCAGAGTCGATCGCCGATATCGTGCGCTCGCTCAGGCTTAACATAGAGCAAAACAGTGTCCCAGCGGGCACGCTAGTCACCGGTTTTGGCTACGACGATTCGCTACTCGAAGAGCGCCGCCATCCTACGCGTATCGACCTCGATGAGGCATCGACTGTGCATCCGATCGTTATTCGGCATGTATCGGGGCATCTTGCGGTCGGCAATTCGATGGCGCTCGCTGGTGCTGGAATCAACGCAGACACGCAGAATCCGGCCGGCGGGATTGTGCGCAGGCTCGCAGACGGTTCGCCCGATGGTGTGATGGAGGAGACCGCAATGACGCTGCTCCCCGACGCAATGGCTGGCCTTACTCCCGAGCGCTTTGCTGAGTTGCGGCGGCAAGCCCTCAAAATTTATGCGGGCTACGGCATAACAACAATCCAAGACTCTAACCTACCGCTCGAATACATTGAGGTATTAAGGCAAGAAGCGGCGGTAGAGGCATACCCTGTCGACATGGTTGCGTATGCGATGGCTAACCCGATAAGCGATGAAGTGCTCGACTCGATTGAGTTAGAAAAAGAGTATTCGAATGGGTTCAGACTCGGAGGAATTAAGTTCACACTCGATGGTTCGCCACAAGGACGGACTGCTTGGCTCACCGAGCCCTATAAAGAAGGCCCGCCAGGTGCGGCTGACGATTACGTTGCCTATCCAAGCTACGAACCCTCCGAATACCTTCGGCGTATCCCTGCAATAATCGAGCGCGGGTTGCCTGCACTTGTCCATGTGAATGGCGACGCGGCGATCGACTTAATGCTCGACGGGTTAGAGGTAATTGCACAAAAGGGCCCACTGCCGGATCACCGCAGCGTCGCCATTCATGCACAGCTTGCGCGACCCGACCAGTTAGACCGTATGCGCGACCTTGGTGTGTTGCCTTCTTTTTATGCCGTCCACCCGTTTTTTTGGGGAGACTGGCATCGATTGAGTTTTGGCGACGAGCGGGCGAGCTTTATCAGCCCGCTGCGCGCAGCGCTCGATCGCGGTATCCCTCTCACGATTCATAATGACTCACCGGTCGTGCCACCTAATATCATGCGCCTCGTTTCTATCGCGGTTAACCGCGAAACTCGAAGCGGGCATATTCTCGGGCCAGATCAGCGCGTAAGTGTTATCGAGGCCTTGCACGCGGTCACCCTCGGCGCGGCGTATCAGTATTTCGAGGAAGACGACAAGGGATCGATAGAGGTGGGCAAGCGTGCCGATTTCGTTGTGCTTGCCCAAGACCCTCGCACAGTAGATGCGAGCGCCATTGCGGATATTGATATTGTCGAGACCATTTCTCGAGGCGAAAGCGTTTTTAAGAAAAGCGAGTAACACCCATTTTTTTAGCAGGAGTAGCACAATGTCCGAGTCCAGCACTCAAGGTAATCAGGCAGGGTCGTATCGCGTGGCTTTTATTGGCTTAGGCGTTATGGGGTATCCCATGGCGGGTCATTTGATGAAAAGTGGCCATGAGGTTGCCGTCTTTAACCGTAGCGTCGACAAAGCCGAGCGGTGGGTTGAAGCGTTCGGGGGCTCGTCTTTCGCGACGCCTAAACTAGCCGTTGCCGGCTGCGATTTCGTTTGCATCTGCGTCGGCAATGACGAAGATGTGAGACAAGTGGTGCTCGGCGCTGACGGCGCGCTCGCAGGGATGCAGACGGGCTCAGTGCTTATTGATCACACAACCGCGTCGGCCGAACTTGCTCGCGAACTGGACAAACTCGCTAGCGCGCAAGGCATCCAGTTTTTGGATGCGCCTATCTCAGGCGGGCAGGCAGGCGCCGAAAATGGGAAGCTAACGGTTATGGTTGGGGGCACGACTTCAGCCTATGATCGCGCGGGGCCGGTATTTGCTGCCTACTCTCGGTTCAGTAAATTACTCGGGCCTACTGGCAGTGGGCAGCTCGCCAAGATGGTGAATCAAATTTGCATCGCTGGCATCGTCGAGGGCCTAGCAGAGGGGCTCAGTTTTGCCCGCAAAGCAGGCCTTGACGGCGAGGCATTGATCGAAACAATATCTAAAGGCGCGGCGGGATCGTGGCAGATGGAGAATCGCTACAAGACTATGCTGGCCGGTGAGTACAACTTTGGCTTTGCGGTGGATTGGATGCGGAAAGACCTCGGGATTGCCTTAGAAGAAGCAGCGAAAAACGGTGCACAGCTTCCTGTTGCGCGTCTTGTTGATGGTTTTTATAAAGAAATCCAGAAAGCAGGAGGCGGTCGGCTCGATACATCGAGTCTGCTCAAGCGCTACGATTAGCGTGTAAACTGGGAAAAGAGCCACGTTCGCTGTTGATTGAAGGTTGATCGCACGTCGAGCAAAGCGACGGAAAAGGCCGCTTTATGCGGCTTTTTGGCGCCTAAATCATCGCAAAATTTGTCAGTAATAATTTGTTCAAACTGGGATTTGACAGAATAGTTTTAAGTACATACGATCAGGCTAGTCGAAAGTTCAGTTACCAAGTTTTAATCGACGACCGTCTAGCGATAGGCTCGAAATCATAAAAAGACTAGCGAGATCATAATTCGACTCTGTTGGAGGTGGTTGTCCTCCATCCAAGTAGTTTTATTGAAGTTGTTCTCCACAAGTGATAACGACGTAGCAGATCCGCGAAAACACGGGTCTTTCTGTCGGCAAAAGTCTTAAGGTTCAAGCCCGCGCTAGCACTGATAAGAAAAGAGGTAGGACAGAGTAGCCACAACGATGTGGATACCGAGCCTGCCCATACTAATCTCTGGAGAGACAAAATATGAGTTTTAACAAAAAGGCTATTCCCCACAAGCGCAGTCTGCTCTGTGCGGCAGTTTCGCTTTCGCTGCTTCCTCTTTCAGGCGTGTCTATCGCGCAAGATGAAAGCATCGAAGAAGTTGTCGTGACTGGTTCATTTATCCGTCGCAGTGAAGGCTTCCAATCTGCCTCTCAGGCCACCCAGCTCACTTCAGAGGACTTGGAAGCCCAAGGAACTCTCAACCTGGCTGAGGTGGTTCAAAATCTGACCTTTGTTAACGGCGCTTCCTCTGCGATTACGAATACGATTCAGGGAACTTCAGACCGCGCCTCTAGCATCGACCTACGAGGCCTTGGACCTCGCTCTACGTTGACGCTTCTAGATGGAAAGAGGCTCGCGAACCAAAACGTCAACACGCAGATTCCTACGATCGCAATCCAGCGAATAGATATTGTCGCCGACGGCGCCGCTGCGCTTTATGGTAACGAGGCTGTTGCCGGTGTTGTGAACTTTGTTCCATACAAGTCTTTTGACGGCCTGAGGGTCGAAACGTATGCCGAAGGCGACGAGCGCGGAGATTACGACGAGCATTCTGTTCAAATGATGTGGGGCGGTGATATCGGTGATCTAGATGTGGTCGTTGCTGGACAATTCCGATCTAACTCGCGACTTGGCTGGGACGAGCGCCCCGTGCTTGCTAACTCAGGGTTGACTATTTCAAGCAACTCTCCTGGCAACTGGTATGTTCCTAATCGAGATGCGGATGGCCAGTACACCGGTGCTGAATCTCGCGCAGTTGACCCAGCGTGTGGAACGAACTCAGACCGAGACGAGTTTTTGACAAATACGGTGGCCAGCCCATACGGCATGGCGCTAGGCACGAGTTGCTTCTTCGAATTTGGAGACACTCGAAGCTATCGAGAGCCTACTGATAATAATAAAATCTACACAAATATGACTTGGGAAGTGGATGACGCTCTTACGCTCAGCGCCCAAGGATACCGAGCACGCCAAGCTCAACTTTCCTACACCTCAACATCTAATCCAGGTAACTCGCGTATTGGGGAGCTGGGGCAGATTCGAGGTGAGCTACCAGGCAACCCATTTATGGCAACTAATGCGGGTGGTCAACAGCTTTACGGATTCGATGCTAATGGAGACGGCGTGCCTGATCGCGGAAACCAAGACCTTAATAACGACGGATTGATGGATTACCTTGTCTCAGGTACCTCTGCCAACGGCATCGCGCTTCATGAGGACGTGCGTCCAAGAACAATGCGTCCAATCAACAAAACAAATGTTATTCCGACAGGGCACTCATATGATTATGACAACCTTGCCGAATATGTTGACACCGTTTCAAGAGTCTCGTTCCAAGCCGATTTCCAGGTTCCTGTGTTGGACGGCTGGGAGGGCATGGCAGCTTGGAGTCAGAGCAAGTCAACATTCCAAATAATGTCAAACCAGAATTATGACATTGAAGCAATGAAACAAGGCCTTGCTTGTGACGTGGTGAACGATCGTGACGCTTGCTACAACCCGTTCTTTGTTACCGATCCAAGCAACCTTACTAACATACATGTTATGAACGATATTGCTGCTCGGGACACCGAGTGGGCACACGATGAACTGGTAACTGTTGACTTGGTTCTGAATGGCGAGGTCCCTCTCGGCGGATTCGAGTTGCCTGGTGGTCCAATCGGCGCCGCGGTGGGCTATCAACTTCGTCAAGAATCGTTTATGAATATGCCTTCAGCTGTAGAGCTGATGGGTGATACATGGATAGGCGGTACAGAGCCTGAAATCATCACAAGTGGAAGCCGGGATATAGACTCCTTCTTCGCGGAATTAGCGATCCCTGTTCTTGATAACCTTGAAATTGAGGCAGCAGTTCGCCGCGAGGAATTCAGCACAGGGCAGGCATCAACCGACCCCAAGTTTGGTGTTACCTACGCACCGACAAGCTGGTTGACTCTTCGAGGCACCACTGGCGATGCATTTATCGCGCCGACGCTTTCACAACTTTATGACCCTGTCTCCTGTGGCCTCTCTACTGTCACAGATAGGTTTGGCCCATTCTCAGCTTTCACTACCGCGTGCGCGGGAGGTAATGCGGCTCTCAAAAATGAGACAGCAACCACCCAATCAGGCGGTTTTGATTTGGTATTTGAGAACTTTGATCTACACCTGACTTGGAACAACACTGAGTTCCAAAACAGGATCGTAAACACATCTGGCCAGCAGGTCGCTGAAATCGATTTCCAGGCCTATAAAGATTGGTCGGGATTCTCTGGTAACGGCGTAGGTGCAGCGAACCAGCCAGCTGCGGGCCAGCTCCAATCTTGGCTAGCTTCGGGGCTTTCTGATCCTCGAATTAGGCGAGACCCAAGTGATATATTCTCAATTCTTCAGGTAAATACGGGAAGCTCAAACGCGTCGTCAGTTGAAGTCACTGCTTATGACCTTTCGGCCAATTACCGTTTTAGCTTCGACAGGTTGGGTAACTTCCGCCTCGGTTTATCGGCGACTTACATCGACTCGTTCTTGTACCAAGAAGATTCGACTAAGCCTGTCGTTGAAGCTGCTGGCAAATATAACGACACTACAGGCGCTGCTCCTGAGCTACCTCAGCTGAAAGCCAATCTGCAGATCGGGTGGAATAAAGGCGACCATTCAGTTAATGCAATTGCCCGCTATATTGACTCTATGCCGTATGACGGTCCGTTGTTTACGCACTTGGATTATTTTTCAAACTACAACCGACCAGGCAATATGATGGAAACTGGCGTTTTGGCCTGGACTCAGATGGATATAGGCTACACATATCGCGGGCTCGAGGTCTTGGGCAACACTGTGAATTTCACCGTCGGTTCGCGTAACTTGTTTGACCGAGAGGCTCAACGATCTCCAGAGTTCGCGGGTGTGATTGGTGGTCTTCAAGACCCGATGGGGCGCAATTTCTACGCTCGCGTCCAGTTCGACCTCTAAAAGCAACCAAACGTTCAGGCCTCGCCCGAGCGGCGTAAGCCTGAACACGGATTGAAAAGTGCAGAATTAATCCGCTGCTGGAAAACCCACAACCGCTCTCGTAGTTAAGTTGTGGGTTTTTTTATGCGCGTTTGTCCTGTTTCCTTGTCTCTTTACAAGCTATAACTGCCAGAATAATCGTGACGGGCATCAAGGCGAAGAGCGACCTCCAGAATTTATTGATGTGAAAGGCGGTCTACAAGAGCTGCTGGGCAGATGCTTCTTGTATGCTTACAAGTTAGCTTCTGTTCGGGTGGAAACGGAGCCCCCCTGCGTTGTTGTACCGATCAAAGCTGGGGCGGTAACAAAAGTCGCGAAGAGTCGCAAAGGTACTTTTTGTTGATTCTTGGGTTGTAAGGCTCTACCTTATAGTAAAGTAAAGTTTGTCCACGGAGGCAATTATGAGAATGCAGCAACTGTTTGTTCTTTCAGCAGTATTACCGATAGCTATTGCGGCGAGCAGTCCTTCGATAGCACAACAGGCAATTGAATACGAAGCGCCTCGCACTGAATACGGTCAGCCTGATTTACAGGGGGTATGGAATTTCAGCTCGAATATTCCGATGCAACGTAATCGCCGATTCGGAGAGCAGGAGTTTCTAACCGCCGAGGAATTAGAAGCAGAGCGGGCACGAGTTGAGACTGCTGCAGCGGCGGCGGCAGCAGCCGCTGCCACGCTTGTCGTTGACCCTGATGCGCCACCGGCAGGGGATAACCCCGGTGGCTATAATGATTTCTGGTTTGAGAGTGCAGGTATCGGTGACCTCGTCAGAACATCGCACATAGTATTCCCGAAAGACGGACGTGTGCCTAAAGCAGTAGAAGGAGCCCAAAGGCAGTACGGTGGTCTGGGGCCAGATATTCCCGGAACGCGTCCGGTTCGTTATGTTGTAGGCGGCATTGCAAAAGACGGTCACGAGGATCGAGGTCTCTCTGAGCGCTGCATAGTTGGCTTCAACTCGGGTCCACCCTTTGTGCCAAGCCTCTATAATAACAATGTGCAGATATTTCAGAATAAAGATACTGCGGTTATTATGACTGAAATGATTCATGATGCGCGCATAGTGCCGCTGACTAAAGACGCACCAATCGACGATGACATCCGTCTGTGGTCTGGCGATTCACGGGGCTGGTGGGACGGTGATACGCTAGTTGTCGAAACCAAAAACTTCAACGGGCTGCGCCAGACATTTAACTCAACCGGCGCTAATTTGGATATGGTGCTTACTGAGCGCTTTACTCGCACGGCTTTCGATACGGTAGAATATGCGTTTACAATAGATGACCCGTCGACCTTTACCGACAAAATCACTGCGATTGTACCTATGACTAAAGTCGCAGGGCAGATATATGAATACGCCTGTCATGAAGGCAATTACGGTATGACTAATATTCTTCGCGGAATGCGCGCAGAAGAGAGAATGGCAGCCGAAGGCACGAGTGACTAACACGAGTGACCAACAAGTCGCTAAGGCGCTCATGGCCTCGAGGCATTTAAATAAAAGATGGCGCGTAATCAATTTTTGCGCGCAAAAAAATCAGCAGAAGCATTAAAGGGTAGTAAATGAGCACAAGAATGAAAAAAATATTTGCGGCCACAGGCCTTATCTCACTCGCAGCAGCGATGATTTCAACGGTTGCGTTTGCACAAGACGCACCGCGCACGCCTAGCGGCAAGCCTGACCTGAGTGGAATTTGGCAGGCAATGACGTCGGCGCATTACAATGTTGAACCCCATGCGGCTGCAGAAGGCCCCCATTCGGGTGTCATGGGCGCGCTGTCCGCGATCCCTGCGGGCCTTGGCATTGTTGAAGGCGGCAAAATCCCTTACAACGAGCAGGGCCTTCGACAGCGCGATGCAAACCGCATTGACGCGATCAATAAAGACCCACTGACAAAGTGCTACATGCCAGGTGTTCCGCGCGGTAATGCACTTCCGTTCCCTTTTCAAATCGTGCAGTCGCAAGAGGTGATATTAATCTCTTACGAGTTCGCCGAAGCGAATCGTATTCTCTATGTTGATCAGCCAGAAATCGAATCGCAGGTCGATGCGTGGATGGGTCATTCGAACGCGCATTGGGAAGGCGACACCTTGGTCGTTCGCGTTTCAGGCCAGATGCCAGACACGTGGTTTGACCGCGCAGGTAACCATCACAGCTGGGAAATGGTAGTCGAGGAGCGTTACACGCCAATGGGCCCTAACCATATCGATTACAGCGCAACCATTACAGACCCGAACACATTTACGGCGCCTTGGACTGTGAGCTTTCCGTTGTACCGTCACATGGAAGACAACATGCAGTTGTTAGAATTTAAATGCGCAGAGTTCTCTGAAGAGTATCTCTACGGTCAGTACCGCAAGCCGGGTACGCCTAAGGGTAACCCGCAAGACTAGACCTTTCGGAGCGAGTAACCTACTCACTCCTTTCTCAGTGGCTGTTTATCGCAGCAGCCGCTGAGAGCGACAGAAAGAAAGCCGCATAGAGGTGTGCGGTTTTTTTTTGCTTGGCCGGAAGCGGGGCCACTTTCGATCAATAGTCACCCTGAGAATAGTAGGGTCTAGATCGTCAGCGAGGTAAGCGCGCCGACATTGCCGATCTCTCCGCGAACGAAGGTATTAAAGGAAAGAGTTATCCTCGTGCTATCCGTTTTGTTCGGCGTGACGTCATGCAAAAGACTCGAAGGGAATAAGATCAGCTGCCCATAGACGGGTTCGAACCAGCGGCAGGTTGCATTGAAATCATTTAACTCGGTGAAATTTAGCTCCAGAGGAAACAGCGGATTGAATCGATGGAATCGGATCGGAGGGAGCTTGCCGCCGCCCGAGAGAAACAGCACGCCGCTTAGCACGCTGTTCGGATGGTTATGCAGCGGGTGGTATTGGTCTTTCTCCGCCTTGTTCAACCACGACTGCGTAATGTATAAATCGATCGAACTATCGAGCTTGAGAAGACTCTGGGTGTAGCTCTTTATTTGTTTCTGCACAAAAGCCTGCATGGCAGCAAGCTCTGGCTGCTCCAGAATCCTGTCGCTGCTGCTCTTAAGATTTCCTGAATTATCACCGTACTCAACGTTGCGAATATATTCTTCTTCGCCAGCGCAAAGAGTATGCTTTGCACTACACACCATGACAGCGCTTGGGAAGAGAGGAATTATCGAGCTCATAGTGTCTCCTTTGGCGCTAAAGCCTTGATGTGCAGTCTCACTCCGCCTTAATTCTTGCGGCGACCGCCTGCACTTCGTCGAGCACCCTCAGCAGGTTGCCGCTCCAGAATTTTTCTATCTGTTGCTCTGTGTAGCCTCTCAGAACCAATTCTTTCGTCACGTTGAAAGTTTCTGATGCATCGTTCCAGCCTTCGATGCCGCCGCCGCCATCGAAATCGGAACTAATGCCAACATGGTCTTCACCGATTAAGCCAACCATGTAGTCAATGTGGTCGACGAAATCAGCGACCGTTGCGGGGGGCGCAGTTGCATTAACCTCGGCGCCAACCCGCGCACGTACCTGTGCTGTCACCTCTTCGATAGACGTTTCGTATGCTCCGCGCGCGGCGTCGCTAAGCTGAGCTATGTCACTCGGCGCTAGAATGTCGATCTCAAGAGTAGAGGAGATGCTTTCGGTAAGGGCTTGTCTGCCTTGCTCCAAGTGCACGCGGCGCGCTTCGTTTATGTAACTGCCAAAGGCAACCGTCTGCACGACGCCGCCGTTGTCTTTTATCGCAAGTAGCATCTCGTCGTCGAGGTTGCGAGTGTGATTAGTGAGTGCGCGAGCAGAAGAATGCGAGGCAATGAGGGGGGCGCGGGTGAGCGACAGCATCTGCATTATAGCGTCTTTAGACGGGTGCGAGACATCGATAATAATGCCCCATTTATTCATTTCGGCGACGGCTTCGCGTCCAAGGTCACTCAGGCCGCCGTGAATATAATCCTGCGCGTTTTCCCCAGTATTCGAATCGGCGAACTGGCTGTGGCCGTTGTGTGCGAGGGACATATAGCGGCCGCCACGATCATGAAAGTCTTTGATGTTTGCAAGGTCTAACCCGACCGGATAAGCATTTTCGATGCCAATCATGGCAACCTGCTTGCCTTCTGCCGAAAGCCTGCGAACATCGTCCGATGTGTAAGCGATGCCTATTTCATCGGGGGCGATATCTTCGGCCAAACGATGAATCGCATCGAACTTGTCGATCGCGTTAGCGTAGGCGGCTGCATAGCCTGCCTCGTCTAAAGTTGATTGGCCGGTATACACGATAAACCAGGCGACATCGAGACCGCCCGCTGCCATTTTGACGAGGTTGACCTGTGTATCGAGATTCATGGTGTAGTTGACGGTTTCGGTAAAGTTGCCGGTATTGATGTCGGCATGCGTGTCGATTGTTATGACCCTGTCGTGGATTGCTTGGGCGCGTGCTAAAAATTGCTCTTCACTTTCCCGCTCCGCTGCAACGGGCGCGGCCGTAATAGCATCAGTTGGGGCTGGGTCGGCTGATTCGCTGCAGGCGCTTACGCCAAGCGCAACTGAGGTGACTAGTGCAGCGATTAATGAACGGCGTTGCATGGGGGCGAATGCACTGGGTGAATGGCGAAGGAGCATAGATTAAGACCTCATAAGCTTGTGGTGTTATCGAGTAAAGGGCGTCCTAAACTGGCGCGAGTGAATAAGAAGGAAGCGCGATAGCCTAAGTGATTGCGACCTATGCCGATAATTTAGCACTGGCGAGCGGAGAGTGACAGCCTGCGTGGGGAAATCGGCAAGCAAACTAGTTCGGCTATGGATTAAATCTGATAAACTTTCAGCCCTTGGAATTGGTCTGGTCAATTTTCCGCTATGTCCCCGTCCCTTGTAGCAGTTTCACATTAAGACAGTCGTGAAACTGAGCCGTCTTTGGCGAGGATCACTGAGGGCGAGGATCGCTGAGGGTGAATGTCACTCAGTGGTGTGCAAGAAGGCGAGGGGAAAAGAGGTAAAGGATTAGCCGGCTCGATAAGGATAAGTCACTCAGCAACGGCGGAGGCCACGATGACTCAGAAAGGTTTTATAAAAACTGTTGTACTGCTAGTTAGCCTAGTAATGGCTACAGCGTCTTTTGCAGAAGGTGGACGCACGCCTCTGCGCGTTAAGAACGGTATCGTCACTAGCGCCTCGCGGCTCGCCTCTCAGGCGGGAGTGGATGCTATGCAGGCAGGCGGCAACGCGGTAGATGCAGCGATTGCAACGGCGTTTGCGCTTGCGGTTACCTGGCCTACAGCAGGCAATATCGGTGGCGGCGGCTTCATGGTTTATCACGGTGAAGACGGTGATGCGACCACCTTCGATTTCCGCGAGAAGGCACCTTTAGCGGCAACTGAGCGCATGTTCTTGGGCCTCGATGGCAATGTAGTCAACAACTCAAACCATATGGGGGCCCTCTCTGTCGGTGTTCCTGGGACTGTTGCCGGACTTTGGAAGGCGCATCAGGAGCGTGGTTTTCTGCCGTGGGAGCAATTAGTCGCCCCAGCCATTAAGCTGGCACGCGAAGGAATTCCGATTACGTATTCGTTGCAAAGCGGTTTCCTGCGTAATAAGTCACGCTTCGATCTATACCCCTCTTCACAACAAAAGTTCTTCAAGGCGGATGGCTCATCGTATGAATTAGGTGAGCTGTGGGTGCAAGAAGACCTCGCGCACACGCTAGAGCTTATCCAAAAGAATGGGCGCGACGGGTTCTACAAGGGCGAAAATGCAAGGCGTCTCGCTGACTTTATGGCGGCCAACGGCGGAATCATCACCGAAGAGGACTTAGAAATATATCAGCCGGTCGAGCGCGAACCGGTGCGCGGCACCTACCGCGGATACGAGATTGTTAGCATGCCCCCGCCGAGCTCGGGCGGCGTTGCGTTAATTCAGATGCTGAATATCCTCGAAGGTTATGACCTTGGCGCAATGGGTCACAACTCCTCTGCCTATCTGCATGTACTCACCGAATCTATGCGCCGCGCTTATGCCGATCGTGCAGAGCATCTAGGCGACCCCGATTTTAACGAAGCAATGCCAATCACTCGTCTCATGGACAAAGACTATGCGGCGAAGCAGCGTGCGACAATCGACATGGCGAAAGCAGATATCAGCGACCCATCGAAGTTTGCGGAACCTTACGAGAGTGAAGAGACGACTCATTTCTCAGTTGTCGATAAAGACGGCAACATGGTCAGCATGACCTACACGCTTGAATACGGCTATGGCTCGGCAATTGTTGTTGCTGGCGGCGGTTACCTTCTCAACAACGAAATGGGTGACTTCAATGCAATGCCGGGTGTGACGAACGCACGTGGCGCCATCGGCACTGCGCCAAACCTCGTAGCACCACAGAAGCGTATGTTGTCGAGCATGACACCGACAATTGTTGCGAAAGACGGCAAGCCTGTTTTTACCGCGGGAAGCCCCGGCGGCAAAACGATCATCAACACAACCATGCAGCTTATTCTTAACGTGATAGACCACGAGATGAATATCGCCGAATCGGTTGAGGCTGGACGTATTCACCACCAGTGGCTGCCCGATGTCACCAGTATGGAAGACCGCGCTGTGTCGGCCGATTCGCTGCTGATGTACGAGGCGCTCGGGCATCCAGTTCGCGTCCGTGGTGCACAAGGTGCCGCTATGGCGGTTTACCATGATCGCGAAGCGGGCCTATTCTTAGGCGCGTCGGACTCGCGGCGCGGAGATGGTGCGGCAGTAGGTTATTAAGTCCTACTCTCCCGGGTGATAAACCCGTTCCAGATTCGCATTGACCTGCTCTGGATAGAACAGCACATCGCGGAAGCGGCCTTCGGTATAGAGGTCCGCTTGGTTGTCGAAATGCGGCGATGTAGGATCGCTGCTTAGCCCGCCAACCGTTACCGCTTTCGCGCGTACTTTTTCACCAAACTCCACTGCAGCCACAAAACTGTTGCCGCTCGTGCCGTATAGTCGATTTGTGCCCGGATAGCTGCGACTGCCAAACGAGGCTAGCGAGCCCCAGCGCGCAGAAGCAAAGGCAACCGGTAAGCTAGGCTTACTGTCATCAAATTGCTGCACGATAGCGCCGTCATTACGCTGATAGCGGTTGATTTCGCCCCACGGCACCTGCCAACTCCCAAAGCCATCTGTCAGCATCGCAATCGCGTTCTCAAGCGCAGTAATGCGCTGTTCATCTGTGATGTTGCCGGCAAGATAGTCGTAGATATCACTGTTCTGCGCCGCGGCCAGCGGGCGCGCCGCGCGCATTAATTCCTCGCCCCAATAGACCGCGAGCGATGTCTGGGTTGAGTCGAGCCCAAATTGCGTGTCCCATCCCTCTAAATGGGCAATCGCCTCACGGGTCTCGCGGGTTAAGGCAGGGTCGCCGCCTAGCGCTAAAAGCGCGGGCATCAGCGGATCGAAAGCGACGAGCGCGGGATCGTAAGCGGCCTCGATCAGGCTGTCGAGGGTAAAGTCGGTTTTGTCTTTTAAGACCCTGACCGCATGAATGCCGCGGGGATTTTCAACATAGTTGGCCATGTAGCGTGGGTAGTCTTCTGGCCGTGGGCTGAAATCGCCGGCTGCCGTAAAGGGCCAGTTGTTGGTGTTCTGTATCCAGCCGTTTTCGGGATTAAGAAGCGTAATCGACTCCTCCAAAGTATGCAGCCCCTGCCATTCGGTTGCCGGATCGCTGCCGTCTAGCGGGCTATTCCAGTCGAAGCTCAGGTCGCGGCGCGGGATAAAATTGCCGTGGTAGTAGGCGATGTTGCCCTGAGCGTCTGCGTAAACCGTGTTATTCGACGAGTTGGTGTGCAAGCGCATGTTTTCATAGAATTCACTATGTCCAGCCGCTTTGGTGCGCAGATAAGACTGAGTTAACGCATCGATGGGCTCTTGCATCAGTTTAATGCTCACCCATTGGTCGCCTTCGCCGCGGATGATCGGGCCGTGATGGCTGTGGTAAACCTTGAACGTACGCTCGGCGAGCACGTCGCCTGATCGGTAGGGTAGGGTAAGAATCGTTTCTCGGAGTTTGCGCTCGCCACCATCGTAGGCGTAGTAAACGCCGTCATCGCGCTCGGTAATCGTTTCGAGATAGGTGTCGATTGCATCGGCGCGGCTCGAGGTATGCATCCAGCCGGCTTTATCGCTAAAGCCCTGATAAACGAAGAACTGGCCCCACGTCACGGCGCCATAGGCGTTGAGCCCTTCTTCGCTGACCATATGCAGCTCGGAGCGAAAGAAGAAAGAGGTGTGCGGGTTAATCATGAGCAGGGCATTGCCGTTTAGCGTATTACTCGGCGCGATGGCGAAGCCGTTGGAGCCGCGGGGCTCGCCGTCCGACACGGCGATAGTTTGAGCAACCATGTCGCCGTTGCCGTAGAAGTCTTGCAGCTCCCTTAGGTTGACCCGTTCGATATCACCGCCAATGCTGCCCTCGGAAAATGTCAGTGCCATCCATGGTTCGAAACGAGTGATGACGCGAGGGGTGATCTCGGGGTGAGTGTATAAGTAATAATTAAGGCCGTCGGCGAAGGCATTCATTAATTCCTTTAGCCATGCAGGACTTTGCTCATATTTGGCCTGCATGTCGGCGGGGTCGATAAACAGTTTCATGCGCAGGTCGCGGTAGAGTTCACCATCGCCTTCGGCTTCGGCGAGACGGCCCATCGCGTTAAGGTAATTGACTTCGATGCGATTGAAATCATCTTCGGCTTGCGCATAGAGAGTGCCGAAGACTGTGTCGGCGTCTGTTTTCCCATAAATATGCGGGATGCCCCAGGTGTCGCGCTTTATCGTCACATTCGCTGCACGGGCCTGCCAGCTTGCCAATTCAGCGGAGTGAGCTGATTGGTCAGCCTCGACTGTTGGCTGCGTTATCTCGGGCGTGCAGCTTAAAAGGGCAACGCATAAAGGCAGTGAAGCGACCAACCGAACGAGACCTTGGGTAATCAGCATGAGGTGTTCCTTTTTTATTCACCGTGAACCTGTGTACCGTTAACCCAGGTCTCAAGTGCCTTTGCCTGCCAGATTTCGGAGTCTGGTATGGCGAAAATGTCGCGATCTAAAACGATAAAGTCTGCCTTTTTGCCAGGCTCAAGCGAGCCGAGCAAGGATTCTTGAAAACCTGAATAAGCAGCGTCGAGCGTGAAGCTCGCAAACGCCTCTGAGTCGGTCATCCGCTCCTCGGGATACCAGCCACCGACAGGGTCATTGCCTTTGTCTTGGCGAGTGATCGAAGCGTGGAGGCCAAAGAATGGATTGGGCGACTCTACCGGGAAGTCTGATCCGTTCGCTATGAGTGCGCCCGCGTCCATAAGCTTGCGCCATGCGTAAGCACCTTGAATTCGAACGTCACCGATCCGGTCGACTGCCATGTTTTTATCGCTCGTAGCGTGTGTCGCTTGCATGGACGGGATCACGCCAAGCTCAGAGAAGCGAATTATGTCTTCATAGCGAAGTATCTGAGCGTGTTCGACGCGGTGGCGCTTATTTCTCGAACCCGTTTCTGCGATTAGCAACTCATAGCTATCGAGCACGAGCTTATTGGCGGCATCGCCGATGGCATGCGTGTTCACCTGAAACCCTGCATTCATCGCCGCGCGCATGAAATAATGAATACGTTCTTCGCTATGAAGGATCAACCCCCGATGCCCAGCCATATCGGAGTAATCGTCTATCATTGCCGCGCCTCGGCTGCCCAGTGCGCCGTCGGCGGCTATTTTGACGCTATTGATCGTGAGAGTATCGTCGGCATCACGGAAATGGCCCTCGGCGAGGCGCTCGGTGTAAAACTGATCCGTCGCAGCCAGCATCACATTGACTCGAATGGGCAAAGGTCCCGCTTCGAGTAGCTGTTTGTAGGCTGCCACAGTGCTGCTGCCAACGCCTGCATCGTGAACGCTGGTGAGGCCATAGGTCGCTAGGGAATTCATCGCAGTCAACAGCGCGAACTTTTGTTCTTCGATTGTTGCAGGTGGGATGTTATTGCGAATCAGTGCCATGGCATTGTCGACGAAAACGCCCGTTGGATTGCCATCTTTATCGCGCAGTATCTGCCCGCCGTCTGGGTCTTCGGTATCGCGTGTAACGCCCGCAATCTCCATCGCGAGTGAGTTCGCCCATCCAGCATGACCGTCGATTCGGGAAAGCCAAATGGGTTTGTCTGAGAGCACGGCGTCGAGACTCGATGTCGTTGGAAATTCATTGCTGTCCCACAGGACCTGATTCCAGCCGCGTCCCAGCACCCAGTCGAGATCGGGCTTGTCGGCGGCGAACGCGCGCACGCGCTCCGCGGCACTGGCTTCGGTTGTGGTACCGACGAGATCTACTCGCAGCAAACTTTGGCCATAGCTCAACACGTGGCCATGGGCGTCGATGAGCCCTGTTGTCAGCGTCTTGCCGTCGCCATCTAGGACTCTGTCTAGCTCGCTTTCATCAGGCAGCGACTCGCCGTCTAAATAGAGCTTAGCCACTCGGTCATCTTCTACCTGCAATGCCGCGAAGCGGATGAGTTCTCGGTCGCCGTTGAATGTATAGCCGTTAATGTTTTTGTAGAGAAGAGTGTCTGCAGAACTGACGCTCGCACAGGCAATCGCCGAAGCGGCGAGCATTGCCGCCGAAAGTCTAATGGTCATATTGAGTCTCGCGAAAAAGGGCTGCCAATGACGTAGTCAGAGGCGGTAAGTGCCAAATAAGTGAACTGAGTCTAGCAACTTACTTGCTTAGTGTCATGGCACTAAGCCGCTGTCCTTTGGTCTTAATCGAGAGGTTATTAGTAGTCCGGAGAGCAAAAAGCAAAGGGGGCGGGAGCTGGCTAGTTTAGGGAGGGGCAGGCAAAAAAAAGGCTCGATTGCGATGTAAGCAATGGAGCCTTTTTTGCTATTTTAGCGGGCTGACCGCTTTTTATTCGCCTTCGTCAGCTTCGACATAGCGGAAGAAACCGAACATCATTTCTTGCCAAGTTTGCTCGCCCCAAGAAATCTCAGCGGACGGATCTGGGTTGAAAGGGTTCATCTCT
>Ga0209198_1000350_pt1 | contig 43664 bp, 33 predicted proteins | sample COGITO_mtgs_1105_2_FD_184804 | JGI IMG/M metagenome (GOLD analysis project Ga0209198, IMG submission 184804) | Pelagic marine microbial communities from North Sea - COGITO_mtgs_110519 (SPAdes) (version 2) | ecosystem: Environmental > Aquatic > Marine > Epipelagic ...
AAGCAGACAATGAGCAGTCCGTTTGCTTGTCCTCTCACATCAGAAGGCATCAGCAGTACTATTTCAATCGGCGTACCAACCTTAATCTCATTTATAACTAGCAACACGTGCTAAATACACAGCAACACTTACAAGCTGTGCGTACAGTTATTTATCAACAGAGGAAAAAACGATGCAGAAAACGGTATTAAACGATGTATTTGAGTTATTGCAGCAGATTGGTGCTGTGAGCAGTGAGAGTGAATTTAGTAGAGATTGGCTGTGCAGAAGCGAGTGCTACGTGCGTACGCTGCGTTTTAAGCGTGTTAAGCCTAGTGTGGGTACGTTGGCTATATGTGCAAGCAAGCTACAGCACTACGGACGCTGTATGACGGCTACAGAAGCCCATATGCAGCTTGGTAATCGGTTTATTGAAATGAGTGAACAGTGTCACAAGCAAATTAATGCTGATGCTGTGGGGTGGTGGAAAGACGAGATAAGGGTTTGACAAGTAACACTGTAACTTCAAACGAGCAAAGTCGTCATCCGAAATGGGTGTTTAGGCAGTAAATTTTCGTGCAGCGGATTCTTGTGGTGGACTACTTATCATAGTTAGGTGGTGATTTTTACCCACCCCTCCCTACAAGTTGCTAAATAACAGTATGAACAAGAGTGCATTACAAGACATACAGCAAGCATTAAACGCAATACGCAGTGAGATAGGGCGTGTAGACGATGAAACAAAGTGGGCAGCACTTGAGTTGATGTTGAGCACAAGCAGCAGTGTCGTTGTATTAGCAAAAAAGATTGCTAAGCCAGAAACTAAGACAGTTACACGCACGGTAGCTGTGCCTAAGACAAAGATAGTCAAGCAACAAACACCACCACAGACGACACCAAAAGACACTGAACCAACAGACTTCACTTCTATTCGTCCGCAACCACCGTTACCTAATCAACGAAACCAGTAGGTTACTATAGTTAAAACCGTCAAAACTGCACGGTTTGTAGCTGTATGACAGTGTGGTTGACACAATGACTGACTGGCATAGTGAGGCTGGGGATAGATACTCTTTGATGGGATGATGCGGGAAGGATATGCGTTGCAACTATACGTCAAAAAAACATGCTATCCGAATCCTAAAAAAATCAATACAATGCTCATTTCGAAAAAATAGATGCAATATGCAAGTAATAACGCCTAAAAACAGGTGCTTATAACATGTAGGAAGCGGCACTTAAGGGCATTTTATGGAACTAACTACTGAACAAGCACTGCAGCAGGGTGTAGCTGCACATAATGCAGGCAATTTGAAGGAAGCCGAGCGTGCTTACCAATCAATATTACAGAGCCAGCCCGAGCATCCTGATGCAAATCATAACTTAGGGCTTATAGCCATTTCGGTGAATCAGATAGAGGCTGCACTGCCGTTATTTAAAACTGCTTTGAACGTAAATCCGAATTTAGAAAAATTTTGGATAAGTTATATTGATGCACTCGTAAAAGCTAAACATCTAAAGGACGCTAAGCAAGCTATTAAAAAGGCTAAAAAGAAAGGATTTGATGCTAACAAACTAAAAGCATTGCTTTCTCAAACAAAAGATATAATTGACTCTAAAGTCCCGTCGCAGCAGCAACGCAGCTCCTTACTAGAATACTATCAAACTGGACAATATGGCGATGCTGAAAAGCTGGCTAAATCCATCGCTCAACAATTTCCTCAGCATCAATTTGCTTGGAAAGTACTTGGAGCGGTGCTCAAACAAACTGGAAGAGTAATTGATTCATTAACTGCTATGCAAAAGTCTGTGCAATTAGCGCCTAGAGATGTCGAAGCCCATAATAACTTGGGCACCACACTACAAGCACTGGGTAGATTAGATGAGGCTGAAGCAAGCTATACGAAAGCGATAGCGTTGAAACCTGACTTTGCCGAAGCCCACTATAACTTGGGTATCACGCTCAACGAATTAGGTAGATTAGATGATGCTGAAGCAAGCTATAGGAAAGCGATTGATAATAATGCGACGATGGGAGAGGCTTACCTTGGTTTAAGTCGTATCCTTAGGCAATGTGGAAACTTAGAAGAATCGAGTAATATCCAAATCAAAGGTTTAGAATTAACATCAGCTAAAATAGTTTCTAATTCTAGTTTAAAAACTGTTATCCCCAAATTTGTAAAGAAAATGCAGCAGCAAAATGGGATACCAACTTTTTTTGATAACTATGTATTTTCGCACTTAAGAAACAAGTCCAATTTACCTGCCGACATTTGTGGCATTTTTGAGGATGGGCAGTCGTCCAAAGCTAATAGGTTTGTTTCGTTTTCAGAAAGAGTAAAGGCTATCCCGGGATCAATGCCCTCCGGCAGATTATTTGATGGAATTCCTTTTGCTTCATCGCAAGGTATCCATTCACTTATTAAGTGGAAAGAACATAGTTTATATAAAACGAGTTCGGACTTAGTACTGTATTGGATGATCCTGCAAGATGTTAAGCCGGACGTCATTATTGAATTAGGTTCTGGGGATGGTGGCAGTGCTATCTGGCTTGCAGATATGGCTCACGCGCTTGGTTTAGATACTCATGTCTATAGTTACGACATTAACAAACCAAAGCTAAATCACCCACGAGTAACTTTCATAGAATATGATTTAATGAAAATAAATCAGCAGTCTAAGCCTCCTTGTTGGGAGTTTTTTCTAGGGGGAAAACTATTAATAGAAGATGCTCACGTTAATTTAAAGAATGTGTTGGATTTATTTGATAATATTTTAAGTAAAGATGACTATTTAATAGTCGAAGACAGTGACACCAAACAAGAAATCATAAGAGATTTTGCAGGCGAAAAAGAACCGAAATACAAATTAGATCAATTCTTCCTTGATTTTTTTGGAACAAATATCACATGCTCTAAAAATTCAATATTTAAAGTATTTTAAATTATCTTATTTTGAAAACACTACGTAAGCTTCAATGTTTAGCCAGTGATTGCCTAAACTATTGAATTGCAATAGGCACGTAAGCGTAGAAAAAACGTGCAGAGTGATTAAGGACTTACACACTTGTTACACACGTTCTATTGTTCGGCTATAAGTTATTGATATTAAACAATATAAAAACCACGTTTCTACTGAGTGGGAATAGATAATAATAACTAAGTAATTGATTTATATATAATAATTAGTTACACAAAATCTTCACATAAAATATAACCGATTGATTTAGTTGAAAATCTCTCTTACAGTTACACAGAATGTTGCACAAACGTGTGACTACTGAAAATCATAGTAACTCGTGGGCAGAATTTGGTACTCAAAAAGCAAGAATTCAAAGACGACGAAATTCCAATCTTCGACGAAGCTTGTGTATACAAGCGTGGAGAGTATTGGCAGTTTCGTATGTGGCTTTCAAAAGAAAACAAATACGCACGTAAAAGCCTACGTACCCGCAGTGAAACAACAGCAGTGGAACGTGGCAAAGCAGCCTACTTAGAAATTTACGCAAATCTTCAGCAAGGCAAAACCTACTTTTCAATTACAACAAAAGAAGGCGTGCAACAGTATGTAGACTTTCGCAAACGTGATGTTGAACTGGGACATATTGTTACAGGTAGGCTTGCAACAATAGCAACGCACTTACAGCACTGGCTCAGCTTCATTGGCAAAGATACAAAGCTCAAAGAACTAGAACGTACTGACTGCGAGAACTATTTTTATCATCGTCAAAAATCCACAGACTCAAAAGTAAAACAAGTCACCGTGCAAAATGAACAAAGCACGATAAATGCCTGTATCAAATGGCTGAATAAAAACGGCGAAACACACATAGATGGTTTCGACTTTAAGAAGCTACCACGATTAGACAAAGGCAATGATGCAATTCGGCGTGCAACGCTGTCGAATGATGAATATGAAAGCTTGTTTCGCGCCATGCGTAACTACTGTGCAAAGCAAAACAAGCTGGATGCATTAGAACTTAGAGTGCGAAAAATCGTGCAGCACTATGTGCTAGTTGCAGCAAACAGTGGATTACGAGTTGGAGAACAGCGTCAGTTACGTTGGAGTGATGTGCAAGTGGAAAAGCACACTATAAGTGGTAAAGAGCAAAAGCTGGCTAGAATTACTGTGCGTGCTGAGACAAGCAAGGTACGCACAACCCGTACTTTGCTATGCAGAAATGGGCAATACTTTGAGCGATTGCGTGAACTTGTAACCCACACCAGCAATGATGCTTATATCTTTAGTGTCGATGGGGATGAAATGCTCAGTAAACGTGCATTGCTGTATCACTGGCATAAAATGATTGAGCTTGCAGACATACCCGAAAGAGAGACACGGGATTTAGTTCCCTACAGCTTGCGGCACTTTATGATTACGCAACGCATAATGAGTGGGCTCGGGTTTAAGCAAATAGCTGACATGTGCGGCACTAGCGTGGCTCAAATAGAGAAAACTTATTATCACTTAAACGATGAGATACGCATTACCAATGCAGTAGCTGATTATCGACGCAGAGAAGATGGCACTATTGAAGTTCTATAAAAGGAGAGCAAAATGGCAGATATTGAGAAATTGGACGCTAAACGTGTAAGGCTGACTAATAAAATTGCGAAAAGCATTGCAAAGCATTGCAAAGCATGAACCAGCAAGTGGCGCAATAAACGAAGCGTTTGAGGAGTTATTTGACGTTTCTGAAATGCAACTATTTGAAAGCGTACCACCAACAACAGAAGAAGCGATTGCAAAAACTTTACATGCACGACTCGCGATAATGTTTCTGTTAAGTAATAGCAACATGGATGCATCTGAGCAGACAGTTGAGATTTTGAAAGAGTATAAAGAGATGAATGAGGATTTGGCGAAGATGCTCAGCACATTGTCAGAGTACTTCTCTTCTGAAAATGGCACCTTAGAAAAAAATGATGCAATTGAAATTCAGAAGGCAGAATTAATACTCAAACACGTATTAAGTTAAATTAACTCAGCAGCGTTACGCATCATATCGTCATTAACATCTATGTAGCGTTGTGTTGTTTGTATGCTCCTATGTCCAGCCATCTCTGCAAGCACTCTTACACTCACCCCTCGCTGACTAAGTGCAGTAAGCCAGGTGCGTCTGCCACTGTGTGATGTAGCACCTTGTATTGCGGCACGTGCATACAAGCGTTGTAAGTGCTGTGTTGCAGTGTTTGCACTGAACTGCTGGCTCTTTTGCGTAGCGAACAAAAAACCGTGCAGCGACTGTTTGTATGCAGTTTTTAGGTAGGTTTTAAGCTGACGTTGCATCTGTTTGGGAACAAATATGGTTCTTGCGTGGTTATTCTTCGTTCTTTCAGCATCTAGTCGTATCTCAGTTCGTATCGTGCCATCTGTGTCGATTACATCAGCAATGCGTAAGTTCGCCACTTCCCCAATGCGTAATCCACACAAGTGCGTTAACAGCAACATGGTTACATCACGTGCAGCATAACGACTGCACGAATTTGTTACGTCTACGACTCGTTTTAATTCTGTTTTTGTAAGTGTCTTTGCCTGTGCCATATGCCCGCCTAAATGTAATGTTTTCGTGCATACAGCGTATTTTCTGATGTTCTATTTGAGCAACCAGAATTTGCTCACAAAAACTCATATATCGTTCAATGACTTATGCGGAAATGTAAGAATTTGCGTATTTTCTTACATAAAGTTGAAGTATTTGAGTGTCAGCTTCGCTAACACTGCTTGTGCCGTTTGTTCTTTCGCATTCGCTCAATCACATACAGCACTGCGTATTATTTTCTTATCGTTATTGATGTGGCTCATTTAGATTGTGTTTAGCCATAAGAAGGCTTAAGCAGCCTTCTAACAGCTACAAGCGTCTCATTTGAGTTGCTTATCAGCCACTGTGTAACAAGCCTTCTTAGCTGCTGCTAAGTTTCGGTATGGTTGGGCTATTACCGTTTACTTGCCTAAGTACCAACGCAACTACGTAGCATTACACAGTGTGCTACGCAGCTTCTGCAGTTTCATCATCCACAGACTTATCATGCGTCTTATTTTATAAAGCGATTACGAAGCTACCGCTTTTGTGCGTCTCTGCTTGAACGCAACATGTGCTGACAAAATCCGATGGCTACAACCTAAGTTGGCAAACTCTTTATCGTTAACAAAGCACTATGTGCAGATAAATACACAGCAACAGTTACAAGCTGTGCACATAGTTATTTATCAACACAGGGGAAAAACATGCAGAAAACTGTTCTCGATGAGGTTTACGACTTACTAAAAAACATAGGCGCAGTAGATAACGAAAGTGAATTTAGTACAGATTGGCTAGCACGCAGTGAATGCTATATGCGTACACTGCGTTTTAAACAAGCCAATCCCAGCGTGGGTACACTAGCCATATGTGCAAGCAAACTTCAGCACTACGCCAGCTGTATGACGGCGACAGACGCACATGCAAAGCTGGGCAAGCAGTTTATTAAACTCAGCGAACAGTGCCATACACAAATCAACAATGATGCTAAGGGGTGGTGGGAGCATGAGCTGAGAGTTTGACAATTAACACTGTAGCTTCAAGTGAGCAACCACGTCATCCGAAATTGGGTTTTAGACAGTGAATTTCTGTGTTGCGATTTTTTAGGGTGGAGTACTTACAGAAGTTGGGTGGTGATTTTTATCCACCCCAGTCCGCAAGTTGCTAAATAACTGTATGAACAAAACAGCACTGCACGACATTCAAAAAACCTTAAACATTATTCGTAATCAAATTGAGGCTGTGGATGCTGACACAAAGTGGGCAGCACTTGAGTTGATGCTTGCTTCCAGCGCCAGCGTTGTAGCATTAGCAAAGAAGATGACTAAGCCAGACACAAAAACAGTCAATCGTAAAATCTCAATACCCAAAACCAAAGTCATCAAACAGCCTGTTCAACAACCTAGCAAACCCGCTGCAAACGATGCAGCTCGAACTGCTATCAATCCCAACACTCCTCAAAAGCCGTTACCCAATCAACAAATAGGTTAATAAGCGTTTAAGAATTAATGATTAATGCACGGTTTTCAGCCGTCTATAATTATTGATGACATTATGACTGACTGGCATAGTGAGGCTGGGATTAGATACCCTTCAATAAGATGATGCTGAAAGAACATATTTATTTTTAGACGTCAACAAAACGTGCTATCCGAATCCCCAAAAAATCAATACAATGCTTATATCTAAAAGACAGATGTAATATGCATGTAATAACGAGTTAAAACAGGTACTTCGTGCATGTTTGAGGCAGAGTTGAAGAGCATTTAATGGAACTGACTATCGAACAAGCACTGCAGCAGGGTGTTGCCGCACATCGAGAAGGCAAGCTTCAAGAGGCTGAACGTCTGTATCGAGCCATCTTGCAATCTCAGCCAACGCACCCGGATGCCAATCACAACCTAGGCGTATTATCAGTATCAGTGGATAAAGCCGATGCGGCATTGCCGTTATTTAAAACTGCTCTCGAAGCTAACCCAAAGATAGAACAATTTTGGCTAAGCTACATCGATGCACTTATCAAAACAGAGAAATTTGAGAATGCTAAGCAAGCCATCGAGCAGGCGAAAACGCAGGGTGTGGATGCGGAAAAATTAAATGTCTTGGAGGCACAACTCTCGCCTAAATCTGAAAAACCAAACGCTACAAGAGTAAGCCCACCTCAAGAACAACTCAGTAGTCTTTTAGAGCAATATCAGAACGGACGATTTAATGAAGCAGAAAAGCTAGCGGTATCTATTACTAATGAGTTTCCCACACATCAGTTTGCATGGAAAGTGCTTGGAGCGGTACTCAATCAGTTAGGCAGGATATCTGAGTCAGTAGTTGCTAAAGAAAAAGCAGTTCAATTAGCCCCAAACGATGCCGAAGCCCACTACAACTTGGGTAACACGCTCAAAGAACTAGGAAGATTAGACGAAGCTGAGGCAAGCTATAATCAAGCGATAGCGTTGAAGTCTGACTATGCCGAAGCTCACAGTAACTTGGGCGTCACGCTTAAAGAACTGGGCAGATTAGATGAAGCTGAGGCAAGCTATAATCAAGCGATAGCGTTGAAACCTAGCTATGCCGAAGCCCACTACAACTTGGGTAACACGCTCCAAGTACTAGGAAGATTAGACGAGGCTGAGGCAAGCTATAGGCAGGCGATAGCGGTGAAACCTGACTTTGCCGAAGCCCACTGTAACTTGGGCGTCACGCTCAACGAACTCGGCAGATTGGACGAAGCAGAAGCGAGCTATATACGAGCGATAGGATTGAAACCTGACTATGCCGAAGCTCACAGTAACTTGGGTAACACGCTTAAAGAACTGGGCAGATTAGATGAGGCTGAAGCAAGTTACAGGCAGGCGATAGTGTTGAAACATGACTATGCCGAAGCTCACAGTAACTTGGGTAACACGCTTAAAGAACTGGGCAGATTAGATGAGGCTGAAGCAAGTTACAGGCAGGCGATAGTGTTGAAACATGACTATGCCGAAGCCCACAGCAACTTGGGCGTCACGCTCAAAGAACTGGGCAGATTAGACGAAGCTCTAGCCAGCTGTAATCAAGCGATAGCGTTGAAGTCTGACTATGCAGAAGCCCACCGAAATCTTACAACAATGAAAAAGTTTGATGCACAGGATGAACAGTATTCAAAAATGCTTGAGCTTTATCTTAATAAAGAAATTTCTGAGGAACAACGTTGCCATATTAACTTTGGCTTAGCAAAGGCATGTGAGGATTTAGGAAACTTTGAACAAGCGTACACCCATTACAGTGAGGGTAATGTCCTGCGTAAAAAGCTTTTGAATTACGATATCAATCAAGATGTAGAACTCTTTGAACAGCTTAAATCTAGCTATCCAAAAATAGAAAAAAACTCGCTAAAACCAGATAAATTGTCAAAGAATTTAATGCCAATTTTTATTATTGGGATGCCACGTTCTGGAACAACTTTAGTTGAACAAATAATTTCTTCACATTCGCAAGTAACTGGAGCAGGGGAGTTAAATTTTGCAGCTCAATTTGGCGCTGCTATTGCGACTGATTTTACTGAAGCAAATAATGAATCTTTGCTGAACTTCCGTCATAACTATCTTAATAAACTGCAGAATGTTTCTAACGGAAATCTAATTGTTACAGACAAGATGCCACAAAACTTCCGTTATACAGGATTGTTAGCGGCGGCTTTTCCTGAGGCTAAGATAATACACGTGAAGAGAAACCCTGCTGCGGTGTGCTGGGCAAATTTTAAGCAGTATTTTGTATCAAAGAATATTGGCTACTGTTACGCAATTGATGACATAATCAGTTATCACGAATTGTACATAAACCTGATGGAGTTTTGGACAAATACGCTCAGTAAAAGAATTTATAATCTTGATTACGAACTACTAACAGTTAATCAGGAAAGTGAGACTCGGCAGCTAATTGAGTATCTAGGCTTAGATTGGGATGAAAACTGCCTATCGCCTCAAAACAATACAAGAAGCGTAAGAACAGCGTCCAATCTTCAGGTTAGGCAAAAAGTTTACCAAGGTAGTTCGGAGCAATGGAAAAAATATAAACCATTCCTCAATGGAGCACTTGATGGTTTGCTGTAACCATGAGTTGGGAGCCAAGCTCTAAGTTAAAAGAAATTAATAAGGCATTAGGGTGAAGTGATGAGTGAATGGCAGGATATGCAACAAAAGCCAAACACTAAGCTGCGAGACTTACTTAAAAACAGAAAAGCTAAAACTCGCAAGCTAAGTGAGCTTTCCAAAACCGAACAAAATAGGTTGGCAAAGCTTAACGCAATGCTTGATGAACTAAGACGCGGAGAAAACGTGCAAAACCGTCGGCTAGCTACTTGGCTGACTGAGGAAGAATATGAGGGATTTGAAAGCGATTGGGAAAGTCAGCAGCAAATTAGGGAAGAGTTAAAGGATAAACCTGACGAACTAAAACGTTATGAAGACAAACTAAAAAAGGCAATTTTTAATTACAGCAGAGCAGAAGGCTACAGCACAAAAGGAAAACACAGCACAGCTAAGAAATTTTACAATAGCAGTGAGAGCCACTGCGAAGATGCGTTGGAGGTACTGCAAGAGATAGTAGCGGCTGATGCAAGTTTACAAATGTGGTTCGACAGAGGATTGGACTTAGGACACGGAAGTTTAGTTGATGCACAGCTTGGCAATCTGCCGCGTGTCGTCACTTCACGAAGTGTAGACAGGCAAACTACTGATAGTCGGCTAATGTCCAAACGCGAAGTTAAAATAGCTGCTGTGGAATCGGCTATAAGTGCATTGATAGCGGTTGAACCAGTAGACAAAGAAGAACGAAAAGGACAGGATAGCGCGAAGCTAAGTGAGTTTCTTCAATCGCCTTTTTTGGAGTAGGTTTAAGCGTGATTTAGGTTGTACAGTGTGTAGCCAAAGATTGTATAAACTGTTGAAAAGCAATAGAAGCGTAGAGGTAAGAAAAGTGTGCAATACGAAGATGGTTTGCACATTAGTTACACACGTACTATCAGGTGCAGTTAAGTAATTGATAATATTATGTATTAAAGTTGAGTTACTATTGAATGGGAGTAGTCGAGTAGGTATAACCTATTGATTTATATAGAGTTGGGAGTTACAAGCTTGTTACAAACCACCCCTAAAACAGGGGGTTTTATAAAGAAAGTTACAAACGGTTGCGATTACTGCAAATCATAAGTAGCATTTAATAATATCAGCGTTAAATTACGCTGATACGCGATAAATGAGGGTTATTCTGTTCTCGTGCATTAACTTGAAGAGAGTGGTTTCAGAGCAAACACACACTTGACTTTAATGCATGTAAAACGCTTTGGCGAGCAGGTGCGGGGCAGGCTTGGTTTAAAGTTTAAGTTTTGAGAAATATTGGCTTAAGGGATATATCTGGCATGGTTGACAGACAGTTATGACACCGGTATCATCGTTTTTTGCTTCAGTCCCAGCTCTGTGGCTCAGTAAACTTAGAGAATCGTAGATTAATGGTCAGGTATTTCAAAATAGTTGTCCGACAATTTCTTGCATTTCTTTGCATGTTGGGTGCCTGTGAAACTGCTCTTGGAACCGATACTTTAGTCCTCAGGGCAGCGGAGACCCATCCTAGTGACTACCCGACCGCATTGGCACTTAAGTATATGGGAACACTCCTCGAGGAATGGTCAGATGGTGATCTAGCGATTAAGCTCTACTCGGGTGGTCAATTGGGAGAGGAGAAAGACACCCTAGAAATAACTATCTTTGGAGGCATTGATTTAAACCGCATCAACATGGCACCACTCAATTCCGTCGCCACAGAAACCAGCTTGCTGGGATTACCCTTCTTATTCCGATCGACCTCCCATATGCGTGCAGTAGTGGATGGACCGATTGGTGAAGAAATTTTAGCCTCTCTTGAGCCCTATGGCCTTATCGGCTTAGCTTACTACGATTCGGGAGCACGTAGCTTTTATAACAATCGACGTGCAATTCGGAGTCCCGCAGACTTAGAAGGATTAAAAATTCGCGTTCAAAATTCCGCGCTGTCCGTGGCTATGGTCGAAGCGCTTGGGGCAAATCCAACGCCGATGGGGTTTGGGCAGGTCTACGAGTCTCTCTTGTTAGGCACGATTGATGGCAGTGAAAATAATTGGCCCTCTTACGAATCTACCGGACATTACGAGGCGGCGGCACATTACACATTAACAAGGCACACTATGATGCCTGAGGTGTTGGTGATGTCTAAGCATCGCTGGCAGAAATTATCGTTACAGCAGAAAAATTTTATTCGCCGAGCAGCAAAAGCGTCTGTTCCCTATATGCGTGAGGAGTGGGATAAGCGCGTTGCTTTATCACAAGCAAAAGTACTAAGCGCTGGGGTAAAGGTCATTGAAAATCCAGATCTATCACTTTTTACTGATGCGATGGCACCTGTTTACAAAAAGTTTGTTACTACAGAAAAAATGCATGGCTTGCTAAAGCGGATTCAGGCAACCCAGGATACTCCGGTATTATGAAAGCAATATTCGCCCAGCTCACCCAACAGCTTGCCCGCATAGCTGTTGTTATTTCAACCGCTGGGCTGGTGTTAATGACTTTCATTATTGGCTGGCAGGTATTTGCGCGTTATGTACTTAATGCCAGTCCTGCTTGGTCAGAATCTGCTGCGTTACTGTTGATGCTGTATTACATCATGCTTGCAGCGGCGGTGGGGGTTTATGAAAACTTCCATCTAGGTTTAAAAGTTGTTTTGGACGCTGTCCCAACTCATATAAGGACCCGGCTAGAAGTAATCAATAATTCACTGGTTATAATTTTTGGCATTGCGATGTTGGTCAATGGCAGTCGCCTCGCTTTATTCACTGTAGAGCATATTATTCCAGCGTTGAATATTTCTCGGTCCTTTGCATATTGGCCGTTTGCGGCCGCTGGGTTATTCATCAGTATTTTTGCGTTGGAAAGACTGATCCTTGCTATTACTTCTGAGAATTCTATTAATCCACCGAAAAATACTGAAGCCGTTAAGAGATAAGCTATGGATCTACTAATACTCTTTGGGGCTCTGATAATCCTTCTTATGATTGGTGTTCCGGTTGCTTTTTCTCTCGGCTTAGCGTCCTTAGCCACTATGGTATATCTCGATATTCCCTTAGTGGTTGCCTTTCAACGGATGGCCGCAGGAATGAATGTATTTGCTCTGATGGCGATTCCGTTCTTTATCTATGCTGGCGAGCTTATGAATCAATCCGGGATTGCTGAGCGTCTGGTTAAATTTGCGCACTCACTTTTAGCGAGGGTTAGAGGCGGGTTGGGCCTAGTTAACGTCAGCTCTAGCATGATGTTTGGCGCTATATCTGGTTCTGCGGTGGCCAGTGCTTCGGCTATGGGCTCAACATTAATACCTATGATGAAAAAACAGGGGTATGACGCAGATTACGCGGTTAATGTAACCGCTACAGCAGCCACGACGGGCCTTTTGATTCCGCCGTCCCACAATATGATTATCTACGCTATTTCAGCCGGCGGTGGCCTATCAATAGGTTCACTATTTTTAGCGGGTATAGTGCCGGGGATCCTCTTGGGTCTAGGGCTAATGTTAGTCACTTACCTAGTTGCAGTGAAAAGAGGTTATCACAGCGGTACATTCCCCGGTTGGAGCCAGGTACTCCGGCATTTTATTGGCGCCTTACCTGGGCTATTTACGGTATTTATTATTCTAGGCGGGATTTTATCCGGCGTTTTCACTGCTACCGAATCTTCAGCTATCGCGGTTATCTATACAGTAATTGTGGCAGTCTTTGTTTACCGCTCTCTCAATTGGAAGGGCTTCGTTACTGCAAGTATTAATGCGGTCAAAACAACGGCTATGATACTTTTAATTATCGGCGCCGCGGGGTCTTTTGGATGGTTGCTAGCTGTGATGGAAGTGCCGGTTCAGCTAGCTACAGCACTACTGACAATTTCAGAAAACCCACTCATTATTTTACTGATCGTTAATTTAATACTTCTGATGTTGGGCACCTTTATGGATATGTCCCCTCTTATAGTGATTACCACGCCTATTTTTCTTCCTGTTATGGTGGGGATTGGAATGGATCCCGTTCAATTTGGCATCATGCTTATTCTTAACCTAGGTCTAGGCTTGGTCACTCCACCAGTGGGTACCGTCCTCTTTGTAACCTGCGCGGTGGGGGGCATTCGTATTGAGGATACTCTGCGTTCTATCTGGCCTTTCTATCTTGTATTTATTGCCGTTCTAGCGCTGGTAACTTACCTACCAAGTACGACATTATTTTTACCTAGTTTGTTCAATTAGTCGCTATTGAGATAAATACTCATGCAACAACTCACTGCAAAAAATCTTAAACAACTGTTGGATGATCCTGAATATCACAGCCCATCTATAGATGGCGTGCTGTATGACAGAAACACTATTCGACCCAGTGTCGTTCATTTTGGCGTAGGCAATTTTCATCGCTGCCATCAGGCTGTTTATATGGACAAACTACACCGCCGAGGTTCTGATGAGTGGGGCATCATTGGCATTTCAATGCGCTCTACCAACACAAGGGATGCACTTAAACCACAGGATTTTCTCTACACGGAAGTTACGCTAGGTGAGGAAGTAAGCTTTAGAATCATAGGGTCAATTCTAGATATCCTAGTAGCACCACAAGATCCAGGTGCTGTAGTAAAGCTTGTCGCTGAGAGAAGTACAAAATTAGTGACCACCACGATCACTGAGAAAGGATATTACTTATCTTCTGGGAACATCGATTATAGTCACACAGATATGTCCGCAGACGAAGCTAGTTTGAGAAAACCTAAGACGATTTATGGCTATTTGGCTGCGGGTATCATATTACGCAGTGGCAGTGATGCCGGCCCTCTAAGCATTATCTGCTGTGACAATATCGAGGCGGGTGGGCAGAAGCTGCGTGCTGGTGTGTATGCGCTTTTGAAAATACAGGCTCCACATCTTTTGGATTGGACTGATAGAAATATAAGCTTTGCTTCTTCAATGGTGGATAGAGTTACTCCGGCTACTGATGACGCCTTGAAGGTCCTGGTTGACTCAACGCTTAATGTAAAGGACGCATGGCCGGTGTCTGCAGAACCCTTTAGCCAGTGGATAATTGAAGACAAATTTGCCGGTCCCAAGCCCCCCTTGGATGAAGTGGGCGTGATATTTACTGTCGATATCATTAAGTATCAACAAATGAAGCTCCGATTTCTTAATGCTTCACATTCCATCATAGCTGTATTGGCCCATTTAACTGGTCACAAGAATATTCATAACGCTCTGGAGCATCCACCTATTCTTGAATTTGTAGTCAGGGTGCTACGCGAAACTATCTTGCCCGTAACCGATATTCCCGAGGGTTTTGAAGGTAGCGATTATATTATCGACGTCATTCAACGATTTCAAAACAGTGCCTTGCCTTACTCTGCACAGCAAGTTAATACCGATAGTTCTCAAAAGATAAATCTTCGCTGGTTTCCAACTATTGATGATGCTTTGAAGACGTGTAATGACACGAGGTTAATGAGTTTTATGATTGCCGCTTGGGTTATTTATATTGAAAAAGCGTTAGAAGATGACGAACTCAGCGATCCATTGCACGCCGAACTTGTCAAGATACACCAAAATGGAAGCACCAATATTGGACAATTTTTAAAAGCTATTGGTGCTGATAAATTCAGTTTTATGGACTCCTCAAGCTTTATGGCAGATGTCACTCATGCCTATGAAACACTGTCAGATAACGATATTAGTATCGCAATAACTGACGTATTAAATGAAACTGAACTACCTAGCAAATCTAGCAAGGATTCGTACTATGCGTGAGTCATGGAGATGGTTTGGCCCAAATGACCCCGTTACTATTTCGGATATAAGGCAGACAGGCGCAACTGATATTGTTAGCGCGCTGCACCATATGCCAATCGGCGAGATCTGGACAATAGATGATATACGCAGAAATCAACATTTAATTGAATCCGGAAATGAAAAAAAGAGCCCTCTAATTTGGTCTGTCGTTGAAAGTATTCCGGTGCATGAAGATATTAAGTTAGGGCGAGATGGATGTCAGGTCTACATTGATAATTGGTCAAAGTCGATGGAAAATCTCGCTGTATGTGGCATCAAAACTATCTGTTACAACTTTATGCCGGTCATTGACTGGACCCGCACTGACCTTGCTTATAAATTAAATACAGGCGCCTATGCACTGCGCTTCGATCAAACAAAATTTGCAGCATTCGATCTCTATATTTTGCAGAGAGCTGACGCTGACGCTGACTACACAGAGACCGAAATCAGTCAGGCTCGAGAGGCCTATCAACAGATGTCACCAGAGGAGTCTGAGCGGTTAACGCACAATATTATCGCAGGACTACCCGGAAAAATGACTGATAGCTATAGCCTTGACGATTTCAAAAACGCGCTGGCCCAATATCGCCATATTGGTCACGCAGAACTGAGGGACAACCTCGATAGATTTCTCTCTCATGTATTACCCAAGGCCGAGAAGCTTGGTGTAAAACTCGCGATTCATCCGGATGATCCACCAAGAGATATGTTTGGGCTGCCGAGGATCATCTGTACTGCGGACGATCTGGAGAGATTATTCATCCGACAACCTAGCTCCGCCAATGGCATTACGCTCTGCGTTGGGACCTACGGAAGTCGGCCAGATAATAATCTACCTGCTATGGCGCGTCGATTTGGATCCCGAATCAATTTCGCGCATTTGCGTGGAGTTAGCCGTGATAAAAATGAGCAACGCTCTTTTTATGAAGCCAATCATTTAGATAGTGATATTGATATGGTTAGCGTAATCCGCGAGCTACTAATTGAAGAGCATAAGCGCGAAGAGCTTGGCCAAAATTCTCAAAACGAGATCTTTATCCGGCCTGACCATGGTCATCAGATGATGGATGATATAGGCAAAACTGTGAATCCCGGCTATTCGGGTATTGGTCGACTCAAGGGTCTTGCCGAAGTTCGTGGTGTTATCCGGGCCCTATCTACCCAGATTGAATCAGGTAGCTAGATAAATAGTGAGATACCTAGACTTAGATTACCGCGTTGCTGATGCGCGTTTGAAGATTGCACTAAAGACAGGGGTTAGTAGCACTATCACGGTCACCATCATTATGGTGGCTGTGATCGGGCGCTGCCAAAGAAAATCATAGCTACCGTCCCATATTAGTAGTGCTCTGCGTAAATTATCTTCAAGCATACCCCCAAGGATAAAACCAAGAAGCATGGGTGCAAGGGGATAATCCAAGATCCGAAAAGCTAATGCAATGACGCCTATCACCAACATGATTGATAACTCAGCGGGATTAAAGGAGACCAAATACACACCCATTAGCGAAAGGAATAAAATAATAGGTGTTAAAAACTGACGAGGCACTTGCAATATTTTCGCTATATAGGGAATCAAAGGCAGATTGAGTATCAATAGCACAATATTCCCAAGATACATTGAAACAATAACCGACCAAAAGACCGCCGGATTATCAATAAAAAGTCTCGGTCCCGGTTGGACGCCATAAGACAGTAGTGCACCAAGCATGATTGCAGTAGTGGCAGACCCAGGGATCCCTAAAGTCAAAAGCGGTACAAATGAGCCGGTCGATGCTGCATTGTTTGCGGTTTCAGGCGCGGCTAATCCAATAGGGCTACCTTTGCCAAACAGTTTCTTTTTCTCTTCCGATGCGAGGTTACGCTCCATTCCATACCCTAAAAATGACGCAATTGTCGCGCCGGCACCCGGCAACACCCCAACTAAAAAACCCAACAAAGAAGATCGTCCAACGGGCATTGCAATTTCTTTTACCTCGTCTCGACTTAGCCTAAGAGACTTAAAGCTAACCTTAGCCATTTCCTTAGATTCATTGGCGTTTGATTTATAGCAGTTTGATTTAGACCTCCCCTTTAAAATCATAGACAGGGCCTCGGCAAGCGCAAATGTGGCCATCGACAACAAGAGGAAACTGATACCATCAGATAACTCGGGATTACCAAAGGTCAGTCGTTGAGCACCCGACGGGTCTTCTCCCACGGTTGCAAGCATTAAGCCCACCAAGGTCATTAATACGGCCTTCAATACCTGACCTTTCCCCGAGAAGGCTGCAACTGCAGTACAGCCAAAGACCATCAGTGCAAAGTATTCTGACGATTGAAAACTGAGGCTAACGCTGGCGAGAAAAGGAACGCATAGCAATAAGAGTATGGCGCCGATAGTGCCGCCAGCAAACGAACTATAGGCTGCTATAGCGAGCGCCTTGCCGGCATTACCACTCTGCGCCATGGGGTATCCATCAAATGCCGTTGCGACCGCTCCCGAAACACCCGGAGCATTAATAAGAATGGCAGAGGTAGAGCCGCCGAAGACGGCGCCATAATAGACACCAGATATAAGTATTAAACCTGAGGCCGGATCAAATCCGTAGGTGACTGGAATCATCAGCGCGATAGCAGACACAGGGCCCAGTCCAGGTAACATGCCAATAAATGTTCCGGCAAAACAACCGGCGAGAACCATCAACAAATTGATCGGGGTAAAGGCTGTTTGTAATCCAATTAAAATCCCATCTATCATGCTAGCTCACAAACACTCGATATAGAGTGCCTCCATCAAGGTATAAACCAAAAACTTGAGTCAATAGTAGCCACAAGAACAATACCAGGCCCAGTGACACTGAAATACTGACTAGAAGCCTACGCTCTCCCAAGAGAAAGAATGCCGACTGCAAGAACAGTGCACTTGCCAACACAAAGCCCAGATAACTGAATAGTGCGACATAAGCAGCCATCAGTAGGATTAAAGCCAGTACTGGTTTCCAATCATAGTCACGTGCGCCCTCTGAAATAGCCTCCCCTTCAGACTGCAAATAGGAAATAAACAATAGCAGTAATGAAATTGCAAACGCACATGAACCCAAGAAAATTGGCAATGTTTTTGAAGTGAACCCAATCTCAGCATCGAATGAATCTACTGGAATAGACAATGAACTTCGCAGATAGAACAGTGAGAAAGCCAAGATAAGAGAGGCGCCTACGCGGTCTTTGTTATCGAAGAAATTTGTCATTTATTGAGTAATCCTAATTCATCGAGAAGCATGGAAAGCTCCACCTCTTGTTCCCTAAGAAAGTCATCGAAGTCACTGCCGCCCAAATATAAGTGAGACCAACCACGATCAGCGCGCAGTTGCTGCCATCTTTCGAGCTCGAGTAATTCTTCGATTAACTGCCCATAGTCCTCTACATTTTTTTGACTAACACCAGGTGGCGCAAAAAACCCTCGCCAATTGGCAAACACTGCATCGACATTCTGCTCTTTTAAAGTTGGCACGTTTGGAAATAGCGATAATCTCTGTGGTGCCGTGATCGCCAGAATACGAACTTCCCCTTGCTCGGCCAGCGCGACTGCCTCGCTGAGGCCTGTGGAAAGTAGCTGTGATTCTCCAGAGAGCAAGCCAATCATGGCCTGCCCACCAGCATTGTAGGGAATATATTTGAGACGACTAATATCGAGATTCGATTTAGAAAAGGCTAGGGCAGCAACAACATGATCCGTGCTACCTCGTGATGAGCCGCCAGCAATATTGACTCGACGATAATCTTTAACATAATCATCAATAACATCCTGCCATACGACATAGGGTGAATCGATACGAACAACAAAGGCACCATAGTCAGCGATCACACTGGCTATTGGCGTCAAGTCACGATGGCTATAGGGGAATTTATTAAGCAGTGAACGAAGAATAAACGATGATGAGTTAACCATCAGAGTATTGGTCTGTCTTGGCGCTGTCTCAATCAGGTGCGCAATCGCGCGACTGCCACCGCCGCCAGATAGGTTCTCATAAGATGCCGTTTCAATAATACCCGAACGGGACAACGACTCGCCGACCGCCCGCGCAGTCATGTCCCAGCCGCCTCCGGCACCGCCAGGAATTAAAAAGTGAACTCGATCTTTGCCATAAGCAGCACCACAAAAAATAAGGCTTAACACTGCAATGCATAATAAGTAAGGACGTCTGACTCTGATCATTGCGGCACCATGGGCGTTATCCGATGTTCATAGACACGCTGAAGTAAATCGAGTTTTTCTTGCGATATATCGAGTTTGACCTTCGGCTCATCGCCGAACATCATCCAAGGTATTTTTCCGGTGGCCACCGGAGGCCAATCTGGCAAGCCGATACTATTAGGGTTGCCGGTTTTTACAAGGTTGACGATGTACTGACGCATGTCATTGATAATCGGAATGCTATTATCGCGGAAGAGTGGACGTTTTTGCCACGAATGCGGTGCGCCCCGCCAATGATCGCGTTCGGATGGGGGTATATAACTCAGCATATAAAGATAGCCGGGCTGATCGACTCTATTCATTTGTTTAGTTGTGTGCCGAGAGGCTAAGACATAACGTAGGTCACCAAAGAGCTGCTTTACTTCAGGCGCATATGTCGCTGTTTCAATTCCATACAACGCTCGCACTGTATCGGCATAGGGTTCAGTGTTAGCTAATAAAGTGTCAGGGGAGAGGCCGAATTCCGCTTTATAGCTGCTGCCATCATAAGTACTGCCTCCGCTCATGTAGGGTACTGAGTGCTGTTTGCCTTGACGAAATAAGATGCCAGGTTCTTCTAGCAAGGTAATGCCATCGACAATAGGGTAATGAAGCCCGTCATTCGCATTGACCAGCTGGTTCGCCGTCAGTGCACGCAGATCTTCTGCTAGTAGCGGATCACTCGATGCTTCAATTGCGCGCTCAAGAATTGCTTTTGAAATATTCTCCGCACGGGGTGATCTGGTGAGCGACTCGACATGCCTTGTCCGCGGCAAAACGGTTGTGCCATAGCCACTTTGAGATATGGCAGCACTGAATAGGCCCTCTGCTTGAGGCATGACCATAAGTGACTGTACGGCATTCCCACCGGCCGATGAGCCTATTATAGTCAGCCGACTCTTATCGCCCCCGAATGTATCAATATTCCGGTTAACCCATTTTAAGCCAGCAACAATATCTAACAATCCATAATTAACACCTTGGCTACCGTCCAGCGCATCATGAGCAAAGAAGCCCAGGGCGCCTAAGCGATAGTTTAGAGTGACCAAAATGACTCCCTGACGGTTCCATAATTTTGCATCAACCAGCTCGGCAGGGTTATTTATGTTCCTAGAGCTATAGTATGCGCCTGTCCCAGTCCTATATCCGCCGCCATGTATCCAGAATAATACAGGCAGTGGCTCTTCGGATTTTAGGGTTGGTCTATAAACATTAATGGTCAGACAGTCTTCACTGGACGCATCTTGATGCCGAGTTTGTGGGCAGTGAGCACCAGGCTGAGTCGCATCGAGGGGTTCCTTCCAAGACGGCATAATCTGAGGTGGGCGCCAGCGCAAATCCCCTACGGGAGGGCTTGCGTAGGGAATGCCGAGGAACATTACAGATTTCCCCTTATTGACGCCAAAAATAGGGCCGGTATCAACTGTCACTGACGGGCTTCGTGGGTTTTGACCCGCATCTATTGAGCATGACACTAACCAAAGAAAAAGATAGATTGATGATATTACTTTGCGATACTGCATTGTACTCTCGTCGCCCGCCCTAGTTAGCATGCCTACAACAAAAACCAGTTGTTTTAAAAATCAATTCAGAAAGCTAAATTGTAACTCGGCGAAATTTGTTATATAGTTTAAATGTTACCGGTGTCATTTTATATGAAAAATTGTTACCGGTGTCATTTTAGGCTGCATCTGCCGCCGATTACAATAAAAATTTAGGGGAAACAATATGAATGTTCAGAAAAGTATCCTTGCAATTGCTGTGGCCTGTGCTTACTCCAGTGCTTTTGCCCAGGGTGAATCTAATGGCCTGGTTGAGGAGGTAGTTGTTGTCGGAACACGTGCGGCTTTAGAAAATGCGCTACAGACAAAGCGTGATTACGACACAATAGTAGATGGAATATCAGCCGATTCTATGGGCAGGTTTCCTGACTTAAACCTCTCTGAATCATTACAACGCATCACTGGGGTCCAAATGGACTACTCAGGCGATGAAGGTGAAAGAAGATCTGGGCTTGTTGCATTGCGCGGCCTACCGCCACAGTATGCTCTCACCACTGTTAATGGTCAGCTTTTAGCTGCCCCTGAGGCTGACAAGGGGTTCTCATTCGGAACAATTGCTTCTGAGGTGATTTCAGCGGTCAACGTAATAAAATCTCCCACGGCAGATATGGACGCAGGTGGTATCAGTGGTACGGTCGATGTGATCACCAAAAAAGCATTAGAACTGCAAGATGATTTCCTTGTGCTCAGCATGAAGTCTACCTATGAAACGAATGTGAAAGATTTTGATCCAGGATTTACACTCAGTGGAGGCAAAGTCTTTGATGATGGAAAATGGGGGATTGTAGGCTCAGTTTCGTCTTCCGATACCAATTTCAGAGGAGATACTGCGCGGATTAATACATATTCAACGTCAGATCCAGACGGTGATGGTCTCGCAGACGTTTATACCCCGTCACAGATTCGTCTTTTATCACGTCAAACCGTTGGAGAACGGATTTCTGCAACTTTAGGAGTAGAGTTTCAAGCAACCGAAGAGTTGAAACTAGGCCTGAATGGTATTTACGTTTCTGACGACTACACCCATGACTGGCAAATGCTAAGAACTCGTAAATTCAAAAGTACTGAAGCCATCACTACTTCCACAAATGGTGGAGCATTTGGAGAGACTGTTTCAGAATTTTATGCTGTCGGAGGCGAAGTTAGAGCTCAAAAAAGGAAAATACCCGTGCAACAAGAGATCGAGGGTATTACGGCAAACTTTGAATGGACAGCTGACCAGTGGACCGTTAGTGGTGCTATACATGACACATCCGCCACCTATGACTCTGTAGGATTTATGTCTCGTCGAAAAATAAGTGCTAATGCCGCTAATGGCATGAAGTTTCTTGTGAATACAGGCAGTGGCAATATTAATGATTTCGTCTTTCAAGAGGTTGATGGCGATCTCGCTAATTTAGCTACTTATGATGGTGACAGCTGGAGCAGCACATATGATTCAGGACACGAATACGATACGGATCAATCGGAAACTGCTTTTCAGATTGATGTGAAACGAGAATTTGAAGGATTTGTGACTAGCCTACAAGCCGGCGTAAAGCACAGGGAGCTTGAGCAAACTAAGATGCGTCCTGAATGGAAGCTGGATAAGTCAGTATATGACTACGACAGCATCGACAATACCGCATGTATGCAGTCAAGTGTCAACGGGAATACCTCGCCTGGTGGAGGTTATTTCATGGGATCATTGAATGGCCAAGTGGATAACTGGTATTTTCCGGACCCTGATTGTTTTGAAACTGCGCTCTTAAATGGTAATCCGGTCACTGGAGATACATTTGGAGGGCTGCCAGCTTTTGAGGGTGAATCTCTCACTAAGCGTTACAGTGACTCTGAGCGGGACATTTTTGCGACTTATCTAATGGCGCGATTTGATGGTAGTAACTTAGCATCGCCACTGCCCATAAGAGGCAACGTTGGTGTGCGCTACGTAGACACAAGCCGCACAGTTGGTGCTTATAGAAAAGGCCTTGGTGATCCAATTTATTACACTGCAGACCATGACTTTAACCATGTTCTTCCTTCATTGAATATCGTATGGGATCTGTCTGAAGATTTGTTACTTCGTTTATCATATGCTGAAACAATTGCACGCCCTCACCAGGGTGATGATAGCTATCAAGTGGGTCAGTCTATTGATATTGAGGATGATTCGGTTTCAATATCCTTAGGTAATCCGGAGCTCGAGCCCTTTGAAGGAGAGTCCTTCGATCTATCCCTTGAATGGTATAATAGAGCGGGCAGTTCAGTCAGCGCAGCCTACTTTACTAAAACCATTTCGAATGGAATTGACAATAGATCACTTTGTCCCTCAAGCCTGACTAGCATTTCTGCACTAAGCGATATTGATTTAGGAGGTGCAACCACAGGCTCATTGTCCTTAAACTCAAGCGGCGTCTGTGTTGACTCTAACGGTATAGAAGTGAGTATCACCGATAGCATCAATACATCAGGGAGCTTTGATATTTCCGGCTGGGAAATTGGCCTTCTGCAAAACTTCGATTATGTGGATATGCCGATAGTTAGCGACATGGGTATCCAGGCAAATTGGACCTATATAGATGCAGACGAAAGTTCTAATTTCGATTCATCTGGCAATAGGCTTCCACTTTCTGGAGTGTCAGAGGATACATATAACGTAATTGTATTTTATGAGACTGACTTGTTAGGTGTTCGCGCAGCTTATACCAGCAGAAGTGATTACTTCGATGAAACCTGGGCTACCGTCTCCGGCGATAATCGATTTATAGAGCCGCAAAATCGTTTAGATATATCTATCTCGTATAGGCCACCGCAGATCGACAATCTAACACTAACGTTAGAGGGCTTTAATATGACAGATGAACAATTCTATGCATATCAAGGTAATAATAGCCGAGCTAGAGAGTATCGTGAGGTAGGTAAAACTTACGCATTAACTGCAAACTACTCCTTCTAGGCTGATTGTTCTTTAGCGTCTAATATATCTTTCAGTTTTAGGTATATTAGACGCTTCTGGAGCAAATCTTTGGCGTAAAATTCAAGTTATTAAAAAATACCAGATCTCAGGGGATATCATCGATGCTGGCTATATACTCTTCCCTACTACTGGCAAAAAAAACTAACTATCGAGACTATCTTGTTACGCTTTTCTTCACGATTAAAATAGCAGGGTTACTTTACAAGCCAAAAACTCTCGAGAGATACTTCAAGTCTAGGAGTTATTCGCTCTTTAGTGACTTAACTTGAGATAGAAAATTTCTTATTCAAATAGGCGTATCAACTAGAGCAGAGTAACAGCATGTTCATTTATTTCTAAGTTAATACTCCATTTAAAAGCACACCACAAGACGGGGCAGCACTATGAAAAAATTTACTTGTCGTTTAGCTATACTATTTCTCATACTAACAAGTGGCATAATTAATGCAGATCCTTTACTTGTTTCCCAAAGTTTTGACTGGCGCAGTATAAATATTGACCAGCAGAATCGGACCGAAATTAAAAAAATAGTCAAAGCCTCAAGTGATGGATTCAAGACCCTAGAAATTTCATTAGTGAATATTGCTCCTGGAGATAGCTTTTCTTTAGACAGTACAGACTCCAATGTCGAATCACTGATAATCATAAAGTCAGGGACCACTACGCAAAAATATCGGGAAAATCTTAAAGAGATGAGTGCCGGAAGCGTGTCTCTGATCATGCCTAAAGACACAGTTACTATCTCTAATAATGAAAAAATAACAAGCACTTTTTATCTTCTAAAATGGGTTACTCGACAGACTGATACTATCGAGCCTCCACCCTCGCAGACGGAGATTGAGTCAGTTTTCGTCAACTGGGACGATATTGAATTTATCGAGAATAAAAAAGGGGGTAGAAGGAATATCATCCGGCAGCCAACCGCGATGTTGAAAGAATTTGAAATGCACGTCACAACGCTAAATGAAGGCATGCGTAGTCATTTACCCCATACTCATCTAGATGAGGAAATAATATTAGTCAGATTCGGAGAGGTTGAGGAGTTCATTGACGGCGAACTTCATGAAGTAGGTGCCGGGTCGTTAATTTTTCTTCGATCAATGATCCCGCATGGTATTCGAAATATTGGTCGGGGAGACGCTGAATATTACGCGTTTAAATGGGCTCCAAAGTAGTGTTTCTGCAAAAAATATCTGGCTTGAATATTCGTCAAATAGGACTTCTTGGCGGGCTAGTTTTTGCTTTGCTGGCATTCCAATTGGAGCCACCTGAAGGTTTAAGTGGTGATGGTTGGCTTGTTTTAGTTATTGCACTCTGGATGGCTATTTGGTGGATGACTGAAGCTGTTCCGATTGCAGTAACCGCATTGGTACCGCTGGTCTTATTCCCTATCCTTAATTTAGGAACTATTACATCTGTGGGTAGTAGCTATGCGGGCAAGGCGGTTTTTCTGACTCTGGGCGGATTTATCATTGGGCTTGCTATACAACGGTGGAATCTACATATTCGAATTGCGATGGAAACCGTAAAGCGAGTTGGGACAGAACCAAAAGGGGTTATTGGGGGCTTTATGCTCGCGAGTGCCTTTTTATCAATGTGGATTACAAATACTGCGACCACTGTAATGATGTTACCCATCGCACTCTCAGTCGCGCTTTTATTAGAGAGTGAAGGGGAGGGTGACGCTGTCTCCAAAGCTGCTTTTGGCACTTCACTGATGCTAGGTCTTTCCTATAGTGCGAGTATTGGAGGAATGATGACACTTATTGGCACTTCAACCAATGTCATGTTTAAGGGTTACTTTGAGCAGAATTATGGCTTGGAGATTGATTTCCTTGATTGGATGATGGTGGGGGTTCCAATTGGTATCACGCTGCTAGTCATCGTCTGGTGGATGCTGACTTTTGTGCTTTTCCCCTGCGAAATGATAGGTCACAAAGGTATTGGTAAAATTATTGATAAAAAGCTCGACGATCTCGGGAAAATGTCGACTGCTGAGATTCGAACTCTGTTAGTTTTTGTACTAACCGCATCTCTTTGGATAGGTAAAGGCCTTATAGAGCCCTTTCTGGGGGGGCTAGTACTCAACGACGCATCCATTGCAATATTTGGCGCTATCTTACTGTTTGTTATCCCAGTTGATTGGAAGGCGGGCGTTTTTCTTCTGCAATGGAGCGACACTAAAGATGTGCCCTGGGGAATCTTACTATTATTGGGAGGTGGCTTGGCGTTGGCGGGTGCCATGAACAGCTTTGGCGTGGCAGACTGGATTGGTTCTAAAATTACCCAGTTCGATGATATCTCTGCATGGCTGTTGGTTTTGTTAACAGTCATGCTGATTATTTTTCTTTCCGAATTAATGAGCAATGTCGCTACTTTGACAGCCTTTTTACCTATTATTGTAGCGGTTGCCATAGGCTTTGGTGAAGATCCACTTTTACTTGCATTACCCGCTGCATTTGCAGCCAGTTGTGCCTTTATGTTACCCATAGCGACACCTCCTAATGCGATTGTTTTTGGGAGTGGTTTACTATCGATCCCACAAATGGCAAAGACTGGCTTTTTCCTAAATATAATAGCGATATTTACTTTGACTATTATGTGTTACGTTTTAGGGATGACAATTTTTGACGTCGAATTAGGAAAATTGCCCGAATGGGTTCAAAACTCAAGCCAATAGAGTAACACCAGAATCCTAAGTATTTATTTAATAGAGGAATCGTGGACACATATCATTTTTATCGACGATATAAAGAGTTGACCACAACAGGGAAAAGACCTAATAAACTCTGAGAGAAGTGCAATGAAATCATATCAAAAAAAGACGATATCCCAGCTTTCTATTGCCATGCTTTTATCGATGATGGTAAATCTAGTGGCTGCTGAGGCACCTTATCTCGGTATGGGAGCAAAAACTGGGGAGGTCAGTGCAAATACGGCAGTTATAAATATTCGTCTGTCCGAGTCGATTGGCCAGCAACGTAACCATGGTATACCTGGGAAATTAGGAAAAGCGAGGATTCAGTATAGTTTGTCGGAGCAAATGACCCCCAGCTTTCTGAGTGAATGGCGCTCTTCGGATTCAGAAAACGACTATTACTTACAATACCAACTGACAGATCTTAAATCTAATAGCCGATATTACTATCGAACGGAACTGGTCGATAGCGTAACTAATAAAAAACGATTATCTGAGGTTTTTTCCTTTAAAACAGCCCCTCACTCTGCCCGACGGGAAGATATACATTTTCAAGTAACCACCTGCCAGTCATCCCAGGGTCTGCCAACTTACGACGTTATGCGGAGGCAGAATCCAGATTTTCTGGTATCTGCTGGGGACACTGTGTACTACGATAAATTCGATGTACGATCAAAAGAAGAAGCTTACTGGTTGTATCAAAAGGACTATGGCACGCCCTATACCATAAATTACTTTGCCCAAACATCATCATATTTTATGAAAGATGATCACGACTATCGCTACAACGATGCCGACCCCCTATCGAATAGGGCTGTTAATACAATACGTATCGAGGGACCAAATGGTATCGACAGCGATCCCAACAGGTCAGATAAAACATGGCTGACTCATGAAGAGGGGATTGATATTTTTAAACAGGCCTTTCCACATAGCGACTTGCCGTATCGAACTTTTCGTTGGGGTAAAGGTGTACAGATTTGGTTGTTAGAGGGCCGTGATTATCGCTCCAAAAACCAAATGCCAGATGGTCCTAATAAAACAATCTGGGGAGAAAACCAAAAAACTTGGTTAAAAGAAACGCTGTTAGCCAGCGATGCAGATTTTCGAATTATTATAAGTCCCTCGCCTTTAATTGGTCCAGATAAACCCCATAAAATGGATAATCATGCTAATGAAAATGGGTTTATGGTTGAGGGAAGAGGATTTCTGGACTGGATGATTGATACAAAAATTGTAGAAAATACATTTTTGATATGTGGAGATAGGCATTGGCAATATCATTCCATATATAAGGATAAGGTGCATGAGTTTTGTAGTGGTCCTACAAGTCAATTTAAGGTTCAACATGTACCCAAACCCGAAAAGGGCATCATCAAGCAGCCCTATAATGGCCCCTCAGGTGGTTTTTTAGCGGTAAAATATAAGGCTGATAAAAGCATTTCTTTTGAGCACTTTGGAGAGAGAGGTAACATTCAGAATAAAAAGACATTTTCTCGAAAATAGCAGCTAGTAGAATCTGTCCTTAAAATTGCTTGCATAAAATATTGCCTGATGGGTACTGATTCGAAATTTTACTAATTGTTCTCTAAAACTGAATTAGCGATGACTCAGGCTCATGGATTCAAAGCGGCGGAGTTAAGTATGCAGATGCAAAACTTGGTATACGATAACGTAAAATGGCATGTAATTTCGTCGGCTAAAATTTAGCGTCATCGTTTTTTATAGGTGATTTCGGCAGTCACCAAATAGTATTAAATCAGCTTCGGAAATGGTGGAGTCATCAGCCATATGAAAGAAGTAAAAGAGTGCAAAGCGCCAACCCGATCTAAAGTCAGGTATAGATTATTATGCTTGTTGGTGGTCATATCGCTATTGGTTCTTGTGATTAGGGCGTCTGATACATCCTTTGTTTTTAATGCAGAAAATACCAGACCTGAACAACCAAATATTGTTCTGATCCTAGCTGATGACTTGGGATGGTCTGATATCGCCCCTTACGGTGGTGAGGTACAAACCCCCAACTTACATCTTCTTGCTATGCAAGGTCTTAGATTCACGCAATTTCATAATACAAGTAAGTGCGGCCCGTCTAGGGCCTCGTTACTTACTGGACTCTACGCGCAACAGGTGGGCATGAGCACCACAGCTGAAGCCTATCTCGAAAATTCGGTAACTCTCGCCGAGGTACTGAAATCCGCCGGTTATAGAACGCTGATGGTCGGCAAGTACCATGGATTGGATAACCCTTATGACCGTGGCTTTGATCGATATTTTGGCTTACGTGATGGTGCAACAAACCACTTTAATCCGGGCCATCAGAGATTGGGAGAGGCTGCGCCGGCCCAAAAAAAGCCGGGTCGACGACATTGGTGTATCGACAGTGAATGCATGCAACCTTACACGCCACTGGCTGCAAACTTTTACAGTACTGACACATACACAGATAAAGCACTCGAGTATTTGGTTGAGTACAAGGATGAGCGTAAACCTTTTTTCCTTTATGTATCCTATCAAGCGCCGCATGATCCCTTGCAAGCGTGGCCTGAAGACATAGCCAAATATCGAGGTCAATATAGCGAAGCGGGCTACAGAGCCATCGCTGTAAAGAGATACAACAAGCAAAAAATGATGGGCTTAATTGATGACTCATATCCACTACCGGAGCCAATTCATGATAACTGGGACCATTTATCCCCCGACGAAAAAGATATAGAAGACCAAAAAATGTCTGTGTACGCGGCAATGATCGACCGAATGGATCAAAATATTGGGCGTTTAATTGAACAGCTATCGGAATCTGGAGAGCTGGACAACACGCTGATTTTATTTGCGTCCGACAATGGAAGCTCGGCAGCCGTTGTTGAGTTAGGGGATGGTGAAATAGGCGGGATGAGTCGGTGGGCATCACTTGGGCCGAATTGGGCCAATGTTAGCAATACACCCTTCAGATATTTTAAGGGCCATAGCTATCAAGGGGGCATCAATACGCCACTAATTGTGCATTGGCCCGCTGTAATTCATGAGGGCGGGCGTATCACGGGTTTCGTCGGACACTTTATTGATGTCATGGCGACGATTGTTGACATCTCATCTGCAACTTATCCGAAGTCATATAATGGCCGAGCGATTCCTTATTATGAAGGGCAAAGTTTGTTACCCGTATTCCGAGGTTATGACTCGGTCCGTGCCGATCCTCTCTTTTGGGAGTGGCGAACAGGTAGGGCAGCTCGGAGTGGCAACTGGAAAATCGTCTCATCAAATTCCGATGAGATCGGTGGTAACGGGGACTGGGAGCTTTATGACATGTCGGTTGATAAGACAGAGACCCATAATTTGGCTGATGAAATGCCCCCGATGTCATTAAACAGCTAGATTTGTTGTACAAAGATTGGTGGGCTGATCTACCAATGAAAAGTGCTGGAGGCTAGGAGCATCTGTTGGGCTATGGCGATGACAGTACCAATGTTGCTGATAACACTAATTATGTCGATGCAGTGACAGAGTTGAATATACTGCTACATACAGGGTACGTCAGCAATATTATCGGCGACTAGTGAGTAAGTATTAAGTGAATCGCGACTCTATTTTGGCTTATAGTCAGCCAAATCTTGGGCTCGCATGCTTAGCTCTGCTGCTTTTAGTGCATGAGCCTGAGTCATAGCGAGTTCGGTTCCATTGACACAATCAAGAATGAATTTTCCAAAAAACGGGAATCCGCTCCGACCTAGGCAATCTATTTCCTGCTCACCATCAGCATTAGCTATGAATAATTTTGATGCTGGTGCTTCACGCGCGATGTCAATATATTTTCTTATCTCAATAGTACCATTCGTACCAAGAACAAAAGTACGACCATCACCCCATGTCCTTAGACCCTCAGGTGAAAACCAGTCAACGCGAGTATAAAACGAAGCGCCATTAGAGCCTATCATCGATAACTCACCAAAATCCTGCAAGCCAGGACTATCTTGATGATATATGTTTTCTGCTCGGGCGAAATTTATAGTTGCATCAGAACAGTTCGCATAGGAGAGAAACTGCTCTACTTGATGAGAACCAATATCAGTCAAAATACCTCCATAGCAAGACTTGTTCATAAACCAACTTGGGCGAGTCTCTTGTGCTAAGCGATGGGGCGCAAGATTCACTACTTGGAGCACTTTACCAATAGCTCCCTCGCCAATTAAATCCCCAGCAATCCAGGCAGCATCGTTATGGAGTCGTTCGGCGTAATAGACCATATACTTTCGGCCCGTAGCCAAAATTACCTTTCTCACTTCTTCTAACTGTCTTAGCGATGTAAATGGAGATTTGTCAGTAAAGTAGTGTTTACCTGACTTCATGACCTGACAACCTATAGCGGCCCGCTGATTAGGGACAGCTGCAGAAGTAACTAATTGGACTAATGGGTCTTGTAGAATCTCATCGAAACTTTTAGCTACCTGAACTAACGGGAATTTCAAACAAAATCTTGCGACGCGCTCAGGATCGGGATCATAGACCCACTTTAAAGTAGCGCCTGCATCTCTCAGCCCATTGCATTGACCAACAATATGACCATGATCAAGAAATGCCGCCGCATACTGAAATTCACCACGGCCTATGACAGGCGCTACTTTTGAGCTAGGTGCATAGTTTGCTCCATCTTTAATGGATCCCATTTTTATTCTACACCAACTCTAATTTAACGGCAGTTGAGTAAGTTAAGCTCACCATCACCACTAAAATACAAAGTCCCATGCAGACATTATAAAAAAACGCTTTACCACCTACCGGTGTATCTGCCTGCAAGTAATCGCTGCGGTTATTCAGGATCAACCAGCCGACATAGGCTATTGGCAATAGGGCCCCGCATATTGCGGCAACAGGTATTACTACGTATGCGCCTATGGTTGACCAGACAAAGACTCCAAGAACCGCTGGTGTTGGTATGAGTAGTGCTAATCTATAGTTACGTGAGTCATGGCTCCACCCAAAAATAGCAGCGGCGGCGGCACCACAACATAGCATATGCATCACAAGTGACCCAATAACCATGCCAAGCACACCGCAAAAGAATATTAGTTTACCGGTAATTTCACCAAGCCCAGCACTGACAAACATTTCTCCTACTTTTCGTGGCTCAAGTTTGCCCACAAAATCCAAGCCAGTGTCATGCAGTGCACTGGCGGCCGCAATAGAAATCAAGCTAGTAGTAACAATATATGGAAGCACCAAGCCAAGCACAATGTCGAACTGAGCCAATTGTCGATGTTCCCGACCCCACTGTCGGTCGAGCAATGTATAACCATAGACAAACGTCATATTTATGCCTATAGCAGTGCCCAAAGCTGCCATGATGATAGTTGTACCCGCAACATCAGAGGGTACAGATCTTGGAATATAGCCTGCTAATACGGAGGACCATTCGATCTGACCATTTGTCGCAGCAGAAAGTACAACCCATAAGAAGCTGACAATAATCATGCCGCTGAGAATTTTTATAAGATTTTCAAAGAGTGCCACATACCGTCCACCCCTACCGTAATTCCAAGCCATGTAAGCGCAAGACATCCAAATTAATATACCTAACAAAAGCAGGTACATATCCCGCAGCAAACCACCTTTCTCTATTAGACTAAAGCTAGTACTTAAAGCAATGATTTCCTCAAGCATTCCTGCGCCTAGAGGATAATGAGAAAACCCCCAAATAACACTCGATAACAAGGCTGCCCACGCCCAAGCCCAAGCTAACCCAGGATGAACATGGTTACGCATGGCCTGATAAGGTTTTTGGCCTGTACTTAAGGTTTGATGAGACAATGCGAATAGCATGATGCACCCTATAAGCATAGCTAACGGCTGTAACCACAGTAGCTCATAGCCATAAACAGCTCCAATCATCACAGAAGTTACTAGACTACCGCCCCCAAGAGTCATCGCTCCCTGTAACCACCCAGGACCACTTAGCCGAAGATAAATTGGGAGGCGCAACAATAGAGGTCTTGTTGCCGCAGCTTTTAGTAAACGTGACTCATTCATCGAAATGATGCCTTCATATCAATATTAACTTCTGCTTCGGAAGCCGCTCGCAATTGACTTTGAGATCGGCGCTCATTTAGGGTCTTATGAAATCGTGCGCTGTCCAACGGCATCTGAATCTGCTCAGAATCCCATGCTGACAGGAGAATAGCATTTGCAATGGCCAAGGCTTTTAAACCTTCCTCTGCGGGCCCTATCAAGCTTTCGTTAGACGATATAGCGTTAATAAAATTCTGAAGAATGGTGGCGTGCTGATTAACAGGAGAGCGAACCGATAAGTCTGTAATGCAAACTTCTGGTTGTCCAAACATCTCTGAGGTTGTCTGACTAAACTGCGAGGTTGAGGGGCGATTCTCAAAATGTAGCAGCTTCTCTCCGTCATAGCTAAGCATCCCTCGATCACCAATAATGTCAAACCGATTGACCCCCGGAGCTTCCCCAGTTGAGCCGACAAAAGATCCAGTAGCGCCATTTTCATACTCAAAAAAAGCAGTAGCCTCGTCTTCCACCTCGATATTATGATACTTGCCAAATCCACAAAAACCTTGAATTGACCTCGGCATCCCACAAATCCATTGCAATATATCAAGGTTATGAATGCACTGATTAACCAACAAACCTCCGCCTTCACCCGCCCAGGTCGCGCGCCAATTGCTGGTCTGAAAGTAGATTTCTGGTCTGAACCAATTGGTCATAGTCCAGTTTATTCTCTGTAAACAGCCAAGGAGATTCTCATCCATCTTTTTTTTCATCGCGACAAAAACGGGATCTGTTCGTTGATTTAACATTAGACCGAAGACTTGCTCAGGCTGAACCAACTCAAGCATTCGCTCACCCTCAGCAACAGATAGACCTATAGGCTTTTCCATTAGAACATGTAAGCCTCGGCTAAGTGCATAGCAGCCAATTTCAAGATGAGAGTACGTGGGCGTAGCTACGATAACTGCATCGCATACCTGTTTGTCGATTAATTCTTTATAGTCTGAATACTGTGGGATATTTAATTGTTCAGCCAATGAGCATGAACCACGCGCACTTACTGCTGTAACAACGCAACCTTGAACAATTCCAGATAAAACATTATTTGCATGTTGTAAGCCAATATTACCGACGCCAATAATCCCGAGACGCAGGGTCACAAGTTACGCTCGATTAAAGGAGTAATAGCTGATCTGTCTGATTCTTTACGCATTGCTAGCCTCATTACTGCGTTAAATTAAATAGCCACTAAGCTAACTCTGACTACATGGACAAATTCCATCCATCTTGAAACTCACGTTGCCAAAATCGGTTAGCCTCTGCTCCTTTAACCCTACCATTACTCGGATCACAATAAATATCTTTGCCTACCCGATAAGCGATATTGCCCAAGTGACAGAGTAGTGTGCTTAAGTGTCCATCGGTTATAGGCGAGTGCTGCTGCTTTGCTACACCCCTAATCGATTCAAGAAAATTATTGACATGCGCGTCGGTCAAAGCACCTGCACCAATCAGATCGGTGGTATTCACAGAACGATACTGAGCCTTTCTCTCTCGCAGTAAGACCCCATCAGTACTATAAATTTCATAGCCAGCACGATCAACGATAGCGTGTCCATTTGTGCCGAGCAGTAGCGTGCCTCTCCCACGACCAAAACGATTCACTTTGTTACAGCTGTTGCCGACCCATTCTATGGTTTTATTACCTGGAAAATCATAGCGGACTTCCATGGTGTCATACATTTCCCAATCATCTTTTACATAAAAATTTCGGCCTGCGGTTACAGAGACTTTTTCTGGGAAATCTAAATCCATAGCCCAGCGTGCAATGTCGAGTTCATGAGCGGCGTTGTTGCAGATTTCGCCAGTCCCCCAATGCCAAAACCAATGCCAATTGTAATGCACATAAATGTCCTTATAAGGGCGCCGGGGTGCCGGCCCTTGCCAAAGATCCCAATCTAACCAACTGGGGGGTGGCATCGAATTACCATTTCCGATTGAACCACGGTTGTTTCCATACCAAGTCTCCGCTCTATAAATGTCGCCCAGAATACCTTCCTCAATAAGCATCATAAGTTCAATACTTTCTACTGACGAACGTTGTTGGTTACCCATCTGAACGATTTTTTTATATTTATTTTGGGCGAAAATAAAGATTTCTCCCTCATGTGGATTATGGCTTAAAGGTTTTTCAACATAGACATGCTTGCCTGCCTCTAACGCCATAACACCTGCAGTTGCATGCCAGTGGTCAGGAGCTGCTATTACCAGCGCGTCTAGAGTAGGGTCTTCCAAAATTCTGCGTATGTCTTTATCAGATTTTGGGGGCTCAAAGCCCGCTCTAATAATGGCATTATGAGTTTCCTCAAGTACACGGCTGTCAACATCACAGTTATGCGTTAGATTCACCCCCTGCATTTTGGCAAATGAGCCCAGTAAACCCATTCCGCGGCTTTTCGTTCCCATGAAACCAACATTGATTCGGTCATTTGCGCCTAGAATACGAGCATAACTGCTAGCTGAAAATGCAAGTGCACCAAATGTGGCAGCGGAAAGGCCAATAAATTTTCTACGTTCCATTTTCATATCGGTGCCCCTTATTCAACGTCAAGTCTCTAATTTTAATCGAACGGAATGATACTAAATCACCATGATCCTGAAGCAGAATCGGTCCTTTTTCCCACTCTCCAAAATTTGGCCATTTAGCGTATTTACTATAAGCAACAAGCGCTCTGAACATTTGCGTTCCGCGGTAATATTTGACGACGAGAATATTGTTTAACCAATGCTCAACATAGTCTCCCTGAACAACTATGCGTGCCCGATTCCACTGTCCTGGTGGGTGGACTCGTTTCGGAGAATTTGGCGGCTCACTTTGATTAACCGCAGTGATTAAGTCGTAAAGTGATCCAATAGTTCGATTTCCAGAAACCCCTCTTTTTGCATCTGGGTGCGTGTCATCATCTAGAATTTGAAACTCCAAACCAATCGCGGAGCCTTTCCCTTTTAGTAGATCCGGATCCACGAAGTATTTGATTCCACTGTTGGCTCCTGGTGTAAATCTGAAATCCAACTCCAGTTCGAAGTTACTAAATTCTCTAGTAGTAATAATGTCACCGCCATTGCGCGCTTCTGCGCCTCCCGACGACAAAACACTCAGCACCCCATCCTTTATATTCCATCCTTTCTCAGGAAATCCGCTTCTCTTTGCGCTTTTCCAGCCCGCGGTAGTTTTACCATCCCAAAGAAGCTCCCAACCTTCTTTAATTTCGCGTGGTGAGAGTTCATTTCTTAAAGAACTAAATTGATCGATATCATTATTTTCAGGCGTTTTAAAACTATTTAGGCCATCTGTTTTAATACGAATATTTTTCCAACGAACCTGTAATCCTGCTTTACTAGAATCATGGCTAATGGATGGTGCTTGAAGTCCGATAAAGCCGCCTAGGTTCGAGTCATCGATCAAATCAGCTGCTGGAATACCATTGACCCAAGATCGTATCGACGCTCCAATAACCTCAATTCTCATATGGTTCCAAGTTGACAAATTAAAGGCGGAGCGCGCCCGAGAATTACGCGATAGGTTATACAGCCATTGCCTGCGCCTTTCATCAAAAATTCCTCCGCTCCAGTGACGCGAACTACCATCAATCTTGAGTTGATATCCATACGCGCGCTCATCACCGTCTCGGCTTTGGCTTCGAAACTGCATCCCAGAATTCACGCCCGGATCAACCTTGACGTCAAACTCCAGAATGAAATCATCGTATGTTTTGAGCGTAGTCAGCAAGCTATCGGTATTCCCGGCTTTTGCGGTCCCGACAATCACACCATTTTCTGCATAATACTGGGCATTGCTTCCAAGCTGGTGCCAACCATCGAGAGAAGACCCATCAAATAGGTATTTCCACTCTGAATTAGAAATTTCATAGTCAGGCTTTTTGTCTACAGAGCATGCTGATAACATGAAGATAGGTAACAAAAAACAAATTAGGCGCTGGGATATATTTTTATACACAAAATCCTCCTAAGAATTGCATTAGTAGCCGCCTCGGCGTTATCGATTATAATGACACCGCTATCAATTAGGTGTTAGGGTATATGTTTTCAGGCCAAAAAACAAACGTCTAGCGGGGCATTTATGGCTAAAGTTCTGTATTTTTCCAAGCTAAAATCGGTTAAAATCATTAGTTGCCGAGACTGATTACTCTCTCAGATCAGAACTAAATCTGGACCGCTTTATCTACCGCCTTAGGTTAAAAATAGGCAGGTTGAATTTTAATTTAGTATGTTGGGGCTAACTGAAAATGGATTCTATAAAAGAGAATATCATCGAAGGATCGATTGTTGATAAAAAGCCCACAATCAGTGATGTGGCGCGGCTCGCTGGAGTATCAAAGAAAACTGTCTCCCGGGTGATAAATAGTGAACCTAATGTTGGCGCCAAAACATTAAGTAAAGTCAAAAAAGTCATTGAAGATCTAGATTACTCTCCTAACCCTCAGGCAAGAGGATTAGCGTTTAGCCGCTCCTTCTTACTAGCAATGATCTATGACAACCCCAATGCATCATTTATTACAGACGCTATGTATGGTGCATTGAGTCAGTGTCGGCCTAATGGCTATGAACTGGTTGTTCATCCCTGTGACGCAACCCAAGCCAGTCTGCATGATGACATTATTAACTTCATCAGGCGTACAAAGATTGACGGGGTTATCTTGCTGCCACCACTCTCCGAATCTAATGATTTAATTAATAAGCTGAAAGCTATTAAGTGTAATTATGTGCGGCTAGTGTCGGTTATTTCTGATGATGTCGCACACATGGTCCACTTCAATGATCGTGAAGCCGTTAAAGACATCGCAGAACATTTAATAGCGCTAGGTCATAGAGATATTGGTTTCATTAAAGGACCCGACAACTCTAAATCTGCTGCTGAGCGTCACGATGCTTTTCGTGATGCGCTTGAGCAAAATGGTGTTCACCTTGGGGCTAACCAAATTGTTTTTGGGGCCAATACTTTTCAATCAGGTGTTGATTGTGCCGTACAATTATTAAAGTCAGACAATCCTCCTACCGCTATTTTTGCCAGTAATGACGAGATGGCTATTGGTGTCATGGTTACCGCCCAGAAAATGGGGATTGACATACCCAGCGAGCTAACAATTATTGGGTTTGATGATACGCCGCAGGCTTCCAAAGTTTGGCCTGCATTAACCACTGTGAATCTGAAGGTGAAAGAGATGGGTAAGCTTGCAACACTTAAGTTACTTGCGTTATGCAATAATAATATTGGACTCGCCAAGACAATTAAATCTGAGCTTGTTCCCACGTTAGTGCGGCGTGAGACAACAGCACCACCACCAATACTCCGCGGATAGCAAAGCTTACTTCTGCACGATTGACAACAGCAATTGACACCGGTATCATACCACCAAATTACTTACTTTTATGTCTCCGCACTGGAGATAGAGACTCCCAGAATGGCAGACCCCATTAACAATCATCCCGATAGACTATTACCTGGTAACCCCAGCGCTCGCTCAATAGCTCGACGACTTTATCTCGAAGTGAAAGATCTGCCGATTATCAGCCCTCACGGACATACAGACCCTTTATGGTTTGCCGAAAACAACTGTTTTACCGACCCCACTAAATTGTTAATAGCGCCAGACCACTATTTATTGCGCATGCTATATAGTCAGGGTATTCGCCTCTCTGAATTAGGAATTAGGTCCAAAAATAATGCCAACGATGAGGAAAGCGTTAACGATCCACGTACTGCCTGGAGGTTATTCGCCAAGAACTATTATCTTTTTCGTGGGACCCCTTCTGCATTATGGCTAAATCAGACATTTGCCGATTTTTTTAAGCAGTCTAAAGAGCTCGATGAGACTACGGCGGATGATTATTTTGATAGTATTTCAGAGCAACTCCAAAAAGAAGAATCTCGTCCCCGCCAAATTTTCGATCGATTCAATATCGAGTTTTTATCGACCACTGAATCCGCTGTCGATAACTTAAAGTATCATCAGATATTAAAAGACAGTGATTGGAACGGGAAGGTTGTTACAACTTACCGACCAGACTCTGTGATTGACCCAGAGCACACAGATTTCATGAAGTCACTAAGGCTGTTTGGCGAAATGACAGGCCAAGATATTCATTCATGGCAAGGTTATTTGCAGGCACATAGAAACAGGCGCGCTGACTTTATTGCTATGGGCGCCACCAGCAGCGACCATGGACACCCCACGCCAAGAACTGCCAATCTTTCTACTGCTAACTGTGAAAGGCTATTTGACCGCATCATGGCGGGTAAAGTCAGCCGAGAAGATGCCGAGTTGTTCAGAGCACAGATGCTAACTGAGATGGCGCGGATGAGTCTTGACGATAAATTAGTTATGCAAATTCATGTAGGCTCTTATCGCAACCATAATGAATGGATGTTTCAGAATTATGGCAGTGACAAAGGAGCAGATATACCCATGCAAGTGGAGTATACGACTGCGCTAAAACCTTTGCTGGATTGCTTCGGGAATAATTCTGATCTCAATCTCATACTCTTTACCCTTGATGAAACTAATTATTCGCGAGAACTGGCTCCACTCGCCGGACACTATCCCTGTCTCCGACTGGGTCCTGCATGGTGGTTTAATGACAGCCCTGCAGGCATTATGAGATTCCGGGAACAGACCACGGAAACTGCAGGATTTTACAATACTGTCGGTTTTAATGACGATACTCGGGCATTACTGAGTATTCCTGCCAGGCATGATATGTCTCGCCGCGTCGATTGCTCTTATCTGGCAGGCCTAGTTTGCGAACATAGGTTATCAGAGGATGATGCCCTGGAGATTGCAAAAGATTTAACCTACAACCTATCTAAACAAGCTTATCGAATAGGCGATGATACATAGAGAAAGATGTCTCAATGACTGTGCATCAACTCTAACGAATACAGGTTACAAGCCTACCTATCAATAAAAGGATAAATTATGTTCAGTAAACTTCAATATACACTAGCCCTTATTGTCTTGTCGGTAATGGTAGCTGGGTGTGCGGATCCGTCAACTGGAGTCAAAAAAAAGACTGTAGGTGATAGCGATTCTAACTATCGTGGTTCATGGGCTCAGGTGCCGGTTATTTTGTCGCGTATTAAGGCGCCCAGTTTTCCAAATCGAACATTAATTATTACCGATGCGCCTTATAATGCGATAGCAGATGGCTCAACCGATGCGCGACAAGCCATTCAAAACGCTATTATTGATGTATCTCGATTTGGCGGAGGGGCAGTCAGCATCCCCAGAGGCGAGTATTATGTTGATGGACCTCTAAATTTAGAAAACAATGTCAATTTACATTTGCAGGAAGGATCAGAGTTACTCTTCAGCAGTAATTATGAGAGCTACCTGCCTCAGGTGCTTAGTCGCTATGAGGGAACCGATGTTTATAACTTTTCGCCTCTTATCTATGCTTACCAAAAGAAAAACATTGCAATCACTGGTAAAGGGACACTTAACGGACAGGCAGAAAACAGCTGGTCAACTTGGGTAGATAAAGCATCCCAAGAGGACCTTAAGCGCGTGCCTGGTTCTGTGAAAGGCGAATGGGAGAAGGTTGTTCGGGATATGAATAATGATAACGTACCCTTATTTAAACGTAGGTTTGACCGGGCTGGAAACCTGCGAACTGCGTTCATACTTTTTTATGATAGTGAGAACATACTCTTAGAAGGGGTGAATATTATTGATTCCCCGTTTTGGGTAAATCATTTTTACATGTCTAAAAATATAACCGTACGAAATATGACAATGAATTCGCTCAACAAAAATAACGACGGTATCGATATTGAATCCAGTCAGGATGTGTATATCCATAATGTTGATTTTGCGACGGGTGACGATTGTATATCAATTAAGTCGGGGCGCGATTTAGAAGGGCTGCAAAAGATGATTCCAAGCAAAAACATTGTTGTACAAAATGTACGTTTTCTGGCTGACGATACAATTGCACTGGGAAGCGAGGCATCTGGTGGAGTTCGAAATATATTTATCGAAAATTCACAGGGAACAGATTTGCGAAAGGGGTTCTATTTCAAGGCGAACAAAAATAGGGGTAATCATTTTGAACATATTAGGATGCGCAATCTGACCTATGGTGATCTTGCAGATGTTCCCGAAAACCGCCGTAAATTATCAATGATTGAAGTGACAACAAATTACGATAGCACCGGGGTAAAATATAATCGCGATCCAGAATTTAAAGATATCCGGCTTGAGAACTTCATTGGTGGTACCTCGATCAACCCTATGATCTTAGAGGGAACCGATAAAATACCTTTAAAAGACTTTGTGTTCGATAACGTACATTTGAGTGCAGGGGAAAACCCCAATGCATTTAAGTTTGTGGATTTTGATACCATGTATTTCCGCAATGTGACTGTCGATAATTCCCCATTGGAGGCATTTGTTGATGGAGGGAATAACTCTACCCTTATTCCACAATTGACCAATACCCCCCCTGATGTGTATGCCGGAGAGGAGAAGATACTAAGTCTATCTTATGGAAATAGCATAAGTTTTTCAGGGGATGTATTGGATGCAGAGAATGATCCAATGACTTTCCAGTGGGAGGCGGTGCCTGCTGATGCAGAAGCTGTCTCCATGGGAGAAGATGCAGATGGGAAAAATGTCAATTACCCTTTTGGCGATGCCAGCACTGTGCGCTTTTCAAATCCAACTGGTCTGGCAACAGAGGTAACATTTGAGACACCGGGTACTTTTAGGTTACGTCTTAATGTCAGCGACGGAAAGGCTACGGGATACCACACTGTTTTTACTGAAGTAAGGCAATAAAAACGATGTTCGTAGAGCTTCTTTGGCATGAGTGTCCGAGGCCATAAAAATGTCAGATAAAACCCGACCCAGCATCGCCTTTATTGGTGAGTGTATGGTTGAAACAAGACATGATTTAGGCGATCAGGCTTTTGCGGGAGATACTTTAAATACAGCTGTTTATTTATCTAGACTCCTGCCGACTGGCGAATACCTAATTCATTATATTACAGCATTGGGTGTTGATCCTTTAAGTGTCTCGATGATTAAATATTTTGTTGAGGAGGGGATTGAATGTGAGAAAATTCGGCGATTTAGTGATAAAAAACCGGGATCATATCGCATTGAGGTCGATGCAAATGGAGAGCGGTCGTTCCAATATTGGCGAGAACAATCCGCCGCTCGATATCTGTTAACTGGGAACGCGTACGATAAAGAGCTTGCATCTCTGGCTGACATTGATTACCTCTATCTCTCAGGTATATCTCTAGCTATTTTACCCCGTCATGACCGACAAAAACTTATCGACGGCCTTGTCAGAGCAAAAGAGCGGGGGAGTAAGATCTGGTTTGATAGTAATTATCGCGATAAGCTTTGGGCGAGTGCCGATGAGGCTCAGCAGTGGTATCGAAAGATTTTACAAATTACCGATATTGCCTTCCTAACTTTCGATGATGAATGCCAATTATGGGGTGACTCTAGTCCCGAGGATGTATTTGCTAGATGCCGTTTTTATGGGATACCTGAAGTGGTACTTAAACGTGGCGAAGAGTCCTGTCTTATTGAAACCAATGACAAAAAGTATGCGGTCAAAGCCATTAGCATTCCTTCTGAAAAAGTTATAGATACCACTGCAGCAGGGGATTCTTTCAATGCTGGCTATCTAGCTAGTCGACTCCAAGGAGAGTTGCTTCCGGCGGTATGTGCCGCAATGGGCCACTGTCTATCTAGTAAGGTTATCCAATACCACGGGGCTATCATTCCCCGAAAATTAGTTTACGAGATGACTGAAAGTGGATAGAGCCGAGCCTAATGGACTTTCCATGCTTTGCTGCCTGGTTGCTCATCAACATTTTCCAATAGCCCTCTACCGATGATTCTGCAAAACCGCCATACCTAAAAGCATAATCTGCGGGTGAATGTTGGGATTTGGCTGGAATAAGAACCGATGTAGAAGAACAGCTCAAACCAGGTCATAAGTATGCAATTAAACCTTGGGGAATTGGCACAGATAACAACACTTGATCGCCGTATTAAGTGTCCTCTCTCGGATCTGGTGCTGGGCATGAAATGTGGTGGCTCTGACGGATTTAGCGGTCTGTCTGCAAATCCACTGTAGCATCGGTTAAAGCTTTTCTTCGCTATGCACAGCCGGTGGTTGAATGTGGCCTACATTTGCTGCAGGCACCGGGGAATGATGGGGTCTCATTAGGGGTAAACTCATGTTGTCAAATCAGAGGGGATTACAACTGCACCCCATGCAGGCCGTCTGAAAGAACTTTAATATCAGGATAATTGAAATAGATCTTCAACCGAGCAATTCAGGGTTTTTGAAATCTTTAATGCCAGAACAGTCGAGGGCACATAGATTCCATTTTCAATGGCATTGATACTTTTTCTTGAGACCTCAGCGCTTTCCGATAGCTGCTGCTGAGTTAAACCCGCAGTTTTTCTGAGGTCTTCGAGATTATTTAAAAGCTTTTTGTGGTGCTTTCCCACTAGTTATTGCTCTTCAAACTTTTCGACTGCATGGGTGAGTTCTGCGCTGGTATTGGGGTAGAGATATCCTGCTATCATAGTGCCTGTGCCTATAGCGCCAACTAAAAGACCAATGCCCTCAAAGAAGGGTCCCAGTGCAGTATAACCAAGAAGATAGATCCCCAAGCCTACAAACAGAGTGATTACACCTCCTCTGCGATAATCTATCGGTTCCTTTTTTCTTTCATCAAAAATACCGACTAATTCTTCTACCTTAGATGGGTCATCCATATTCTTGGCGATTTCCAGAATAGTCTCGCGTTTGCCCTTTTCTTCGAA
>Ga0209198_1000397_pt1 | contig 40906 bp, 35 predicted proteins | sample COGITO_mtgs_1105_2_FD_184804 | JGI IMG/M metagenome (GOLD analysis project Ga0209198, IMG submission 184804) | Pelagic marine microbial communities from North Sea - COGITO_mtgs_110519 (SPAdes) (version 2) | ecosystem: Environmental > Aquatic > Marine > Epipelagic ...
ATTAAAACACCAGATATCAGTATTCTTTCTGACGAGTTTTTAATGGAGGTGCAAAACATGCAACAAAAGAATGTTGCTTTTGAACTTTTAAAGAAACTATTGAGTGATGATGTTAGAGTGCGCAAGACTAAAAACATATCTCAGGCTAAGAAATTCTCAGAAATGATTGAAACGGTAGTCAATAGATACCACAACAACCAAATTGACTCTGCACAAGTCTTAGAAGAATTGTCTGCCATTGCAAAGGAAATGAGGCTTGAAGATAATAGAGCTGAAGAGTTAGGGCTTACAGAAGATGAGTATGCGTTCTATAGTGTACTAAACCTAAATGACTCAACAAAGATGTTAGATGACCATAAAATGAAAGAGCTTATACATCATGTTGTAGATGTAATACGTAAAAACGCTACTGTTGATTGGAGTAAGAGAAGTGATGTTAGAGCTAAGCTAAGACTAACGGTTCGTAAGCTATTAATTAAATATGGTTATCCGCCAGATTTAGCTCGTATGGAAGCAGATAGGGTTATTGAACAGGGTGAGTTATTAGCTGAGTCATTTACTAATTAAGATGGAAAACTTAACGCATTATCAAAGAGGGGTAATAGATAAGATACTACCAACTCTAAAAAAAACAGAACCATATGGTGAACTGTTACGTGTGAGTTTATTGTTCAGACAAATTAAAGACATTGAAGATGATAGGGTTTTATTTGAGCCGTTCAAGAGCATCATTAACAACCAACTTTATTTTTACCTCAAATCAAAAGAAGAGTTTTATGATCTGGATAGATTCAAAAACATCTACGAAACACTTGTAGAAGAATTTATTGAAGATAATATAGATTCAGATAAGAGGGATTTTATAGAGAAATACATTAGCTCCCAACAAGAAATAATAGAAAAAAAATTTAAATACTTTATTAAAATTGATGGTTATGAGTCATTAGAGTTAATACAGTTTGTAGAAAAAGATTTTTTTGAAGAGTTTATTCGAAGTTCTAAAAAGAAAATTGAGTTTTTAAAGGATGAGATACTTCGAATAAAAAAAGAAGTTCAGTCTAAAAGGATAACACTAAGAAATAAAAATATTTTTGAAGTTCTAAAAAAAGTAAATCTAGAAATTGACTTTTTAAAAGAGGATGTTACCGCAACAGATTTTATCTATGTTTTAACTGAAGGCTCTGATAAAGAGATACACTTAAATATTGATAATCGGAGCTTTTACTATCTTCTATATAAAATAAAGGAATACTTCTTCAATTTCTCATTTACTGCGGTAGCTAATACCAATAAAATCTATTCTAAAAGAGGTACATTAATGAAAGCTAAAACTTTGAGAAATTCAATATCAACGAGTCCAGTACACAAGGATAATATTGATAGAATATTAAATAGTTTTATTTAATAGTTGGGCGAACGCCCAACTGAGCCCAAGTAGCCCAACTTTTATAGTTAAAACACCAATATCTTTACGCAAAGAAAAAGTCAACAGACCTGATTGATTTCAGAACCCATTGACTTGGTGTGTTACATTCATCAAAGATACGGATTCTTCAACTTCATTCAAAACTGTTGGCATAAATCAAATGCCAATGAGATAATACTTCAAAAACATAACTATTTATAGCTACTGAACAATAGTAAGTGGTCATCTGAAAAAAGACTCCCAGACAGGGAGCAGGGATAATACATCCCAAAATTTAAAATAAATAGTTCACTCAAATGGCAGGTTTGGAGTTTGGGGAACGTGTCAAAAATAAAATAACAATGAAGATTACATATTTTAACTCAAAGGAAGGGTTGAGTTTAAAAAATGTTGAAGTACAGGAAGTTCTTCAGCAAATACAAACAGGATATTGGAAAGATCAAATCAATGACATTCGATACCACATGAAAAATAAAAATAGTATCGGAGCTAGTGAAATTAAAAGTAATCTCCCAGCGATAACAATATCTGCTACTTTTAAAGAGAGGCGAAAAATAGATTGTGTAGACAAGTACACAGGCTTACTACATCTAGACTATGATAAGCTAGGGAATGTTGAAGAGGCAAAGGCTAATCTCATTAGTATACCATACACCTACTCTGCTTTTATCAGTCCGTCTGGTAATGGTGTAAAAGTATTAGTAAGGTCTGACAACGACATCAGTGGTCACAAAACAGCTTTTAATAGTTTAAGAGATTACTATGATAAGATTGTTGGTGTACAGTCTGACAAGTATGTAAAGGACATAACTAGACTATGCTTTGTGTCCTATGACCCTGACTTATATCTAAATGAGGATTCAGAGGTATTTAATTATAAAACCTCTATAGACCAAATAGATCTATCATGGGTATGGAACTTTACTAGTAATAAGCATGAGTTTGTTGTTGGTAACAGAAATAACTTTGTTTACTCCTTTGCTTGTAATGCAAATAGGTATGGCGTTGATATTAATGACACGACAAACTATGCTTACTCATACAGTGAAGCTTCATTTCCTGAAAAAGAGATAGAGTTAACTGTCAAAAGTGCTTATGAAAATAATGTAAACGAAAATGGTAGCGCACGCATAACTGCAATATCCGCCAAAGATGAAGTTGTTGAGGTCGTTGTGGATTCTTCACCAATGATCCCTGAATACATTTATGAGGCATTACCTAAAACACTCAGGGATGCTTGTAACGTTTTTAGTGGTAGAAAAAGAGATGTGTTTCTTACTTCTGCACTGTCTGTAATTAGCGGAGGGTTGCACAACGTCTATGGACTGTATGACAAGGAGAAGGTGTTTCCTAACCTGTATAGTTTTGTTGTTGCTCCACCCGCTAGCGGTAAGGGTAGTATGAAGTTTGCAAAACAGCTGGGCGACTGCTTCCATGACTTACTATTTAGTCAGAGTAAGGATGAACTAAAGGAGTATAAGAAGGCAAAACGTTTGTTTAGCTTAAAGCTTAAAAAGGCAAAGACTGATGCGCAGATAGAGGCTCTGATAGAGCCTGAAAAGCCTAAGACAAGCATGTACTTTATACCTGCCGACACCTCATCAGCCATGATGATAAAACATCTAGAGGATAATGATGGTATGGGCTGTATATGTGAGACAGAGGCAGACACGCTAACCAATACATTAAAACAAGATTGGGGAGGATATTCTGATGTACTTAGGAAAGGTTTTCATGCTGAGATTATATCAAAAAGTAGGATTACAGAGCTTGAATATTCTGAAATTAAAGAACCTAAGTTTAGTGTTTCTATTACAGGAACACCTAACCAGTTAGACACCCTAATTACATCAATACAAGACGGATTGTTTAGTAGGTTTATGTTTTATTCTTTTAGTGCTAAACAGAAGTGGAGAAGTACTTACACAGAGGCTTTAGCTGTTAGTAATAATGAGATATTTAAGGGCTTTAGCGCTGACCTATGTGACAAGTTTAGAAGCAACAACGCCCAGAGGTTTGTTATGACAAGAAAGCAGGGGATGCAGTTAGATGAGGTGTTCTCTGAGGCTCTTGGACACAACTCTGTTCTTTATAATGATGATGTTTCAGGTATTATATTTAGACTGGGACTAATGACCTTTAAGATTGCAATGACACTTGCAGCATTAAGGTCTGATGAATCTGAAATTTCCTGTAGTGACTTGGAATTTAAAACCTCATTAAACCTTGTTGAGAAGGTTTATTTGAGACACAGTATTGGTATTCTTAATAAAATCAATAAGGATTCAAAGAGGCTTAACAAAACTCAGGATGAATTACTAAACTGGATGAAGTCTCAAGGTGAGATGAAAAGAGCTGATATTTGGAACAAAGCCAAAACTATAGGTATTAAAGAAAGAACCTTAGCTGATATATTGAGGAGGTTTCTGGAACTAAATCTGATAAAAAAGGTGACTCATGGTGTTTACGTGGCGAGATAAAGGGTAACCCCTACACCACATTTTACAAGCCTAAACAAAACAGGGACTTAACAGCAACGTTAGGTCCTTGTTTATATGGGGCTACAGAGCTTTTAGAGGTGTTGGAAAGTAAGACAACAACTTTTTTCAGAAGCTATCTTTTTTTCTTTGCTATTTCTAAAAAGCACAGCGCATTAAAACTTTTTTTTGAGAAAAATAAAGGATTGATGCTTAGTGTATTGCGTTTTTTTTATATTTACTTTTAAATACCCTCTAAAATGCAGCCAAGAATATTTCTATTCTTATTACTTAGCCTATCCTTTCAGACTGTTTTCTCACAGTTTCAAAATCAAATGCTATCATCTATGGGTTCTACAAGTGAAACCTCTGGTTTTATTAATTAATATAGTACGAATAATAATTTACAAACTAAATACGATCCATTTTCGATAATATGAATATTATAAATAAAATAGAATATGAAATTTAATAACGAAACAATTAGCATGATAGTAACTTTCACTAATACTATTTTTAGTGAACATCCAAATACTTCTTTTTTAATTGAAAAATGTGATAATAGTTCTTCGGATTTCTTTAATATAAGCAACAATTGTATTAAGGGAGAATTTGAAACACCAGCCGAATTAAAGAATCATATAGAAGTTTTGAAATACGATATTGATACATCTGAGGCTTTTTCAAATGGTAATAATTATCTAACTATGGATATAGATTGTACAGTTACCTTAAGTATAAAAACAACAAAGGATGATGCAATTGATGCAATTGAAAAGTATCAGGCAGATAATGATGATTTAAGATGGAGTTTATCAATTAAATGGATAGATGCTGATAATAAAGAACAATTTTCATTTGATAGCTGGGATGAAGATATGCTTGAGGAAATTATTGAGGATGAACCATGTTGGTATGAAGAGGATTATTTAGAGAATGAAAAACAAATCCAAAAGATTAAAAAAACATATCATGATAATGATAACCTTAATGAAGAATATGAGGTAAAAGAGGATTATTTAGAGAATGAAAAACAAATCCAAAAGATTAAAAAAACGTATTTTATTAATGATAACCTTTATGAAGAATACGAGGTAAACGAGGATGGATTGAGAAACGGCTATTATAAGTCATTTCATGATAATGGGCAACTGCGATTAGAATTAAGTTATTCTGAAGGCAAACAAAATCCAGGCACTATCATTTCATACCATAAAAACGGTAATAAGGCCAGAGAGGTTGTACTTTCTAAAAATGGTAATTTAAATGGTGCTTTCACTGAATGGCATGACAATGGACAACTAAAAAAACAGGGAGTCTACAATGAGGATGTCCGTACTATTCAAAAAGAATGGGAAGAAAATGGAAATGTTCATATTGAAAGTGAGTTAAATGAAAAAGGTGAAAGACATGGTGTAACAAGGTTATATCACAAAAACGGGCAACTACAAGTAGAGGAAAATTTCACTAATGGTATACAAGATGATGGTACTGTCATCTCTTACTACGATAATGGAAGTAAAGCGAGACAGATTATTCGTTTAAGGGGAGACCTTAATGGAAAATTTTCCGAGTGGTATCAAAATGGAAAACAAAAAATAGAGGGAACATATAATAATGGAAAACCTAATATTTTAAACGAATGGAATGAAAAAGGATTATTAGTTGATTTTAAAATATTGAAATTTAATAACGAAACATTAAGAAAAGCTATAACAGAGTGGGGAGAAGATAAAAAAAATACAATTAAAAAATATGGACATATATCATCTTGGGATACATCTGAGGTTACAGATATGTATCAATTATTTAAAGATGCTAAAAAGTTTAATGATGACATAAGCTCTTGGAATACAGCAAAAGTTACTGATATGGGATATATGTTTAGTGGAGCAAGTTCTTTCAATCAAAATATAGGCTCTTGGAATACAGCAAAAGTAACTGATATGGGATTTATGTTTCAAAATTTCTTAGGTACCTCAAAATTTAATCAAAATATAGGCTCTTGGAATACAGCGGCAGTTACTAATATGAGGGGTGTCTTTTATGGAGCAACTTCTTTCAATCAAAATATAGGCTCTTGGAATACTGCACAAGTAACTTATATGCAACTTATGTTTAGTGAAGCAACTTCTTTCAATCAAAATATAGGCTCTTGGAATACAGCAAAAGTTACTGATATGGGATATATGTTTAGTCAAGCAACTTCTTTCAATCAAAATATAGGCTCTTGGAATACTACACAAGTAACTAATATGCCATTGATGTTTAGTGGAGCAACTTCTTTCAATCAAAATATAGGCTCTTGGAATACAGCAAAAGTAACTGATATGGAATCTATGTTTAGAGGAGTAAAATCTTTCAATCAAAATATAGGCTCTTGGAATACAGCACAAGTAACTAATATGGAAGGTGTCTTTGACGTAGGAAATAATAATATGATTAAAAAATACGGAAAGAATGGAGAGTTGCTCTGTAAAAAAAAAAAATCATCTTAGAACTCTAAACTACTGGAGGAATAATAACTGTTGCAGTAGCTCAACCAATATACCTGGTTGGAAAAAATTTATATATCTATAAAAACAAATGTCAAATAATAGTAACAAGGTAAAATACACAAGAGAACACATTGAGTTTATATTGAAATACTATATAAATAAACCTGAGTTGTGTGTAAAAGAAACAGGTCATAGTAAAGATAGCATTAAAATGATGTTAGGGAATGCAGTAAGTAGACTTTCAGGTAAGAGTACTTATTTGGGAGCAGAGTTATATGCTGAGGTAGTTCAGGAATATTTAGAGGCAAATCCTAGGTTTAATAAACCAATGTCCATTGAGAAATTTAAGTTACTATTTTTATAATATTTTTATATGAAATTTAACAACGAGACAATACGAGAGGCGGTCAAAGAGTGGCTAGATAATGAAGAATTAGCAGAGACGAAATATGGTCATATATCATCTTGGGATACTTCTGGAGTAACTGATATGAGTAATATGTTTCAATATGCAGAATCTTTCAATCAGCCACTCAATAATTGGGATGTGAGTAATGTTACTAATATGGGTTTGATGTTTAGTATTGCAACATCTTTCAATCAGCCACTCAATGATTGGGATGTGAGTAATGTTACTAATATGGGTTTGATGTTTAGTATTGCCTCTTCTTTCAATCAACCACTTAATGATTGGGATGTGAGTAATGTTACTAAGATGAGTTCTATGTTTTCAATTGCCTCTTCTTTCAATCAACCACTCAATGATTGGGATGTGAGTAATGTTACTAAGATGAGTTCTATGTTTTCAAAAGCCTCTTCTTTCAATCAACCACTCAATGATTGGGATGTGAGTAATGTTACAGATATGAATGGTATGTTTAAAGAAGCAAAATCTTTCAATCAACCACTCAATGATTGGGATGTGAGTAATGTTACCGATATGAATGATATGTTTTCAGAAGCCTCTTCTTTCAATCAACCACTCAATGATTGGGATGTGAGTAATGTTACTCAGATGCGTTCTATGTTTTCAGAAGCCTCTTCTTTCAATCAACCACTCAATGATTGGGACGTGAGTAATGTTAATTATATGGAGAATATATTCTCGGGTGCAGAATCTTTCAATCAAAATACAAATAAATGGAAAATTAATAGCTTGAAAGATAATGACACTGATTTAGAAATTCATTTAATGCATGAGGGAACACTTTTCACATATATTAAGGACAATCAAGAAGAAATGACTTTTAAAGCGTTTAGATTAGTTGTAGAATGCCCTGGTGCTGATGATTATGAGTGGGAAGTAAAAGATGCTTTAGGAGAATTAGTTTTTACAACAAAAGGTGATAGTAAAGAAACTTATTTAATTACTGATTTACCAGAGGATATAGTAGATTATGAATTTACTAATAGTGTTGGGAACCTCCATGATGATGCACTCAATTCTATTAAAGAGGCTGTTGATTTTATAAAGAATTTAAAAACAATTTCATTCAAAGAAATTAATCCTAAGGATGGAGAAAGTATCTATTATATTGATTAAATTTAGATACATAGCCTATTGTATAATGTAGATTAAAAATAAAATAAAGCTATTATGAATAAAAAATCAAAAAAATTAGATGAAATAACAGATGGAGACCCAATAAAAGGATTTTATATGTATAAATTATAAATCAATGAGAGTAAAGATATTTTTTTTTGAATAAAATAACAGAAAACTATGGGAAATGTTAAGAATTATGGAGTAACTAGAAGAGTTGATCTTTTTGAGGACAACGAGGGAAATGAATATAATGTAGTAGTATATCTATTGGTTCATCTTTATAATGATCTTGAGGAAGACGAATTAGATGGGGAAATTTTAGGGGAATTATTTGAGTTTTCAATTTCAATTAAAAATAATTCAATAGTTCAAGAAGAATTAGATCTTGAATTTGTAGATCCAGAAACTGAGGATATGTATACTTTTAGTGAAATAGAAGACCTCTTTGAAAGAGATGTTAAAGAATATGGGAATGACCTTAAAACTTTAATCAATATCGGAGAAATTAAAAGTGGAATTCTAAAATTCATCAAAGAACAATAGTTGAAATACAAATAAGTTGGTCTGATTAAAAAAAAATATTGTTTTGTAATCAAATACAAAAGTAATACATAGCCTATCGGATAATATATAACAACTTATTTAAAGTCTAATAAATTTAAATTATGGAGATAGAAGAAATTAAAAAAATCATAACAGATTTAACAAATGAAATTGAAAACAATCCAAATGATGGAGATGCCTTTTACAATAGAGCATATTATAAAAGTATTTCAAAAGATTTACAGGGTGCAATCAAAGACTATACAAAATCTATTGAAATTAATTCGAATGATTCTGATGCATTTGAAAATAGAGCCGTAATTAAATCTAAATTATTTGATTATGAAGGAGCGTTAAAAGATATTAAAAAATCTATTGAAATTAATCCTAATAATGCCCAACATTACTGGAACTCATCACTTATTAAATCGGGTTTAAGGGACTTTAAGGGAGCTTTAGTTGATTATAAAAAAGCATCTCAGTTAGACCCTGACTATGATTCGGCTCCTCATCTTGACAACCTAATTGATTTGGATAATGTAGATTAAAAATAAAATAAAGCTATTGTGAATAAAAAATCAAAAAAATTAGATGAAATAACAGATGGAGACCCAATCAAAATTCTTGAGTTTCTTGAAAAGAATAAAAACATAAGATTGAAGTATGAAAGTTCTTACGAAGACCGTCTTTTTCAGCTAAAAAATGATAAGGAGTTTGAAGTTGATGGACCATTTAGTTACATAGACGGTGTAATAGAGTATAGTAAGGATGTTATTTCTTTACCTCCAGAAAATAATAAATATAAAAGTGCGGTTGATGTTTTTAATAATTGGGAAGAACCTGAGTTAGAAAATTGGGCTGGCGGTAATTTTAACCCAAGAAAACTAGTATATTGGGGTGAATGCTTTATTTATTCAAGTGGTTATATCGATGTTGAAGGGTTAATAGAAATGTTGAGAGAGTTTATAACAGAAGAAGATGAAACAGACGAGGATTTCAGAGATGAAGGTTTTCATTGGTTTTTAGATAGTCTTGGATTAACATCAGACCCAGAGGAATTTCATGTAGCTTTTGAAGATAACGAAATTGATGTCACTGATATTAATTACACAGTTGGAACTGAATTAGGCTTAGATGATATATCGTTTTATTCTACAAAAAATATGGTTCACACGGATTATGAATTTATTGTTGAGTATGATGAGTTAAACTGGGTTTTTGAACCAAAAGATGATAAGTTAAGTTTAGAAGAGCCTCTAAAGGTAAATTCTAACACAAAAAAAAGCCACTATCTCAACGGTAATATTGAAGATGAAATAGAATTCAATGAACAAGGGGAACGACATGGTTTGTTTCGAAGATATCATGAAAATGGAGAATTACAAGTAGAAGTAAATTTTACAAATGGAATACAGGATGATAGTGAAATAATATCATATCATGACGATGGAAGTAAGGCAAGGTTAGTAAATAGGGTTAATAGTTCATTAAACGGTGAGTTTTTTGAATGGTTTAAAAATGGTCAACTAAAAAAACAGGGAGTCTACAATGAAGAAGTCCCTACTATTCAAAAAGAATGGGACGAAAATGGAGATTTGATATAACAACCCTAAAGATGGAAAAAGTACAAGATATATTGATTAATAGAGAGTATGTAAAATAAGAATATTATGATATTGGAAACAATAGGGAGTTACAACGGTAGTGCTTTAAATTATATTAGAAAATACATAATACCATCTCTACCTATAAAAGGTACTATCATTGAATTTACTAAATCAATTAATGTATTTATAGAGAATAATAATTTTAGGTATATAAGAAAACTAAAAGGTTATAACAATCGTGGAAAAATATATAAGTTTGGAAATAATGAATTTACAGTAACCGATAACGAACCTGCACTATGGGCTTATATGGAGTGTTTAGAGAAAAATGTAACATCATTTGAACATTATCATAAAAACTCTACTTTTCCTGTTGCTTTCGCTCTTTCAGCAGAAGAAAAAAAAGAGTTTGACTCAAGGTTTCGTTATGGTAAAAAAAAGAGAGAATCCAATTTTTCTAAAACCCGATTAAAACACTGTCACATCATAGACTGTTCACCACGAGGGGTTAATTTAGTAGATTTAAACATCAATAGTAGAATGTTGCGATTGATGTCACCAATGAATCATTTCCCTTTTCCATCTCCAAGATATTATAATATGGGTGGTGGAGATATTGGAGAATCAAAACCATTTTTAAACTTGGTTAAGCATACCTTATATAGTGAATACTATAAATCTACTGAAGAAAAAGAATTCTTCTTAAAGTTTTTAAAAGCCTCTGGTGATAATCTATTGTTTTCCTTGGATGAAAAAGATTTTAATATAGAATTTAGTCTAAAGGAATCCCCTAATCATAAAGAAGACCAAAAGAGCTTAAAAGATGAATTAGATTCTTTTAACCAAAAGAAAAAAACTAATTTAAGTTTGCAGAAAAACTTAACAAATTTTAATGATACAAGAAGTTATTTTAGAATTGCTGAAAATTGGTATGGACAAGGGATGATAATAAAAGTAGAGTTTAATAGAGGAGGGTATCAAAATTATAGTTTCATTTATGAACATGATGAGGTTTATGATAACACAATTAATCATCTTAGAACTCTGAACTGCTGGAGGAATAATAACTGTTACAGTAGTTCAACCAATATTCCTGGTTGGGCAACAGATTATGTAAAAAGAATTGAAAAATTATAAATAATTAAAGACAACCAGAACCTTCAGGTAATACATCATCTCACGAAGACCACCCCCAAAAGGAAAGTCATATTTTTTAGACAAGTGGATCCCAATTCATAAACGTTCGGTATGATTTTTTTGGGTTTTTTACTGGCACATAACTGGCTGTTATGTGGCAGTGAACCTATTTTATCATTATATTTGGAGAAGTAACTACTATAAAAAAAGCCCCTACATTTCTGTAAAGGCTTTAAAACCAGCTCCTCCTCTTGGGCTCGAACCAAGGACCCTCTGATTAACAGTCAGATGCTCTAACCAACTGAGCTAAGGAGGAATTTGCTAAAATATTTTTTTAGCGTGTGCAAATATATATCTTTTACAAAAAGCACAAAAACTTTTTCGCAAAAAAACAACGAATATTATTATTCCTCACAAAAAGAGAGAACAGAACGTCTATTTTATCTTAATTCATGTCTATTTAAAAAGAACAATCCAAACTATTGCAGGATGTATTTAAATACCGATAATTATTTCTATTTTTTGTAAAAGTTGTATTTTTACAGCTAATAATTAGCTTAGATACACAGTATTCTATTTTTATGGATAAGTTTTCTTTCTTAAATGCAGCACATACAGGCTTTATAGCCGATTTATACGATCAATATTTACAAAATCCAGATGCCGTAGAACCTAGTTGGAGGAGCTTCTTTCAAGGCTATGATTTGGCAAATGAAAATTTTTCTCTCACAGAAGAGGAAGAAATCCCCGCTGAAATCCCACAATCTGTTAGAAAAGAGTTTTTAGTTGTAGACTTGATTAATGGTTATCGAACAAGAGGCCATTTGTTTACTAAAACAAATCCTGTCAGAGATAGAAGAAAATACACTCCTACTTTAGACATCGAAAATTTTGGATTATCTAAAAGCGACTTAAACAGCATCTTTAATGCTGGAGAAATTTTAGGGATTGGACCTAAGAAACTTTCTGAAATTATAGAGCATCTAGATCGTATCTATTGTGATTCTATAGGTGTTGAGTATATGTACATGCGAAACCCAGAAAAATTAAAATGGTGGAAAAATCGTTTAATTAAAAACGACAATCATCCTGATTATTCTGTGGATGCAAAAAAATATATCCTATCAAAATTAAATCAAGCGGTTACTTTTGAAAGTTTTTTACAGACTAAATATGTAGGTCAAAAGAGGTTTTCCTTAGAAGGAGGTGAAGCATTAATACCTGGAATTAGTGTTTTACTTAGAAATGCTGCAGAGGACTATGGTGTAGAAGAATGTGTTTTAGGAATGGCACATCGAGGTCGATTAAATACCTTGGTAAATATTTTTAAGAAACCTGTCAGAGATTTATTTAGTGAATTTGAAGGTAAAGATTTTGAAGATACAAATATTGATGGTGATGTAAAATACCATTTAGGATTAACGCTCAGCAAAACCTTTAGAAATGGGAAACAAATTAAAATGAATTTGGTACCCAACCCGTCTCATTTAGAAACTGTTGCCGCTGTTGCCGAAGGAATCACCAGAGCAAAAATAGACAGAAAATACAACGGAGACGAAAGCAAAATTCTACCGATTATCGTTCATGGAGATGCTGCTATAGCCGGACAAGGAATTGCCTATGAAATAACACAAATGGCCAAATTAAACGGCTATAAAACTGGTGGAACTATTCATATTGTTGTAAACAATCAGATTGGTTTTACTACCAATTATTTAGATGCTCGTTCTAGTACCTATTGCACTGATGTTGCTAAAGTAACATTATCGCCAGTATTGCATGTTAATGTAGACGATACAGAAGCTGTTTGCCATGCCATGGAAATGGCATTAGATTTTAGAATGAAATTTAAAACAGATGTATTTATAGATTTATTAGGCTATAGAAAATACGGTCATAATGAAGGTGATGAACCCCGTTTTACACAACCTAAATTGTACAAAGCCATTGCCACACACAAAAATGTAAAAGACTTATATGCCAAGCAACTGTTGACAGAAAACACTATAAATTCAGATTATTTAACTACAATTACCAACGAATTTAAACAGCTATTAGAAACTGAATTTAACGAATCTAAAAAAGTAAAAACCTCTAAAGTTAGAGAGTTTATGGAGTCTACTTGGAAAGGGTTTAAAAGACAGCGACTAGCATCAATGCTACAAACTGAAAACACTACTTATTCAGTTGATAAATTAAAAAACATTGCCAAAGTAGTTTCTACCGTTCCAGAAAATGTTCAGTTTGTCAGAAAAGCAGAGCGTATTTTACAAGGTAGGGCTAAAATGGTATTTGAAACAAATACCTTAGATTGGGGTATGGCAGAAAATCTTGCCTATGGTAGTTTAATGGAAGAGGGTTTTAACGTTCGTATTTCCGGACAAGATGTAGAAAGAGGGACCTTCTCTCATAGACATGCTGTTTTAAGAGATGAAGTATCTGAAGAGCGTATAAATCTATTAAACAACAATCCAAACAATTCTGGAAGAATGACGATTTATAATTCGTTGTTATCAGAATATGGCGTTTTAGGGTTCGATTATGGGTATGCTATGGCAAACCCGAATACCTTAACCATCTGGGAAGCACAATTTGGAGATTTCTCTAATGGTGCCCAAATTATGTTTGACCAGTATATTTCTGCAGCTGAAGACAAATGGAAAATGCAAAACGGAATTGTAGTTTTGCTTCCGCATGGATATGAAGGCCAAGGGTCTGAGCATTCATCGGCAAGAATAGAGCGTTATTTACAACTCTGTGCCGAGGATAATATGACCGTTGCTAATTGTACAACACCAAGTAATTTTTATCATTTGTTACGTAGACAAATGAAACGAAATTATAGAAAACCTTTAATTGTTTTTACACCAAAAAGTTTACTACGTCATCCAAAAGCAGTAAATACCATAGAAGATTTAGCCACAGGAGAATTTCAAGAAGTAATAGATGACACCCTAAACCCAACCAAGGTTACGAAGCTTGTTTTTTGTATGGGTAAATTTTATTACGATCTATTAGCAGAACGAGAAATTTTAGCAAGAGAAGATGTTGCCTTGGTTAGAATAGAGCAATTATTTCCGTTGCATTTAGAAAAATTACAACAAGTTATAGACCGGTATCCATCTGTAGAAAACTATGTTTGGGCACAAGAAGAGCCTAGAAACATGGGTGCATGGAGTTTTATGCTAGAACGATTAGATTTGGTAAAACTAAATGTATGTTCTCGTAAATACTATGCAGTTCCTGCAGCGGGTTCTAGCACACGATTTAAAAAACGTCATAAAGCAGTGATTGATAGTGTTTTTAGTGACGCCCAATAAGCGAGTTTAGAATAAAAAACAAAAGAAAGCTGATATATGTTCAGCAAAAGTAAAATAAGAACTGATGATTTTAGAAATGAAAGTTCCTTCGCCAGGAGAATCAATTACAGAGGTAGAAATTGCAACGTGGTTAGTTGAAGATGGAGAGTATGTAGAAAAAGATCAACCCATAGCTGAAGTAGATTCTGACAAAGCAACCTTAGAGTTGCCGGCTGAAGAAAGCGGTATTATTACTCTACAGGCAGAAGAAGGTGATGCTGTAGAGGTTGGAGCGGTGGTTTGTCTTATAGACACAGCTGCAGCAAAACCAGACGGGTCAACTGCTGGGCCAGTAAAAGCGGCAGTACAAGAAACACCAAAAGTAGTCCCAGTAAAAGAGGAGATTGCTACTACCTATGCTTCAGGAACTGCCTCTCCAGCTGCTAAGAAAATTTTAGCTGAGAAAGGTATGGATACGGCAACAATTAAAGGAACAGGCAAAGCGGGAAGAATTACCAAAGATGATGCTGTAAAAGCGGTACCTTCTATGGGAACCATGCCATCAGATGGTAAGAGAGGAACAACACGTAAAAAAATGTCTATGCTACGAAGGAAAGTAGCAGAGCGTTTGGTAGCTGTAAAAAGTGAAACAGCCATGTTAACTACCTTTAACGAGGTAAACATGCAACCTATTTTTGATTTAAGAACGCAGTACAAAGAAGCATTTAAAGCCAAGCACGGTGTTGGGTTAGGGTTTATGTCTTTCTTTACATTAGCAGTAGTGAGAGCATTAAAAATGTACCCAGATGTAAACTCTATGATTGATGGAGATTTTAAAATTGAGCATGATTTTCAAGATATATCTATAGCGGTTTCAGGTCCAAAAGGATTGATGGTGCCTGTCATTAGAAATGCAGAAAAATTAACATTTAAAGGCGTAGAGACTGAGGTAAAACGCTTGGCAATAAGAGCCAGAGACGGACAAATTACCATTGATGAAATGACAGGGGGTACTTTTACCATTACCAATGGTGGTGTTTTTGGATCTATGCTATCAACACCTATTATCAATCCACCACAGAGTGCTATTTTAGGCATGCATAATATTGTAAACAGACCTATGGCAGTGGCTGGAGAAGTTGTTATACAACCTATCATGTATGTAGCCTTGTCTTATGATCACAGAATTATAGATGGTAGAGAATCTGTAGGGTTTTTAGTAGCTATTAAAGAAGCATTAGAAAACCCAGTAGAATTATTAATGGATAGTAACCCAATTAAATCCTTAGAAATGTAAGTCTTATACTTTTAGAACAATATTAAAATCCCAAGCAATTTTGCTTGGGATTTTTTTATTTCGAATAGTATTTACTAAATTGGACATAAAAAATGCAATTAATCCAATACAATCACTTTAATAATAATTAAATACCCAAATGATGAAAAAATACATTTTACTTCTGGTATTACTAGTTCAACTAGCAGAAATTCAGGCTCAAACACCAGAGCAGCGCCTTGAAGAACTCGGTATTAGCCTTTCTGAACCTGGAGAGCCTGTAGGAACATATGTGAATTGGCGTAGGGTTGGTAACTTAGTCTACATTGCAGGTGTGGGTGCAAGTGTATTTGGTAAAGTAGGTAAAGATTTAACTATTAAAGAAGGGTACGAAGCTGCTCGTTTAACAGGTGTTCAAGTTATATCTATATTGAAAGAGGCTGTTGGTGATCTTACTAAAATCAAACAATTTGTTAGAGTTCATGGAATGGTCAATTCATCACCAGATTTTTACCAACAACCAAAAGTTATAAATGGGTTTTCAGATCTTATGGTAAAGATTTTTGGAGAAAAAGGACGACATGCTAGAGCAGCAGTTGGGCAAGTAGCACTCCCTTTTAATATAGCTGTAGAAATAGAAGTTACTGTAGAATTGGAGGATGAAAATTAAATGAATTGAAAGAATTCTTTTAGACTATGTATTTACTTATGAGACAATCCGAATTAAAACCTATATGATTGATAATCATAAGATGTCTCTTCCGTCAGGTTTTTAACGGTTTCACAAGAGGAGAGAAGCCTAAAAGGTATTTCCATTGTAGGGTTTGCTTTTTCCAATAATAAACAAACTCATAAAAGTCAATAGTAGATTACATGTAAAATCCCCGCTTACTGTGTTAATCGTAAAATGTATTTTTTCTCACCTTACAATACTTTAATCATGATTTGAGAAAAATCATATTTATACCAAGGCCTGTTGATAAAATTCATTTTTAGTATATTTAGCTACTAATCAGATTCTACAAAGTCATGAAAAAATTGAGCAACATTCTAATACTAACGTTATTATTTTCTTTAGCCACTTCAGCTCAAAAAACAAAGATAGCTGTGTTGAAAAAACTAGATTCACAAAGTGAAAAATATGGTTCTATAGCAATGCAAATATGGAATTTAGCAGAAATGGGGTATTTAGAAGAGCAAAGTTCTTCTCTTTTACAAGAAACCTTATCAAATGAAGGTTTTACCATAAAAAAAGGAGTGGCCAATATTCCTACTGCTTTTATTGCCGAATATGGTTCGGGCCTACCAATCATTGCCATTTTAGGAGAATTTGATGCCTTACCTGGTTTATCTCAACAAGCTATTCCAGAAAAAAAATCTGCCAATGGTGATGCTGGTCATGCTTGTGGTCATCATTTATTTGGGACAGCGTCTGCAGCAGCAGCTATTTCAGTAAAACAATGGATGCAAAGCACTAAGCAAAAAGGAACTATTAGATTTTATGGTTGCCCTGCAGAAGAAGGTGGTGGTGCAAAAGTATATATGGCAAGAGATGGGTTGTTTGATGATGTTGATATTGCATTACACTGGCACCCAAGCTCGCAAAATGCGGCTAGTGCTGCTGCGGCACTAGCTAATATTTCTGCAAAATTTAGATTTCATGGTGTTTCTGCCCATGCAGCTGGTGCACCAGAAAAGGGACGCTCGTCTTTAGATGGTGTTGAAGCCATGAATGCTATGGTAAATATGATGCGTGAACACGTGCCACAAGAAGCAAGAATTCATTACGTAATAACTGATGGAGGTAAAGCACCAAATGTAGTTCCAGATTTTGCAGAGGTCTACTATTATTCTAGGCACAATAGCAGAGATGTTGTTCGTAGTATTTTTAATCGAATCGTGAAAGCTGGTGAAGGTGCCGCTTTAGGTACAGGTACAACTATGGATTATGAAATAATTAATGGAGTTCATGAACTACTACCAAACCTTAGCCTACAAAAACTTGTTCATGACAATCTTTCTGCTATTGGAGGGGTTACATATTCTGCTGAAGAAAAAGAATTTGCTGAAAAAATAGCCCTTAGTTTAGGTCAGACAAAAGCTGATTTGGATAGAGCAGTCAATATACAACCCTACAAAGAAACTGCCCAAGCTTATGGTTCTACAGATGTTGGGGATGTTAGTTTTGTAGTACCTACCGTTGGTTTTGGAACTGCAACTTGGGTTCCTGGAACTTCCGCTCATAGTTGGCAAGCGGTTGCTGCTGGCGGTACCTCAATAGGTGAAAAAGGGATGATGGTTGCAGCAAAAACTATTACGGCAACAGTCATAGATTTATTTAAAAATCAAGAATTAATTGTGAAAGCAAAAGTAGAATTTAAAAATCGAAGAGGGTTGAATTTTATTTATAAACCTCTTTTAGGCAATAGACCTCCAGCACTAAATTATAGAAAATAGAAAAACTAGGTAGGATTAAAAAATTTATGGCAGTATAAATGACTGTCATGTCCAGTAAAGCTTAGATGACGCACATATGAAATCCTTATAAATAGATCTCATTTTACTCACATTTTTTTTTTAGCAAATAGCCAATAATTAGGTATCTTGCTAAAAAAAGCTGAAATGTCTAAAAATGCTGAGCTAGATCTGGCCCTCCAATTTATTGAGAAAACTGATAGAAATCTTTTTATTACTGGAAAAGCAGGTACGGGTAAAACTACTTTTTTACACAACGTAAAGGCAGCATCACTAAAAAGAATTGTTGTTGTAGCACCTACTGGTGTGGCTGCCATCAATGCAAAAGGTGTTACCATTCATTCTTTTTTTCAAATGCCTTTTGGTCCCATTTTACCAAATCAAATTGCCCAAACTTCTAACCAACAACGTAAGTTCTCCAAGACTAAAATAGACATTATCAAATCCTTAGATTTGGTGATTATAGATGAAATAAGCATGGTACGTGCAGATGTATTAGATGGCATAGATCAAGTTCTGCGAAGGTATAAAAACAAGTACAAAGTTTTTGGCGGAGTTCAAATTTTAATGATTGGAGATCTGCAACAATTAGCTCCCGTAGTAAAACCAAATGAATGGAGTTTACTGCAACAACATTACAATACTGTTTATTTTTTTAGTGCCAAAGCTTTTCAAGAAGCAAAAGTAGTAGCCATAGAATTACAACATATTTATAGACAGAAAAATGAAGATTTTATTCAAATATTAAATGAAATCAGAAATGATCAATTGTCTGAATCCTCTGCTGCTATTTTAAATGAACGCTACCATCCAAGTTTTTCTCCACATAAAGATGAAGGTTATATTACCCTTACTACTCACAATAGAAGAGCGAGCATAATAAATGATTCTGAACTAAATAAACTGAATACAAAAAATTATTTTTTTGAGGCAGAGGTGTCCGGTAAATTTAATGAAAACGCGTTTCCTAACGATGAAAAATTAGCTTTAAAAGTTGGTGCACAAGTCATGTTTATTAAAAATGACTCATCGCCAGAAAAAAGATATTACAACGGTAAAATTGGGGTCATAACAGACATTTCTAGAGAAAACGTAACTGTACAATGTTCCAATGAAATTGATGAAATTATCACAGAAAAAGAACAATGGGACACGGTTAATTATTCTATTAACGAAGAAACAAAAGAGTTAAAAGAAGATATTGTAGGAACCTTTACCCAAATTCCCTTACGCTTGGCCTGGGCCATCACAATTCATAAAAGCCAGGGGTTAACTTTTGAGAAAGCGATTATAGATGCTGAAGCATCTTTTGCGCACGGACAAACCTATGTAGCCCTAAGTAGGTGTACCTCTTTAGAAGGTTTGGTTTTAAAAACACCCATTACTAGTAACGCTATTATTAATGATAACACTGTGCGTGTTTTTAACAAAGAAGTTGAAGAAAACCTCCCAGATGAGACTATCTTAACAGCCTCTGAAATACAGTTTCAATTAAATTTAATCTCAGAGTTATTTGACTATCAATCATTCTTGTATCCAATAACTAGATTGATAGATGTCTTTTACAAAAATAGAACCAGTATCAAAGGAAACATCATTGATTATTTACAAGTGATAAAAGATGACGGTATTGTTGCCTTGATGAAGGTTTCTAATGGATTTAAAAATCAGTTAATAGCTATTTCTGAAGATGGTGTTTTACCCGAAAACAGTTCTCAAATTCAAGAGCGTTTCATAAAAGCAGTAGATTATTTTCTAACTGCAACCATTAAAAATATTGTTCAGCCTATGGCTAGCATCTCTTTTTCTTCTGATAACAAAGCCGTAAAAAAAGATTTTACAACGCAGTTTGATAGGTTACAAGAAGTGCTAAGTGAAAAAGTTTTTGCCTTAAAAAAGATGACTGAAGGGTTTAAAGTACAGCCATACTTAAAAGTGAGATCAGATTCGGTTTTGCAAAAAACAGATCCAACAAAAAAGAAAAAATTAAGCTCTAAAAGAGATCCTATTTTAGCCATCAAATTGCGAGAGCTACGAGATGATATATCAAAAGCAGCGAAGATTCCTCATTTTCAAATTTTTACCCAAGAGACCTTGTATGCTATTTGTGATGAATTACCAAGAAACGAGAAAGCCTTATTAAAAGTAAACGGAATGGGAAAGATACGGGTAAAGAAATATGGAGAGGAGATCCTTGCAGCAATTGAAATTTATTGCGAAGAAAACGGAATTAATAAGTTCAACGAACAAAAAAAAGAGGATAAAAAATCCACCAAACAAATTTCTTTTGAGTTGTTTAAAAAAGGTCTAGCTATCAAAGAAATTGCCATAGAAAGAAGTTTAACTTCGGGGACTGTAGAAAGTCATTTGGCAAGTTATATTCCGTCAGGTGAAATAGATGTATTAGAACTTATTCCTATAAAAAAATACCAAAAGATGGTAAAAGCTATAGAAGCTATAGAGTTTAAAAACCTCACCCATTTAAAAGAAAATATGGATAAGTCCTATACGTTTATGGAGTTAAGAATGGTGTTGTTGTCTCTAGAATTAAATTCATAAAAAAACCCCAAGTTATGAACTTGGGTTTTTTATAGATAAATCTAAAATTTTTATTTTACCTCTCTTGTACTAATATGAAACTCTTCATAGGTTTGTAATAAACTCATTAAAGCTGTAATTAAATCTTGTGTTTCTAATAAAACACTAAAGTATAAGGTTGTGTTTTTTGGACTAGATTCTTCTTGTCTTATTCTAGTGACTTGTTTTTCAATAGAAGCAGAAACATCTTGTAATAAGGCTTGCTTTTCAATCAATATTTGATCTAAATCATCAAAAGATCTGTGTTCAAATACGTTACTAACTTTACTTAGCAAATCACTTAATTTATTGTCTATTTCTTTTAAATCAGTAACTTGACTTTTCTTTAAATTTTTATGATTGTTATTTACATGTTTAAAACTTGCCCTAGAAATATAACTAATAGACTGCGCAACATCTTGTAAATAACCAAGTACTAGAATGTAAAATCTACTTGCTTGAACAGATGTATCATCTAAAGATTTTATAAAATAGAATACTCCGTCTTTTAAGCTGTCTATTTCTTCATTAAGCTTTCCAACATGTTTGTCTGTCTTGCGTAATTTATTTAAGTCGTGATTTGATAAATCATTCACAACATTGGTGTATAATTTATTTACACGATTTGCAACCTCAGAAATATGATCTGCACTTTCTTCAATGACTCCATTTATGGTAATTAACTCTGTTCTTTCTATATACTGTTGTTCTTTTACTTCTTTAGATTTTTTTCTGTGAATTAAGGTGTTTCTTCCAATTAAAAAAGCAACAAGAACTAATAACACAGGAATCATGACCATGTCCCAACTAATAAGATACGCCACCAATGCAGCAGCTAAGAAGGCGGTAATAGCAGTTAAAAACCATCCCCCGACAACATTAATAACTCCTGCAACCCTGTAAACAGCACTTTCTCTACCCCAAGCCCTATCGGCTAAAGAAGTACCCATGGCTACCATAAAAGTTACATAGGTCGTAGATAAGGGTAATTTCATAGAAGTAGCAATAGAAATTAAAATACCAGCTACAATTAAATTTACAGACGCTCTTACCATATCAAACGCTGGTAATTCGTAGGTTTTATCTTTTGGTAATTCAATGATTGGTTTTTGGAACTTAGAATCTACATATGCTATGGTTTTAGCAGGTAGAATATAACTCAAGCCGACATTAATTCCCATAGAGGCTCTTACCACCAATCTTGATAATGGATTTGGTTGAAACTTTTCATGACCTTCACCTTGACGAGATAAATCAATTCCTGTTTTAATCACATTTCTAGCTTTACTAGAAGTCCATAGGGTAACCACCATAATTCCACCCGCTACTAATAACAACCAGACATTAGAAGGTACTTTTTTTGCTAAAACTCCCATAGAGAAAGCATCAGGGGCTAATCCTGTAGTATTTATTAATGGATCGTTTAAAGCTTGATATGAATTCCAAGCTGCAATAGGTACACCTACAAAGTTTACCAAATCATTTCCAGAAAAGGCCATGGCCAATGAGAAGGTACCAATACCAATAATTAGTTTTAATACATTTACTTTTAAGAATTGAATTAGTACTTGAGATATTAACGACCAAACCACAAAACTGATTGCAATAATCATAATTGTATTTCCTTCAATTAAAAACTTTACATCTTTGTAAAAAGGGGTTCCTTTCATCCCTTTAATGATAATAAAATAGGTAATAGCAGTAATAGCAAATCCACCAAATAAAGCATTGATATAATTAGGCCTTTTTTCAAAATTAAATGAATAAATTAATCGAGAGACAAACTGGACAATTGCTCCCACGGAAAAAGCAACAATAACTGACAGTAGTATACCAAAAATTATTTTGGTTGCTGTTTCATGGTTAATATAAGTCCATAGATCTGAAAAAGATTTTGTTCCTTCAGGGCCATAAATTTTTATTAAAGAAATACAAACAGCAGCACCCAATAATTCAAACACAATAGATACTGTTGTAGATGTTGGCATTCCAAGAGAATTAAAGATATCTAACAATAGAATATCTGTAATCATTACCGCCATAAAAATAAACATGATGTCTTGAAACATGAACATATCAGGGTTGAAAATTCCTTTTCGAGCAACTTCCATCATACCACTTGAAGTAATGGCACCAAAAAACACACCTAAACTAGCAATTATCATAATATTTCTGACTGATATTGCCTTTGAACCGATGGCTGAATTTAAAAAATTTACAGCATCGTTACTTACGCCTACTACTAAATCTACAATAGCCAATACAGCTAAGGCTATTAACATTAAAATATATGGATCTCCCATGTTCTTATTTTTATTTTAGCACGAATTTACAGTGACTTCCTTTTATGAATGTTACCGTTATGTTATTTATTAAAAATGAATATCTACTTGTAATCTATACATGAATTGATTGGTGCTGGTGGCTAAATCTAAATAACTCACATCTGTTTGAACCTTTAATTTGTGACCAACAATATATTTAGATAGTCCAATAGTATATTGGTTTTCAGCTCCTTTACCAGTTACGTCACTATCCCAATCTATATTTGTATACCTTCCTGAAACTTCTAGAGTTTTAGATACTAAATACCCAGTTTGTAAATTTAATCCTTTTCCCACCTGAACTTCATCACCTGTTAAACTACCATCAGAGTTTTTTGCAAAAGGATCTGATGCATCTCTAAGTGCATATTCGCCCATAAAAGAAAACCCGTTGTGTTTATACATGGCGTCTATAAATAGGGTTGAAATATTTGTTGAATAAAAACCAGTATCATTGGCCATATATGACCCTTGGTTACTCCTGGTTTTTACGGCATCATTGTTATAATCATATGAGAAACCAATGGCTAATTTTGGTTTTTCTTCAAACTTTAGATCGCCTCCTTTGTAATCTCCTTTACTCTTAAAATTCCCAAAAGGATATAATTCTACTCTTGCGGTATATTGATGGCCACCTAAATTTCCTGTGGTAACATTTCTACCTTCACCTTGTGCCATAGAAAGCGCCTCTTTTACAATAAAATTTTCAGAAAGTTTAAAGTGATGCCTTAATTGGAAACCCATATCTCGGTCTATCGTAAACCTACTATTTAATAAAGAGCGGTCTACCTGTTGTAAATTTCCAGAGGATATAACACGTTCTCTATTTCCAGGCAACTTAGTTTGTCCAAACCAAAGAACAAAATTTCCAGAAAAATTCCATTTTACAACAGCATCTAAAATATATTTTGGTGCATCGTTTGTAAAAGAGGAGGCTTTTCCAATATCTCTATTGGATAGCCCTAATTCTAATTTATATTTTAATTTTGTAGAATAGGCAAAACCGTCAAATTTTAAACGAGCTCTTCTTACCAGAAGAGAAGATGTTGGGTTTGAGAGTCCATTGTTAACATCCCAATTTGAAGTGCCTAAAATTTGCATTCTAGCACTCATGTTCATAGAAAATGAGCTGTCTTTTCCAATTAAATTAAAGAGTCCCTTCCCAAATTTCGGAGCATTTGTTTCTTGAGAACTCAGACTCACACAAACAAACAGGGCTGTGTATAGATACACATGATTGATTCTCATAATACGTATTAGTTTTTGTCGCTACAAATAACTAACACCAATGTTAACTTAATGTTTCGTATATATTAAAAAACTGCCTTGGCCAAAGGCAGTTCATAAATCAATAATATTAATCGACAAAAACTAAGTATTATGATTCTAATTAATCTTTAAGATTACCCAAATATCTAGATATTGTTTGAATACATTGTTTTTAAAAAATTAAGGAATTGTTAAGTGTTCTTTTAGAATAGACTTCAGTTGTAAATTAAATTAAAGCTTCGTTAAAAATTAGATAACATTTTAGTAATAACAATAAAGTGCACTAAACTTTCTTTTTTTCTTGAGTTGCAATAAAGTTTTTTAAATAAAAAGGCTTAAAATAAGCAAGATCATCGGTATTGTTTACTTTGTATTTTTCGTAAGATAATTTCACCATTTCTTTGGCTGATGGGAATGCGTCTTTAATGAATACTGCATTCTTATGAAGAATGATTTCTTGACATTTTTCTGTACCATCACCCAAAAAATAAACAGTGTGATTTTGCAGTTCATCTATGAAAGAACTTTTGTCTATAATTTCAGCCTTAGTTTCTCTAATAAGTGTGAAAGATTCATCATATATAGCGGAATAAACTTCCATTCTTCGGGCATCAATCATTGGAATAATATTCCCTTTATCAATAGGAATCGTATGTGCTAAGATTTCTAGAGAATTTATGGAAATTAATGGAATATCATTGGCAAAACACAAACCTTTTGCAGCAGAAACACCAATGCGAAGACCGGTATAAGAACCAGGGCCTTTTCCCACAGCAATGGCATCAATTTGATTTATCGTTAACTTGCTTTCTAACAATGCTTCTTTAATTAATGGATGAAGCATTTCCGCATGAGAATAACCACCATTATTTATCTCTTTCAAAGAAATTAATGCTCCGTTTTTAGCAATACTAACCGAACAGTTTTTAGTAGAAGTTTCTATGTTTAAAATATGGGTCAACGTTATTTTTCTTTAAAGATAAAGCTAAAAAAAATAGTCATAAAAAGTTACCATTTTATAACTTTTTACGAAATCTAATCTAGATTAAATTCTCCATAATAAAACTGTAATACCTTGGTTTTAAACACATAATCATATTTTGCTCTAATTAAAGCAGATGCTGCTCTTACCAAACGAGTTCTTACCAAATCAAAATCAAATAATGTACTAGCACCTAAATTATAACTTTCTTGTGCATTTTTAAAAGCTTCTTTTTGGGCATCTAAAGAAATTTTAGATGCTTCATAGGCCTTTGCTGCAGCTTTAGAATCTACAAATGCTTGCTCTATAGTTTGTTGTAACTGTAATTTTTCGTTTGTTAAATTAACCTGGCTTATTTCTTTATTAATATATTGACGGTCAATATTTGTTTTTGATTGAGTTCTATTAAAAATAGGAATGCTAAGATTAAAAGAAAAGTTGTAACCTAAATTATCAGAAAATTGTTTAAAAAAACCATTTGATATTACTTCTTGTTCCATAGTTATAGGGTCAAAGATGGTAATTTCATCTTTTTTACCCTGTAAGTGTTGGTAGGAGGTGTTAGCCCCAAAAGAAAAATTTAGAGTGGGTCTTAAAAAGCTTTCAGCTATCTCTATATTAAAATCAGCATCTTGAATTCCTAATTCAGCATTTTTTATTTGAGGTTGACTCCTCAAAGCTTTTTGATAAACAATTTCAGAGTTGTTGTAGGTTAAAGTTGCTGACGGACTGTCTATGTCTATCTTAAAAATATCAAAACTATCTGAAGGAATTTGTAGTAATTGTGACAGATTTAACAATGCTAATGTTAGTATATTTTCTTGTGTCACTATGTTTTGTTGATCATTTGCAGCTGTAGACTTAGTATTTAATAAATCTCCTTTTGCAGTGATCCCTGCTTCATATCGTTGCTTTGCAGCTTGGACTTGCTTTTTACTAATTTCCGCCTGAATTCTTGCAACATCTAAATTTTCTTTAGCAAATAAAACATTAAGGTATCCATTAACTACAAATAATGAAATGTCATTTTGAATTTTTTCTAAAGTTAGTTTACTTCTTTCAACTCCTAATTGAGCCTGTTTATAGGTGTTTAAGTTTCTAAAACCATTAAAAAGTGTTGTGGATGAATTTGCGCTTAAGCTGTTTCTTCTGGAGTCTCTAGAAATTCGAGAACCATCAATTCCTAAGAAGGATCCAAAGTTAAACCCCTGAGAAGCAGAGCCATTCAAGTTCGGTAAAAAATTTCCTTTGGCATTTTTTACATTAAGTTCTGCGAGTTCTAATATTAATATATTTTGTTTAACAGAGATGTTATTTTCTAAGGCGTGATTAACACATTCTTTTAATGTCCATTTTTTTTGAGAAAAAGATACGGACACAGATAAGATAGCTATAATTAGTAAAAATTTTATTTTCATTTCAGATAGGTTGTTAACTTATAGTGCAATACAATTTTTTATAATGTATGTTATAATTAAATTTTAAAGATCTACCATAAGACGATTAAAATTAGAATTTGTTACAAAGATTGGCTCTTATTGAAATCTTAATTTTTGACCCTTTTTTTATTCTTATAAATAAAATAGAATAAAACACCAACCAAGATATATGGGAATACCATGAGATAGGTGATTCCATCATTTATTCCCTCTGCCATTGTAACATCACCATTTTCAACTACAGCTTTACACATGGCGCATTGTGAATACATAGATGTTGAGTTCAGAAGCAAGAATAGCATTACTAAAAAAGAGCTTTTATGTTTAGACATAGTAAGGTGATATCATAAGGTATACAATTACTCCTGTTACAGCAACATACAACCAAATAGGAAAAGTAACCTTAGCGATTTTTCTATGTTCAGAAAATTTGCCCAATTTAGCTCTCATTAAGGTAACCAATACAAAAGGTATTACAATTACAGAAAGTATTATATGAGTAATTAAAATAAAATAATAGAGATATTTTATAAATCCTTCACCTCCAAATGTCGTAGAATCTGATGTCATATGGTAGGCAACATACATGACAAGAAAAAGAACTGAGCAGATAACAGCGAGTGTATTTAATCTTTCATGTAGTGCTTTTTTACCATTTTTAATTGCAATCACTGCAGCAATTAATAAAACAGCAGTAATTCCATTTACAGTAGCATATATAGGAGGCAAAAAGCGAAGAGGTTCTACATCAAACCCTAATTTTCTTAAATTTATTCCAAATAAAGCTGCTACGGCCACAGGAATTATAATTGATAAAATGGTGATTACTCGTTTGTATTTTTTCTCTTTTAGTTCAATTGTACTCATTCAATAAAATTTTAATGTCTTCTTTTAATTCATTTATTTGGTCTGGAAAACTACCATCTTCAATAGCTCTGTAATATAATATTGGATTTCCTTGGTTATCTTTCCTAGACCTAATAGTTCCGGTTTTATCAACTAAAGCAAATAGACCAGAATGCTCAAATCCACCGTGTTCAACCTTGTTATCTACTCCGGCATATAATTTAAACCCATTGTTTGATAAATTAAAAACAGTTTCCTCTGATTTTCCAGATAATAAATGCCAATTTTTATGAGTAATGCCATTAGAAATAGCATATTTTTTTAAAACTTCTTGACGATCAATGGCAGGTGTTATAGAAATTGAGGCGATTCCTACTTTTGAATTCTCTGCAAATTCTTTCTGAATAAGTAGCATTTTCTGATTCATAATCGGACAGATTGTAGGGCAGGTTGTGAAGAAAAATTCTACAACATATACTTTCCCCTTATAAGTCTCATTGTTGATGACGTTACCATCTTGATTTGTAAATTCAAAAGAAGGCACTTTATTGTAAACAAACAGGTTATTGCTCGTTAGTTCTTTAACGTCATTTTTTTTATTAAGTCTGTTACTATCTATTATTGTTTGATTAGTAATTCTATCATCAAGATTTCTGACGACATAAATACCAAAAATTAGTATGACAAATGAGATCCCTATGTATGAATTCTTTTTGCTCATATAGTTAGTTTTTTCTAACTGCTTTATTTTTATTTTTAAATGCTGCTCTATACTCATAGAGTAATACTTTTATATCATCTTCCATTTTATTATTCAATTCTGCAACAGATTCAATATTATAGCCATATAGTATCTGTTTTTCGTCATCACCATCTTTATCTCTTCCTCTAAGACTTAGTTTTTTGTCTATAAGGTATACTTTTTTAGAATACAATGAAGTATTTAAAATGTCTTTCGTTTTGAGGTTCGCATGTAATTCTGAAATCGTTTCTCTGTCCATAGAAATAAAATTCCATTTATACATGTCTGTAAAAGTACCTAAATCTGAACTTAATTTTTCCACATCCGTTACTGATGCTTCTGGATATATAGCAATTATTTGAAAAGGTCTGTATCCATAAAATTCTTTGTAAATTTTTTGATTCAGATTAAAAAAACCTCCTTTTTTAGCCTCTATATTATCTCCTAAAAAACATAAAATGGTTACATGGTCTTGCATAGAGATTGTATCTTCTATGGCATCTAAAGAAACATTGTATGTTAAAGTAGAGAGTCTTTTGAAGTTGTTTATTCCGGTAGATAGTAGTAGAAAGAATAACAACGGAAAGACAAACAGTGCTATTAGTACAAATCGTTTCTTAGTAATTTTCATATTTAGTGATAAAAAAAGGCGGTTAAAAACCACCTTGATTAAAATTTTGTTACCAACGCACTAAGGGCGCAAGTGTACTATACAAATAGTCTCCTTCTATTAACAAAAGTGTTACTAGATAGATGATTAGAAATACAGCAGTCCACACAACAGCTCTTCTAAACCAAGTTTTTTCACCTTCCATGTGCATGAAAGACCAGGTAATACCATAAGCTTTAGCTAGGGTTAATATTATAAAAATCCAATTTAAAGGACTTGTGCCTATAAAATTCGTTAGATGTAATACATTAGGCTTATAAATACCTAGTATAACTTCTACTATTGTTATTGCAGACAATATCCAGAATACATTCCAAATTCTTTTTGTATGTGATTGTGCGTGTGCCATGTATAATAATATTTAAAAATTAAACTAAGTAGAAAAATGTAAATACAAATACCCAAACTAAATCTACAAAGTGCCAATATAATCCTACTTTTTCAACCATTTCATAATGACCTCTTTTTTCGTAGGTTCCTACGATGACATTAAAGAAAACGATGATGTTAAGAATGATTCCAGAAAAAACATGAAATCCGTGAAATCCTGTAATGAAGAAAAAGAAATCTGCAAAAATAGTATTTCCATATTCATTTACTTCTAGATTGGCGCCTTCAACAACAAGTCTAGTTTTTGCTAACTCTGCCAGTCCTTTTTCTCTGGATAGTATTGTTTTTTGTTTTTTATCTAACTCAATTAATTCTGTTCTAATTTGAATGTCAGGATTGGCTTCGAAAGAACTAATAACTTGTGCTATTGAATACTGTGCAATGGTAGCCTCTTCCTCAAACCACAGACCGTTCTTTTTGGTATGTTGTTCTCTTACATCTCCTCTGTCTCCAACTACAAAATCTGCTAATGCAATTTGCTTTCCATCTGCATTTACAAATTGTAAGATCTTACCATCAGTAGTTTTTACAGCTCCGTACGTGCCGTTAATAAAAGTATTCCATTCCCAAGCTTGTGAGCCTACAAAGATAATACCACCAATAATTGTTAATAACATATAAACAGTTACTTTTTTCTTATTCATATGATGACCAGCATCCACGGCTAATACCATGGTAACAGATGAGGCAATCAATACAAACGTCATAAACGCAACATATATCATAGGGAATTCACCATGAAAAAAAGGAACGTGTGTAAACACCTCGTCTGCGATAGGCCAAGAATCAATAAATTTAAAACGAGTTAAACCATAAGCAGCCAAAAAAGCAGAGAATGTTAGGGCATCTGATATAATAAAAAACCACATCATCATTTTACCATAACTGGCTCCAAAAGGTTTTGCTCCTCCACCTCCCCAAGTAGGTTTCTTTTCATTAGGTACAGCAATGTTTGCTTCCATATATTTTATATAAATATTTTTTTAGTAGTTGCCAAAATTAATCAATTTTCATCATCTAATAAAATAGAAAAAGAAAAATAAATAAATCCATAAAACATCTACAAAATGCCAAAAGATAGCACCTAGTTCAAAGCCTAGTAAATCATCTGATTTGTAGTGATATTTAAAATGATTATAAATTACAACAAGTAGCACAATAATACCTGCAAACACATGAAATGCGTGCATTAAAGTAATCCCAATAATAAAGGATGTTGAGACAGTACTGGTAGGTCCTGTAAAAAATAAACCAGCATTCCTTAAATCTTCAAAACCGGCATATTGTTGCCAAACAAATGAAAGTCCTAATGCAAATGTGATCAATAAAAATACGATAGATAATTCTCTTTTATCCTTTTTGAGCAGTTTTTGAGATATAGCAATGGTGATGCTGCTAAGTATAATGAGTATGGTACTAATATAAAAAGCATCTGGCAAGTCAAAAGTCACCCAATCATCTCGTCTCATACTAATTACATAGGCACTTGTAAGTCCGGCAAAAAACATCACCATACTTATCATAGAAACCCATAACATAGGTTTTGCAGATTTCTTTTTACCAACTTTTAATTCTTCTTGTAAGTCCTCTTTGTTAATATTCATGTTAGTGTAAAAATTTATCGATTACATATATAATTTGAATCACTGTGATGTATAATACGCTTGATAGCATTAATTTTCTAGCTTCAATATTTGTTTGTTTTTTATGAAGTAAAACTCCATAATACAACATAAACAATCCTAGAAGTGCAATAATAATGGCTGTAATTGGATGTATGTAAAAAGCACCAGTCATTTTTAATACTGGAGCAATAGATACTAGTATCATTATTATGGTGTAAAAAATAATTTGTTTTGTTGCAGATTGATCTTTTTTATCCATTGGCAACATGATAAAACCAGCTTTCTTATATTCTTCAAACTGTAGCCAACCAATAGACCAGAAATGCGGAAATTGCCAAAAAAATTGAATCATAAATAAAAAACCAGCTTCAATTCCAAATTCATTGGTAGCAGCTACCCAGCCGAGCATAAATGGAATTGCTCCGGGCAGTGCGCCAATAAAAACTGCTAATGGAGTAACAGGTTTCATAGGAGTGTAAGCACAGGTGTATAAAAAGATGGATATAGCTCCAAAAAGTGCACTTTTAGAATTGATGCTGTATAAAATACCAAGGCCAATTATGGTGAATGATATTGCAAAAATGAATGCGTTAGTCTTAGACATTCTTCCGGTTGGAAGTGGTCTATTCATTGTTCTTTTCATTAAAGCATCCGTATCTTTTTCAATAATTTGATTGAAAGCATTTGATGCAGCTACCATTAAAAAGCCTCCCAAACCTAATAAGAAAAGTATTTGATAATTAATAATATCTACAGCTAATAAATACCCAGCAATAGAAGAAAAAACAACACTCAGAGACAATCCTACTTTTGCAAGCTGTTTGTAGTCTGATAGGACCTTTTTAAAGGAAATTTTAGTGTCAATAACTGTTGTTAAACTCATTAGAAATAATATCGATGGCAAAGATATTTCATAATAATTGAAATCCAATAGGATTTGTAAAATATTCAATTAAAATAAAAGTAAAATACTTTTCAAAAGTCTTTGTAGTTTCCTTTTTTGTTTTAAATTTGCAACCGCATTCAAATGAATGTTAGTTCATTAAAATACGACTAAGCGAAAGTAGCTCAGGGGTAGAGCATCACCTTGCCAAGGTGGGGGTCGCGGGTTCAAATCCCGTCTTTCGCTCTATTCTACAAAACATACCAATGCAGAAGTGGTGGAATTGGTAGACACGTTGGACTTAAAATCCAATGGGCAGTAATGCCCGTGCGGGTTCAAGTCCCGCCTTCTGTACTAAAAACCTTTACAAGAAATCTTGTAAGGGTTTTTTTATTTTAGAAAATCACCATAGTATCAATCTAAATTCAGAAAATCAGTAGTTATTAATTACTAAAAAAACAAAAAACCATCGATATCGATGGTTTTTTTATGAATAAAAGATGGTTTTAATCTTTTTCAGTTGTAGAAGAAATTACCTTCATTAAAGGTCTCATTTCCCATATTGCTTTTTCAATTTTATCAAAAGGTAATCCTTTCATTACGCTTTCTCCTGCAAGATGTCTCATGGCATTTGCCAAAGTATCATACGAATCATAAAACATAACCGATGAATAATCTTGGCCTTGAGGAGTTATTTTAGTTGCCATTCCCCATCCTACCATTCCATGATCATCCATATTTTTCTTAAAATGTGGAACTACATATTTTTCAGCGCTCGCTATAACTGCATCTACATCCTCTGGAGAAGTAAAATTAAGAATAACATACGCTGCTGGAGCTGAATTAGGAATAGTCATTTCCATTTTATAAGTATAGCTTCTGTCGTATTTATAATTAGAACTATCGCTAAATAATACCTCAGGCTTTATACCTACTACTTTTTCTGAATTATTCCACCATGCATTTTCATTTGCTGCTGTATTGATGTCTGGATAAATATTTACCCAAATAAAATTATAATCATCAGGTCCTGGATTTGTGTTTTGTAATAATGCCCACCCTACAAGTTTGTCCTTGTTTACGGCATCTTGAGCAATCTTTTTACTGTAATTCGTTTCCACATTGAGAAATTGTTCTATATCCTTTTTTTCAACTTTTACTGGAGTAAATACTGCTATTTGAGCAAGTAAAATATTAACACTAAATAATGCAATTAGAGTACTAAACAGATTTTTTTTCATTTTAAATTTGATTTAATGATTAGAAACAAAAAATGAAATTTAATTTCAAATAAAAGCTAATTTGTGTTTTTGCTTTTTTTTTATATGGTAATTTGCCTATTAATTTGTTGATCTAAAGAGATAAACGTTTCTGTTCTTGATACCCCTTTTATTCGTTGTATATCATTGTTAAGTAAATACATAAGATCTTCATTATTTTTACATAGAATCTTAATTAAAATTGACCAATTTCCGGTAGTGTAATGACATTCTACAACTTCAGGAATGTCTTTTAGTTTTTTTATTGCTGAGGAATACAAACTTGCAGACTCTAAAAATATTCCAATGAAAGCAGTTGTTGTAAAGCCCAAAGCTTTCGGGTTCAGAATTAATCTCGATCCAACCATTAAATCAGAATCTTCTAATTTCCTCAGACGTTGATGTATTGCAGCACCAGATATACCTACCTCTCTTGCAATTGCTAAAATTGGTGTTCTTGCGTCGTCAACAAGTCTTTTGATGATAATTTTGTCTATACCATCTATTTTAATACCACTAGACATCGTCTTATAATTTTAGTTATTGATTATAAGTATAAATATAAAAAAAAGAAAAGATATAATTTATATCCTTTCTTTTAATTATTAACTATAAGTAAAGTAGTTTGTTAAGATTCCATTTCGAAACTTTCCATAAATTTAGTAGTATAGTTTCCAATAACATAATCTGGATGGTCCATTAATTGCCTGTGAAAAGGAATGGTTGTTTTTACGCCCTCAATAATAAACTCATCTAAGGCTCTTTTCATTTTACTAATTGCTTCTTCTCTAGTTTGAGCTGTAACAATAAGTTTAGCAATCATTGAATCGTAATTGGGAGGAATCATATATCCAGAGTATACATGAGTGTCTAATCGGATTCCATGACCTCCTGGAGCATGAAAAGTTGTTATTTTACCGGGTGATGGTCTAAAGTTATGATAAGGATCTTCTGCATTTATTCTACACTCTATAGAATGTAATTTTGGTAAGTAATTTTTTCCTGAAATTGGGATACCTGCCGCAACTAGAATTTGTTCTCTAATTAAATCATAATTGATAACTTCTTCAGTAATTGGGTGTTCTACTTGAATACGAGTATTCATTTCCATAAAGAAGAAATTCCTGTGTTTATCTACTAAAAATTCAACGGTTCCAGCACCTTCGTATTTAATATATTCTGCAGCTTTTACGGCTGCTTCACCCATTTTATCTCTTAATTCATCAGTCATAAAAGGGGAAGGAGTTTCTTCCGTTAACTTTTGATGACGTCTTTGAACAGAGCAATCTCTCTCAGATAAATGACATGCTTTGCCAAAAGAATCTCCTATTATTTGAATTTCAATATGTCTAGGTTCTTCAATGAGTTTTTCTAAATACATGGCATCATTTCCAAAAGATGCTTTTGCTTCTTGACGGGCTGAATCCCACGCGTCTTGTAGTTCTGCAGCAGTCCAAACTGCTCTCATTCCTTTTCCACCACCACCAGCAGTAGCTTTAAGCATTACAGGATATCCTGCGTCAGTTGCTAGTTTTTTGCATTCTTTAAAATCTTTTATGATTCCTTCAGAGCCAGGTATACAAGGGACACCAGCAGAAATCATAGTTGATTTTGCTGAAGCTTTATCTCCCATTTTATCGATCATTTCTCCAGTGGCTCCTATAAATTTTATCTCATGCTCTTCACATAATTTAGAGAACTTTGCATTTTCAGATAAAAACCCATACCCTGGGTGAATAGCATCTGCATTTGTAATCTCTGCTGCTGCAATAACATTAGACATTTTTAAGTAAGAATCTACACTAGGCGGAGGGCCAATACAAACTGCTTCATCTGCAAACTTTACATGCAAGCTTTCTGCATCTGCTGTAGAATAAACAGCCACAGTTTTTATTCCCATTTCTTTACAGGTTCTTATAACTCTAAGAGCAATTTCACCTCTGTTGGCAATCAATATTTTTTTAAACATAATTGTATCGTTTTATTCTTAATGTTAAAAGAGTATAATAAAATCTTTTAACTCTTAAATTATGAAGGATCTACTAAGAATAAAGGTTGATCAAATTCTACTGGAGATGAATCGTCTATAAGAACTTTTACAATAGTCCCTGAGACTTCAGATTCAATTTCATTGAAAAGCTTCATTGCTTCAATAATACAAACTGTATCACCAATATTAATTGTACTTCCAACTTCTACAAATAACGGTTTTTCAGGAGACGATTTCCTGTATAGAGTACCTATAATTGGTGATTTAATAGTGACATATTTAGAGTCATCAGCTAACTCATTTTTAATTGTATTTTTTGGAGTTTCAATAGGCGTCTCAATTGGAGTAGCTTGTGAAACTTGAGGAACTGCCATCATAGGAGCAGGCTGTGTATAAGTAACTTCAGTTCTTTCAGAACCTGTTTTAATGGTGATTTTTATATCTTCCATTTCTAACTTAACTTCACTAGCGCCAGATTTAGCAACAAATTTGATAAGATTTTGAATTTCTTTAATATCCATTTCACTTAGTTTTAGTTGTTTATTTTTTATGAATTATAAGCCCATTTTAAATAGATAGCCCCCCATGTGAAGCCTCCACCAAATGCGGCAAATATTAAATTATCTCCTTTTTTTAATTGATGTTCATAATCTGCAAGTAGCAAGGGTAGCGTTGCAGAAGTGGTGTTGCCATATTTGTGAATATTCATCATTACTTTTGATGGGTTTACATTCACTCTTTTAGCTGTGGCTTCTATGATTCTTTTATTCGCTTGATGCGGAACTAACCAACTAATATCGTCGTTGGAAAGATTGTTTCTAGTAAGCATTTTCTCAGCAACATCAGCCATGTTAGAGACAGCAAACTTAAAAACTGTTTTACCTTCTTGATGCACAAAGTGTTGTCCGTTTTTTAATGTTTCTAATGAAGCAGGAAGCATTGATCCACCAGCTTCTATTTTTAAGAATTCTCTCCCAGAACCGTCACTTCTTAAGTATTCATCTTGTAATCCCATACCGTCAGAATTTGGTTCAAAAAGAACAGCACCTGCACCATCTCCAAAAATAATGCAAGTTGCTCTGTCTGTATAATCAATAACAGAGGACATTTTATCAGCTCCTATAAGTAATACCTTTTTATATCGTCCAGATTCTATGTAGGAAGCAGCTGTAGACATGCCATATAAAAAACTTGAGCATGCTGCTTGTAAATCATAAGCAAATGCATTTGTTGCTCCTATTTCTGTTGCAGTAAAAACAGCGGTGGATGCTACAAGCATATCGGGCGTTGCAGTAGCAACAATTACCATGTCTATTTCTTTTGGATCTATATTCGCTTTATGGAGCAAATCTTTGGCCGCTTTTACAGCCATAAAAGAGGTTCCTTGGTTTGGCTCTTTTAAAATTCTTCTTTCTTTGATGCCAGTTCTTGAAGTAATCCAATCATCGTTAGTTTCAACAAGAGTTGCCAACTCTTTATTCGTTAAAATATAATCAGGAAGATACTTCCCAACTGCTGAAATGGCTGCAGTTATTTTTGACATATGAAAGCTTATAAGAAGGAGATTTTTATCGTTTATTTTCTACCTTCAATCGGGTGACTAAAGTAGTAAAAATTATTTTAGTTTTTTTCAATAAAACAGGTGAAATAAACGATTTTTTGACCAAAAGCATAAAAAAACCCTCTAAAAGAGGGTTTTTTTATGCTTTTACCTTAAAATACTACACTTCAGTAGCTGCAGATTCTAGAACTATCTGACCTCTGTAATATAACTTTCCTTCGTGCCAATGAGCCCTATGGTAAAGATGAGCTTCTCCTGTTGTTGGATCTACTGCTATTTGTTGATCAGAAGCCTTATAATGTGTTCTCCTTTTATCTCTTCTAGTTTTAGATATTTTTCTTTTAGGATGTGCCATTTTATGTATTTTTTTCTGTGATTAAACTTTTTAACTTATCCCATCTAGGGTCTATGTCATCTTCTTTTGTAGAAGATTTATTTTCTTTTATTTCTAACTCTTTTAATTTAGTTAAAGCTTCCGAGTTCATTGTACCGTCAAGTACTTTTGGATGAACTTTTTTTGTTGGTACAGAAAGTATTACTAATTCATAAATGAATTGACTTATATTTATTTCATGATATTCATGAGGAATAATAATCATTTCATCATTGTCATCATTATATTCTGTTCCAAAATTTACAACTAAAGGCATATTTCCTTTAATTTCTTGTTCATAAGGTTCTAATGATGTATCACAATCAACATTAACAAATCCTTTGACACTTAAGTTTAATTCAAAAAAAGTTGATTTTTTATCAAAAACTAATATGATTTCTAATTTACTGCTATTAAAGTCATTAAAACCGAAAGCTTCAAAGAACGTATTGTCAATTTCATAATCAAATAAATGTTTTCCTTGCTTTAATCCTATAAAAGGAATATTAAATTGTTTCAAGTTTGACATTGCAACTGAATGAATTTGAGCGGGCAAAGATAATAAAAATGTTTTAATAAATTATTATTTATTATATCAAAATGTAGACTGTTTTTTTGGTCTTAAAACATTTTGCGTGAGTTCTTTATACTCATTTCTATTTTTGAATATTTTAATCCCTGCAAAAACGGCTTCTTTAAAAGAATCTGAGCTTGCTTTTCCTTTGCCTGCGATGTCAAAAGCGGTTCCATGATCTGGAGAAGTTCTAACATGGCTTAATCCTGCAGTAAAATTAACTCCGTTACCAAAAGTTAATGCTTTAAATGGTGCTAATCCCTGGTCATGATACATCGCCAAAACACCGTCAAATTGCTCATAGGTTTTAGAACCAAAAAATCCGTCTGCAGCATAGGGTCCATGAACAAAAACACCACTTTCTTTAATTGATTTGATTGTAGGATTAATAAAATCGTTTTCTTCCTGTCCTATAACACCATTATCTCCAGAATGTGGGTTTAATCCCAAGACAGCTATTTTAGGTTTATTGATGTTAAAATCTTGCTTTAATGATTGGTTCAGGATATTAACCTTACGTTCAATGAGTTCAGGAGTGATAGTCTCTGTTATTTTAGAGATAGGAATGTGTCCGGTAATAAGTCCGATTCTTAAAAAATCATTCATTAGTATCATTAAACTTTCTCCTTCTAAATTATTTTCTAAAAACTCTGTATGACCAGAAAAATTAAATTCGTCAGACTGAATCGTTTCTTTATTTATGGGAGCAGTAACTAGCACATCAATTTTTTCTTCTTTTAATGCCTTAGTTGCTTCATCAAGTGATTTAAAAGCATATTTCCCTCCAGTTTTTGTTGCATTTCCAATCTCAATTTTTACGTCTTCTTTCCAACTATTTAAAAGATTTATTTTTCCATGAATAATCTGATCAATTGAATGAATGCCGTGAATGGAAGTTTCTATATTTAAAATTTTCTTGTGAGTAGAAATAATTTTAGAAGATCCAAATAAAACAGGTGTACAAAATTCTAACATCCTTTGATCTTCAAATGTTTTCAAGACAACTTCTATTCCAACACCATTTACATCTCCTAAAGAGATTCCAACTACTATTTTATCTTTTTTATCCATAACTCAAGGTTAATATGTCTATTTTTGTATGCAACAAAAGTAACTAAATTTATATAGATGTTTACTGGAATTATTGAGACATTAGGAAGGGTAAAGAAGATTGAAAAAGAATTAGAAAATATTCATTTTACAATTGAAACAAATATCACACATGAGTTAAAGGTAGATCAAAGTGTTGCTCATAATGGTGTTTGCTTAACAGTTGTTGCAATTTCTGACACTAATTATGTTGTTACTGCTATTAAAGAGACCCTAAGCAAATCTAATTTGGCTTTTTTGGCCGAAAATGATATGGTAAATATAGAAAGAGCCATGAAGTTAGGTGACCGTTTAGATGGTCATATTGTTCAAGGGCATGTAGATCAAACAGCTATTTGTACTGAAGTTTTGGACAAAGATGGTAGTTGGTTTTTTACTTTTATGTACGATGGAGATGCTAAAAACATCACCATAGAAAAGGGGTCAATAACTGTAAACGGTGTAAGTCTTACTGTGGTAGATTCTAAAAAAAATCAGTTTAGTGTGGCTATTATACCCTACACTTATGAGCATACGGGATTTTCTAAATTTGAAAAAGGAACGGTTGTGAATTTAGAATTTGATGTCATTGGTAAATACGTTGCAAGACTTCAGGGATTAAATAATATTTAAACGTTTTTTTAAACACAAATCACTTTACATCTTACAACACTGAATCAATAAAATACATTTTCCATTCGTTTTTTATCTTCTTGTAATAATAGATTCCTTTGCCAGTATGAATTCTATTATAATTTGAATCAAACCTACCATATGTTACCTTAACAAAGCAAATTTTTTCTGACAACATAGTAAATTCATAGTTGTCTAGAAGAGAATATTTGTAGCCATTTTGAATGGTTGTTTCTCTAATGTTTTTGTATTTTTTTATCAGTTCACTTTTATTATTTAAGATAATTGAATTGGAAGAAGTTCCAAAAGTAGACGGGTAAGAAAAAAAGGAGGCTACTTTTTCATAATCTTTATATTCAAATGCCTTGCTGTAATTTTTCCATAGATTAATAATCTTGTTTTCTAGATTTAAGTCTATTTTCTTTTCTTCTTTTTTATTAAAGCTTATATCAATATTTTTAACTAGTTCCTCTGCTTTTTCTAATAAGTTTTCTAAACCATTTTTAGTATTTGAGTTCTCTTGGCCGAAAGAGAAAATTGGAATCATAAATAAGATTAGAATAATTTTTTTCATTTTTTCAAATATTTGGAATTAAATATATTAAAAAATTATATTTAAAGAATTATTTTTTTCGTTTAAAATAACTAAAACTATATAAAATAAAAAAAGGTTGCAAAGCTAAAAAGCTACAACCCTTTGTTTTATTAGTGGACCCACAAGGGCTCGAACCTTGGACCCCCTGATTATGAGTCATAATCTTACCAAAAAACAAATAAATAACAAACCACTAATAAAATGTATAAAATCCTTACTAACATTGTATTTTAAGGCTTAATTTTTAAAATTTTTATAAGTATTATTTGTTATAGTATGCTATATTTGTGTTACAAATGTGTCACAATTTTTTTTAGGTTATGAAAACAGCAAATACAGAAATTTATTTAGACAAAGGCAGACCAAAGAAATGCGGTAAATCTTCTGTGAAAATTAAAGTTACTTACAATAGAAAAAGAAAGTATTTTTCAACAGGTATAGATATGTTGCCTGATGACTTTGATAAGGTTTTTTATGCCAAAAGGAAAACCCAAGAACAAAAGGAAATTAAATCTAAAATTGAATACTTTGAAAAAAAAGCTGTCGAGGTAATTAATATTTTGAAGGTATTTTCTTTTGATGCGTTTGAAAATCAATTTTTAGATAATAGAAATTCCGCCGACAGCGTCAAAACTGCATTTGATGAATACATAAAAAACTTAAAATTTGAAGATAGGATTGGTACAGCTGTAAGCTATGAGTGTGCTAGAAATAGTATTGAAGACTTTAAAAAGAATTTAACCTTTGCAGAGGTAACGCCAAAGTTATTAACGAAGTATGAAAAATGGATGACCGGTAAGG
>Ga0209198_1000399_pt1 | contig 40839 bp, 52 predicted proteins | sample COGITO_mtgs_1105_2_FD_184804 | JGI IMG/M metagenome (GOLD analysis project Ga0209198, IMG submission 184804) | Pelagic marine microbial communities from North Sea - COGITO_mtgs_110519 (SPAdes) (version 2) | ecosystem: Environmental > Aquatic > Marine > Epipelagic ...
CTCACTGTTAAACCTTTCAGACTCCAACAAATAACAGATAGTGCGCTTTATCTTAGCATTGTCGCCGGTTTGCATACCTAACTGGCCGCTAGACTCCAAACAACCTGCTTTACATCCTGCAAGCTGGGCCGCAGCGCATATTGTGGTTGCCGCTATTGAATCTGCGGGTTTAAGGTATAAAATGCCAGTGTAAACATTTAGCTTTTTACCTTTGACGATTTTGGCGCTACTGTTTACGTTTATAAGTGGCGTGTTGCTGCTTGTTAGATACTGCCAGTTGTTTATAGCCCATTGTTTGGCTAGTGGTGTAAGCTTGTCGCTCTCTAATACTTGCAATCGTGTCGCTAGTAGTTTCATAGTAGTAGTCTCAAAAGTGGCAAGCGTTGATCGCTTGACTTGTGATAATTTAATCATACCCGTGAGAGCAGTGCAAGCGTCTTTGAGTGTGAATAGTTGGCATTAAGTGAAAAAACAGATAACAACTAAAACACGTATAAAGGAAACAAGAACGACAAAGACGCTACAGTATCTTAATGATAATCTATTGCATCCGATTAATAGTCTGCTGCCTGCCTATATATGATGCGGCTATCTTATGTAATGTGGCGTATGATGTGGCGTAGATAGATGTAAATGATAACCATTCGCATTTAGATGGGTGTATGGGGGTAAATTCAAATCCTAGCCCTTACGTATACCCCTTCGGATATTTCTGTCAAAATGAGGCTAATCCATGAGCACCAGATGAGGCTAATCCATGTACACCAGCGGGAGACATACCTTACAAAAATACGACACTTTACCTTACAAAAATACGACACTTTCCCTAAGATTTCTGTCAAAAGTAGGGGGTGTTTGGGGGCTATAACGGTGAAAAGAGGGGGATGATTTAGTCCATCCCCAAGACTCCTTGAGAAACCTAAAGATTAAGGTAGCGAATTTAACGAAATTCTTAGGTTTCCAAAGGAAGTACTGGATCACCTCCTAGATAGGTGTGTGGTGGGAGTATGCTAAGATATTCTACAGGCTCCTAAGAACACTTAGGGAATCCTACAGGCTCATAAGATACTTTCTATATACTATAGTATATCAAAGGGGGGGAGGGAGGGTCTTACTCTTAACGGTACTTTTAGAACACCTACCTAATATCAATGACTTACACAGCCGACAGGCTGGGGGTTAATTCCTCTACTTTTATCACCCAAGACTGAGGAATAGCAATGTATGCACTACCTTCTTGTAGCTCATCATCCTCAGTTACTACCCTAGACCTCATGATGATACATTTCTCAGCATCGTTGTGGACTAGCCACCCTACTTCCTGACAGGTAGCTGGTTCATGGTCTAGTATAATCTCTACATCTGTCCATGTGCCATCTGAATCTATGGCATCCTTCCACGTCAAACGTACCATTGGTACTTGATTCATATCCATGTATTATCCCTTTTAGGTGCCTGTGCGTTGTGCATGTTTTCAAAACTATTAAGTTGATCCATAAGCATGTGATATTGTCTTTCTTTCATTTCTTCATCCACATCTGCTGCCATCTGTTCTACCCAATAAGCTACACCCATTGCCAGTGCATCGAGTCTATCATCATGAGCAAGAGCACCACGGTTCTTAGTCACACGAGTCATCTGATAAGTAAGCATGTAGCGTTGAGCTTTCTCAGGTGGATGGTGTTGGACACTATCAAAGTCATCTTGAATGACCTTTGGATCAAAGATTAACTTGTGCTGGTTCATGACTGGCTCAAGTGTATCAATGATACGCAACTCCTTCTGTTTGCTGTGTCTCACCTCTTCCGTAGTAACTGGATATATCTTCTTTAGTATAGGCTTGAGTAGCTCAGTAAACATACCATCACCAAAGTTACTCTCGATGAGCACCATGTTGACTTTATGTTTCTTTGCTATGTGAGCTAGACCTGATAGGGTCTTTTCACTGTAACCACCTGCTATACCTGAACACTCAGCTACGTATAAGTAACCATTAAGCATCTTAACGACAGCATAGGCTGTTTCATCCTGACCTCTACCAGATGGATCTATTACCAGTACAGAACCGTCATAGTCCACGTAGGCTCCCACAGTGGCCTCCGGTGCGTAGAACTTATCACCACTAAGGCCAACATTAGGGAGGTCTTTGATCTCCTTGAAAACGCCATACACGAGCTTCTCAGGGGCTTGATCTTTATCAACAGCCATAACCATCAAATCTGATAGCTTTAGAGGGTATCTATCCGTGTCACTCATGGACGTATCGAGCATAAACTGGAGTGCAAAGCCTGATCTGCCGTAAGATAACTCCCTTTCTAAGAGGTCATCATCGTCAAATCGCAGAGGATCTACTGGTTGTCCGTCTAAGGGCTCCTTTGCCTCGTGCATAGCTTCCCATAGGGTAGGTGCTAAACGTGCTCCGTAGGCTTTCTCAGCGTATTCCACTGTAGGGTAACGTGCTGGCCACACTCTTAGGTGGTATCCACGCTCAGTTAGAGTGTTATAAAGACTCATTTCACACTGTGGTGTACCCAGATAGAGGATCTTCCCTTCTGGTTTTAGTACAGCGTCAAACTCCTTTACAGCTTCACCTAGTTTCTCTCTCATCATCTGAGTCATAGAGTTATTAGGTACTTCGATGTCATCTGCAATGATAATATCTGCCCGACTGCCCGTCAACTGGCCAGTAATACCGACTGATTTAACAGAAGGGCTACCACTAGCCAGTGCGGGTCTTACATCAAACGCTATCTTACTCCACCTTTGCTCACTTGTTGCTATGAGATGTTGGCATATTGGGAGTTCTAAGATTAGACGTTGAGTGAATGTCGAGAAATCGTCAGCTCTCTGTTTAGAGGCCGACACAACCATAAACTTCTTTTGGGGATCAAGAAGTAATTGGTGCACGACAAACGCAGCGGTGATATAGGACTTACCTACACCCCGAAAAGCCTCGATGATTGATCTACGAGGACAATTCTGGATGAAGTCAGCCATATCATATTGAACAGGAGTAGGATCAGGCAGGGCTAAGTGCTTCCAAACTATATACATGAAGTTTCGGAAATCTTTGAGCTGCTCTGGTACTTTATCCATTACGACTCCTGTTACTCTTCACACTTGAGATGCGAAGGTTGCTATAAGCGTTATTATGTGGGTTGCGATCTTTATGATCTATATCTTTACCTTTAATTGCTAGTTTGCCATGCTTCTTTACCATGTTACGTCTAGCTTGCTTGCGCTTGTCGTTTCGTCTGCGCTGCTCAGGTTTCTTATGATAGTTTTCGTACTCTGCTTTGTAGTCTCTTTCGCTCATTAGTGTGTAGCCTCTTCAAAGGGCAATGAAGTAAGTAAACTTGCCATAGGAGACTCAGCAGTAATAATGTCATTACTTGCTCCGTTGTCTTTAAGAAACTTAACGGCAACTGATAACTCCGCTGACGTAGCTTCTCCTGACTTGACTCTTAATAATAATTGTTTGGTTACATTGTCGTGTAACTCAGTTAGTAAATCTTTCATATTTATCCTTTCATTACTTTCGCTATCTTCTCTCCACTTCTGCCTACAACGTAACCACCAATGCCAAGTTGTAATAGCATCCAAGCTTCATCTCTGAGAGGTGTTGCTAGAAGCCCTAGAGAGTCCCCTACGGCAAGTACTAAGAAGGTAAGCATTGTTATTGGTCGCCATGCAGCAACGATGAGATGCTCACTCTTAGCCTCTGAGGACACTATAGCTTGCTGCCCTTTGATCATCTCTGTTTCGTAATCAAATACACGTTGCATTGCAGCCGCTTGGACATCTAAAAGATGCCCTTTGGCTCGCAAGCGTTCATCATCGCTGGTGTGGAGTTTGTCAACTAGGTCAGCAGCAGGTTTAAAGATGCCTGCTATTAAATCTGTTATACCGATCATATGCCTCCGATAACTTTAATGAATTGTGAAAATCCCATCTCCTGTGCAAAGTAAACAACAGCTCCTCCCACTACTAACCACTTAATTTGCATTAAGGTTCGGTTAATACTGTCGAGCATACTTCTAAGACCCTCAGCTTGAGCTGTGAGAGTTCTTAACTGTTCGTCATGTGCATCGACTCGCCACTCAAGGCGGTCAACGTGTTGTCTCAAATCGTCCATGTTAAATTGCCCCTAATTTCGTATTAATCTCATCTACTGTGTAATTTAAGTGAATATCCGAAGTAGTTGGAACATAATCCGCAATGGCTGTGTCAGGAAGCGTTGTAGGATCAAAGGTTAAATCAGGATCTAAATAAGCAATGTTATTTGAGTAACCAAAACCACCTGATTGAGCAAACCACAGTGGATCACCATATTTAGAACTTGGAGCTAAATTTTCATTTCCTTCGTGTAGCTTGTCTGTACCAACAGCTTGTTCCCTGAAATACCGTCTTAATTGTTTAGTAGTAGTTGTTGGATACTTTCCAAGTACAAGCGCTGCCATGCCTCCTACGTTAGGGCTTGCAAAAGATGTGCCATTAGCAATATATTCTCCATTAGAATACATATTAAGCCTAATGTTATCTCCAGCAGCACAAGCGTCCACTCTAGAACCTCTGGTAGAAAACTGTGCAAAGTGTTCTTTACCATCAAAACCTTCAGCACTGGATGATTGTGCCAAAGCACCAACCACTATTGTATCACCCTCATAGGTTGGATTACCCCTGCCATGCAGCATATACCAAAAGTATCTTGTATGAACGCCATCAGTTGTTACATCTGCAACTCTTTTATAGTTATTAGCATAATCAGGGTGGCCTTTTAAGTGGGAAGCATCTGAATTATTACCTGCTGATGTTACATGATGTACACCCGCAGCTACCATATTATCAATACCTTCGCCATAAAGACCATAATAAATATTATTGACATCATCCTCGAAGAACGCTCTTTTCTCTACGTCAGTCATCTGTGGAATGAGTTCATCAGGGTCAGATACAAATCCAGTTGAGGTGTAGCTGTTCGAGTGTGGCATCCCAAATTCTTTCCCACTACCAGCTTCCGCCATAAGTGGAACTTTTTGTTCAGAAGCGCCAGCAGGAGCGACAGATGTATAAGTTGTACCTCTATAAAAAATGTTCTCAGCATAGTGGCCAATAATATTCGTGGCAGAGTAGCCTATTGCATCTATGACTAGGGTTGGTCGATTATTACCCTTGGTTTCATGGAATTTTTGCATAGCTTGCCAACCATAACTTCTTAAGGATTTTCCAGCCGCATCCATTTGATCTCTAGGGTATATGTATACGGTAGCCCCTGTTGCCCAACCATAAGTGTTACTTACAGCGCAATACGAAACGGATTCAGCGTGGTCGTCTATGCCAACATTCTTAGACACCCCCTGCCCTGTCCTGCTATAATCTATAGTAGGAAGATCTTCAAAATCAGCTAAAGTATTCCATTGGAACTGTTGGAGCCTACTAACCCCACCTGTTTTAAATTCAGGATCATTGCGGTTTAAGACTGAGGCTATGTTTAATATAATATCAACCCCTGAGCCATCGTAATTATATTCATACGTTGCTGTGACTGGTGTATCGCTAGTACCCACGTCAGTTAAACTCGAATGTCTAATTAAGCCCCAATTACCGAAATCAGTTTCAAATTTTTCGTTGTTCCATGAAGGTCTGTTGTAATAAACATCTTTTGTGGCTTCATTCACTTCGGTTAGCCAAAATTCTTCAGGTAACAAATCTAGGACATTTGGGTCTTTTTTAAGAAGCTTCACTTGCTCCTCTGTGGCTTCAACATCCATTATTTTCTTTTGGTGTTTGCAAAAATCGAGCACATTAGAAACTTTAATTATGTAGGCTTCTTTTTCGACTTCTTTCTTAAATATTAAATGAAACTTTTTCATTAAGCGCTCCTAATTGTTTGTTGTTTTAGGTCGTCCATGTGTTGTCCTTTATTCGACGGCATCGCCTAAGCGGATAAAAGTCATATATGTATGTTTAGGGCTGCCACTAGCACCCCTTGTTGTTATGGTTACTTCTTCTACCTCCGAAGCAAAAGCAACTTTATGGTTAGTTACATCTGTTACATTAATAATCGTATCAACAGTAGCTTGAGTACCTGTCGATGTTTTTTGGATTGTAGATGTGCCAGAAGCTATACCTTGCCACGAAAGCTGACCATCAGCCGTGTGTCGTATTCGTGCGTTTAGCCACTCTGCTTGATCAGTACTCCCAAACCAACCACAGTGAAAATGTACATGCCAAATCCCTGTTGAAGGGAATGTGAAGACACCTGAAGTTTCTATCATAGGGCTTCCCATTGCTATACCCTCTGATAAATTAGAAGTTATTGGGACTGCCGAGTCTGAAAAGTCCTCAGTTAGATACCACCAAGATGCGTGGGTAAGTCTTTCACCAGTGTCTAAGCCAGTCAGTGCCGACCCATCAAGAGCTGGTAGATCGCCTGTAAGTTTTGTTGCGTCTAAAGCAGAGTCGCTCGTAAGCAACCCCGTTGGATCAAACGGTACATAATCCGCTAAGGTTCTTGCCTTAGTCATAATGAGTTACCTCTAAAAAGTAATCGTGCGTTTTTCGTAAGTTATATTAGACACTGGATCAGTTAAGTCTTCTTTGACGTAACTAACTCCTGCTGTCTCGTATAGGTTAGGTTTTAGTACGTCCTCTTCATAGGTAGCTGTAGATTTACCAGCGATTGCCCACGAGTCTACTGATGTAAAGTTAGCTTGGTAGTACGCTTTAAGCGCATCAGCAAACTCTTGTGAATATAAGTAAGCCCTGCTACCTTCTGCATCGTTTCCTGCAAGGTAGTAAGACTGCTCTAAGACACCATCAGTGACTAAAGCATAACGTATAAAGCACAGGTGATCATCTTTAAAGTAACCAAAGACTTCACCTTGAGGTAACGCAAGGACGTTAGGAATACCTATGTTAAAGTATACCGCTGCATCCGCTTCCGTAGGCGTACCATCAAAGGGTAAAGTACCTTCTAGTATTTTAGTTTTACAGTCCTCAAACAAACGAGTAATATCATCTGAAGAGACACTGGTTAATTTTCTTACTGAATGTGCCATATTAACTCCAGAGTTCTACTCTTATTATTTGGTTAGCAAAGTAATCACCTAGCTCACCCGTTGTTTGTTTCCATGAAGGGAATTTAAGACTTTGTGTAGTGCCGTCATAAAAACCTGTTTTAGTATACGGACTGTAAGGTATGTCTTCCCTCTCAAGGGTAAGCACTAAGTATCCAGCACCGCCACCCGTAACGTTGTACAGCTTAATTGTCTTAAATGCTGCTGCGTCTGAGTTAGTAACACCACCTGCTGGGTCAAGAGCGCCTGCATATTGAGATGAGTTAGCCCCTAACGTAAATTCAAACTTGTTGTTATGTTGACGCATTGCTTCAACACCGTGCGTAACACCATCAGCTAGATCGATAGTGGATGGACTTCTTGAGCCGTGGTAACTTTGATAACCTGAGCCGTACCCTGAATAAATGTTTCCAAATATGTTAGCAGTGCCACTTGTTACAGTTGTAGAGTCTATAAGAGAGCTAGTATTAGCGGCCATTTGGTTATAAAAACCCCCACCACGAGGTGAGGGAGTTAAAGGCATTACAGCATGTATAGGATCAATTACAAACGGTTGGACTACATCTTTAATAAGAGCCATATCTACCTCGTCTCACTAAGATAAGCCTTTGAAGTAGCACCTAAGTCAACTGCGGGGTCTGTGGCACTACCCCCAATAAGAACAAAAGGCGGTAGAGCTAGTTCTTTCATTTCACTTTCAGCAAAGGTGTGTATCAGTACGTAGTCAGCTCCGTTTAAGCTACCATAAAGATAACCATCAGAGCTTCCTTTTACAAACTGAACTAAACCTCGTGACCCATCACCCATCTTAGGGTTGTATGGAGTGTTATCATTTGATAATTGTGTCATTTGTGTTTCCTTTGTTTAATTTAAAATTTATATACCGCTTAATTTAGTATTAACTTGTGCTACTGTGTGATTTAAGGACGTATCCGTGACAGTCACCGTAGGGTAGTTAATAGAAGTATCCTCCAAAGATGTTGGATCAAAGTCAAGAGTGGGGTCTAAATAAGCGATGTTGCCTGAGTAGCCGTGTAAACCTGCTGAAGAATAATAAGGCGCATCTCCATACTTAGTAGACTCGGCTAAGTCGGTTGGATAAGCATCTAAAAGTTTATCAGTACCAACAGCGATATACCTAAAATACCTCTTCATTTGTTTAGGTGTAGTTGTTGGGTATTTTTCTAAAACTAAACAAGCCATTCCAGCTATCTGAGGAGAAGCGAAGGAAGTTCCCGATGTAAGTACAAGATAAGGGCCGCCGTCTAATGATGGCGAATCTGCATACACCGCAGAACGAGAGTGAGAAGTAAGCATTAGATCTTCTCCCACAGCCACACAATCAATACCTACACCTCGAACACTAAAACCTGCTAATTTTTCTTGGCCTTCGTTGTGCATCATATCAGAAGACAAAGCCCCAACATTGATTGAGTCAGGACAGCCCAGTAGCCCATCTGGTCTGGAGTTTGAAGCTATATAACGTCTATCTGCAAAGTATTCATTAGTATCAGTCCACATACCTATATGGCAGTTATTATAATCAGGATGCCCCAGATTCACTACACTTTCTGAAGAATTGCCCGCTGCTTTTACATAATGCACACCAGCGTCCATCATGGCTTGACATTTTCCTGCACCTAAAACATGGTAAGGGTTTTCTGAGGGGTCATCTAAAATAGCCTTGACAGCAGCATGGTCTTTACTATCAATAGCAGCAAAAAGCTCAGGTTTTTCGTCCTCATTAGCATAATAACCAATAACGTGTGAGGCCATTCTAGGAAAGGAACCGTTTGTGTTTTTATTTACACTAGATACATGGGCATCACCCGAACCTGAAGGACTTATATTTGTGTATACCTTATCTCGAAGCACTAGCCCTTGCATAAGACCATCTTCCTGATCAAGATCGTTTTTCATACCTAATGAACAAACAAGTACGGTAGGGCGAGTATTGCCCGCTGCTATCTTAGTTTCGTGGAACTTTTGAATATGTCCGAAGGAGTCCCAAGTATTTATACCACCCGCATTCATTGTTTCTGTGGGCCAGACATAGACGTTTGCCCCTGTTGCCCAACCATAAGTATTACCAGCGGCACAATATAGAACAAACTCAGAATGAGTGTGAATATTATTCTCAACAAAAGTATAATCTATAGCGGGTAGATCGCTCAACCCGTCTAAACTATTCCACTGAAACTGCTGGAGTCTTGAAGAGCCGTCAGCTTTCATAAATTCTGTATCATCGGCAGTTAGTTGGGAGCGGCCTAATAGAATTAAATCTACACCTGTGCCATCATAATTGGACGAGAACGTCTCTGTGCTCTTCACATTGTTTGTGGTTATGTTGTTTGTACGACTAGAGTGTCTGATTAAGCCCCAATTACCTGCATAATCCCAACCTCCATCAACTACAGGTGGTTCACCAACGTGTTCTTTTGATAGACGCTTAACAACGACTTGTTTTGTAACTAGCTCAGAAACACTGTCTGTTACTTTATCTGTATCTACTGCACATTTTACTTGAGGGTCTCCCCATAAAGTTTTTGCCTGTTCTTTAGTACATAAAGCTTTGAAAGTCTCAGGTTGGTCATTGAGGGGTTTTACAACAGAAGTGACTTTGTTAAAGTACAAGTTTTTATCTACACCTTCTTTCAATACGATGTGATATAATTTAGTTGTGTTATTGCTTGTAGCTTGGCTTTGGCTTGCCAAATTGTTCATCTTTTTCATTATAGTGGTCCTAGTTTTGTGTTAATCTGGGCCACTGTGTAGTCCATGTTGACACGTGTAAGGGGTTCTTCATAGTCTTTAGCGAAGATTATTTTACCTTCCGAATCCACAAGAGGGGTATCAGTACGAACAGTTTCAGGTTCATTAGGATCGGGAGCAGGAGCAGGAGTAACAGTAGGCACAGTCGACCAGCCAACTACTTCTAAAACATCGCCGTTATTTGCGGGGGTAGTTAGGTTCAGTTGTCTATTTGCTTGAAAGGTGAGATCGATTCCGTTTACTAATAACACACCGTTTAAAAACACTAGAGTGGTTGATACTAAGTCAAAAGACGTGTTAAACGCTGAAGTAGCCTCTTGAACATTAAAGGTTACTCTATTAGGTGAGCTAACACCGCCACCAGTAGAGCCACCAAGCGAGGCTACTGCGTTCTCAAGAAGTAGTAACCTTTCTTCGTAAGAAGCACGTAGCGGCATAATATCTATAGCGGCATCTAAAGCCTCTTGAGCCATATAGAATAACTGGAAAGCATCATTATCTAGTACATCCGCAGTTAATAATGAGCCGTCACGGTAGTCTGTTAAACGCCCCTCTTGGCTCGTGTTTCTCCCTATACGGACTACAGCTCCATCAGGAGGTGGGGAATTAAAAGTTACTTGAGTTTGTTCTACTGTATAGGCTGAGGTCGTTTGAATTACAGTGTCAACGGTAACAACCAGATGCTCAGGCCGTAAGTATAGCTTAGATGGAAACATTGAAGTTGATCCATCAGCTACGTATTCAGTGTATGAAAGTGCCATTATTTTTCCTATTTATTTCGATTCAAGAAGGTATCCAGAAGAGTCTCTGGTTTAGTTATAACTTGATCCATTGTTTGTTGGGATTGTGCTAAAGCCCTAGCTTTTTGAGCGGCTGTCCACATCTCTAGCATTCCTAAGTCTTCACGTTCTTTAGCTACAGTATACTTAGCTGCATCTTCATAAGCGTTTAGAACTTTTAAGAGTATGCCTTCTTTACTACCTCTCGTGCGTAGATCAGGAGTCATTATACTTGGAGTAGCAAACTTTTGATACTCATCAGACAGCACTAAGGCTTCTAATGTTTCCTCAAGAGTCTTATTGTTTAACTCAATAGACGCATAGACTTCATTAAAACGCCACCATGCAGACTTACCATCAACTACAAAAGCATCGCTTTCCCAATCAAGTATTCCATCTTTACGAGGGATGTCAGCAATGTCAGCATTCATCTCTAAGAACTCTAAACGTACTGGATCATTAGATAAGAAAGTAGCTTTAGATAAACCATTAACTAAACCAGCTTGATTAGGTTTAATTATAGGCTGTCCTAATCTATCAAACTTAGGTTCCATTGTTTTAGACATGAAAGGGATACCTGATTTAAAAGCTTCCCATAACCCATCAACTTCACGGCTGCCTTCATCAGTACCCATTATTTTAAGAATTGCAGGAGTAAAGGTTCTACCTTTGGCTTCCACGTAGTTCTCAAACTTCTTTTCAGGACTGTTCATAAACTCTACAAAGTTAGCCATACCAGAAGTGAACGTAGTGTCTTTCATCATGTTCATATAAGATACAAGAGCTGCTGCTGCTAACTCACCACCTTCATCGTACATACCAGCGTTCTCTAAATCTCTTATGTTAACCAATGTCATCACCAAGTTATCTATCGGGGCAAAGCGCATTGTGTTATGAAATGTTTGAGAGTCTTCAAAGTATACCGAGTGAGGTTGTAAGCCTGTAAGCTTTAAGTTCTTCACGTTGTTATATGTAAGATGATCCATTGTGCCTTGATAGCGGTGCATCTTAATAGTGCCGCCTTTACCATCAGGTACATCAACTTCCTCATCTACAACTTGACGTAGTGTCAGCATAGCTGTTGACATAAAAACAAGCTCAAACAAAGCTCTATCTCTATCATCAGCGTTACCACCAAAGAGCATTCTACGAGAACGTCTTGAGGCGAAGTTTAGAAGAGGTGTTCGTCTACCTACATACTTAAACACGTTTAAAGGTGTACGTATAAACCACGCATCCATACCTAAGCGTATAATAGGAAAATCGTTCATCATTTTTTGAATTGAACTGCCCACGCCACCAAGTTTATCAGTGAATGTAGCTTCTCGTGTTTGCTGTAGGCTATAGAGTAGTTGACCTAGTAGTTTTTCTTCCGCTTCGTCTAAGGCTTCTTCACCTAAGCGAGCTTTCTCTAGTATCTCAACACCCTCATCAATTTTAGAATCTAAAAGTTTCATGAAGGTTGCGTCATCTAAGTCTACATACTTACCAGATGCAAGTAAATCTTCTTGGACTAAGCCACCGTACACGCCTCTGAAGTTAAGCTGTTTAAAGAACTCATCGCCAGCCGCTAGACCTCTGTAGGATAGTCTAACGTAGTTACCAAGGATGTCCTCAAAGGTCATACCTTCATCAAGAGACTCTTTCCATTTTCTAAAATCAATATCACCTTTACCGATAGCCACTGTATCAGTAGCACCGTCAACTTCTTCTTTAACTTTGAAGTCAGGGTCAAGTTTGTTGTAACCTGTCATTAAGGTTTCCCACATAGCTCTTGATGCTACACGGCTGTGATTAACAACACTAAAGGCTTGATATTTAGCTCGCCTTGCTTGTCTAGCTGCCGCAGACGCATCTCTACGCACTACACCAGCCCATACAGCGCCGCCAAGGGTTTCAAAGTTATTTAACTTCATCATCACGGCATTCATTGTAGGGTTAATAAGTTGCGTCTTCCAACCCATCAACAAGTTAGCAGAACCAAACTCAACAACTTTGTCAATAAGTCTGCTTGCTACATTTTTAGTTTGTCCAAGACCTCTAAGCATACGCTCAGTAAAAGGATCTACCTCATCGACTGCTGAAGGAGTTAAGTCACTATCTTCTGCTGCCTTATCTATATCTGTCTTTTCACTTTCTTTCTTTTTCTTATTCTTCTTTTTCTGTTTCTTAACTGCTTTATCAACTTCCTTAGCCTGAGCTTTCTCTAGGTCTTTACCCCATAACATTGAAAGGTCAGCACTAAAGGCATCATCAAGGGCTTGTTTGATTGCAACTAAGCCACGACCTAAGCCACTGCTTGAGCCTTTACGCTGTGCGTGGAGGTCTAACTTAGCTTCTACAAGCCTCGTCTTTCTTAGGATAGCTGCCTCATCACCTGCTTTAAACTCAACAGAGTCATCAACAAGAGCTAGTGCTTCATCAATAGACTTGTTCAAAGATTCTAAAGCTTTAACCCACTGAGCTGGCTCGAAGCCGTCAGGACGGATTGTCACTTCTTTAAGTGATCTAACGAACCCTAAGATGTCATCTGAATCAGCATCACGTAGTAACTTAGCAATAAGCTTGTTACCTTGTTCAATTGTGGCTTTAATTGGGTGAACTTTAGGAGCACCCACATCATCAGGTGAGCGTAAGCTCCCTAACTCTGCTCTCTCCGCTTTAGTAGCAAGATCAAGTTCTGCATCAGTTAAGTTCTGTGGTGAACGACTTTCAACAGGCTTACCTTCTGCATCTACACGGGGCTTGTCTGCTGTTGGTGTAACGACAGGTTCTTCAAAACCTTGGGTATATTTAACTCTTGGCTTAACCTTTGGAACCGTTACTTCTGTGTTGCCAGCTTTAGCTTGTGCTTTAATTAAATCTCTAATCTTAGCAGCTTCACCTACAATATCCTTAACACCAGCATCTTCTAAAAACTTTATGTACTGATCATGTGAAGCGCTCTTACCTTTACCACCTACGATGTACAAAGCTTTAGAGATGTCATTTTCAAACACTAACTCAATAGCAGTTTGACCGTAGTTATATTTAGGAGAAGCTTTCTGTAGTTCAGGAGGAAGTGTATCAACAACTGTCCCTACCTTTTCTTCAAACTTAACAGCAACAGTCTCAGGAGTCTCCACTTTAACAGGAGTACCGTCAGGTGTAACTAGCTCCACTTCCGAAGGGTCTTTAAAACTTTCTTCTGCTTTAGCTTGTAGTTCAACAGCTTTTGCTGCTGCTTCGTCTCGCTGTGCTTGTGTAAGACTAGGGTCTTGTGCTCTCTTAGCCTGACGTATAGCTCTGTAACCATAAACCACTGCTCTAAATGCAATGTCTAAACCTACACCAAGAACACCGCCTTCGATAGCATTCTTCATTTTACCTTCAAAGATGCTGTCGTCTTCGTTACCTTCAGACGCTAGATAGTTAATCCAATCGTTCTCAAGACCTGCACTTTTAAGAAAGTCAGATAGACGAGCTTCGTGTGCATCAAAGACTGTGAAGTCAACTACAGCACCCTTAAGTGCTGCGCTGCCAACTTGAGTGGCAATTGTTGCATTTTTAGCTACGCTTAATACTTTAACAGGAGCTAGAGCCACCCAACCTGCGATGAACTGCGTAAGACCGCCTGTAGCGGAGCCTACGAAACTCTCTTGCATACCCATGTCTCTAACATCACCAAGATCAAACACGAGGTCTTCGACGACCTGCTCTGCTTTAAACAGTTTGTATAGATTAGCTTCTTTAAGTTCTTGTATTTGATCGCCGTTATAGTAGGAAAATTCTGTAGAACCTAGAGAGAAAAGTTTAGTACCTTCACTGTCATTGTATAGCTGTAATTCTTCAGGAGAAACACCCTCTAAATTAGTTGCAATTACATCACCTGTAATAGGAGCAAGGTTGTCCGCTAAGAGTTCTATAGGCCAATCTATAACTGTGCCTACAGTTTCTTTAGCAAAGGAACCTACAGCTCCTGCCATATTGACAGGCATTTCTGCAACTGAACCAAAGAAACCTTTGCCTTCTTCCTCTTGTACAGGAGCCACATAATCTTCAGCTACTGTAGGTTCAGGGATGTAGTCTACAGGATCAACTGGGGCAGTAGGTGTAGGCTGAGAAAATGAACCTTGCACTTCATCAGCTAAACCTAGAAACTCTTCTGCTAAATCAGCATCCCCAAGTTCGATGGCTTCTTCAGCTAAATCAGCGTAATAATTATAGTTCTTTTCCATTTTATAATCTCATGTTTATTATTGTGCGTTACGTAATGCTTCTAGACGTGTTTGTAACTCAGCCCTTCTTGTCGCTCTTTCCGCAACGTCTTCAGGAGTCTCAGGGTTCTGTATCTTCTGTAGTTTTTGCATGTTAGTAGAAGGGTCGTTATCTGTACCACTTGCATTAAGTTTTTTAAGTGTTTCCATCGACTGGATCAAACCAGCCATAGCATCATACTTACCTTGCAAGTCAAGCGCATCCCACTCAGGCGTTGTAGCCATCTGTAAGTAGCGTTGTTGGAAGAGAGGTTTGAGGTATGAGTATTCACTATCCTCTATTAACGCACCCAATGGGCCTGCTGATTGAGTTAAGCGTGTAATGCCTGCACTATGAGCAGTGTACCAAGAACCTGACAAGAGTGACTGGTCATTGGCATTGCCTAGACGACTATACAACTGACTCATTAAGCCTTTGCTGATTGTTTTCTTGGCTACTTGAGTTTGGATAAAGTTTCTTTGGTTGTCAGGAGTACCTGCTGCAATGAAACCTTCCCAGACCTTGCTTTCTTGTTCAGCCGTTAGTCTTACCTCTTTCATAGCCTTGAAGTTACCGCTCATTGTTTTAACTAGAGAATCAGCGTTCGGTACACCTTGCTTAATGTACTTTTGTATTAACGCAATTTCTTGTTCACTTGTTACAGGAGTATCAGTATTAAATAGAGCTACAGCTTCTTGTGCTAATAAAACTTTATCAGCTTTTAGCTTGTCAGCAACTTCTGTGTTACGTTGGTTTCGTTGCTGTGCTCTTTTAGATTTTATAGCTGCTCTTTCTTTAATCCACGCCTTTTTTTGATCAGTCCCACCAATATCTTTACTTATGAGATAATCATAAAGCCGAAAATCCCCTTGCTGGTTTGCTGTAATTGAGGCCGTGTTTCCTAAAGACGTATAAGCTTCTATATTAGTTCGTCCTTTAGCTCTAATTTCTTGATCAAAGGTTTTTACTGCATTTATAAACGCATCCCCTAGCTCACCGTTAGGTGACATTGGGATATTTCCTAGACTGGTGGCTATGTACGTGTTTAACTCTTGTTCTTCTTCATCAATTTCTGTTTGAACTAACATGTCACCTACTGTTTTACCAAAGATGTCTCCAGTAACATCACCCAATGCTATTTTACCTTTAAGCGTGGTGAGGTTGTTCATATCAGTTGCTAATGCTGGGAACTTGGTGTTTAACGCTTCCCATACACTCTCTCTAGTTGGACGCTCTCCTCCTACCAAACTATAGTCCTGCTCCTGTACAAATCTTTCGATTTGAGGCGACCAGAAATTAGCTAAGTTAGAGGCTTTCATTTTTTCACGATCAGTTATTTCTTCCACTGCTTTTGTTTGCGCTTTAGCTTCCGCTACTTGTAGAGCTTTAAGTTCTACTTTTTTCTTATCAGCAAAAGTATTAAATCCACCAGCGGCCTGATCAAGAGCTTGTGCTATTTGAGCGCCCCTTGTATTACGCTCTGGTTGTACAAAAGTATCTACTCGTCTAGCCGCAACTTGGTAATCTGGCTTAGTTGATACGTTGCGCCAGTTTAAAGATTGTTCAATTGAAGTTGCCATTAATTTATCCTATTTATAATGCTGGTGCGACATTACCCACTATCTGAAGGCCAGTTGCAGTATTGCTAGAAGCTGATACAGAGTTAATACGTGATTGCGCTGAAGACCTTACGCCTTTACGATCAAGACCAAACTGGTCTACATTACGATCAAGGTTCTGTAAGATTGTTGATTCTGTTACAAGCCCCTGCCTCATAATACTCTGCCCTACTGCATCATTATTTAACATACCACCAGAGTTGATAGCAGCCATGTCAGCTCTCGCTAAAGCTTGTTGTACTTTTGTGGCGTTATCAAGCTTCTCTCCTGCTGCTTTCTCTTGCATTTGTGACTCTTGTAAATTTATTTGTTGATCTTGTTCCATAGCGGCGATGTTAGCGTTTCTCGCATTCATCTCAGCGGAATCATTTTGAGCTTTTGCACTCATTACTGTACCGCCAACTGAAGCGGCTAAGGTTGCGGCAGTACCTAATGTACCCCATGCTGCTGTTACTGCTGCTGCGGGTGTTATTGCTGCTGCGGTTCCAGCGGCTACTGCTGCCGTACCGCCCGCTCCGCCCATGATGACGGGTATTGCTGCTAATAAAGGTGGACACATTTTTTAATCCTCACGAATTGGATAAAGGGTTCTTTCCCTACTCCATATTCTTTTTCTAATTTTATAAACTCGAATCCTAATGACTTGAGCCATCGCCTCGATATAGTATTATCTGCGTGTACGTAGTTAAGGAGAAGAGGGTATCTTTCAATAATCTCATCTACCCACTGCTTTGCTACTGGCAGCATGGTACGTTTAGTTTGTATTAACTTGTCTGTACCAAGCATCCAAGGTAGGGCAAAAGATCCATTGTTAGTAACACCAAACATCGCCACAACACTCCCATCTTCATGGATAATGCTATTACACTCTGTAGAGTACTTGTATGACTCTGCAAGAGCTTCGTAGGGTTTAAAGCCATGACTAGCCATAACTTCCTTAGCGTCCTGTGAACGCATGTTAGGAGCCATCTCACGGCAATCCTCGAACCTTGCGGGTCTGTAGTGGTGTCCCATGTTTATATCCTTTTATTTCGTAGAGTTACGAAGGCTTCTACCTCAACATTTTGGAACGTGCTGGGTAGGTGACTGTCGTTAGTTAAAGTTATATCTGTTGTTGCTGCTTGAGACTGTATACCAACTTTAAGTGAACCGTCTTCAACCACAGGAGAGAATCCTAAGATGTTAGTAGATTGCCCTAAGATACGACCAGTAAAGTTAGTTACTTTATCTGTTCTACCTGTTGATGCAACAGTTGCCTCAAAACTACCTGTGTTGGTGTAGTTGAAAAGCATACTTCTTAACTGGTAACGAGCCATACGTGTGGGATCCTTATCACCTGCTTTAAACACTTGCTCGGAAAGTTTGTATTTAAAGATATAAGGTTCTCCAGCGGTAACGTAATTGTTTACGAGGACTCCATTTTCTTTATGTTGTTTATTGTTTATAAAGTTTACAACCTTGTCCTTTTCAGCGTCTGTGTTACCTATAGCTATAACATCCCCTTTATGGTTTATATACTGGGAGGCAGTAGTAGAAGCAAACTGAGCATCAAGGTCAGATATATTGAATTCACTATCACCTTGAAGTTGAGTTACCTTAACTCGGTGGTCTAGTAATACGTCACTTGCTTTTGCAGAGGTTTCTACAGCAGTCTCAGGGATATTAATAATTAACTCCTCTGTCGGAGAAGTAACATTTAACCAATCAGTATACTCCTGCGCTGTAAGCACAAGGGTTGTAGATATGTGAGGAAAGTTTACGTTACCCAAACCCTGCCAATTAGGGATAGGTATAGTGTGTCCACCCACTGTAATTGAGGTAGGCAGTTGTGCTGGTGTAGCTGGGTTTGTTACACCGCCCGTTACACTTAATAATCCTAGTTGAATATACATACCATAAGTACTGGCTAAGGTGTTCTTGTAAACATAAACAGCCTGAACATCTGAGTTAGAAGTAGACCCCACAAGAGGCACATCGCCTACAACTGTATTTACTCCTTTAAGAGTATGAGGAACACCGTTAAAGTCCAAAGTAGCTGTACCTAAAGTAACTGCACTAGAGAATGAGTTAGTTTCGCTATAAGTTATATCGACATCATTAAAGGCTAAAGATATTTCTTCAAAACCACCATCACTAAAGATCACGGTTAATTCAGCATTGTTAAAAAATACGTGGTTTATCTCTTTATCAAATACCCACTTAGACCAAGAACTTTGAATTCGTTCTTCACTAGAGTTGTACCATCTGTACACGTAACATTCTTTCTTATTGGCCTCAGTCAAACAAACGAGCATGTCTTCATTAGAAGACGCTATCATTTGTCTTACTGTACCGTTTAAATACTCAGGAACGTGTGATGTAATAGACGGAGCATCTTTGTTCTCAGTCTCATCTTTAGTAAAGAACTCTCGGACACCTGAGTAGTCACCACTCTTAGTAGTGAAGAATACACTTGTTCCTGCACCAACGGGAGTCGATGTTAAATCACACTCATACTTTGTTGATTGATCTACAATAACCTCTGAGGGTGTTAAGAGCGAGTCAGCAGATAGAGTAAACTGTGTTAAATCGGAGAAGAGTATTAAATCATCTTGAGCAGGTACAGCAGCTTTAAGTATAGATACCTCATTCTGGCTAACCGCTAAATCAATAGGAGCTGTATCAAGTAAGCTTCTTACTGTGACTCGGAAGAAGTTAAAGTAACTACTGGCTTCACTAAAGATAACATTCTCATCTGATAGGAAACCTAAACGATTACGGTGGAAGAACACACTGTTAATTTTACTGCCAACAAAACTTGGGAACGGGTTTGTATCTTCATCGCCGCACTTTCTTTCATCCCATGTACTTGCACCAAAAGTAAAACTTAGGTCAGCATTCTGTGATAATGTGTGAGGCATTGTTGCTGTGTCAAACGTGTGGTAGACAGGTGTGTTAGGGCGTGAAGGTGCTGCACATTCTTTCCATGTACCTGCTGTATTTGATCCTTCATACGTAACGTAAAAGTCATCCTCTTTCTTCTGGTTATCTCCATTAATTTGTATAGTAAAACCATCAACACAGTATTGGGGAAGAGATATAAAGTTTTTACACCGATCTTTAAATCCGAATAAATCATTACCGCCGTTATCATCATCTACTTTAATTTTAAAATCAGCATCATTAGCGCCTGTTGTTTCTATAACAACAAAAGGGTTTCCTGATTCTCTCTTTTTAGTAAGTCCTTGTGCAATTAAAGCTGAATCAGCTAGAACGACTTGGTTGCCGAGTATATCTGGACTTACGGTAGAACCTCCTGCTGTAATATCAAAGAAATCACCTGTTTTTAAACCCTGTACTTCGTAATGTGCATCTCCTCCACCTCCATCTAGTGTGGTAGCTTGTCCATACGCCCCACTCCAAGTATCATCAGCAGCAGTTAAAGGATCATTATCTCTACTTACCCTCCATTTGTAATCTTTACCGTAGTTCATTACCTTCATGTAAATGATAGCTTCATGCGGTCTTACAAAGGAAGGAGTCGTAGTATTCTTTGCAACTACTTTATCTTTATTAACAAAGAACGTGTAATCCGCAACAGAGGTTGCAGTTACTTGTGTGCTATTGATAGCATCAGTACCTAAGTAAGCAGCTAGGGTTGTGTTATCACTGTTATCAGAGTCTGTTATTTGCGTACCAGTCGCATCCCAACTTGCTACACCAGACTCGTATCTAAGACTGCCCTCAATATCGTATACATACATCTTAGGGACTACAGGATCAGTCACAACTGTGTACTGTTCAAACGTGCTTCTCTTATAGGTATGGAAATGGGATCTGTTAAGCTCAGCAACACTGAGGTAAGCTGTACCTGTTGGAGATGTTTTCTTTAACTTATTCTTTAATCGTGTAGGTGGACGTTTCTTCAATCCATCAACAATATCAGAGAAACCGTTTTCCTGTGCTTCTGCTTGGCTTGCTAAACGCAAAGCGGGCGGTTGTTGAGAAACCCCGTTAATGAGGTTAGGGATATTTTTAGAAACTAACGTCATGTTAAATCACCTTTGTTCCACTGGAACGATCAAGCACACGAGTAGTGCCATAATCATCAAATATATTATAATCACCGTTATCCCCTTCCATCTCTCGGAGGGAGAATAAGGCTTCCTGTTCGTCATTCCTGTTCATTGCTGATAGTGAATCACTACCAACTACTCGCTCTTGAAAGATGCGGGCAGCTTTAACAGTAACGTAGCGTCTTGCTACTTCAGGACATACTTCAAAATCTAGTAGGACAACCACATCAAGCTTGAGAGGGGTGCCTATGTTAAAACTATGTTTAATCTTATCGTACATCTTGTTGCCACGTTGTACGTATTCTTGCTTAGTGCTTCTGTACTTTGTTACAGAGTTAGCTAAATCAGCTCTAAGAATTTCTGTAGGAAGCACAACATTACCGCTAGTGTCAGCAGCAACAGTATAATCTGGTTCCGAGTTAAAGTTCCAGCCGTGAGCTTGGACGCTTCTTGACACTTCATTGAGAATTGTCTCAGCAGTATCGGCATCTACTAAGCCAGATGTTAAACTGTTTACTGGTGCTTCACCAATAGTAGACAGCATGGAATTTACTGCTTCCAGTTTTGTTGTAGGAGTTGTCATGTTTACCTCAATGAAAAAATAAAGAGAGAAACACCCCCGAAGGGGTGCTCTCAACCACAATTAAGCTGCGGTAATCAATTTAACAGCACACTCAGGACGTAATGAGTCGTGACCCATTGCGTAGCGAGCTACCATTAGTGTACCTTGTCGTGAAACTTGGTACTCTGACTCAACACCTAAGTCTAATAACTTAACTGTTGCAGCAGCGTCTTTAGTAAATACTAAGCCTTTAGAACCTGAAGGTAGGTTGTTAGACATGTATACTTTAGCGCCGCCGATTTGTGGAACAGTACCAGTGTTCAAGTTACCACCAGAGCCGAAGTCTGAACTCATCACGCCAGCAAGGTTATTAACCGAACCAGTAAACAAGCGGTAGTAAGTATCAGCATCTAGTACAACATACTTCTCACCAGTAACATTCTTAGTATCAAGAGCTTCTAAAGCTGCGAAGATACCATCAGCTACTTGTGAACCAGTTTGTGAACCACCAGAACCAGCAAACTCAACGTCAGCGTTTGCACCAACATCAGCGCCAGTGCCTGTAGCGTACTCATCAGTGTCAGCAGTTGCAGCAGCAATCTTTTCAAAGATAGTTACATCAGCAGCTTTAGCTAGAGCAGTGCCAATCTCAGAAGAGTAGATAGAGCGAACATCATAGTGATTCATTGCTTCGTCGATTTTGGCAATAAATACGCTAGAAGTAAGAAGGTTATTAATGTTGATAACTTTCTCACTGTGAGCAATAGGACTAGGAGATACTTCGTTACCAGCTACAAGAGTATCAGTAGTAGCGATACCTGTTAATGGGAACTGTGCGCTAGAACCTTGAGAGATTGTGCGTACACGGTGTAATGGCATTGCGATGTTGTTAGTGTTGAATGCGGTTAATACTTCACCAGTGAACGTCTTTAAAAAGAGTTCCTTGGCGCTAGTATCAGCAGTACCAGCGTTAGCACCTAAGCGAGATACGCCTGTATAATTTGACATAATGTTTTACCTTTTAGTTAAATGTTTAAATGATTAAGATTCTACTCAGTCACTTAACACTCATGCGTTCTCTGAGATTATCCTCCTCGGAGGGTCAAAGGTAATAGTATTGCGTGTTGTTGTACTTTTAGAATTAAAAAAGCCACCCGAAGGTGGCCAAAGAGACTTGTTACAGTTGACTCCTACCAAGCTTGGCAGAAATCTTTTGGCGATATGCGACATCACTTTCGTATCGGGTGTCGTTCATAGCGGCAGTTACTTCTGCCCATGAGTTGAACACACCACCTGTAGAGTTACTGGATTGCCCTTCACTTAGTAGTGTTGGATCTGTACCCTCGGCAGCTTGATACTTTGTTTGTAATCCCGACACAGCCATCTTGACCATATCAACGTCTCCTGAACTTACGGCTTTATCAAAAGCAGCGATCTCACCTTGTTGAAGGTTATCACCTGCCCATTGAATAAGTTCTCCGTAAGCTTCTTGACCGCCTGCTGTATCGTAGACGGCCTTTTCGTAGTTAGCATTTAAAGATTCTTGTCCTTTAATATAACTATCTACCAAATCTTTTGAGAAACCTGCTTCCTCTAACTTAGCGTAAGAGTCTGCACTAACTTCTCCTTGTTCAGTATATTCACTTTGTAACGCATTAAAATCAACACCTGCTTTATCTAGTACTTGTTTTACTTCGGAAGCCTCAGCTTCTCTAGTAACTTCAGGAGTAGTTTCTTCAGTCGTCTCTTGCGTTTGCTCGTTGCTACCTAGTTTAGATTCTAAGCTCGCATACGCTTCTGCCATCTGTTCGGCAGACTTAAATTTTTCTGGCAACCAATCAGGACGTTGTTCAGCGTTAGGGTTATTCTTAACCTCTAACTCTTCAGCAACCTTTACCATCTCAGCTTCGTGTGCCGCTTGTGCATCTGCATTAGGGGCTACTTCTTCATGTGTAGATATTTGTTCCATAATAGTCTCTTTAGTTTGTTAAGCTTGTTTAGTGCTATAAGATTTACCATTCCAGTCGAAAGTTTTAGCACCTTCTTTGCTGGCTTTGCGGAAAGCATTAGAAAAAGTTTCTTCCTCAACCTCCTCTTCACGAGGGGCTGCTTGTAAACTTGCTATCTGAGTAGCTGCTGCTTCTAAACGGTGGATGATACCACTGTCTTCACCCTCTTCTTCAAACTTTTTCACTAGATCTTTGTATTCTTTATGATCTAATAGTTCAGCAGCCGCTAGAGCGTACTCACCTTGATTAAATAAGTTTACCCATTTAAGAGGTTTGCCTTTTTTAGATTTAGTATCACCTCTGTAACCTAGTGATAATAACTGAGCTTGTGTGTTGTCATCAAAAATCATAAAATTAGGTATAATATCCTTAACTAATTTTTCGTGATCTAAGAAGGCTTCTCTAAAGGTCATATTCATGTATCCACCTGTTTGACCAACACCTGAAGTTTTTATACCTTTAGTGTCTTCATACACGCCATCCACGAAACCTTCCTCTCTGATAACAGCTTCCATTGGGGGAGTAAGTTGGCCTTCCCTTTTAGTCACTTCATTAATAGCATCTTGTCCATAGTGGACTTTGTAAGGCTGCTTAACAAACGCTGGGTCTTCTTCTGCATAATTAACTCTAGGTCGATTATCATAGAACTGTTGTACAAGTCCTGCACCTAATGCTTCGTTATACTCCATTACTCCTCCACAGGTTGCTGTTGTTGTGCGCCTTCTACCATACCTTTAACAGCGGTAGGGGCAACCTTCTCAGCCATCTGCATCATCTGCTGTTGTTGCTGTTGTTCCTGCATCTTAGCTTCTGCTGCTGCCTGTTCTTCTGCTTTCTGTTCAGGAGACTTAATTAAACCTTGAGTATCAATACCCAGTGATGCGCCTAAGCGATCTAAGTAATCATCAATGTTTAGGTTCTGTTGAATTATCTCTTGGCCTAAAGGTTGGAGGTACTCCAAGAACGCTGATAGTTTATTAAGATCCTGCCCACGACCTAGTGCCTCTAAACCAGTTACGATTTGAGGCTTTAAGGTATTTTTTGGAAACTTGGGCATCTTGCCTTCTTTCTGCATCTTAGCGAGCAGTAGGTTAACAAGGGGGAGTTGGAATTCTTGAGATAAGACAGAGTAGATACCACCTAAAGCAGTCTCTAGTTCTTGTGCCATGTAGCGTACTTCTTCAGCCGTCACACGTTCAGCTTGGCGCTGGACTGAGCTGTTAAGTAAGAAAGAAAAAGACAAGCGTTCAGTGATTACTTGCATTGTTTCTTGAGCTACTCGGAAGTCATTAAATTTATTTGCTTGTAATGTAGTAACATCATTGGCATCACCTGAGATGATTGCACCATTAGCAGAGTCTGCAATGTTACGTATCTTAGTTGTACCGTTAGGTCGTACCATGAAGAGAAGTTTAGCACTAGCTGCGCTTCCTTCTACGATAGCACGAGTCAGAGCTTCTAATGATTTTAGATCACCGATAATCTCTTCCACGAAAGAGCGTCCGTAATCGTTACCATCAATAGCAATGAAACGTAAAGCTAACCACGGTAGTTTATCTGCTGCATAACTGCCTTCAGACTTAGGTATAATTTCACCATGTACCTCTTGATGTACAACAAACTTTTTATCTTCTCGTTTAATACAGGTGTAGAGTTCACACTCTCTTTTATCTTGCTGTGCGATGTACTCTTCATTCTCTACTAAAGCTGCCTTAACAATGTCAGGGAGAGCTTCAAAAGCGATTGTCTCTTTGACAACGATTTTAAGTAGGTTGCCCATAGTATCACGCTTGACGCAATAACTATCAAGACGGAAGACTTTCATCCCCCCATCTTTAGGCATATGTACAAGAGCATTCCCACTAACGATAAGCTGCTTGAGCATCTCGAAAGCTGGTACTCGGATAGCCTTGGCTTCTACAAGCTGTGCGGCTGAACGCTCAATACGAGCTAAAGCATCTTCAGCCTTACCTCTAGCGTCATCCCCTGCTAACTCAACTAAGTCAAAGTCATCTATCGTTAAACGAAAGAACGGACTGTTAGGAGGCAGGAGTGTCATTAGAAGTTTTGATGCGAGGTTGTTTACACCTCTAGCACCTACAGCTTGGAAAGGTGTGTCGTATTGGGTAGAGGAGGTGTGACCGTCACGAGGCATTAAAGTCGGTATGGTTAGTTCAGCAGCCGCCCTTGCCCTCGTTAAAAAGACATCACGATCTGCTTCCATATTTTCGTAGGCGTGTGCTACACCTTTCTCGGTCATTGTCATAATTGTTCCTTAGTAATCGTTTTGTACATTTTGTAGACCTGCACGAGCATTCTTACCAACTCTCTGACCTATCTTAGCAGCACCTGTTTGCTTGGCTACTCTCTTAACTTCATCAGATTGGGCAGCGCCACCAACTAAGGTCTTGTCTAAATTTTTTCCAGCTTTTACGATGCCTAGGTTATCCCTTTGGCTTAATAGTTGACCTACACCCGTACTTCCAAAATGTTTAGGCGCTTTTGTAATCATACACATAATTCATTTCCTATTTATTAATTGTAAGACCTGCACCAGCAGATGACGCAGCCGTTTGTACACCAGAGAGACCTCTAGATAATTGCTTAGAACCTTTGCGTTTCTTCTTACGTTGTTCAGCATTAGAGTCCACTGCGTTTTCAATCTCGTCAGGGGCTAGGTTAGCGGCTGGTGGTGGTGGTGGTGGCTTAGGTATATCAGGGGAGGACATGCACATAATTAATTCTCATTGGTTAACTCATCCTCAAGCATGTTCTCTAGCTTTTGAATGATGGATTGTTGCCCTTGTAGAAAAGCCACTTGTGTGTCTTTCACACCGAGGTTATGGGGCAATTGGTTTGGATATAATTTCTTAAACATATCCACTAATTCTTTAGATATAATAGGTTTTATATTCATAGTTGTTTCTCTTAACGGTACGTTTAGAAACTAGGTAATTAAATCAAGGGGTTATAGGGGAGGTGTAACCAGACGTTTGCGATGATATGGAGGCAGGTTACTACCTCCAATACCATTACCGCTTTTCTATATTTCACACTGCCCTGCTACACAAGCGAGTTCTTGCGTACCGGTTGTAGTGTCTTCTGTTTCAAACTTACCCAAGTCATTCCAGTTAATAGTCTCTGGCATTTTAGCTAAGGCTTCGTCATAAGCTTGTTCCGTAATAGCTGTGTAAGGTGCTTGCTTGTACACATGATCTGTGCGGGGCAAGAAGCTAATACCTGAACAACTATCTAGTCGATCCCACAGCCACTGACCTGCTGCAAGGAACTCCTCATCTGAGTAATAAATAGTCACACTAGGCTTATGCTCACACCAATGGTTCTGATAGATTTCCCACAAGTCTAGCTGTGTCTGTACGTTAAGGTCATCAACGCTCGTAGAGCCAGCAGGAGCCTTTATGGGGAACGAGAACACATAGTTATCCTCATTCATTACATCTTTCTCCCAAGGCACTCCAGCGTCCTTGAGGAAGGCTGAGATAGGATCTTTGCCATCACTACGTACTGTTCGTATGTACTGAGCTGAGAACCTAGCGTGTATACCTGACGCACTATCCACTAACTGTGATACAGTACCGCTTGGTTTCACGGCGGTAATAGCCGTAGACTGATTAATACCTAAACTCTCTGCCCACTTCTTGTTGGTCTCTACAGCTACAGCTTTAAGGCGCTCTAGTATCTCAGGTAAGATAGGCAGGTTAGGGTGATCAAACCACGTACCTGAATCTTGTTGTCCTGACATTACTGGATGATCCATGATGCCTGTCATACTTACACCGAGCAAGCACTCTTCCTGTGTGTTCTTCTTCCAGATGTTACGCACGTAGCGGAAGTCTGTTAAAGAAGACTGTAGGGTGCCAAGGATTGTAGCAAGCTCAACCTTACGTTTTAAATCTCCGTATGTATCGGTACTACGAATAACGATTTCCGACAAATTACAAACCTGTGCAGAGCGTAGGATGATCTCACTACATGGGTTAGTCCCAAAGTCGTGCTCAATATCTCTACGTCCGTGACGGGCTGATTGTTTCTTTGCTGCCTTGCGGGAGAAGATACCACGCTCACCTGCTTTAGATTTATAGAGAGCTGTCCACTCTTCTAGGAACGTCTCGAAGTCAGGGCGTTCATCATACACTGCACTATTGTTAGCGAGCGCACGTTGCGTATCAGTTTCCCACCAATTACCCGACTTAGCATGACGCATCCGATCATCAGAAAGATTAGACAGACTAATAAGCGCAGAGCGACGAACGCCACCCACGACAACAATCTCTGCAATTTTACATACAATATCATGGCATTCGATACTCGTTAGCTTTCGACCAGCAGCACCTTTGAAAGTGCTAACTGTAAAATCAAAAAGAGCAACAAGAGGATCAGCGCCACTAGAACGACCCCCGAATGTCTTGAGTCTTTCGCCTTTGCCACGTAGTTTAGAAATATCCCAACTAGGAACTTGACCCGAATACAAAAGACTAACCAGCTCACGGAAAGCTTTAGCCCAACCAATTTTACTGTCGCTAACATGGATCGTAGTATCTGTTTCATTAAATTCCTCTGCTACTTCTGGTAGTTTATTTACAGACTGACGTTCGACTGAAAAGCCTACACCAGTGCCACACATTAATACGTATAATATTTCATCGAACACTCTGATATGATCTACTGCTATGTATGAGCAGTTAAAGCCAGCCATGTTGTCACGATCAAGTGCAACACCTGCTGTCATTAAGCAGCGCATAGAGGGCATTACTTCTAGGTTGTAGATAGCATCATAAAGTTTCTTACCTGTTGCTTCATCTAGCTGTTTGCGTCCCTTCCAGAAATCAATATATCTCTGGACTGTTTCTGCCCACGTCTCTCGTCTGTTGTCGTCTTCTCTCCAACGTGCGTAACGTGACTTGTGTATGTACTGCTGATAACTATCCATTCGTGCCTACTCCCATGCAAACTGGACATGGCTTTGCAGCCTTATACAAACCATCACCTTGGGGTTCATAACCATATAATCCTGTGCCATAACAAGCTCTACACTTGTCTTCTTTTACTTCGTTAGTCATCGGTTATCACCTGAGCCTTTAAGTTTATTAGCAAGCTTACGCTTCATTGTTTTGTTCATGTTCTCGAATGCTACGTCACTTAGATTTAAACCCATGCGATCAACAAGCATTGCTAAGTACCAGAAGACATCACCTAGCTCATCACTAACTTCTTGCTTATGGTTTGGACGCTCACCGTCCCTAATTTTTTTCTTAATTTTATCAGCTACTTCACCAGCTTCAGATACTAGACCAAGAGTAAGATACTCAATGGCTAAGTCTTCAGGGAAGATTGCTGTGTCATTACACTTTGCTTGAAAGTAATCAAAACCTTCAAACATGCCTTGTAGATATTCGTAAGATACTTGGTTCACCAGTTAACTCCTTTAGTTTCTTTCATTAGTTCAATCATTTTGTTTAAGTACCACTGAGCTTTCTCTGCATCTTGGATAGGGTTCCCCTTTGTCCATAGTCGAGAGCCAGTGTACTTAATTAAATTACCATGGCAGTATGAGATAGCTTCATACTTACCTAACACATCAACAATGTAGTCAATGGTTTCTATCTCTCCTGCATTGTAATGTGCTGGTCTGTTTACTGGGTCAGCGTGTACACTGGGTTTGTTTACTGGGTCAGCGTGTACACTTTTGTATCCCACTTGACATGCCAAGTCCCACTCGTCTACTGGTGCATCGTTTATGCCGCCCATAATTTTACTTCCTTTGTTTCAAAGTTATATTCACCATCACGTAGTATACGTGCTAGTCTTGCATTCTCTATTGCTACCTCTTCACCTAAACCTTTAGATGCAAAAGCATCGACAACGGTTTTCCATGTTGCCCCTTTATCACTGAGCAGTTGCTCTGCTTTCTTAGCGCCTACTGTTGGACAACCTTTGTAGTTATCCGTAGAGTCGCCTACTAATGTTTGATAAAGAAAATTATAATCAGCTTCTTCTAAATCTACGTCCTGTACCTTACCATCAATCAAGTGGTATGCAGGAATAGTAAGTAAGTCTTTATCAAGTGACCAGATAACAGTATCAAAACTTCTACTACCGAGGATTCCTAGTAAGTCATCAGCCTCTAACTTGTCCTCAACCATGCCGTTATAATTTATTGCTAAATAATCTTTAGCGTACTTGAGCAGCATCGGCTTACGGGTAAGCTTTCGGTTAGCCTTGTAATACGGAGCTACATCTTTGCGGTACAGGTTGTCTCCTGAAAGACAGGTGATAACTTTATCACACCCTGACTGTGCTATGATCTTACTCATGAACTCTTCCATCGACCCTGCGACATCTTTCTCATGGGCGTGTAGTGTCCATATACCATCACCCCAATTGATAGGAGTCTCAGCAATGGTTGCAGCTTTGTAGGCTACAATGTCACCGTCAACTAATAGTGTTCTAGACTTCTTCATCGTCTTGTCCTTCCATAAATTTTTCAAACTCTTGTGCGTCCATAGTAATCATCGTGCTTACTTTGTTAGTCATCTTCCAGTGGATGATAGACTCAACAATCCATTTAAAAGCGAAAGCAAAAGAGACGGCACCAAAACCAAAACCTAAGATTAAATTGAGTGTACTTGTTTCCATAATTATTTCCTATGTTTTACTAAGCGCAGCTTGCGTGTTTTAGGATTGAAGCTAAGTAGCTGAACACCCATTTCTATTTGTTGTTTTGTCCGAGCTGTCTTGATCATATAAATCCCTCTATGAAACGTGAGTGTCTTGACATCGAAGAGATAAACTTCACCATCTTTAATAGCTACAATATCAATAGCACCTGAGCCACCGCTGTTACTAAAGACTTCAAAACCTTCGTCCCATAACCAAGTGATTGCGTAGTGTTCTGCTATATCTCCCATACGTGTTTTGCTAGTGAGTTTCTGCCCAACTACTTCCGACTTGGAATTCTGAGTCGAGAGGACATTTAAAATTGAATGCTCGCTCTGTTTCTTTAATGGCTGCTTTAGTGATTTCACCTATTTTATCCTCTAGCCCCTTCTTAACAAGTATCTGAACCTCATCATGAACAAACGCCACTATAGTAACTTCTTCGTTAGTGTAGCCTTTAGCTCTTATCATATTTTCTACAGTTGCGTACCACTTCTTACAGATGATCGCTCCTGCTGATTGGAGAAGAGTGTTCAATGCTGCGTGTGGGTGACGGATAGGAATCAACCTACCATCTAAACCGTTAATGAATTTCTCACCACGCTGGTTGTCTAGTTTATTGTTAAGGGCTTCTGTTAGTTTCTTTAACGCTGGAGTCTTAGCCAGAAAGCGTTTCTTAATCTGACCTCCTTCCTTCGCACCTTTACCAATGATCTGACCTATCTTCTCATTCCCTGCTCCGTATAAAAAGCCATAGATAAATGTCTTGGCTTGGGGGCGAGTAGCAAGTCCTGCCGCTTCTTGATTAGCTGTGTGTATATCACCTTCTAATATTTCTTTACCGTACTTACCACCGTCAAAGCGATTCATGTAGTGAGCTAGGCAGCGTAGTTCTAAGCCGCTTGCATCTGCTCCGAGTAATGAGTAGCCGCTTGGTGCATGGAATAACTCTCTACACTCCTTACCAAAGGCAGCTCCTGCGGATGGTACTTGAGCAACATTAGGATCACTATGAGTACAGCGGGAAGTAACAGCGCCCATGTGATTAACCCGCCCGTGAATGCGTCCAGCTTTTTCCAGTTTAAGCCATGCTTGTTTTCCATTTCCTAATTGCCCCAGTCGTTTGTTTAGCATTAAGAACTCAGTCAATAATGCAGCTTCAGGCAAGTCAATTCCTGCCAAGATTTTTTCGTCAACTTTTGGTTCTCCAGATGGAGTGAACTCTTCAGGCTTCCAACCTAACTTCTGTAACCTGTCTGCAATCTGTTGTCGTGATGCAGGGTTAAAAGGTATAGTCTTTGTTTTGGTCTTGAGCACAATGATAGTAGGCTCAAGAGTTTCAACAAGCTTTGTTTCTATTTCTAACTTACGTGTTGATAAGAGAGTGTAGAGCTTCTGTGCTTTTGGTACATCAAAAGGAAAACCTGCACGTTGTTGTCTGTTTAGTAAGCGGTTCATCTCGTGTTCAAGACGCATAGGTTCTTCAGGGTACTTCTTCGATAAGATCAACTCGTACAACTTGACGTTAAGAGCTACATCTTGCACACAATAATCTAGCATCTGTTGTGTGTAGGCATCCCATGCTTCGTCCTGCTCTCCGTAGTCACCCTTATGAAACTTTAAGCGTTGTCCCCATGCCTTTAACGAGTGCGACCCAATTAACTTATTGTCAACGGTACGCTTGAGCATGTCTTTCTCTTTCATGTTAGGCCAGATCAATCGTGAGGCTACTAACGTATCGAACACTTGTCCATAGTAACCAAAGAAATATAATTTCTCTAACACTGGTAGGTCATATGACATTACGTTGTGGCCACCTATCTGTTGTGCATCACGCAATGCTTCTATCCCATCTTCTATATGATCAGGGTCATACGTCTTGACCTCGCCTGTCTCTGTATCATGTGTAACCATACAATGAACCTTAGTTACATCATCTAATAAGCCATCTGTTTCTAAATCAAAAATTAACATATATCATCTCGCTGGATTGATTAAAAAGGTGTGTCGTCAAAGACACCCTCGGACATTCTACCTGTTGTTGCGGAGTAGGATAACTGACCTGCTATACCAGTCTCACCTGACCACCTATTCTTTAATACTCGTAGTGTTGTAATGTTAGATGACTCTTCATCTTGCTGGTTTCTTTCTAACCCTATAACAATATCAGATAGCTGGCCTATGGCGGCACTGCCCCTGAGTTGCGATAGAGAAGTCATCACACCTTCTTCATGTCCTTTGTCACCACTAGGTCTTCGTAAATGCGATACAACAATCATACCTATATTTAATTCTTCTGTAATTGATCTGAGCTTTGTCATCATGTTGTCGATGATACGTCTTTCATCACCACCTTCAAGACCACTAACAACAATACTAATGTGATCTAAGATAATGTACTGACAACCACAACCTCTTGCAAGGTATCGGATCTTAGCGAGTAAGTTATCACCCTCTGTTGATCCCCAATGGTCATACATAAAGACTCTGCCTGTGCCCATAGTAGCGTCAAAGGCTTCTTTAAGATCAGCCTTGGGTACTTCTTTTAAATGTACTAATTGGTTCAGGTGCAAGGACATCAATCCCTGAGCTGTGCGTTTACTAGATTCCTCTAACGCAACGTAGCCTATGGTAGCGCCCTCCTTCAGTAGATGATATGCAAACTCTCGTGTGAGCTGACTCTTACCTAAACCTGATCCTGCTGTTACTGTTACAATCTCACCTAACCTACAGCCGCCTATCTTTTCATTAAGCTCTGCATACGGGTAAGGGACACTGTGTACCTCTTTCTCCGTCGACACTTCTTCCCATAGATCAGCACCATTAATGATACCATCTGGTTGGAAACCTTTAGCTGACCAGAAGCAATCTATTAACTCTGCGTGTCGGCCAGCCATAATCATATCGCTTGCATCTTTAAGTGGTAGCTTTGCAATCTTAGCTTTGCGAGGTGATAGTAGGGCTGCACATTCAAGAGCTGCTTCCTGTCCTACCTCATCATTGTCGAACATAAATACGACACTTTCAAACTTCTCTAACCATTCTATAGCTTGCTTAATATCTTTCTTAGCACCTGCTGCACCAGTCTTTAAACTTACTACAGGCCACTTGTGATCGAACGCTTGTGACATTGAGAGGGCATCTAGTTCCCCTTCAACGATGGTGACATTCTTGCCACCGTCTCTCCATAACCATTGTCCGTAGAGTCCAGCTTCTTTAATTGCCCCACGTACTGAGAAATTCTTTCCTGCTGTTCTAATTTTCTGAGCAACGGTTTTGCCGTCTTTGGTTTTGTGATTTGCAATCTGCGTTGTCTGACCATTAAAGGTTCCTGTTTGATAATCCCAAAACTTAACTGTCTTATCTGTGAGACAGCGCTTAACTAATACTTCATGTGTTCCAGTTAAAAAATCTACTGGTTTAATCTCGATCACCTTAGCCTCCTCTTGGGATTGCCCATATGTATTACACGCAAAGCAAAAGGTGTGACCATCAGTGTACAAACTGTTTGCATCTGACGAGCCACACTTCTCGCATGGAGTGTGCATTAAGAACTCACTCTCCTGATCAGGCATCAATCAATATCTACTTTTGATTGAAAGCCTACTGCTCTAATAGCAGCGGTGAACGCCTCTTCTAAATCGTCATGAGATAGATTATCGCCTCGTCTCGTGATAGTAGCTGTTGCGCCATCCGCATCACTATTGTTATCAATAATTGCAACTTCAATTCTATAACCTGTTGAACCATTCATCTGGGATAATCTCCTCTGCATATATAAAGTTATGGCGTTCTGCCCACTCAGCACACGTCATCTTAGTGCCATCTTTTCTTTTCTTAGCACCTTGTACTGTGCTGTTGTTACGTTGGAATAGAAAACGTATGTCCAGCTCAGGGTGTTGTTCCTTCATGCTTCTCATCTTGCGTTGAGCATCTTGTCGGAAGTAACCTTTGACCTCGATGTAAATGTCCCCAATCTTTAGATCAGGGATGTAGTTACGTTCTACCACGTAGGGTAGCTTACAAGGTTCATACTCATAAGCTATCCCACGGGCATTGAGGTTAAGCTGCACACGTTCTTCTAGGGTCGATCTAGAAGTCAGCGGCATCAGCAAGCTCCTCTGTTAAAGGAGCATTAGCGGCTTCAGTAGCAGGAGGTGCTACGAAACCATCTTCCTCATCAAAGACACTAGCAGCGGAGTTACCGTACTCTACTAGGTCAATTACTTGCACTGCTTTCAATCGTAGTGAGACACCAGCTTTCTTAGTGCTCGCCATAACATACGGGATTGGTTCAAAGGCTACCTTAACACGAGAGCCATTGCCTACCAGTACGTCTTTACTGATTGGTACTTTCTTTGAATCCAGTACAGCAGGTTGTTGTTCGTAGTAAGTGCCGTCACGTTTCTGTACCTTAGCTTTGAGTTTGAACTTAAACTCGACTAAGCCTGTGTCATCACCTGTCTCACGATCAAAGACTGTAGTGTATACGTCTTGAGTGGTCAGCGTATTCTTGAGGCGGGGATCTTCTTTAATCGCCTCATTAAACTTTGCTTGAACTATTGATTCTAGTTGCTCACTCATTGCGGCAGCATCAGCCACTGGCATTTGTAGATTGATACTGTAGTCACCCAATGGGTTGAACTTTGTATCAGGTTCAAATACTTTAGCCCATAATGCGCTGCCTTCTAATACTAATATATTTTTAGCCATGTTATCTCTTTCCTATATAGTTAATGTTGAACGGGGGTGTTGGGCTTAACGGTACTTTTAGAACTTAGGCGAAAAAGTAATCACTTTGTAGCACCTCCTTTAAATCAAGAGTACCTTTGACTGGTGGAGGTGGTACTAATACCTCTTTCGGTAATGTAGTTACTGCGCTTGTGTAGAGATTAAGAAGCACGTCATGCTCCTCGTACATCTCAACAAAGGCTTTACGCAGCTCATCGTTTAGTAGTGGCATGTTTGGACTGTGTGTCCCATAGCTGTCATGCACCATAGCAAAGTCAGTTATACCTGCGTCTAAACATTTGCTTACAGTTATAGTCAACGCTGCTGCATCAAGAGAGTGTACAAAGTTTGGGCTTGCTCCTGATAACATCTTACGCTTGTCGATAGAAGTATCATCAGTCTCTCTGTATCGCAGTGACACCAACGATCCGTTAAGGTGTGACTTCACACGCTTAGACGTACTGTTAGGGTAGTGCTGCCTTACTAATAAGTTTGTAGGTGTTTCCCAACTAAAGGATAAACCATTCTCTACGTATAGCTTTGCAATATCTTTAATGTATTTCATTGCATCAAAAGCTGAGACAATTACTTCACTGATTGCTTGCCAAACAAAACCTGATAAATAAAGAGACGGTTGAAAGAAGTTGTCACCCCAAGGGTTACGTCCTTTACATTTTTCTTCTAAAGCCTCCATGATATAGTCCCTACATGAGTGACGTGTGCCACTATAAGGGACAATCATTACTGGTCGCTTACATATCTTACGGCATATACCTATTTCAAGTAGCTGCCTAGCCATCAACGTCCCCTCTTTTTCTAACAAGGCTGTAGCTTTAGTTGCAACATCAGAATATATATCCTGTGGTTCTTTGCTAGGTGTAAGGTTGACAGCTCTACCGCCCTCATAGTCCCTGAGCATCGCTGAGAGATGTTGTAAGCCATTACATGAACCATCACTAGCACATGGTAAGCGTGTCTCATACGGCTCTCCAGCAGCTCTGGCGATGTTGTACTCTGCCCATTCTTTACACCATGCTAATGCTTGCCATGGTTTGTCAGCTTCTTGCCACCATTTACTGCCTAATGGATCATTATATACACTGATAGCGTTCTCAGTATTCATGTAAGCCCACATTTCTCGGTCTTCTAGGCTTACTTTATCAACACCGAAGACGTTAGCGCCGTGAATTGCTAACCATTTAGCACTAGCTGCACTGTCCATAGTAACTGACTGGCTGAATTCTAATAATGCTTTGCTGTAGTCAGCATTTTGTGGTGATAAAAAAGATTCAACTGGGTACTTACGGCCTCTAAAGTCTAACTGCCATACAAACCAAAAATCATCATGGGCTAAATACTCTTCTGCTAGTTGGATTGTACGCTCAACCTGTATACGTCTTGATAGGTTACGTGCATTCTCCGTGTATATTTTGTTCCGCTTACTCTTAAACTCTTTGAACTCTGCCTTCTGGTCTTCTCTTAGAAACTTAGGATCAACTGCAAACGGATAAGGTGGTACTGGTGCATTGTCTCTTGGTGGTAGACCTTGCCACTGTTGTCCGCTATTCCATGCTGTACGTAAGACATCACAAACAAAACTATTAACTCTCCAAGGTGTACGTTGTAAGGCGTTCACACATTTGTATTCAACGCTAACATCTCGTTGGTTAAACTTTTCTATGTATTCCTCAACGTGCTTCTTCATAATCCATGTACTCGCAAGAAAGGTTTTTTATTTATGTGGTCACTGTAGTAACCACCACCGAAGAACTCTGTCCAATCTTTAGGCTGGATAATACAAGGGCTGTAACGAGGTAGGTTACTTTGGTTTGTATCATTGAAAGCCTTTATCCAATCTAGTGTGTCCTCTGTTGCTTGTAGATAAGCCACTGCTCTGCGTCTGTGATACTCCTTACGTATCCTTACGATGCCTGTGTGCTGTATAACTATATCAATCAAGCGTAAGCCTACGTGTATTCTATCTGTGTCCGACCATGTAGGTATGTCGATGTTATCAACCTTCATCTTATGGTTAAGACCATGCCGCTTGTGATCAAAACCTTTGTCTGATTTCTTGTTAGCCATGTTGATTAAGTTAGTTGCTGTCTCTTTGTCCATAGTAAGCCATTGATCAAGACGCTTCTGTGTCTCAATGTTGACCCCAACTAAACGGGCTACGTTTAATAGTGGTACGTTCTGGGCTACCTTATCAATGACTGAGATAAGTGTAAGGTATGCTGCTTGTTCAGGTTTAATACCCTGAAGTAGTTTGTACGTAATATCTCTGTTACTTGTTTTATCTTTTACTAATTTCTTAATGCCGTCAGCTAAAGGTTCACATACTCCTGATATGATTGTTCTCCCGTGTAAAGTTTTAGAACTTAAACTCTTACCTACTAGATCATCAAGCTGTTTATTATATCTATCGATACCTGACTGTAACATCAGATATTCTAACTCCAATTGTTGCTGCATTGTGGCCATGTCTAACCCTCTTTTTGGGACACGAGTTGGTGTATATGTGGCGTTATTCACTTTTATCTGTTGATAAACCCATAGCTTGTAAGTACATTGCATCCTCATCCACTAGCAAAGGTAGTTTGTATGGCTTCACTGGATTGACAAAATACTTACCATACTTCTCATTGAACTCTCGTATGGCAGCATCAGGTACGACTATTCTATCCTCTTTGCACATAATCCCTCATCTCATTAGACCAATACAGGTCACTGCCATCATCAAGGCACTCAATACCCATGCCATTATACTCATCCTCGTAATCTTCTACAAACTTTGCAGCTTCTTCGTAGCTTTGGAACTCTTGCTCGTGATAGCCTGTGTTACTGCCATATGATACTAGATACATTATATTCTCCTAAATGTTACAGCTCTAAAGCATTGTATATAGTAGTCGACAATCTCGTCACGATGCTCCCAACATAAACCCAAGGGCACGTAGACTGGTGAGATAATAAGATGGAATACTCCTATGAAAAAATCTTTAATCTTTTCTCTGTTCATTTTCTTCTCCTTCTTCATTAAAATACTTGACATTACAATCATCACAAAGTAAGTCGTACTTACCAGCCAGCGATACTGGCGGATTATAATCATCGTCTTTCATCCCGTCACAAAAATCACAAATATATATAGCCATTAGTTAAACTCCACATTAGGTTCAAAGACATCATCGGTAGCATTGTAATACGAATGCTCGCCCGTGACAGTATTGTACATGTATAGATATTCCTTGTCAGCCCACTCGAATGGTTTCTCTGAGCCACCTGCTGCTGGCACCCAACTGTATCGAGCTGCGTCATAGTCCATGTGTGGTGCTGAATTCTGTGCGAACATTGTGTTATCCTCTTGGTCGTGCTTGTTGTTAGATTTCTGACAGAAGATTCTGTCGTAGTTATCATTGAATGATTGTGTGTCTGTCGGTCGTTGCTTGCTGCCTTTACCGTTCTGTGCTGTGTCGCTCACGATATGCCACCTCTGCAATGTTGATGTTACTCTGAATTTTAAAAGTATACAGGTCTGTTACTAACTTTTCTAGTCTCTCAATATACTCACGCTCTGCCTTGCGTAGATCCATGCCTGAACAATACTCTTCTTCTATTTCCTCGGAATAAGCCTGTGGTATGGTGATTAGGTTGCCTGCTATTACTGCTACAGCGCACCAGATTATAAGTATAACTTTTTCTTTAAGATTCATCTTTGATTGCCTCTTTGGTTCTCATGTATGTGCGTAAACGGTAAAGTTTTAATAGTATCTCTATCTGCTCATCTCTGTGCCATAGATCTGTATCTTCTATGATCAACACCGTTTGCATGATTGTGGTTATATCTTGATCTACTTTGTTCATTTTAAACCCCCCTCTAAATAGATAATGTTACCGAATAGTGGCGGCATCATATGCTCCCGCACCATGTCCATGCCAATGTCGTTATGGTATAGCTTTGTTGCTATTAGATTGGCACCTGTGTCGTCATACAGGCCTTCCTCGTAGATGATAAGATCATCACCATTAGATAGACTTACTCGCTCTATGCGGCCACCTACGAAGTCCTGCATGGCTTTGAGTGTAGGATACTCAGCCGTTTTTGGTATTACTTTAAGAGTCGTTTCGTCATTGCTAAAGTACTCTGATTCTCTCGGCAATTTTAGTAAATAGTTTACAGTTTCTTGTGCGTTCATTTTATCACCTGTTTAGTTATGCAGTCATTACATGAGGCTTTGTCTTTATTATGGCTTGCCATTGGTTTATGGCATTGAGCACAATCTATTAATAAATGAGAGCGCCAGTTGCCTGTATGTGCTCCGCCGTTGTCGTCATTGCTTAAAGCTGCTTCAATTTCTGTATACATATTATCACCTGTTATTTGTGTATGTTCGACCGCTCTTTGAGTATATACAAAGCCGTCCTTGGCTTCGTGATAGTGTTAACCCTCCTCACGCTGTGGAATGTCCCACATGTTGCGATCACCTGCTGCTAGTTCTTTATAGAATGACATATAACCAGCATGATGCGCCCGATAGGTCGAGCCGTCCACTGTCTCGACATTACGCTTCTTTTTACTGCGAGCTGAGATGATATAGTGGTCGTTATTTGTTTGGATAAAGTAGCGAACTGCGCCGTCTCTATCCTGTCGCACTGTTGCGCCTAGCTTCTCCGCTGTCTTTGCTGCTAATTTTATTACTCGACGTGCTGTTTTTGGTGATGCCTTGCTGATTAAGTTTAACATGATTTTTAGTCTCTTTGTTGTGTTGCGTTAAGTTGTTGTAATGAAGTTTGGCATCCTTGCCGTTATAAATCCAGTGCTTATTGTGGTAATAGTTGGCAATTATATAAAGTGATGTTTTAAATGTTCAACTGCTGCAACAACATCATAAAATTCGCCTTTATCATCAACCGCTTCATCATTTTCTAGCATTGTAACATCATATTTGCCATCCTGATTCTTTTCGATCATATAAGATACATCAGTGTTTGTTAATAATTCATAAATACCGTATGAATGTTGCTTTAAGTTTTTCATATTGTGCGCCTTATGTTGTGTGAGTGTTAAGGTAATTATGGTACAGTTAAAAAAATAAATACAGTGTTAATTGTGGTAATAGTTGGCAATTATAAAGCTAATTGTAATTGATTAAGTGTTGACTGATTGAAAAAGAAGCTATTACCAGTGTTATCAGTGTTGCGCTCTGCTTTGTTGCTTCCTTTGCGCTTTAGCGTCCCTATAGCGTTGCCCGCATCTTTAAAGCGAACGTCTGTTTCATCCATATCAATCAGAGGAATATCGCCTATCGATTGTGGGCGTTTCCACTCACCTTTAGTTTCAGCCGTGTTTAATGCTATAACTACACGCTTGCCAGCTTTGATTGCCTTTGCCGTTTGCGTGATAGTACGTTCATTGTTTGCACTGCCAGAAAAGGTTAGATCATAGTTGGCTAGTTGGTTACTTTTCACCCTATAGTAAATTTTAGTGTAATCGTAGAATTGAACTGCGGGCATTGATTCTATAAGACTATTAAAATCGATATCACTTGTGCCATTTAACCTTATAGCCAAATCATTACCATACTTTGCATGGTGCTTACTAATCTCACGTTTTAACTCACTGTTAAACCTTTCAGACTCCAACAAATAACAGATAGTGCGCTTTATCTTAGCATTGTCGCCGGTTTGCATGCCCAATTGACCGCTAGACTCCAAACAACCTGCTTTACATCCTGCAAGCTGGGCCGCAGCGCATATTGTGGTTGCCGCTATTGAATCTGCGGGTTTAAGGTATAAAATGCCAGTGTAAACATTAAGCTTTTTACCTTTGACGATTTTGGCGCTACTGTTTACGTTTATAAGTGGCGTGTTGCTACTTGTTAGATATTGCCAGTTGTTTATAGCCCATTGTTTCGCCAGTGGCGTTAGCTTGTCGCTCTCTAATACTTGCAATCGTGTCGCTTGTAGTTTCATAGTAGTAGTCTCAAAAGTGGCAAGCGTTGATCGCTTGACTTGTAATAATTTAATCATACCCGTGAGAGCAGTGCAAGCGTCTTTGAGTGTGAATAGTTGGCATTAAATGAAAAAACAGATAACAACTAAAACACGTATAAAGGAAACAAGAACGACAAAGACGCTACAGTATCTTAATGATAATCCATTGCATCCGATTAATAGTCTGCTGCCTACCTATATATGATGCGGCTATCTTATGTAATGTGGCGTATGATGTGGTGTAGATAGATGTAAATGATAACCATTCGCATTTAGATGGGTGTATGGGGGTAAATTCAAATCCTAGCCCTTACGTATACCC
>Ga0209198_1000418_pt1 | contig 39485 bp, 40 predicted proteins | sample COGITO_mtgs_1105_2_FD_184804 | JGI IMG/M metagenome (GOLD analysis project Ga0209198, IMG submission 184804) | Pelagic marine microbial communities from North Sea - COGITO_mtgs_110519 (SPAdes) (version 2) | ecosystem: Environmental > Aquatic > Marine > Epipelagic ...
ATTGGATAAAGCGAAGCACCAAACAAACTCCGATGAATGATTTAATAACAGGGCGCTATTGTAGCCGCAACCTGCTCGCAGTGCAGGTTTTTAGGCGGGTTTTCGGCCCTTGGCTCTTGGTTTAACGAAGAGTTTAGCTTAGTAGCTGTTGGGTAGTGGTTTACGGAAACCGTTTCGAAGCAAGCAAATCATAAATTACTAGATACAGGCGGAGTACTAATACCAAAGCTTAGAGACGGGGCCATTGAAATCACAAACCGTGGTGATGCAATACTGTGCCCTGAGTTTCCACTGCAAGGAGTCGCATCAGCTACATGCATTAATTGGATTTAGTTAATAGATTCTGTTAAACACTTGCCTGAGGCTCAGGCAAGTAACCCAGCAGCTTGGCCACAAATAGGACTGTACCAATGATCACCAGTAACAGACTAATAGCCACAAACAGTGCCATGGACATAATGCCAATAAAGACAAAGAAATAACTCGCAGCCATCAACAAAGGCAACAGTAATATGCCACTGACAAAGCGTTGATTTCGTTCCACCACCAAATAGAGACAGGGAATCAGCAGCAGGGTGATCGTGGAGGCAAACAGAATACCAAAGCTCAGTGACAGAGCCATTGGAATAACAAACTGCGCCTGCACGCTGGTTTCAAACAGCAGTGGCAGCAGACCCACAAAGGTGGTCAATGTAGTCAGTAAAATGGCCCGGAATCTCTTGCTGCCGGCTTTGATAATCGCCTGCTCCGGCGTCAGCCCTTCAGCCTTACCTCGATTGGCAAACTCAACCAGGATCAGGCTGTCATTTACCACTACACCAGCCAGAGCAATAATTCCAAAGATCGACAGAATATTAACCGACATATCAAACAGAATATGGCCAATTACAGCGCCAATAAAACCAAAGGGAATCACTGACATAATCACTATGGGCTGAATATAAGAGCGCAGCGGCACAGCCAGTAGTCCATAAATCATAAATAGCGCAGCCAGGAAGCCAATCCCCATTTTGAGATAGTACTCACTCTGCTCCTGAGAGCTGCCACTTAACCTGAACTCAACACCAGGGTATTTTTCCAGTAACTGCGGCACAAATTTAGTCCGCGTATCAGCCACAACATCGCCACTTTGAACTCTGTCCTCTTCCACATCTGCGGTAACGGTCAGAGTGCGCTTGCGATCGAGTCGGTCAATAGATGTAAGACCCAGCCCCAATCGAATATCTGCGACCTGGGCAATTTCGACAGCCTCGCCAGTGGCAGTTCTTATAAGCATATTTTCCAGAGTTGCAATGGAGCGACGATCTTCAATCGGGTATCTGACCATCACCTTAATTGTGTCTGAATTGCGCTGAATTCTCTGCACCTCCTCACCATAAAATGCCTGCCTAACCTGAATCGCCACATCCCTTAAGCGCACACCCACCTGACTGACGTAGGGTTTTAATTTAATAAGAACTTCTTTGCTGCCAGAGCCCTGGGAATTATAAATATCGTAGACACCGGGAAACTGAGTCAAATACTGCTGCAGTTCCATACCCGCTTTGGTCAGTTCATCCGGGTTGGAGCCGGACAGGGACAGACTTATCTTGGCCCCAGAGGGCCCCTCACTAGCGGAGTAGCGCTGCTCACGAACATTGGGCAACAGGCCCACATCCTGACGCCATAAGCGGGCAATCTCAACAGCACTCACTGAGCGATACTCAGCTTTGGTCAACACCAGTCTAAAGCCTACTTTGACATCATTGCTGACAAAGAAGCCCACATGCTGGACCAGACCATCACTATCTGGATTCTCATCCCGATACTGCTGGTCAATCTTGTAAATGGAGCTCTCAATAATATCGATGGTTTCATCGAGACTCTCCTGAGAAGCCCCGTCCTGCATAACGATATTAGCCCGCACATCATCTCCGGGCACATTGGGGAAGAACTCAAATTTGGCAATGCCACTGCTGGTAGCGCCCAGAATAATAATCAGCACCCCCAGAAAACTGGCAAGAGTCAGGTAGCGGTTCAGCAGTGCTTTTTTCAACACAGGCTGGTAAACATTCTCGACAAAATATTCAAGCCTGCTGGAAACCGCGCGCTGATATCTGGTGACAAAGCCCAGCCGACCCGAGGGCTTCTCGCCAAACTTCAGGCCCACAAGATGTGAGGGCAAAATAAGTTTGGATTCAATTAGCGAGAAGGTCAGACAGAGAACAACCACAATACCAATCGCTTTGGTAATGCCGGCAAAGCTGCCACCAATAAATATGATTGGTGCAAACGCCGCCATGGTCGTCAGTACACCAATGGTCGATGGAGTTGCCACACGCTGAACCCCCCGCACCACTGTGTCTACAGAGGCCGAGTAAACTCCCATATCCTGCCCTGACAGGGCCTGCTGCTTATAGTCCGCCTTGACCTCGCTATAGACACTCTCACCGATAACAATGGCATCATCCACCACAATCCCGAGAACCATAATAAATGCAAACAGGCTCAGCACATTGACCGTAACATCCCCCAGGGGCATCAACCAAAATGCGCCAGCAAAACTAACCGGGATACCCAGTATTACCCAGAATGCCACTTTTAGATTCAGGAAAAGACCCAGCACCAGAGCAACCAGAAAGCCACCCATCAACAGGTTTTCGGACATCATGGTCAGACGGCCATTCAAGTAATAGGCCTCATCATTAAACACAGTGATGCTTACCCCATCAGGCAGAGATTTCTGTTTTTCTGCAGCATAGGCATGCACAGCCTCACTGATATCCAGCAGGTTCTGCCCTTCCAGAGAGAAAACCCCCAGAGTAAACGAATTTTTGCGATCAAACCTGTTGGTGAAGGTACTCTCGGTAAATTCATCTCTTACATTGGCAACATCCGAAACCAGTAGTTGGGTACCATCTCTATTGCTGCGGAAAACAATATTCTCAAAGTCACTGCCGTAATAAGATTTGCCTTCTGTTCTGACCAGGACATTGCCGTTTTCAGTGCGGATCATTCCCGCCGGAAGATCCAGAGACGAAGCGCGAACCGCGTCCGCAACTTCATTAAGAGTCAGATTCAGCTCTTTAAGCCGATCCTCTCTGACCTCGATAGATATTTCGTACTGACCGGCGCCCCAAAGCTGTACCTCTTTTACCGGGGGCAGGGCCAGCAGTTCATCATAGACCTCATCGCCCACCAGCTTCTTCTGCCGCTCGGTCATTTCGCCATAGACTGACACGCCCAGAGCCCATAGATTCATTTGTACCCGCTGTACCGTAGGCTTTTCCAAGTCATCGGGAAGGTTAGTGATGCCGTCGATACGGTTTTCAATCTGGGTCATCACCTCGTTAATATCTTCGTTGGGTTCAATTTCCAGCCGGATAGAGGCCATGTCCCGCTTGGCTTCAGAGGTTATTTTCTTAATCCCCTGCAAACCCTCAAGGGCAGATTCCATTGGTAGAATAACGCCCTTTTCAACCTCTACTGGCGCTGCACCCGGATAAGGAGCAAGAACACTGACCATGCGAAGTTCAGTGCGGGGAAACATCTCTTTACTGATATTGCTCAGGGACAGAGCCCCGGCAAAAAATACCAGAATCATGATTAGATTGGTGGCTACCGGGTTTCTGGTAAACCAGGCTATAAGCCCTTTGGTATTGGCCTCAATCACTGCTCTGAACTCGCAGTGACATTATTTTTCACCCTCAGCTTCAAACCCTCTATCGGGGTTCCCAGAGCGCTGGTGATAACCTGATCACCATCCTTCAGCCCAGCGGAAAGATAATAGTAGCGATCATCACCAGAGGAGACGGTCACCGGAACAATTTTCAGCAGGTTATTGTCAGCCACCAACCCTACTCTCGAACCCTCCAGAAGAGAGCTCCGGGGAATTTTAATAATATTATTCAGCACCCTGCCCTCGATTGAGGCTTTGACAAAGGTGCCTACACGCAGAGGGACGTTCAAATCACCACCGCCTGCAGCCAGGCCATAGGGGTCTGCCACTCTGGCAACTATATACTGCGAGCGATTAAGCTCATCAACCACACCTTCAGAGCGCTCAACCGTAGCGGTCCAGAAACTGTTAACCCCGTCCACGGTGCCACTGAGCAATACGCTCTTGTTGGATAATTGAGCGGGGGATGACAACCCTTCCATGATGCGCAGATCACTTTCAGTGAGGGGCAATCTGACCTCAACATAGTCAATCGCAAAGGTTTCGCCAATACGGGAGCCGATGGTAACGAACTGGCCTACATCGGCAGATTTTTTCGACAGCATGCCCCCATAGGGCGCCTTGATAACAGTTTTATCCAGTTTGATCTGGGCCTGCCTGACTTCTGCCTGAGCCCTCAGCAGATTAGCTTCCGCTTCCAGCAGATAGGGGCGGCGCAGCGCTAATTGCGGCGCTTCTGATTTGGGGCGGCCAGTCATTGCCCATTCTTTTTCAGCCTGGACTGATCGCGCTTTTTCAAGCTCCAGCATCGCTTTGGCGCTTATAAGTGCTGCCTGCGCCCGCTGTAAGGTCACTTCATAATCCGTTGAATCCAGCTTCAGCAGCATATCCCCAGCTTTGAATGTACCGCCTACAACAAAGGCATCTGCAACTTCCAGAACAGTGCCAGAGACCTCTGACACCAATATGGTTCTGGTTCTTGGTTGCACTATGCCCTGGGACTCCGCGCGCATGGCTAACTGGGCGCCAGCGACAAACTCTGTCTTCACAGCAATCGCCGCTGCCGGCTCTGCGGCCTTGTCCGTATCTGGCTTCAACACATTCATCATAATGGCTATAAACAGTGCGGCCAGCACCACCACTACGGCTTTAAATTTATCGTTCACTGAATATTTCCCTTTATTATTATGAGTTGCCACAAGCCGGTAATTTGGTCTACAGCTAGCTTAGCATCCACCAATACATCAGCCAGCCACATCCCCCTGCGGCCAGTCCTGCAACAACATCGTCGAGCATTATGCCCAGCCCTCCAGAGACCTTTTTGTCCAGCCAGCTAATCGGCCATGGTTTTAAAATATCAAAAATCCGAAACAACACAAAGCCTATGAACATGGATACGTAACTGAGGGGCAGGAAGGTCATTGTTATCCAGTAGCCGACAAACTCGTCCCAGACAATACCACCGTGATCATGAACTCCAAGTTTCTCTGCCGCTGCGCCACAGATAGCAATACCGGCGATAGCTGAGATAAGAATAATTAGCAGAGACATTGGCTGAGACAGGTGGGCCAGCAGCAGCCACAGCGGTACCGCTGCAATGGTGCCCATAGTGCCGGGCGCTTTGGGTGACAGACCGCTGCCAAAGCCAAACGCCAGCAACAGAACTGGTGAACGTACAAGCTCTTTAAAACCGGGATTAGTTGCTGAAATGGTCAAACCCTCCAATGCTGTCTTCCACCGGTTGCTGATCAACAGTAACCAGTTCCTCTGAATCACAGGACTGGGTTATCTGACCTATCATTGTGGCCATTAGTTTCCCCTCGGCAATCCACTGATCCACTATTATTTTATTGTTTGCAGAGAGGGTAAAACACAGCTGATACTCATCCCCTCCCGTCAGTGCCCAGTTCAAATAATCGGCCTCTGACATCTCTCTCAATTGCCTGTGTATGGGCAACCATTGAGCAACCAGATTAGCCTTTACACCACTGGCCAGGCAAATATGCCCAAGATCAGCAACCAAGCCGTCTGATATATCAATACAGGCACTGGCGATATTCCGCAGTGCAATACCTGCCTCAATCTGCGGCTGGGGCCGATAGAACCGTGCAAGTAACCGCTCACTATCTTCAGTCACCTTGTTTGCATTGGCCTTAAGCATATTTAAAGCCGCTGCACCATCAGCCAGCGTGCCTGTCACATAGATCGCATCCCCCACCAATGCACCATTGCGCTGCAAGGCTTGGCCAACAGGCACTTCACCCAGCATGGTAATACTAACCGCCAATGGGCCCAATGTGGTGTCACCCCCGACCAGAGCAATATCAAATTCTTTTGCCACATCAGCCAGACCAGCACTAAAGCTCTTCAGCCACTGGTTATTGGCCAGATGTTTGGGCATTGTCAGGGCGAGGGTAAACCATTTTGGTGTTGCGCCCATGGCGGCCATATCGCTGAGATTTACGCACAGCGCTCTGCTGGCTATCTGCTCGCCACTGGCATCCGCGGGGAAATGCACCGACTCCACCAAGGTGTCACTGGCCATCACCAACTGGGTATCTGCACTAGGATTAATCAGGGCGCCGTCGTCACCGATACCCAGCGCCACTCCCCGTTGACCGGTGAGGTCCTTGAAGTAGGTCGCGATAAGCTCAAATTCGCTGGGTTGATCGCTCCATGGCTTGTACAGGTTGGCGCCCTCTCTGGCTTGTATCAGTTAATTTAGCGGCGTTTATTGGCAGCCACTTCAATGCCACGTTTATCAATCGCCACTTTATCCAGCACGCCATTAATAAACTTAAAGGCATCCGTAGGGCCGTAGGTTTTAGCAAGATTAACACCTTCGTTAATCACCACCTTGTAGGGCACTTCGATGCTGTAGAGCAACTCATAGCTGGCAATACGCAACACGGCTCGGGACACCGGATCCAGCTCTTTGTTTTCTCGATCCAGGTGGGGGGTATAGCTGCTATCAATCTCGGCCAGGTTCTTCGGCACACCGAACAAAATATCGTGAAACAGACTGCTATCGACCTTGGCCATATCATTGTCGACATGGAATTCAGCTTCAATATCAATCAGATCCGTACCGCCCACATCCCATGAGTAAAGCGCTTGTACCAGCAGTCGTCGCGCCTTCTGTTTTTGCTTTGGTTTTGACATAGCTAGTCGGCACTCTGCATCTGCTGAAATACCGCCAGCATCTCAAGGATGGTCAGAGCGGCTTCTTCACCTTTATTTTCTTCGTTGTCACCAGAGCGGTCCAATGACTGCTGCAGGTTGTCTGTGGTCAACAGTCCAAAAGCAACCGGCAGGTTTTCATTTAGACCAACCTCGCCAATGCCTCTGGTTGTTTCAGAGCAGACATAATCAAAATGCGGGGTATCTCCGCGAATCACGCAACCCAGAGTAATAATTGCATCAAAACGGCCAGTGCGCGCTGCATGCTGGGCTGCCAGGGGCAGTTCAAAGGCGCCGGGCACACGATACTGTTCTACTGAGTCACCACTGATATTGTGACGGGCTAGCGCACGCACGGCACCAGCAAGCAAGCCATCGGTTATCTCGGCATTCCAGCGCGCTGCAATCACAGCAATACGCGGATTGCCCAGATTAAAGTTGCCTTCTTCAGGCCTAAATTCGCTCATGATTAGTTCCTGTTACTCGCTATTCGCAGTCAACGTACTCTACAACTTCAAGATCGAAGCCAGAGATACCGGTAAATTTAAACGGTGCGCTCATCAGCCGCATTTTGTGCACGCCCAGATCCATCAAAATCTGCGAGCCAGTGCCCACTTGCTGATAAACCACCTCTGAGGCGGGCGGTGCCTTATCGCTGTTGGGGTTGAGGATCATTTCAATACTGTGGTCAATATCTTCGGCACTCTCTGGGTAGTACAACAACACCAGGGCTCCGCGACCTTCTTTGGCGATCGCTTCCATCGCTTTGGAGAATGACCAGGTGTTAAACCCCTGGTCAGATTCCAGCGCCAGAATATCTCTGGCTGAGCGGTTGATATGCACGCGCACCAGCGGTGCATCGCCACCGGCGACATCTCCCATCACCAGGGCAAAGTGCTTTTCGTTGCGGGCATTGTCCAGATAGGTTTTGAGCGTGAATTCTCCGTACTGCGTTTTTACCTGCCGATCGCTGATGCTCTGGGTAGTTTTTTCTGTCACTAGCCTGTAGTGAATCAGGTCGGCAATGGTGCCAATTTTAAGCTGATGTTTTTCGGCGAACACTTCCAGATCATCGCGACGGGCCATGGTGCCGTCATCGTTCATTATTTCGACAATCACTGCTGAGGGTTCAAAACCGGCCAGGCGGGCAAGATCACAGCCTGCCTCGGTGTGGCCTGCACGGCTTAATACTCCACCGGGCTGGGCTTTCAGGGGAAAGATATGTCCAGGCTGGACTATATCTTCCGGCCGGGCATTTCCGGCGACGGCGGCCTGCACTGTGCGAGCGCGATCTGCGGCGGATATGCCTGTGGTCACTCCCTCTGCAGCTTCAATTGATAGGGTAAATGGTGTGCTGTGGCTGGAGTTGTTGCTATCGCTTTCTACCATCATGCCCAGATTGAGCTGCTTGCAACGCTGCTCATTGAGAGTCAGGCAGATCAGGCCACGAGCATAGGTGGCCATAAAGTTAACATCTTGGGGCCGCACCATGGGCGCAGCCATCACCAGGTCCCCTTCATTCTCGCGATCTTCGTCGTCCATCAGGATGACCATTTTGCCCTGACGGATATCTTCGAGTAATTCTTCTACTGTGTTTAGTACCATTTTCTCTTCTCTTCCGGTGTATTGCTTGTTGCTAACTATTTTTCATTGATCCGCTGCTTTATCACCCAGTAGCAGTCGCTCTAAATAGCGAGCCACTAAATCTACTTCCAAATTGACCTTGGTGCCCACTGCATAGTCTCCCATCACGGTATGGGTCATAGTATGGGGGACAATATTTAATTCAAACTCTGAGCCTTCGACTTTATTGATGGTCAGGCTGGTACCATCCAATGTAATTGAGCCCTTGTGGGCAATGTATTTTGCCAGATCGCGTGGTGCGCGAATGCGAAAGCGCCATGATCTTGCGTCTTCTTCCAGAGAAACCACTTCCCCAATGCCGTCGACATGGCCGGAAACAATATGGCCACCAAAGCGATCACTGGCCTGCATGGCTTTTTCCAGGTTGATACGGCTGCCGGTTTTCCAATTGCCGATGGTGGTCAGATTTAATGTCTCTACTGATACATCCGCTATAAAGCCTTCACCGGTCAGTTCGACGGCGGTTAAACAGGCCCCGTTGCAGGCGATGCTGTCACCAAGCTGGACATCGGCCAGACTCAGATTGCCGGTGCGGATCGTTAGCCGTACATCCCCTCCGCGCTGTTCTAGGTTCGCGATATCGCCGATGGCGCTGATAATTCCTGTAAACATATATAAAACCTTTTCTATCTATTCGAAGCGAGGTGCACAGGTTGAGGCAACCGAGAGGCTGCCACAACCTTAATCTAACATCGGCTTTCTAAATGCCGTTAAAAAAACTGAAGCATCTACCGGACTCTCAGGTTGAGAGCTGGGAGAGAACTTCGCTATGCCCAGGATGACAAATTAATTCCGTCTGATCGGCTAAGAATCAATAATCCTTATCCGGATACAACGTCACCCTGATATCCTCACCAATCTGACGAATATCCCTAATCGACAACGCCAAATGAGCATCAATCGTCTCAATCGGCAAATTAAACATTGGGCCGGGCCTCATTGCCAAATAGCTTCGGAGCCCAATAGCACAGCAACTCGTCCAGCAGACCCTCAGCAATAAACGCCCCGGCAAGCCCAGCACCGGCCTCCACCAAAACCTTGTTGCAATCCCGTCCAGCCAACTCCACCAACAACGCCTGCAAATCAATATGCTCACCCCGCGCCGGCAAAAAAATCACCTCAGCACCAGCCGCAGTTAAAGCCTCCGCTTTTGTGCGCTGCTCAGCGCCATCCAGAGTTGCCACAACAGTTGCACCAGGCTGACTGAACATCCGCGCCTCAGGTGACATCTGCAACCGGGAATCTACCACCACGCGCAGTGGTTGTCGCAATGGGTCTTCGACGCCAACGTCCTCATTGGTTATACGCACAGTGAGGGACGGATCGTCCATCAATTGCGTACCTATACCAGTAATAATTGCACAGCAGGTCGCACGTAAACGCTGCACATCCTGTCGCGCAGCCGGTGTCGTAATCCACTGACTCTGACCACTGGCCATCGCCGTTCTACCATCCAGACTGGCAGCCATTTTAACTGTTACCCAGGGCGTGTCCTGCTCCTGGCGCTTAATAAAGCCAGAGTTTATATCTCTCGCCTGATCTTCAAGCAGACCAACATCCACCTCAATACCAGCATCCTGTAATTTTTTAATCCCAGCACCAGCAACTTGCGGATTCGGATCCTCACCGGCAATTACCACACGGGCAATACCTGCAGCGATCAGCGCATCGGCGCAAGGGCCGGTTTTACCCTGGTGACTGCAGGGTTCCAGAGTGACATAGGCCGTAGCACCGACAATGCTGCCAGCGCTCTGTAATGCCTCGATCTCCGCATGATTGCCCCCCGCGGGTCTGGTATAGCCCTCAGCCACAACAGCGCCGTCCAGAGCAATAACACAGCCGACCGCAGGGTTCGGCGAAGTGGTGTAGCGTCCCTTGGCAGCCAATTGCAGTGCGCGGGACATCATTTCTCGATCAGTGCTGCTCATTAGCCCTCAGCCGCATCTGGCTTAAGCGCATTTAAGCGGTTGAGCTCATCCTGAAATTCACTGAGATCCTGGAAACTACGATAGACAGAGGCAAAGCGCACATAGGCTACCTCATCCAACTCACGCAGCTGGCGCATTACCTCCTCACCAATGGTTCGGGAAGACACTTCGCGCTCGCCAGTGACCTGCAAAAAATGTTTGATCTGGGAGAGAGAAACTTCGATTTTTTCAATTGGAACGGGACGTTTTTCCAACGCGCGCTGCAATCCTGCGCGAAGCTTATCCTCATCAAAGGACTCGCGACTGCCATCAGTTTTAATCACTCGCGGCATCACCAGCTCGGCCAGCTCATAGGTGGTAAAACGCTCACTGCACTCCACACATTCGCGACGGCGGCGAACCTGGCCGCCATCGGCGACCAAGCGGGAATCTACAACCTTGGTGTCATCAGCATTACAGAACGGACAATACATAGCGGCACTTCAAAATTTTGGGCGCTCATTCTACCATAAGATCACCCATTTAAAGTGCCTTTCAAGCGGCCTGATTTTATTCTCTAGGGGCGGTCCATAGGTGGCACTTTGACATCATCACCAGAATGAATATATTTGGTGCCCGCGGCAGAAAACAGGGTGCGATGCATGGGCCCATCGATCTCTGGGTCCAGGGATTCATAGCCGCTATCGCCAGGGTATAGACAGAGAACCTGACCCTTATGCTGACAGATTCTGGGCGTGACCTCATAGGGGTCGCGCACTGCCAACTTCTCACAGACCTCAGCCGCTGTCTGGTAATGCCTGATCAGTCGCATTGAGAGAACGGTTGGGGGCATCATATTGAGCTCACCAAGGCCGTGAAGGTCTAGCGCCTGCTGCGGAGTAATCCATTGAAACTCATGGATCTCACCGTCATCAATAACAATATCCGCCGAGCGATGCTGAGCTTGGGCAACAAAAAACCAGGTGGCAAAACGGCGGCCCTCTCCCTCAGGAGTGGTCCAGTTACAGAAGTGCACCAGATTACCCGCATTGAGCAGCAGACCACATTCCTCTTCGACCTCTCGGACTGCAGCGATTGCTGCCGCCTGCAACTCATTGTCCGCATGCAACAGCTCCGACTGATCTATAGCACCACCGGGAAATACCCAGGCACCTCCCGCAAAGGCTAGCTTGGCATTGCGCCGCAACAGCAACGTCTGCAGACCCTGTTCGGTATCGCGCAAAAGTACCGCCGTGGCTGCCAGACGCAGATCATTTTCAGCCATTGACTCCCCCCAAAAAATGCCAGAATAAAAAAAGCCCCACCATAGTGGGGCTTTTTAGACTACTTGGCAAAGGCTTATGCGTACACAGGGAAGCGTTTGCAGATTTCCAATACCTTGGCTTTGACATCAGCAATAACCTGCTCAGAGGTCCCATTCTCTAAACTATCGAGAATATCGCACATCCAATGGGTCAACTGTACGGTCTCATCGAGACCGAAACCTCTGGTGGTAATCGCCGGAGTACCAACACGCAAACCCGAGGTTACGAAAGGTGAGCGCGGGTCATTGGGCACTGCGTTTTTGTTCACCGTGATAAAGGCTTCGCCCATAGCACGGTCAGCGTCAGTTCCGGTATAGTCCTTGCCGATCAAACTAACCAGCATGAGGTGGTTTTCGGTACCGTTGGAGATAATATTAATACCGCGCTCCATAAAAGTCGCCGCCATAGCTTTAGCATTGGCTACAACCTGCTTTTGATACTCAACAAACTCGGCACTGGCCGCTTCTTTAAAGGCCACTGCCTTGGCTGCAATCACATGACACAGAGGACCGCCCTGGCTGCCTGGAAAAAGAGCTGAATTAACCTTCTTGGCAATATCTTCGTCATTGGTCAGCACAATACCGCCGCGGGGACCGCGCAATGTCTTGTGGGTCGTTGAAGTCACTACATGGGCATGGGGGATCGGGCTGGGATATACACCAGCGGCAATCAGGCCAGAGACATGGGCCATATCAACCATCAAATATGCGCCAACGGAATCGGCAATCTCGCGGAATCGCGCCCAGTCCATAATGCCTGAGTAAGCCGAGAAGCCCGCGATAATCATGGCTGGTTTGTGTTCTTTAGCCAGAGACTCAACCTGATCGTAATCGATCAGACCTGTTTCAGAATTCAGACCGTACTGCACAGCGTTGTAAAGCTTGCCAGAGAAGTTTGGCTTGGCACCATGGGTCAGGTGACCGCCATCCGCCAGGCTCATGCCCAAAACCGTGTCACCGCCTTTAATCAGAGCCAGAAATACCGCGCTGTTTGCCTGGGAGCCCGAATGGGGCTGCACATTGGCAAAATTAGCGCCATAGAGGCTTTTGAGCCTGTCGATGGCCAGATTCTCTGCCACATCGACATATTCGCAGCCACCATAGTAGCGCTTGCCGGGATAGCCCTCGGCATATTTATTGGTCATCTTGCCGCCCTGGGCTTCCATCACCGCTGGGCTGGTGTAATTCTCCGAAGCAATCAACTCAATATGCTGTTCCTGACGTTGATCTTCCTGCTGAATGGCCTGCCATAACTCGGCATCAAACTTTGCAATTGTCTGGTCTTTATCGAACATGATTTAGGGGTTTCCTGAAGGTTGGAACGGATTATAAATTCAGCGCGAAAGTATAGCGGAATTGCGCTGCCGCTAACAGTGAAAAAACAACTATCTACCCCCTCCTAGTACTCTTCTCAAATAGGGCCATAGCCTCTATATGAATGGTATGGGGAAACATATCCATAACCCCCACTGCCTTTAGCCTGTAGCCAGCTTCGGCGAGTGCTCCAGAGTCCCGAACCATGGTCGAAGGATGACAGGAAATATAAATCAAACTCTGGGCACCGGACTTGGCCACCCAGGGCATTACACCGGCTGCCCCGTTGCGGGGCGGATCCAAAACAATCAGATCTATATTTTCAAGTGGTCGATTAGCCTCACCAATATTGGCCAGCCCCACACCACGGCTGAGGTCAGCCACAGTAAATTCCACATTGTCGATATTGTTGTCAGCGGCATTGCTAATAGCCCCCTTGACCAGATCGGGCAGCCCCTCAATACCCACTACCTGCTTAAAGCGCCGTGTGAGAGGCAGGGATAAATTGCCTGTGCCACAGTAGAGATCAACTGCAGTATCGCCGCCCTCAGGCACCAGATTGAGCATTTGATCGATCATCTCGCGATTGATCTGACCATTGACCTGAATAAATTGCCCAGGCTCAAATTTGAGATTGATATCCTCTGCAACGGCAAAACTAAGACGGTCAGTACCAGTATCAAGACGCGTAAATCTGGCCTGCTTGCCAGCCTTCCACCACAGCTGCACTGGACCTTCAGCCGCCCGCTCCAGAGATTCGCGCATGGCTGGAATCTCTTCATCAGCGGGGAAGCGACTCGCCTCGACAGCAATTGCAATGCTGTTATCTGCAGAGATTAATTCCACTTCGAATACACGGATATCAGCAGGTAGGCAGGCCAGCCAGGCTGGCAACAGTTCAACCGCTTGAGGCAGTGGTGCCGCCAGTACGGGGCACTGGGTAATAGGTTCTATTCTGCGGCTGCCAGCATTGCGGAAGCCAATCAAATAGCGGCCATCTTTAGCCCGCTGCACTGCCAATCGCGCTCTGCGTCGATAGCCCCAGGGGGGCGCACTCAGGGGTGGCAAGATAATGTCCGCCACCAACCCTCCCCGCTCCAGGCTGGCAATCAGTTGCTGCTGCTTGAATTCCAGCTGAGTGCCATGTTGCAGATGCTGCAAACTACAACCACCACAGCGGAAAAAATGCTTACAGCCAGGTTCCACCCGATGTGAGGCTGGCTCAATAACTTTGGTGACACGGCCTTCATCATAGTTGCGCTTGCGGTTCACATAGCGAAACTCAACTGTCTCATCTGGCAGGGCTCCCTCAATAAAACAGGCCTTGCCATCAATGCGTCCCACGCCGCGGCCATCATGACTGAGATCAACAATTTCGCAGCTATAAATTTGTTTTTCGCTCATGCAATTACCTGATTGTTCAGTTTTGTCCCAATGGGCCGCGATATTAGCAGATCGCCCAGTGCAACCCGAGATATGAATCACAGGTTGAAGTAAATTTACATCCTCCCCGGAAGGCAGGATAATCAAATTTAGATCTGCATATGGAGAGACAGACCAATGAGCTTAAAAAATACTACTGAGCAATGGGGCTGGCTGAGCAAACTGTTTCACTGGACCACAGCCCTGGTGATTTTTATTCAGATTCCACTGGGTTTTTACGCAGACAGTCTCAAGCTGTCACCCTTCAAGCTTGATATTTTTGTGTGGCATAAATCCCTGGGGATGCTGGTGCTATTGCTGGTGATAGTGCGCCTGCTTTGGCGCATCAAGAACACCATACCCGCAGCCATCCCTGGCACTGCTCTAGAGCAGTTGCTCGCCAAACTGGCCCAGGGTGCCATGTATATTTTAATGCTGGCACTCCCTCTATCCGGTTGGCTGGTGTCATCTGCGGCTAACTTTCCGGTTAAACTGTTTTGGTTAATCCCCCTGCCCGCGATTAGCGGCCCGGATGAGGCATTAAAATCTTTGGCCTCAGAGGTTCATGAAATCTGCGTGTTCGCACTAATTATTATTTTGGTCACTCATATTGGCGCTGCCCTGTGGCATCATCTGCGACTGCGGGACAATGCACTAAAGCGAATGTGGTTTTAACCTGTGGCTATTATTCAGACGGGGCAAAATCGATTATTAGCTCTATTCGCCAAGCTATCTATCGCACTGGCAGCGGCCCTGCTGTGGCAACCATTGCTGGCCGCTGACTGGCAGTCGGAATCAGAAAACAGCCAGCTTAATTTTGCCGCCAGCTTTCAAAACCTGCCTATCGATGGCCGCTTTAACCAGTTCTCGGTCAAATACACAACGGATCAGGCAGCACTGCCTGTAAATCTGCAGGTTATGGTATCCGTCGCCAGTGCCGATATGGGCAATATGGAATTCAACGATGAGATTCAAGCCCTCGACTGGTTTAATGTGGCAGACCACAGCACCGCCATATTTACCAGCCAGCAGTTTGAAATTGTCTCGCAAAACAAGGCTGATGCTGACTATATTGCCCACGGCAAACTGCAACTTAAAGGCATTGAGCAAGCTGTGGCTGTGCCTTTTAGCTGGCGCCAGATTAATCATAATCAGGTTGCCATGAACGGCGAGCTAAGTTTGAATCGCAGCGACTTTGGTATTGGTCAGGGAGAATGGGCCACAGGCGAGCAAATTGGCTTGGCTGTGCGGGTCTGGTTTGATGTGCGGATGCTAAGTGGCAATGATTAGACCAATACTGTTAATACTCGCCCTGAGTAGCTGCACCAACAATATTGAAGACACTTCTCAACCGGCAATGCCTGCGGACTTCCCAACTGATCAATACAACACAGCGGGCGCCGACAATTTCTATCGAGTAGATGCGCAAAAATCGCAAATACAGGTCATGGTTCGCCGAGGTGGTCTAATGGCAAAACTGGGGCATGACCATATTGTCTCCAGTAATCAATTGCAGGGCTTTATCCAGCTGGACAGCACTGCAGGCCTCTGTAAAGCAGCATTTTTTGTGCCTCTGGGTCTTATGGAAGTGGATAACCAGCTGTTGCGCGATCAGGCCCAGATGGACACCAATCCCTCGGCTACGGATATTGCCGGCACCAAAGGTAATATGCTGAAAAGCATTGAAGCGAAGCTGTTTCCCTTTGCCCAGATCCGCAGCAGCGACTGTTCTAACCTGCTTTCCGGAGACAGGGTTGCGGTGGAGTTAGAGCTACATGGGGTGACCCAACAGCGCCAGCTAAGCTTAGACTGGCAGCAGGTCAATTCAAAGACTCTGGCAGCAAATGGCAGCTTTTCAATACTGCAATCAGACTTTGGCATAGCCGCATTTTCAATTATGAACGGTTTGATCAGGGTCGAAGACAGGCTGGATATCAGCTTCCAGCTAACCGCAACCCTGGACTGAGAGGCCAAACATCAGGCTACCAGGCGATAGGCTTATTGTTCCAGTCAAGAAACGATAGCTGCCCATCCATTTCAAGCCCATCCATGATTGTAACCAACTGTTCAGCTACAAAGGCTGGAGCAAAAAGCTGCTCTTTAGGCACAGAGGCCTGGAAAGGCTTTGACATATCTGTATCTGTGGTTCCAGGATGGAAAGCCATAATTTTGACATTCTTGGCCCGGCGCCCGTATTCAATCGAGAAGGATTTGAGCATGCTGTTGAGAGCGGCTTTTGAAGCGCGATAAGCGTACCAGCCGCCGAGACGGTTATCCCCTGTACTACCCACTCTGGCACTAAACACAGCGATACGGCATTGCAGCTTGCCTGCAATCACCTTTTGCAAAAGCTTTAGCCAGGTTGCGGGCACAACCACATTGGCATGGAAAATCTCCTGCATTGCTGCACCGTCGATATCTTCCATGCGCTTTTCTGGCCAGATATGATCCGTGTGCAACAATCCGTGACAGATCGCAACCCGGCACAGGCGGCCTTTGTAATCATCCAGCTGAGCAACAACCTCAGCCATCGCCTGCTCCGTATAATCTTCAATCTCTATCCAGATAAGCCGACTATTGGATATCCATTGTGCCGACAGGTCTTCCGTCTGCGGATTGCGGCTCACGGCAATCACGTTGTCAATTTTTGGATCTGTCAAAAACTTGGCAACCACTGCTTGACCCAAACCGCCACTGGCACCCAGAACCAGAGCATTCCTACTGGTATTACTCATAATGGACTCCGGCCAATAGCGCAACTTTCGCAGCGGGACTGACCAGTGACCAGCCGGGAAATACTGTAGCGATAGCGAGCAAAAAACAGGTAGCCAATATCGGCCAACTGCTTGACTACTGGCCAGCGCAAAACAGCAACCCATTTACGTTTGCCCACCAGCGCCCATGCTTGATAGGTCACATCCAGACCAAATAGCATGTTGCCGTCGGCAGACTGCCCATGGAGTCTGCGGTCAGCCTGCTGCTGGTCTATATGGGGAAATCGTTCAATAAAATCCTTGGCATAGATATTTTCAAATGCGATCTTGCCCTGCAGGTCCAGCCGATGCAGATGATGCATTTCGGCAACACAGAGCGGGCAGCCCCCATCGTAAAAAATAGTCAGATCTTTTGTCATTTATAATTCCATCACCATCATAGCTACAAGGATCAGATGCGTGGCGCAGACTATAGCAGTAAGTTGAATGCGCATCTTCCAATAATTTTTATCTGCCTGTGCCTGCAAAAAACGCTCAAGGTAGAGCAGCGCAAGATAACCGGCCAGTAATAGACAGACCGCAAACACTGTGAGCAAAGGGGCTACGTAAATCAGCAGCAAACTAGCCCAGACTGCCAGTGCGAGCAGGTTGCTGGCAACCACCCCCGCCCGCGCCATCGTATTGTCATCCGTAAGTCTGGCCCTGCTCCATAGGGTGCCAGTTAAAAAGCTTAAAATAACCGCACTGTAACTGATAAATACATAGGGCCCGTAGAAACCGAAAACCGATACCCCCTGCAAACCATTGCCAAACACAAAGCCATTTACCATAACAGCTAGGGGCAATAAAAAAGGGATCAGCCCCAGGTAGCCAAGAATCGTTGTCAGTCTAGTCATTTATTTGTCTTATCCTAATCCAATTGAATAGCTTTATAAACCAGTATATTGCCCTACAGCCTACGCTGCAGGCGGATTTTTGGATGTACTGAGGCAATATTACTGTAAGTCCAAAACCTGGTTGTCCGCGTAACTGTTGTTGCTCTCATCTCTGGATTTAACTCTTATGGGTCAGGTCGGTCTCTTTTGGTTTACTAATGATCTGCGCATTGATAACAATGCCGCTCTAAATCGTGCCGCCCGGGAAGTTGATAAACTTATCTGTTTTGCCTCTGTACCGCCAGCAAGTAATGCTCTGGCAATAAATCAGCCCGGGCAGCTGTCTGCCAACCGCATGCAGTTTCTGCTGGAGAGTCTCGAAGACCTCAATCACAGCCTTGGCGCCTACGATCAACATCTCATTGTCAGCAACGACTCCAGTATCAATGCCATAGCGCAGCTTATCACTCAGCATAATATCAGCCAAGTCTATGGCACTGGTATTACCGGGGTATACGAGAGCAGACAATGGCAGATTATGACCAAGCGCTACCCCATGATTGGCTTCCATCAGGTTGGTGACAATCGTATTTTCGATCCTGCCAGCCTGCCATTCCAGACCGAGAATCTGCCGGACAGCTTCAGTAAATTTCGTCGCATCGTCGAAAACCTTGAGATCAAGCCGACAGTACCCAAGCCAAATTTCTTACCACCAAGCCCAGCCCAGCCTCAGCCATGGCCCGCACAATTGCAGCAGTTTCAGCGAAGTACAACAGCCCTCTTCGCAGGCGGCGAGACAGCTGCCTCGGCACATTTGCATAATTACTTCCGCAGCGGCCTTGCCAGCACCTACAAACAAACCCGCAACGGACTGGATGGCATGGACTACTCCACCAAATTCAGCCCATGGCTGGCCAATGGGTGCCTGTCACCAGGGCAGATAATCGGTGATTTACGCCAGTATGAACAGCAGGTTGAAAGCAATGATTCCACCTACTGGATTTACTTCGAACTACTGTGGCGAGAGTATTTTCAGTACTACGCAGACAAACATACTGCCAGACTTTTTGCTTTTTCCGGTATCAGCAAGCGCCGTCCCACCACCAGCTTTTACCCCCAGAGATTTAAAAAATGGTGTGCCGGCAGCACGCCCTATCCCATTGTTAATGCCTGCATGAAACAACTTAACAGTACCGGTTATATGTCCAACCGTGGTCGCCAACTGGTTGCCAGCTGCCTGGTTCATGAGCTGGGTCTGGACTGGCGCTATGGGGCCGCCTATATGGAGCAACAGCTGATTGACTACGATATGGCCAGCAACTGGGGAAACTGGCAATATCTGGCCGGGGTTGGGGCCGACCCGCGCGGGCACCGGCAGTTTAATCTGGCCAAACAGACCCAGACCTATGACCCTGACGGGCTGTTTATCGAACGCTGGCAAGGCAACAATGCAGATTCAACACTGGACTACACAGACGCCGCTGACTGGCCTGTTGCCAGTCAATGAGTGCAGATAAATCACCATGAAAAATACCCAGATATTAAGACTGATCCTTGGCGACCAACTCAATCCACAACATTCCTGGTACCGCCAGCCCAACAATGATGTTGTCTACCTGATCGCCGAACTGCATCAGGAGGCAAACTATGTAAAACACCATGTGCAAAAACTATGTGGCTTTTTTGCCGCCATGAAAAGTTTTGCCGAGCAACTTAACTCTGCTGGGCACAGGGTTGAATATCTAACATTGGACGACACAGAAAAATATAAGGATCTCGAAGATCTAATCGTTTCCCTCTGCTCAGAACACCATATTCAACAGTTTGAATACCAGCAGCCGGACGAATATAGACTGGCGCAACAGCTACAGAACCTTGAGCTCACCGATGATTGCCAGACTGTCTGCTGTGGCTCAGAGCACTTTATTTTACCCTATGAGGAAATCGAAAAAAGCATCAATCCCGGCAAGCACAACCGTCTGGAAACCTTTTATCGCAAGATGCGCAAGCGCTTTAATATTCTCATGGAAGCCGATCAACCAAGGGGAGATCGGTGGAATTTTGACGGCGAAAATCGGCAAAAACTTAAAGCAGCTGATCTGCAACAGATACCGGAACCACTGCTTTTTACTAATGATGTCAGGGAATTTTTGCAGCGTTTAGAGCGGCATAATATTAGCAGTATAGGTACGGCAAACGAGACATTGCTGTGGCCGATTAACCACCAACAGTCCAGTCAGTTGCTGCATTTTTTCTGCCAGCACTGCCTGCCCAACTTTGGCCGCTTTCAGGATGCCATGACCCGCCATGGCGACAATCGCTGGAGCCTCTACCACTCCAGAATATCCTTTGCTTTAAACAGCAAAATACTTCACCCCATGGAAGTGATAGAAACAGCCATGGAGTATTTTGAAAATAGCTACGATATAGATCTTGCTCAAATTGAAGGTTTTATTCGTCAGATTTTGGGTTGGCGTGAATATATTAGAGCGGTGTACTGGGCGAATATGCCGGACTATGGCCAGTTAAACCAGCTATCTGCAGATCGAAAATTACCGGACTATTTTTGGACCGGCGATACCAAGATGTCCTGTGTAAAACAGGCTGTCGATCAATCACTGGATTATGCCTACGCCCATCATATACAGCGGCTTATGGTCACGGGCAACTTCGCCATGCTGGCTGGAATTAACCCCGACGAAATGGACCAATGGTATTTGGGAATTTATATTGACGCCATCGAATGGGTAGAAATGCCCAATACCAGAGGCATGAGTCAGTTTGCCGACGGCGGTTTAATTGCCACCAAACCCTATGCTGCCAGTGGCAGCTATATCAACAAGATGAGTGATTACTGTGGCGACTGCCAATACAGTGTAAAAGAGCGCTTTACCGAAAACGCCTGTCCCTTTAACAGCCTGTATTGGCATTTTATGCATCGCCATGCCGACAGGTTTTCCCGCAACCCAAGAACAGCAATGGCGTATCGCACATGGGACAAAATGGACACCCAGGTAAAACAACAACTATTGCACCGCGGGGAATTGTATCTGCAGAATATTGAAAATCTGTAAATTTAGCATCAGCAATGCCGCCGCTGGGTTTTAAGGTCTACTTGCCTCTATCAGCGCATCAATGATGGTATTGTAATTTTTATAAAACTCGTCGGAAGCACCGTCTTCAAATGTTGCCGGGGTTTTAACATCGCCAACACCATCTTCATTGCCCTGCAATGTAATGATGCCAACAGAGTCTAAAAAAGCCGCCAGAGAAATTCGAAAATCAATTGAGCCCAACCAGTTAATATATTTCAAAGCGCCCCATTCCTGCTTTGATCCACCGGTGGAATGGTATTTAGTAATGCGGGTGAATACCACATCATTGCTGCGATCGACAAAAATATACTGGCCAAATTTTCCGCTGGCATTAAAGATAACGGCCCGCTCATCATGATTGGAAATCCACCAGTGCAATGAATAACCTCGATTTTGATTAATGGTGGTACTGTTGAGACTGTCCCAGACTTTGGTGAAGGTCTCGTCGACATAATCCGATGAAATAATCTGCTCACCATTCCAGTTACCATTGCGTGCAAACAGCAAGCCAAATCGCGAATACTGTCTGACTGTACTGTCAATGCAGCAATAGGTTAAGGGCGTTCCTTCACTGTCCTGCCATAAAACAACATCAGTGAGGCCAATTTTATTCAGTATGCGATCAGCCAATAATTTATCTGCAGCCACACCAGTGACCTGGAATAAAATATCTGCCAACAACATGGAATTTACATTGTTATATTCAAAAACCTGACCAGCCTTTTGTTCTACTCCAACCTCTTTGGCATAGGCCAAATGATCACTGGAGAAAAACATTTCTTCATGTTCATGGCTTGGCATCTCCAAACCACTGGTCATATTGAGAATCTGCCGAATTGTGATATCGCGCCGTGCATCCTTAAAATAATCCAGATATTTGGATACAGGATCGTCAAGGCTTTCGATTTCACCGCGGTCTATGGACACACCTATCAGTGCAGCATAAAAACTTTTTGCCATGGACCAGGATGTGCCGTGACTGTTTTCATCATAGCCTTCAGCGTAGCGCTCACCTACTAATAAGCCGTTCTTGAAAAAGGCCACACCCTGAGTCGCAGAATCTTCAAACGACAAATCAAACAGGTGATCAATTTTTTTCTGATCTAAATTGACAGCCTCTGCAGTGGCCTGCTGCCAATCTTCAGCTGGGTAATATTTGATTTTTGCGACACCATCTGTCGCCTCAGCGACATCCGCTGGCACTAATCCCGTGGCAAGCCCCGCAGACAGCGCGATAGAAATCACTCCCAACTTTAAATTTTTCATTTTTTATTTAAATCCTGATGTTTTTATATTGTGTAACTGATTACTCATGACCGGTTTACGCATTATGTTTCATTTGGACTTCAATACCAGAATAAAAATTGAAGATTAAATTAATCCACCTGTGCATGGAATGCGAATATTTAATACCTAAAAGCTCATAGGCAGTGCAAACAATAGCAACAATGGGTTTGCACTTCGAAGAAAAAAGGTCTAAGTTAGGTTTTCCAGATTCGACTAACCAGTTAGTGTCTGGAGCAGCTGTACAGGAGTGTCGCATGTTGATCTTCCGAATAGCAGGCTGACACAATAAAAATAAAGTTACATTAGTAGGGGTTATACATGACTAACAATTTAGCGTCCGGCGATTATGTCGGCATGTCCTTCTGGTTAATATCCATGGCACTTGTTGCTGCCACAGCTTTCTTCTTCCTTGAGCGCGACCGTGTTGCGGGCAAGTGGAAGACATCTCTGACAGTATCCGGTCTGGTTACACTTATAGCGGCGGTTCATTACTTCTATATGCGTGACGTGTGGGTTGCAACCGGCACTTCTCCAACCGAATTCCGTTACATTGACTGGCTGTTAACAGTGCCACTGTTGATGGTGGAATTCTATTTGATTATGTCTGCTGTAGGTAAAGTACCAGGCCGCGTATTCTGGAATCTATTGGGCGGTACCACCGTAATGCTGATCTTCGGCTATATGGGTGAAGTCGGCTCTATGGGTGTGATGCCAGCATTCTTGCTGTCAATGGCCGCGTGGCTCTATGTAATTTGGTACATTATGAAAGGTGAAGCAAGTCAGGTAAATGCTAGCTTAGCCAATCCTAATGTTCAAAAAGCTTACAAGACCATGACATTCCTTGTGACTGTTGGTTGGGCTATCTATCCTCTCGGATACTTCATGGGTTACCTGATGGGTGGTCCAGTAGACGCCGGCACCATGAACCTGATCTACAACTTGGCTGATTTCTGGAACAAGATCGGCTTTGGTATCGTGATCTGGTCTGCCGCAGTAGCTGATTCGGAATAAGCTACATTGCTAGAAAGACTGAAAGAGCCAGCAATGCTGGCTCTTTCTCTCTAACAAAACAAAAATAATTAAAAATAATAAAGTGACTGGTCAACAGTTACTCCTGAGAAGGGTACTGCTAATGTCCCCAACGAAGACAGCTCAAATGCAAGCATTAATAGCGCTGGACTCCTTGTACCAGCGGGAAATGCCTCATCCCGATAGCAGCTTGGCCCAAGCAGCCAGCTATCATTTCAAGAATCCAGGAAAATCCTTTAGAGCGCAGCTCGCGCTTTCCAGTGGCGCTGCCCTGGGACTAAACGAGCAAGATAATTTACATTGGGCAGCGGCTTGCGAGCTACTGCACAATGCCTCGCTAATACATGATGATATTAGTGATGCCAGCACCCACAGACGTGGTCAAGAAAGCATTCATGAACATTTTGGCTCTGATATGGCCCTCTGTCTCGGCGACTGGATGGTGGCTAAAGCTTTTGAGCTGGCGGCCAGAAACAGCCTTTATGGCGGCCCCCTCAGCGCCCTGCTCGCCCAAGCAATGCAGGAGACCTGCAGTGGTCAGATCTCAGACATTACGCAGCGCAACTGTGCTGCCCTGGAAGAATGGGAGCGAATTGCCAAAGGTAAAACTGCACCATTACTTATTGCTCCAATCAAAGGCGCTGCCGTCGCGGCGGGGCTGCACAGCAACTCTAAAAGCCACGAACCCCTGGGCGAGCTGGAAAAACTGGTTGGCCTCTGCGGCCTGGCCTATCAGGGGCGCAATGATATAGACGATATTATTCCTTCGAGTCACCGCTCCAGTGATCTCGATGGGCGCAAGCCCAATCTGGTAGTGAGCCTTTTTGACCAGCAGGGTATTGGCCGCGAAGACTTCAATCTCTGGTATCAGGGTGAAGATAACAGTCAACTGCCCCATTGGCAGCGCCGCATTGCCTCAAGCGATGTTATCCTCCAGGCAAATCAGTCAGTGGATTACTGGTTGGTTCAGGCAGAGCAGCTAGTCAATACTTTACCTGTGCAATTGCAGCCAGTGGCCCATGGGCTGGTTAGCTCCGTAAAACAGAAAGCAACCATCAGACACCAAGGGCAGATCGCTTGACCTCAAAAAAATCGTTAGCCGGGCAAACAGCAGTAATTATCGGCGCAGGCTTCGCCGGAATAGCAACAGCATTAAGACTCAGAGCCCTTGGCTATGATGTTACATTGTTAGAGCGCCTTGATAGTCTCGGCGGCCGGGCCCAGGTATTTGAGCGCGGCGGCTATCGCCACGATGCCGGCCCCACCGTTATAACCGCACCTTTTTTGTTTGATGAATTGTTCGAACTGTTCGACGAAAAACTCGAAGATCATCTTGAATTTGTGCCCCTGGATCCGTTCTATAGATTTCACTTTGCCGATGGTAGCCAGTTTGATTACCGCGCCAGCATTGAAGACACCTTAACCGAGATTCGACGCTTTAGTCCGGAGGATGCGGACGGCTATCTAAAGCTGCTTGATAAATCCAAAAAGGTCTACGATGTAGGCTTTAAGAAACTGGTTCACCGGCCTTTCACCAGAGTCTGGGATATGGTCAAACAGATACCAGCATTGCTGATACTGAAATGTTATAAAACCGTTTCCCAGATGGTCAACAGCCATCTAAAGCACCCACTGATTCGACAGGCCTTCTCCATCCACCCTTTGTTGGTGGGCGGCAATCCATTTAAAACCACCGCCATTTACACCTTGATTCACTATCTGGAAAGGCGCTGGGGAGTATTTTTCTGTATGGGTGGCACTGGCAAGCTGGTTGATGAACTCGGTGCCCTTATGGAACGCCAGGGTATCAATATTGTGCTCAATGCTGATGTGGACGAGATATTATTGGCCAACAAGGCTGCCACAGGCGTGCGGCTCAGCGACAATAAGACAATTGATGCCGACCTGGTAATCTTTGGTGGCGATCCGGAGACCTGTTACCAGCACTTGCTGCCCCAAAATAATAAATTAAACCTGCCGAGAAGTATCAAAAAACAGTACAGCATGGGCCTCTATGTTCTGTATTTCGGCACCAAAAAACTCTATCCGGGCGTCGCCCACCACAGCATTTGGATGGGGCCCAGATTTAAGCAGTTGCTCGCCGAGATTTTTGATGACAAACAGATGAGCGAAGATTTCAGCCTCTATGTACATCGACCCACAGCCACAGACAAAAGCTTCGCTCCAGAGGGCTGTGAATCTTTTTATGTGCTCTGCCCAGTGCCCAACCTGCAGGGCAATGTGGACTGGAGCAGCGAAGGGGAAGTCTTGCGCGATCGCATTATAGAGGCCCTTGAAGAAACTATACTGCCAGAACTCTCATCAGTTATTGAAGAGGTGTTTTGGATGACGCCAGAAGATTTTGCCAAGGATTATCGCTCCATGCATGGCGCCGGTTTTTCTATTGAACCAAGACTCACCCAGTCGGCATGGTTTCGCTATCACAACCGCGACAGCGCAGTGTCCAACCTGTATTTTGTTGGCGCGGGCACCCATCCGGGCGCAGGCCTTCCCGGCGTTGTCAGCTCCGCCAAAGTAGTTGAAGAATTGCTCACTGGTGTTGAGGTCGGCTCAGGCGGATAGATAATGGAAAATTCGCTGCCGGACTCTTCAACACCGTCCTCATCACAGTCTTCACCACCCAAGCAAGTGCTGGCGCGTCATGGCAAGTCATTCTACTGGGCCAGCCTGTTTCTCGGCACTACACTGGCCGACCGAGCCGCAAGGCTGTACCAGTTTTGCCGCTTTGTCGATGACCTGGCTGATGGTGATCTGTCTGATCGTCAGGAGTCTCTGGAAGATATTCGTCAGCGTCTGAGTGGCCAAAGCCGGAATGCGGGCGCGGAAACCGAAGCCTTTATCGAACTGGCCACAGACAACAATATTCCCCTAATCGCCGCCCGTGAATTGCTCGACGGCATGCTTAAAGATCAGCAGCCTATCGATGTGCAGGATAAGGCTGAGCTGCTGCGTTACTGCCATGCAGTTGCCGGCACTGTGGGCCTAATGATGTGCCGGGTACTCAACTGCCAGCACAGTCGTGCCGACAGCTTTGCAATTGATCTGGGCATCGCCATGCAGCTCACCAACATCTCAAGAGATGTGCTGGAAGACGCCAAAATGGGCCGCCGCTATGTGCCAGCCAGCTGGGTTGATCTATCCGCAGCCGAGATCGCTGAGGCAGACACGTCCTGTCACAATGCAGTCGCCAAAGGAGTAGAGCAGCTGCTGGATCTGGCTGAAGACTATTATCAGAGCGCCCTACTGGGTATCCAATTGCTGCCGTTTCGCTCGCGATTTTCAATCAATGTGGCCCTGCGGATCTATCGCCAGATCGGCTGGGTGTTAAGACGCCGCAAGCTGCGCTGGTGGCAGGGCCGTGTTTACGTTAACAACGCAGAAAAGGCACTACTCAGCCTGCGCAGTCTAATGGATCTGCGCCCCAGAGCCGTGCCGCAACACAGAGCAGAATTACATCAATATCTGCAGGGATTGGCCGGTGTCGACAGCAAATAACGCCAGGCAGGCGAGTCAACAAGTGGATATCGCCATTTTTGGTGGTGGCAGTGCCGGCATTACCCTGGCCCGCAAGCTAAAAAATGTATCCGCCCTGGTGATAGAGCCGCGCACCCCCGCAGAGCGGGATTGCAGCTGGGCATTATGGGCCGACAGCGCCCAGCAGCAAGAATTCTGCGCAGCCACCAAAGGCAGCTGGCAACAGTGGCGACTGATTGATCACAGCACTGAAATTATTCATTCCAGCAATCAATACAGATACACCAGCCTAAGCGCAGCTGACTATATCTCCTCCAGTGAAGAGGAATTGGCAGATGGCGTAGTTCTGATCCGGGCTGCGGCAGAAGATATTGTCAGTGCTGGCAGCGGCGGTACATTTACTGCCGCAGGCCAGAACTACAGTGCCGCGCAGCTCTTTGATAGCCGCCCTCCCAAAATAGATGATAACAGCCTGCGACAGCATTTTTTGGGCTGGGAGATTCGTACCAGATCACCAATACAAAACCCTCAGATAGCCACATTGATGGATTTTCGTGTGGACCAATCCCGGGGACTGCATTTTATCTACGCGCTGCCCTTCTGCGAAAATAGGCTGCTGATTGAATCCACCATGATATCTACTAGCCTCGAGGACAAAGACTGGTACAGGCGGGCAATCCAGCAATGGTTAGAACAGCAAAATATTGAGATAGACGAAACTCTGGGTGAAGAGGCCGGCGTGATTCCCATGCAGGCAGTTACCCCGGTGGATAGCAATATTGCCTGCATTGGCGCAGCCAGTGGTGCCGTGAGGCTCTCTTCGGGCTACGCCTTTAGCGCTATTCAGGCGCAAATCGCCAAACTGGCCCAGGGCATAAGTCATGGCAACTATCTGGTGCCCGCGCCCATCTCACCCGGCCTGATCGGCATGGATAAGATATTTAATCGCGTACTGGTGGCACAGCCGGAACTGGGCGTCCCGGTAATGATGGCCACAGCCAGGGCATTGGACGCAGACGGCTTTGCCCGCTTTATGCTCGGCTCAGGGACATTGCTGGACTGGGCCAAAGTGATACTGGCAATGCCGAAAATTCCGTTTCTGAAACAGGTCTTGCAGTCATGACCAGTTGGGACATGCTGGCTTTAGCCGCAATTTTACTGCTGGGCGTGCCCCATGGTGGTCTTGATGGTGCCATTGCCCGGCGAGTTGGCTGGCCCTCAGGATTAATGTCCTGGCTGAGCTTCCATCTTGCCTATATTGCTCTGGCGGTACTGGTAACTGCACTGTGGTGGCTATTTCCACTGATCAGTCTGGGGGTGTTCCTGCTTATCTCTGCCCTGCACTTTGGTGCCAGCGATATCGCCAATACAGGTACCGACTGGCTGCCCTGGATTGCCCATGGAGGATTAGTCTGCATTGCCATCCCCAATTTGCAGCCCGGTCTGGTCGAGCCAATTTTTACTGTTCTGGTCAATGCCGACAATGCCCGCCTGCTCATGGAGGCCATAACAAGCTTGTTCTATCTGTGGGTTGCCACTGTTACCCTCTACTGCGGCTACGCCTACTTCCAGCCCCAGTACCGCAAACCACTGCTCGGCCTGTTACTGCTGATTGCACTGGTATACCTGTTGCCTCCACTAATCAGCTTTGCAATATATTTTTGCCTCTGGCACAGCCCCGGCCATATGCTCAGGCTGTGGCGCAGTCTGGAACAGACAGAGCGTAAGCGAAGCCTGGGGGAAGCCGGTTTCTACACTGGAGCAGCATGGATCGCCATGGGTCTGGCGTTTTATTATTTACAGGGCCCTGCGCCCTCATCATTGCTACAATTGACCTTTATTGGCCTAGCCGCACTGACATTGCCCCATATGCTGCTGGTTGATTTTGCAGATAGAAATAATAACAGAGAAGAGCTGCCATGACCGATATCAGCAGCCGCAAAGCGGATCATATTAATTTAGCACTGCAGTCTGAGCATCAGTCTCAGCAAGGCTCAGGCTTTGATCGCCTGCGCTTCGAACCCAATCCTCTGCCACAGGTGGCGCTGGAAGAGATAGATCTCAACAGCAACTTCCTTCAGCAAACCATCTCGGCGCCATTTCTAATTGGCGCTATGACTGGTGGCTGCGATAACGGCGAGCTAATCAACCGGCATCTGGCCGAGGCGGCCGAGGCCTGCAATATTCCAATGGCTGTGGGCTCACAGCGGGCCGCACTTGAACTTGGGACTCAGCAGCAGGCTCGTCGCTGGGCACCCTCTGCCATTTTGCTCGGTAATCTGGGGGCCACTCAGCTGCAAAAGCAGGGTTTGGATATGGCTCAGCGGGCGGTAGACTCAATTGCAGCCAATGGGCTGATGATTCATCTCAACCCATTGCAAGAGCTGGTGCAGCCCAATGGAGACCGGGACTGGAATATGGTACTGGAAGCTATTGAGCACTGCGTAGCCAATCTCTCGGTACCAGTGATCGTCAAAGAAGTCGGGGCTGGCATAGGGCCGGGCAGCGCCAAAAGGTTGATGGATGCTGGTGTACAGTGGGTCGAAGTAGCTGGCCGCGGCGGCACCAGCTGGGCCAGTATCGAGCTGGCGCGCAATGGATCTGCCCGCGAGCGCGAGATTGCCGCACCTTTTATCGACTGGGGAATGGATACAGTTGAACTGCTGCCGGCGGTGCATGGGGCCTGCCCGACATTAAATCTAATTGGCTCTGGCGGCGTACGCCACGGCCTTGATATCGCACGCTGCATTCGGCTGGGAGCGCAGACAACGGCATTGGCTCAGCCTTTTCTGGAGCCCGCTCTGGAATCAACTGAAGCCGTGATAGAAAAAATAGCCATACTGCAAGAACAACTGCGCTGGGCCATGTTTTTAACTGGCAGCCAAAACCTTTCTCAACTGCGAAATGCAGCTATACAGTAGATATAAACTCTACATAGAGGGTAAATCTATACCACAAATCAGTTGATTTAGCGCCTTGCACTAAGGCAAAAAAACAGATACCTTGGAAATTCCAGATTATCGTAACGTTTGTCGTCTGGAGTAGTTATTCTAAAAACGTACTATGCATGACGCAATTGTGGTCAGCATAAAAGCGTAATTTCTAATTATAAAAATAAGGGGTTTTAAAATGAATGCACTAAATAATCTTAAAGACGTAGTAGGATCTCTAACGGCTCTGGCCATTGCTCTGATCGCTTTCGGCGTAGCCGCAGGTATCGTATTTGGCGATGTTCCATTTGTAGGCGGAGTTCTTGATAATCTATTGGCCTTTGTTAATACTCTTGGAGACGCTGGTCTGGTAGGTTTACTTGTTGCTGGTTGGTTAATGAGTGCTGCCGAATAATAAGTATCTATTTGGCTATTGAAAAGGGGGGCCTAAAGCCCTCCTTTTTCCTTTAGACTGTCAAAAAGGTATTAATATGAATATTTCAGATGTAACAGAGAAAGTAAAAGTTCTGCTGTGGGAAGCAACCACTATTTTGGGTTTAGTGTTGGCCGTCGCTGTTTTGGTGTCCACATTATTTGGCCCGGATGTACCATTCTTTGGTGGTATTCTCGCTAATGTTCAGGGCGTTATTCAGGTACTGGGGTCGGAAGGCCTGGGCTTGATTATTGCGATAATAATTATATTGAACGTCTGGAAGCAGAGATCCTGAGCTGCAAATATTTGAACACGAAAAGCACCGATAAAGGTGCTTTTTTTTGCTCTGCACTCTCAAATCCGGGATAACATATTGGCTCCTGTGTCTTAATGGACGCCAACCCTGACAATGGTCAAAATTGATTAGCCCGATCAATTAAAACTATTAGACCATGACTAAAAAATTACCCTACACTCAAATACCACCATTATTTGTATGGTTAAAGTGGTGGCTAGAGAATAATTAAACTGAGGAGGTTTATATGTCATTAGCAGGATCAAAAACCGAAGAGAGCTTAAAAGCCGCATTTGCCGGTGAATCACAAGCCAATCGTCGTTATCTTTATTTCGCCTCAAAGGCAGATGTTGAAGGTTACAACGATGTAGCAACTGTTTTCCGTTCAACAGCAGAAGGCGAAACCGGCCACGCCCATGGACATTTAGAATATCTGGAAGAGACAGGCGATCCGGCTACAGGCATGCCATTTGGCGGTACCAAGCAAAATCTTGAAAGCGCCATTGCCGGTGAGACTCACGAATATACCGATATGTACCCAGGTATGGCTAAAACAGCCCGTGAAGAAGGCTTTGATGAAGTTGCCGACTGGTTTGAAACCTTGGCCAAAGCTGAGCGCAGCCACGCCAATCGCTTCCAGAAGGCTCTGGATACTTTAGACGACTAATTAGCGTTCTAAAGTAATATGAAAATCTGGGGTGATTTTTTTCACCCCCGGTTTTTATTGGCTTAAAATTGGAGAGAGACCATGGCGCAACGCGAAGGAAATCTAGAGGCACCGACCCGCCACCCGCTAGATTGGCAGTCCGATGATTTTTACAATGAAGACAGTCTCAACCAGGAATTAGAACGGGTCTTTGATATCTGCCATGGGTGCCGCCGCTGCGTTAGCCTGTGCGACGCCTTCCCCACATTATTCGACTTGGTCGATGAATCCGATACCTTCGAAGTTGATGGTGTAGACAAAGCCGACTACGTCAAAGTATCAGACCAATGCTACATGTGCGATATGTGTTATATGGCCAAGTGCCCCTACACACCGCCCCATGAATGGAATGTAGATTTCCCTCACCTGATGCTCCGCGCCAAAGCGGTAAAATTCACCAAGTCTGGCGCCTCCTTGCGCGACAGAATTCTTACCAGCACAGATACAGTGGGAAAATTGGCCAGCATTCCACTGGTAGATATCACTGTTAATGCGCTGAATAAAAACAATACTTTCCGCAAAGCGTTGGACAAAGGTTTTGGTGTGCATCATCAGGCGCCAGTGCCCAACTATCACAGCAGTACCATGCACAAGCGAGTTGCGCCATTAGCCGAGGCAACAGCACCGATTGAACCAGTGGCTGCAGGTGATACCAAAGGCAAAGTCGCCCTCTATGTCACCTGCTACGGCAACTACAACAGTCCTCACTTGGGCGAAGATTTCCACAAAGTATTTACCCATAACGGCATTCAGATTGACCTGGTGCCCAAAGAGCAGTGCTGTGGCATGCCCAAGCTGGAGCTGGGTGATTTACAGGCAGTGGCCAGGCTAAAAGAAGCCAATATCCCGGTGTTGGCCAAGCTGGTGGATGAGGGCTATGACCTGATTGCGCCTATCCCCTCCTGTGTACTTATGTACAAGCAGGAACTGCCGCTAATGTTCCCGGATGACCCGGATGTGATCAAGGTACAGCAGGCATTTTACGATCCCTTTGAGTACCTGCATCTGCGCCACAGGGCCGGAGCATTGAATACTGACTTTAAGCAGCCTCTTGGGGATGTAAGCTACCAGGTTGCCTGTCATCTGCGGGTACAGAATATTGGCCTCAAAACCCGAGATATTCTAAATCTGGTACCAGACACCAACGTCAATGCTATCGAGCGCTGCTCCGGCCATGATGGCACCTATGCAGTGAAAACCGAGACCCATGACAAATCGGTAAAAATTGCCCGCCCCGTAGTGCGCAAAGTCAATGAGCAGGATGCGGACTTCTTTATCAGTGACTGCCCCATGGCCGCCACCCATATTGGCAATCTGTCCGACAAAGTCGAACAGCCAGAACACCCTATGACCTTGCTGCGCAAGGCCTATCAAATTTAAGGAAATTGCAAGATGACAAATTTGACCAGAGCCGATCTATGGTCCCTAGAGCAGTACGCCGAGAAGCGCCCAGACTTCCGCGCCCAGGTTATGGCTCACAAAAAGACTCGCGAAGTCTGTATTGGCAGCAATGCCCGACTGTGCTTTGAAGATGAAACAACCATCCGCTATCAGATTCAGGAGATGCTGCGTGTGGAGCGTATTTTTGAAGCCGAGGGTATTCAGGAAGAGCTGGATAGCTACAACCCTCTGCTGCCAGAGGGACAAAATCTTAAAGCCACCTTTATGCTTGAGTACGATGATATTGATGAGCGCAAAGTGATGCTGCAAAACCTCAAAGGTGTCGAGCGCCAAATCTGGGCTCAGGTGGGTGATCGCCCGCGTATTGTGCCTGTGGCCGACGAGGATATGGAGCGCGAAAACGAAGAAAAAACCTCCAGCGTGCATTTTTTGCGCTACGAGTTTAGCGCCGATGATATAGCTGCACTGCGTGCCGGTGAGTCCTTTACCATGGGCATAGATAATCATCATATACAGCCTAATTCAATACTGCTTGAAGACCCTGTTCGCAGCGCATTAATTGCTGATTTCGCCTGATAGCTAGAGGGATCGCACCAATGTCTAATATCCGCAGTGAGATAAAAGCCGGCATAGGACTTATCACCCTAGACCGCCCCAAAGCATTGAATGCACTATCCCTGGAAATGGTGCGCGACCTCTATACAGTGCTTGTAGCCTGGCGCGATAACCCGGAAGTAGAGGCCGTGGCTATTCGTGGCTCCAATAAAGAAGGGCCCTTTGGTGCTTTCTGCGCCGGTGGTGATATTCGTTTTTTCCACAGTGCCGCTGTGGCCAATGACAGTGCTTTAGAAGATTTTTTTACCGAAGAATATCGCCTCAATCACCTTATCTTTACCTACCCCAAACCCTATATCGCATTTATGGATGGCATTGTTTTGGGCGGCGGTATGGGTATCAGCCAAGGTGCCTCAATCCGCATAGTCACTGAACGCAGCAAACTGGCAATGCCAGAAACCAATATTGGTCTGTTCCCCGATGTGGGCGGTGGCTACTTTTTAAGCCGTTGTGCCGGCGCCAGCGGCGAATATCTGGCCCTGACCGGGCAGGTTATGGTGGGTGCAGACGCAATTACTCTGGGGCTGGCGGATAATTTGGCCGACAGCGCCTATCTAGGAACATTGTGGGATGATTTAACCTCTAGTCCCAACATGTCCGTAGCCGAGAGGGTAAAGGTCTTAGAAGAGCGCTTAGAGGCCTCTACTCCTGCCTATCACCAACCCGACTGGATGGACAGCGCCATTGATGCCTGCTTTGCCAAACCCTCAGTGGCAGAAATTCTACAGGCCCTGGAAGAGAGAGATTCACCATGGGCCGATGCCTGCATAGAAACATTGCGCCAGCGTTCCCCACTAATGCTCCATGTGGTTCTGGAACAGATACATCGTGCCCGCCATATGACATTGGCAGATGATCTGCGCATGGAGCGCAACCTGGTGCGCCACTGTTTCTATACAGAGCATCTCGGCCGCTCCGGGGTAACGAGTGAAACCGTTGAGGGGATCCGTGCTCTGGCTGTCGACAAAGACCATAGTCCAAAATGGAATCCTGAAACTATCGAAAATGTAGAGCCCGATATGGTAGCGCCCTTCTTTATCAGCCCCTGGACTCGTCAGCAACACCCTCTGGCCGACCTAGGCTAGGACTGCTCCTGCAATGGCACTGCACGAAGAGCAAATCACCTGCCCCTATTGCTGGGAATCAATTACCCTGTTTGTCGACCCCTCAGAATCTCAAACCTATACCGAAGACTGTTTTGTCTGCTGCAGACCTATTTTGGTCTGCACCGAAGTGGATGGAGAGTTTATCTCAGTGCAAGTCACCCAGGAGGATTTAGGGTTTTGATACTGAGTTCAACCTCAGAAAAAAGTATTCGAAATCATGGCCCGGACAGTTTTTCTGTCCAAGGGAAACTTCAGTCAGTGCCTCACAGGCTATTCCTCTGGAGACAAGATCAAGTTACTTCTGGGTCATAAACTCCGCGGTCATGCCCGCGGCATAAACCCCCAGGGAAAACCTGTTATCACCGCTAGCGGCAGCTATATTGCTAATCATAGCCTGACGGGTGCCGTAATTATCAGTCTGCAGTAATTGCCCCCCATTGAGATAGAAGTCCAGATAATCTACCACAGCAATGGCTTTTTCCGTTGCTCCACCTGGGGTGGTATCCCAAAGGGACTGCAACCGCTGATAATTGAGCCGAATATGGAATTGCTCCGGTTCATAAGCAGGATTACGATAATCATCGTTGTACACCGACCAGCGGACAAACCCATTATTAATCAGCCTGTGATAGGTATTGCTAGACTTAAATAACTGAGATTCAGTAATCAGTTGCAACTCTGGAGCCACCAATGAATTGCTGGCAATAATCCCCGGCGGTGCAAAGTCGGGGGAGAAAAAATTAAATACCGAACTGGCACCAAGAGCGGCCTGGCCAATATCTAGATTACCCATGCGCAACACAGAAGCGCCAGGTGCAAACTGATCAATAAACTCATAATCAAAGCCCCGAACTGCATTCGATTCTGTTCCAGTTGCCCCAAGCGGTACCTCCGATTGAGCTTGCAATAAACGCAAAATACCGGTCATCTGCAGCACTGGTTCCTTAAATTTACCAAAGGTCTGAGAGCCGAGTACTGCGGGGTTGCGGGCTTCTGAGTCCAGCAAAATAGCCTTTATAACCCCTCGCATATCGCCCTCGCTGCCAAAGGCATTGGCAACTCTCTCGATATAGTCCGCACTTGGATTCGAAGTCACAAAACGTTGGATCAGCTTGCGGCTGATATTGGGTGCAGTACTGCTATGGGCCACAAGAGCATCCAGCACCAGATCCAGTTCCGCATCGGCACTGGCCTGATTCTGCTGGCTGGTGTCGGCAATGGTTACCGCCTGGCCATTGTCGCTAAACAGTGTCTTGGCCGAGAACTCATGGTAAGCGGGGAAAAATTTCATCGGCTCCAGCCAACGGTACTGAAAGTCATTGACCCAAGAGCCCAAAAAGAAATTAGTATTCGAGACCAGCGCGCCGTTCTGCGCGGAAGCACTAAAACTAAGGCCAGTAAACACCTTGGCCATTTCTGTGATTACATCATTGTTGTAGGTTTCTATGGGCAGATTATCCGACCCCAGAATAATCGAACCATTTTGACGCCGCTGCACCAGCCCAAAGGTAAATAGCTGCATAATCTCCCGGGCATAGTTTTCATCTGGATAATAGCCGATGTCTGGATTGGCTTTTTGGTTGCGCAGATGGCTGAGATAGATACCCATCATCGGATGGCGAGTGACCGACTCCAGGGTTTGCCTGTAACTGCCAAAAGCATTTTCTCCCAGCATATCCCAATAACCCGCCGCACCCAGATGCCCATCTAGGACAGTATTATTCTGATCGCTAATCACAAGAATTTCACTCAGAGCAAAGGCTAATCGCTGGCGTAGTTGATCATTTCCATGGATTGCCAGAGACCAAAATGCATCTTTACGCAGTAGGGGTGGCCACTCTTCGCCAAACTCGGCCAGGGTAGCGGCTACCAGAGGCAGCATTCTGGTCTGGTCAATATCAAACTGCTGTTCGATCCACAGGGCGTAGGCTTGCATGCGGTTTTCACCGTTTTCATTAATCGCTCCGCGAAGAGTATTGTAGTCTTCCTCAGTCGCACCAAAGGTCGCCTGATTTAAGAATCGCACAATATCTTGATCGACCTGAGCAGCAGACAGGGGCGTCTCTTCCGGTGCCTCCACATCGGCGTCATAAATCAGGCTGGCAGAAATTTCACCATTGGGATAATCAGCTGTGTGGATATTGACGTAAAACTCACCATTAAACAGCGCCTCAAGCATCTGCGGCTCAGTGGTAAATATCCCTCCAGGCGCCAGATCCCACACCATATTGCTTACAGCACCGGTCTGCTCAATATCTTTGATCATATTGCCCGAAGGAGATAGATGGATATGCTGGTCCGTCTGCAGTGCCCCCAGACTAGAAAAAGAATAACTGAGTTTACCCGTCTCATTGTCGCCTTGAAGAATAAAGCTCAATACCCCGGAACCATTGGTAGTGGCGCCATCCTGAGGGCCAAAGCTACCCAGAAATACCTTTTGGTTAGCACTAGCGTTGGTGGCATCACTAATAACCACCTCAGCACTGCGGGCACTGCCCAGATCATAGCCAGCGCCAGAGGTCAGAGTCATACTCAGGGTTTCAGGGACCTCAAAAGCATCATCGGCCACAGGCACAACTTCAATCACCCGGGAGTTTTGATTAGCGCCCAACTCCAGACGGTCACCCACATCGCCACCGTCGCTATAGACCAACTGATAATCATTAGCGGAGGCAGAGCCCTTGGTGACATCCGTATTACCACCCAGAGAATAATTAATCGTCAGCGCTCCGGCAGCACCAGCACGGTCAATCTTAAACTTGGCAATTTGACCATTTAGCTCATAGGCCTGAGACTCAACCAACGTCAGGCTGACATCAGGCTCATTGACCACCGGCGTTTGGGGATCCTCGGAAGAACCACCACCGCCGCCGCCACAGGCAGACAGCAGCGCAGATACTATTATTAGTACAAATGCTGAATGCTGGCTCATGCGCTTAACCCCCCGCTAATAAAGCTCAGATTACTGCCCTCATCAAAGGGACTGGGGAAATTGTCCAGCGTTGGGAACAACTCGTTGAGATCCGCCGTACCCACCCCCATCCAGTTAGCAATCACCGCAGAAATCTGAGTATTTGCAGTGGTGGGTATCCAGCGCCCGCGCCCAGTATCCAGATCGCCAGATAAAAGCAGATCCGGGTGTTGACCAAAAAATTTGCCGCCATCAACCATATCGCCCATCACCAATGTATGCCCGCCCCAGCCATGATCAGTTCCAGCTTCACTGTCATCGCCATTAGCAGTAAAGGTGCGGGCAAATTCAGAGGTGATATAGCTCAGGGTTTTATCAAAATCACCCTGGGCAACCAGCACATCGCGGAATGCTTTTAACGCAGCATTGAGTTCGACCATACGAGAACTGTGGTCGCTCAATAATTTCTGGTGATTATCAAAACCATTTAACTCAACAAAAAACACAGGACGGCTATTGGTGGTGGCTTCGCGCCCGGCGATCATCTTCGCCACGGTTTTTAAGCGCCTGCCAATCTGGCTGTCATTAGTTCCAGCAGCATCGAATATAGCGTCGTAATCAACACCAGTCGCCTGCGCCAGATTAAACGCCGTGCCCACAACTTCCTGAGCCTGGCGGGCAGAATCATAGACACTGCGATATTTCTGCTCCATCAGATGGGCGGAACTATCAATTGACTCCATTGAAGTCTCAGTCATGGTTCTGCGGTACCCATTAAAACCAGACAGGGCCACAGCACCATCGCTACCCAACACATAGGTATTAATTAGACTGTCCCTGGTCACCTGAAAGGAATTCAAACCAGACAGGGAAATCAGCGGTGATACAGTATTGCTAGTGTTGTAAGCAGTATTGATTTCTGTCATGCGACCACCCCAGCCAAACAAAAACGGATCATCAGGCTGACTCTGGGTCTGCCGCTGTTGATCTGAGTGAGAGAAGAGACGGGGGGGCACAGACACGCTGTTAGACTGCCACAATTCTTTAGTCACAGGCTCAATGAGGTTGCCCACATTGCACAGCACAGACATCTCGAGATTATTAAACATCTCAGCCATCTGCGGGCACTGGGGATGCATAGCAAAATCACTCGATTGAGTATCCCCAAAAACCTGTGCCGGATTGACCAGATTGAGACTGTGCAGATCCGCATTAGGCAGAGCAACAATACCCCGACCCTGTTCATAGTTGGAGCGCAAACTTCCAGACCCATTGGGCAAGATCATATTAAATGAGTCATTGCCGCCCTCCAGCATAATAAATACCAAAGCCCTGTAGTCATTCATATCCGCCAGAGAATGACTGGCACCCAGCAGCCCGGTCAAACCCATAGACTTGGCTGCCAGTGCGGAGGCCAGTGATGCTTGAGATGACTGCTTTAAAAAATTGCGCCTGCTGATCCTATTTTTACTACTCATCATGCCCCCCAATAGCAATTAAGACTATTATCAAAGGGTATTTAATACCCTTTCTTGGCTATTTTTATTTTATTGTTTGTATCTTGCCCCAGCGCTATTGAATTGTCATGTAACAAGGAAAAAAGAAGATAACGCAGACTGTTAAAAAAGGCTGACAAAGCCGCATTTTTTTCTTTGCAGTTTTGTATTTCAGGAGTATTCTGCCGCCTTTTTCAAGCAGGTATAAAACCCATGCCCGTCAAAACCATTGTCAGCATCTGGCCGCTCTTTGCAGGCCTCTCCTTAATTGGCCTCGCCGTTGGCGTGCAGGGCAGTTTGCTTGGGGTGCGCGCAGAAATCGAAGGCTTCGATGACTACCTAATTGGTCTGCTGATGTCCTGTTATTTTGCCGGCTTTTTGGCCGGGTCACTGCTGACCCCCAAGATGATTCAGCGAGTCGGACATATCCGTATTTTTGCTGCACTGTCTGCAGTGGCATCAGTGACTATTCTGGTCCATTCAATCTATGTCAATCCCTGGGCCTGGGCACTGATGCGGCTGCTGACGGGCTTTGCCTTTTCAACCATCTATGTGGTGTCCGAAAGCTGGTTAAATCAAGCCTCCAATAACACCAACCGGGGGCAGATACTGTCTATTTATACGTCCATTTTGCTGGCTGGCATCTGT
>Ga0209198_1000425_pt1 | contig 38958 bp, 48 predicted proteins | sample COGITO_mtgs_1105_2_FD_184804 | JGI IMG/M metagenome (GOLD analysis project Ga0209198, IMG submission 184804) | Pelagic marine microbial communities from North Sea - COGITO_mtgs_110519 (SPAdes) (version 2) | ecosystem: Environmental > Aquatic > Marine > Epipelagic ...
GGTCGAACAGATGTCCCAGAACTCCGAGGATGCCTTCGAGAAGCACCAAGAGAAGCTCCGTACCGCCGAGTTCAAGAAGTTCATGAAGGAAGTCAAAGGAGGCACCTCTGGGCGCGTCAACATGGGTGGCCTCAGAAAGAAAAAGAAGGGTGCCTTTGCGGGACTCTGAGAGATTAACAAGTTTCTTCGTATAGAAACGACGAAAACAGCAACCAACACAGAAAGACAAACAGATGAACAGTATCTTACTAACAACAACCTACCAACAGGTAGCAACAGCAAAGACAGTATTTATTGGTCAGGCGCGGGTTAAAGCAGAGGTATTCGTTGGGAACGCCCCGTCTCCATCAGACCTTGGTTTTGCGTTCTCATCCGACATACCACAAACCATTCCAGAACTACCAGCACTTGGTGGTGAAGTGTGGGTTCGAGGGGAAGGGACATTCGTTTATGCAACTGACTAATCAAATCCATCTAGGAGCCTTTCTGGCTTCGGCACCTACGTTTACCGATGAGTTCGCCATGACCATCACAACAACAACCGCTGACGAGACGTTCACGATACCTTGCCAGAATGTCGGTGTCTTTGATGCTGGTATTCAGTGGGGCGATGGTTCTGTTTCAACGATCACGGCGTACAATGATGCTGACCTAACGCACACTTATGCCACCGCAGGCGACCATCTTATCCGTATTCGTGGCTCTTTCCCGAACATCTACTTCAACGATGGCGGGGATAAGCTGAAGGTGAAGTCGGTTGAGAACCTTGGTGATGTGGGTTGGGAGTCTTTTAATAATGCCTTCCGAGGTTGCAGTAACATGACCACCTTCACCGCAGGGAATACTGATACCTCAAGCGTTACTAATATGAGCCTTATGTTCTATAACTGCACATCACTTACGTCTCTTGATGTGTCTGGGTTTGATACTTCAAGCGCGACTAGTATGAGCGAAATGTTCCGTAACTGCACATCGCTTACATCTCTTGATGTGTCTGGCTTTGATACCTCAAGCGCGACTAGTATGAGCGCTATGTTCCGTAGCTGCACATCGCTTACATCTCTTGATGTGTCTGGCTTTGATACCTCAAGCGTTACTAATATGAGCGCTATGTTCCGTAGCTGCACATCGCTTACATCTCTTGATGTGTCTGGCTTTGATACCTCAAGCGTTACTAATATGAGCCTTATGTTCCGTGACTGCACATCACTTACTGATGTGGTTGGCGTGGATAATTTCAACATTGAGGGACTAAACAGTACGGTAGACCTCAACAGCTTCATGAACAACGTAACCCTGCCAACAGCCCGCTACGACGCACTTCTGGTCAACTGGGACGCACAAGAGCCGTTTGATGGCATGTCGCCCAACTTCGGAAAATCAAAGTACACGGCAGGCAGTGCAGCGGCTACAGCACGGGCTAACCTTATCAGCAATGATGGCTGGACAATCACAGACGGAGGCACGGCATGATTATCACAAAGACCGAGGGTCACTTCATAATCAACAGATCGGCAATTTCGCTTGATGGTAACGTGGTTTCGTATCGTGATGATGCTGTTGTGCAGGTTTTCGACACCAAGGACGCTATGCTTGCGGCACACCGAGAGCAGTTCCCTGAGCAGTACGAGGTTGAAGATGGAATTGAGTGAACAAACACCACCCCGCACAGACTTCTACCTACGGCTTAATCCCGACAACACCCGCTAGGTTATGGGCGTGACAAAAGATCATAGCGGCACCTGAGAGCCGTTCTAAGGGCCACCTCTTCTTTAGGCTACCCTACCCTATCAAACAACAACCTAAGCCCTGAGCGCTGCCTTATACGCAGTGTTTGGGGCTTTTTTCGAAAGCATCACCATGACCAACAAACTTACTATCTTTGGGTACGCAGAAGGATGCCCCGCTTGCGATGACTTGAAGTCCCTGCTCGATCTCCTGAACATACCCTACACATTCCACCACACAGCCCCTGAGAGCCATGCTAGAGCGTCTCTACGGGCCGAGGGGTATGCAACCCTACCACAGGTGTTCTCGCCCTCTGGTGAGGCTCTGGGTGGCTACAGCGACTTCCGTAAGGTTGCCCGTCTGGGTATCCAAGCAGCAGGCCTGTTAAGCTGACCTCTCAGGGGGTATGTCTCCCTTCTATCGAAGGACATGATGTACCCCCACATACCCTCTCAGGACACCCTTCATAATACCCTGATATTTAACCACTATCTCACTACCCACATACTAGCCCTAACACATATGTTAACTATATATGTTAGAGGTTATGTTAGGGTATGTTCAAAGTTAGCATGTGAAGGTGGTGTGAAGTCACTCCTCCTTCTTCGAAGAAGAGATAGGGTATACCTGTTAGAGGTGCATGTTCATGCTGTAGACCCAAGGGTTAATGCTCAAGATTAGTATCTCGTCCCTGGGTCTTCCTCTCAGGGTCTCCCTCGCGGCCTCCCGGCCACTCAGTCAACCCTGTCAATAGCACCACAAGAAGTCATTATATTCTCAGCACAAAAATGTAACACCCAGAGATAGATATAAAGGCTCCCGCGCACCCCCCTCGGCCCCTTCAAACGCCCATCAGATCGCCTTTAAGTCACCGTTTCGCGTCACCACACGGCGCAATCCCTTTGTTTTCATGGCGTGGCCACAGATAATGTATCGAGCGCGGCACCGATAGGGCACCTGATAGGGCACCTGATAGGGCACCTAAGGGTCTCGTTCGTTTCTTTACGCGCGTCAATCTTCGAAGGGGTGATCTATAACGTTTGGTGTTATAGTATAACATAACGTCCGCCATGGCACCTCACTCCACCGATAGGTCCACCAATAGGCCCACCGTCAGGTCCACCGATAGGTCCACCACAAGGACAAATCAGGACACTTTTTTGGGTGTTATATAGATCACACGCGGGCGCATGCGCGTTCCATTCCCCGAACGGGAAACCGATAGGGCACCGATAGGGCACCTTCACGGCATATCAGGGCACCTTTGGGTGCTTCGTTTTGGCCAAATCAGGGCCGTTTCACCCGTATTTTATGGCAATCAATTACAAAACACCTCCACAGGTGGAGTTAATTGTTACAAAGAAAATGCATTGTTTTCAGTCGTTTAATCTTTTTTCGTGATCAATAAATAAATCCATTTGCGAAGTTAATCCACTAATGCAACAACTAGGGCATCGAAACGACGGACACTCCGCCGCGACGGTTACGGGGACCACCTACCTCGGCAGACACAAACAAAGTGGTGACTTCGAAGCTGAACCCCTTCGCTTAATTGCAACAGGGCCTGAGGTGAACGGGGGATAGGGAGCGCCGTTGGCCTTGATAGGGGCCTGTGCGTACCACCAAACAGAGTGGTCTTCCAAGAATGTCTCACCCTATCGCTGGGTGACTGATGATGGTCTAGCAGGGCCGAAACATTCCACAAATGAAAGCTGACCCGATGCACGATTTACTGACCATCTATGCGCTGATTGCATGCCTTGGCGCTGCATACTTCGTCCACAAAGCTTTGACCTATTAACTCCACTAGAAGGAATACTCCACATGCAAGATTTTGAACGCTTCAAGGCTGGCTATATCGACGCTCTCTACTTCACCGATACAGGCGAAGAGGGTCAACCGGATGCCGACACCGAACTGGCACCAGAAGCCAAGGCACGTATAAGCAAGCGTTGCGCGGCCTTTTGGGGGCATTGCGGTCCTGACGTATTAAAAGAACCCACGCAAACCATAGAACAAGCTGGCCACGACTTTTGGTTAACCACGCAAGGCCATGGGGTGGGGTTCTGGGACGGTGGCTGGCCTACCCAAGGCGAAGAACTGACACGGGTCTGCGATAAGTTCTTCAAATCGCTGGACACATACGAAGGCGACAACGGCCAAATCTACCTTTCATGAATGATGATCAAGGGCAGCCCTGCGGGGCTGTCTCTATCAACACTCACCCAACTCCACTAGAGGGAATACTCCACATCAGGGGGCACCTTCGGGTGCCTCTCAATGTGCAACCTGCACAACACCGAAACAATGCATGAGAGGGAAACCAAATGCGCAAAGGATATGGCCCAACAGGGGTAAGCTTTCACTATCCATTCGAACACTTCGCGGCAGACTGTGCCGAACGGCAGACCAAGGGCGGCAACCTTTGGGTCGAAGTGGTCATAGATGGCTACACGTTCGGCGCACAGTTTAACCCTGACATGACCGAGAGCGAAATGCGGGTGTTGTTCAACAAGATCGACAACGTCCAGCTTGGTGACGGGATGCTGCGTTATCAGGTGTTTGCATCATGACCGACGCCTTAATCCTTGCCGCCTTGGTGTGCCTCTACGCACTCCCTTGGCTGGCCCTCACAGCAATTCTTGAAGCCACCATTTGGAAAGACTGACCCATGAAAACCTACCACATCTACGACACGCACCCTGTCACGGGCGACCAGATGGTCATGTCGCTACAAGCCACCAGCAAAGAAGATGCACTACGTGAACACTCCAAGATCACTTGGGGTGACACCGACGGATATTTTGACAGCGACCGCTACCGCGCTGAACCGAAAGGACGCTGAGCATGAAAACCTACAGCATCAACATCGCCAAAGCCTACACAATGTCCGACTGGCGCGGCATGCCAGCCCACACGCACCTCGCTAAGGTGACCCTATGCGACACCGCAGGGCATGACGGGGCAATGCTCGAACTGGTGGCCCTATCGCGGGTCTATCCATGGCCCGAATATCACCTGACGCTGACCGCTAACGAGGTCATCACATACCGCGAAACGCTGGGCAGCACAGCCCCTCAAGACTTCCTCGACAAGCACCAATGGGCTGGGCCGAGCATCCACCAAGAGTGACCTCATAAGGGCAGCCCTGGGGGGGCTGTCTCAATGAACTCACACCAACCCCAAGAAAGGGACACCCTATGGACGACTGTTACCTACCGCCTGAGAAAGAGTTGGACTTCACATGAGCCACCCTGACACATCTTGGCGCTCTGGTGCGATTTACCGCTGCTGCAAACGCTACGGCATGACCAAAGAGACAGCCATTGTTCACCTCACGGCCAACTTACGGCGCGGCGGTGACACACCCAAAACTGCAGCCTTCTACGCTGGCCGCTTGGTCGAAATCTGGGACAGCTACAAGGCAATCTCGGAGGTGAACCCATCATGGCGCACCTAAGCGCAGGCCATTGGATGATAATCGCGGTGACCATCGGGCTGGCCTTATGGTGCCTGACTGGTCCCGCCTCAACACGAACCCCAAAGAAACGGAGAAAAGACAAATGAGCAAGCTGACACTGGAACAACTCCGCAAGCATGCGAACGACTTGGGTCTGAACATCGAGACCGACCACATCTTCAAGCACACTGGAAACGTCGAGAGCGAGGGTTACTGGCTCCACGATCAGGAGACAGGGCAGGGGCCGTGGGAAGACGAGAACTTCTCGACCTCGCTGCAAGAGGTGGCAGGCAAGCTGGTCGCATATGAACTGCAGTTCATAACAGGGGCATCAGCATGACACGTTCACAGATCGACCGCCGCATCCACGTTGAAGAGGCCCGCGAGGGTCTGCTGGGGCCTTGGCTGGCCCACGTCATGGCGAAGAACAAACGCGCCTTGAGACTATCATTTAGATAGCTTGACAATAGCACAATAAAGCGACTTGCATCGAAAGATAGTGTCGTCTACTTCGTAGTCATTGGCCAGTAAAAAACACACACACATACAGGACTTCCACTCATGATCATTGGAACATTCCGCCTACTAAGGCGTGATGTAGTTATCGAGTATAACCCAGCAGCCTCTTGGAAAAGCTGGGAGCGTTACCACGAAGGCACAGATACTCTCACCTATCTGGGCAAGATCGAGCTTACCGCAACAAAAGTATGGAAACGACAAAAAAACAAAGCTATCGCTTATACTGTTATAACAGGCTTAACGGTCGGTGCTGTTGCCACTATCGTTTCACCTGCGGCGGCTAATGTCGTTGAATTTATCGTTACAGGGGGGTTCATATCAAACCCTCAATAGGGGATTACAAATGCAAAACGAGAACGAAAAAAGAGAACTGCGATCAATCTTCAATCTGATTACTGCCTTTCGCAGGCTGGAACCAGACATGCCCATGACACAAGCAATCTGCTTCGTCTGGGTCGCATTGAACGAGGACAGAACACAGGTTGAACTGCGGCAGGCGCTAGACATGCCCTCTGCCACATCTTCACGCAACCTCGCGGCACTCTCTAAGGTTCACCGTCTGGGCAAGCCCGGTCTGGACCTGATTGAATGGGTCGAGAACCCCGAAGATCGTAGGGCCAAGATGCTCTACCTCACGAAACGCGGCAAGCACGTCGCAGCTACCTTAATGGACACCATCCGGTGACCATTTCATTTACCCCTATCCATCCACCTGAAAGGCTACTCCACATGACACCACAAGAAATCATCGCAGAACTCCGCAGCATCCGCAAAGCGCAGCATACACGCCACCAATGGCCACCAACTATAGGCGCGACCACATGCACATCGCCCATCAGTCGGAGCGAGACCATGCGCCGTATCGAGAACCTTGAGATCGAGATCGCAGGCACCAAACAGGAAGACTTCACATGCAATGTGGTCGGCTTCGAAACGGTCCTGAGCTATCTCGCGAAGAGCAACCCAGAGGCGCTGGACCTGATGACAAACCCTGTGCATGAGACCATCGCAGACGGGATGCGGGTTGCAGCTATTGCGCGGGGCAGGGGTCTCCCGATCATCAAGATCGAAGCCTGCCAGCACATACGTAAACGCTTCCCCAAAGCAGAATACGTCAATGCCTACCCAACGCACCTGCTCGTCGAATACTTCGGCTGACCTGATGCATCCACTAGAGAAGCATATCCACCAAGACGACCCCTGTGACGACTGGTCATGGGGGCCACTACCGAAAACGAAAGGGTAACCTTATGAGAGACAACAACAACAACAACGTGCAGACGTTCTGCGGCGTACCGATGGACAGGGCAGTAGAACTGATTGAGGCCTTCGACGACATTTATGATGACGAGGCAGTGCAGGACTTAATCAAGCGCCGACGCGCTATCCAAACCGTCAGACGCGCAGCCGCAGCTAAAGACAAGGCACACAAAGCCTATCTCAAAGCATGCGAGGCCTACCAAAAGGCAGTCACATTCGCAGCCAGCATCAAGGAAGAGGTATGACCGATGGCAATCAGAACCAAAGGAACGAAGCACCAAGTAGACGTGACAGTGAAGGGCGTTCGTGCGCCCCGCGTGAGTTGCGATACTTTAGCAGAGGCACGGGCGGTAGAAGCACGTTTCAAAGCACACCTAATGAACGGGGGCGACCCCGCAGAGCTGGCCCCTGAGGGCACCCACAGCGCCACCTCAACAATCACCCTCGCACAAGTCGTTGACGCCGCCGTAGCGACACAATGGCGGGGCACCAAGGGCGAAGAGAACGCGACCCGCAATGCACATGCATGGTGCGAGACGCTGGGCTATGACTTTCCAGTGGCCAAGTTGGGCGTGGCCGAGGTAACCGACGTGGTGGACGGATGGGCAGCCAAGGGTGCTGCTGCAGGTACGATCAACCGCAAGATCGCGGCACTGTCAGTCATGCTTAACATCGCAGAGCAGCGCGAGTGGATTGAGAAGAAGATCAAGCTACACCGCAAGAAGGAATACGAGGGCAGGTTAAGGTACTTCTCAGATGCCGAGGTCGAGAGCCTGATCGAGCATGCGGAGGGTGACGCACAGATGCGCAACCTGATCATCCTCGCAGTCGAGACAGGCATGCGCCAAGGCGAACTACTGGCTCTGACCAAACGCGACTTCAACTTCGAGCGCGGCATCATCGAGTTGCAGGCGACCAAAGGTAACAAGCGCCGTTCTGTTCCGCTAACTGAGTGGGCCAAGGCATCCAGTCGGCGGCTCTGTATGAACGCCCTGTTCGATCATGAGAAGGTTTTCGAAGATCACCTGACCTCGCGCAACATCAGCCGCTGGATGGCCAGATGGAAGTCCAAGCTGGGTCTGCCTAAAAACGACGAGTCCTGCTTCCACACCCTAAGGCATACCACATGCTCCCGTTTAGTCCAAGCCGGGGTGCCCATTGTGGTGGTCCAGAAGTGGATGGGTCACGCGACGATCCAGACGACAATGAAATATGCACACCTTGCACCTGATAGCCTCGACGTGGCATTGGCGGCACTGAATGAAAGGAACGCAGCATGAGCCCCGCATTGACCGCCGCCGCTCAGGCTGCCTCTTCAATCAACTCCAAACACCGCGACGTCCAACGCCTAGGGCGCACCGCTAAGGAGATCGCTGCGGAGATCGGTGAGGAACTGATCAAGGTTAAAGATGATCTTGGTCATGGTGAGTTTATGCCGTGGGTCGCAGACAATTGCTCATTCAAAGATCGGGCAGCGAACAACTATATGAAGATCGCTAAGACCAAAATCGCACGTCCATGCGAATTTGCGATATGTGAAAGCATCGCTGACGTGTTGTCCCTCGGCAAACCCAAGCCAACACCCAAGCCCGAACTCCGAGCAGCCACCCTCGACGACCTCCGAAAGGTGGAGCGTTTGCGGGCACTGCGGGACAGCCCTGCGGCCAGCGAAGGGGAAAGAGATGCAGCCCAACGCAAGCTGGACGCTATTGAGCGTGAAGTTGGAAAGGTTGAACCCAAGCCTGAGACCCCGAAAGGACAGCCTACCGGACAGTCACCACGCCATGCGGTGAGGCTCCGTGCCTGCGCTGTTCTGGATAAGGTTGCCCCGACACTCACAGGCAACCCGCGCTCAATGATCATCAGCGCACTCATGATCGCCTATGGCGACACCCCAGACAAGATCGAAGAGTTACTCGAAGCCCTGAAAGGTACACAATGAACGCCATCTCAACCATCACCGCAGCCAACACCTGCATCCGTAACGGTGAAATCGTAGATCAATCGGCACTACGCACAATCGACCCGGTTGCTCCTGATGGACAACCCGTCACAGTGTTCGCCACCCTTCGTGAGTTCGTGGATCAACACTTCTTCCCAGAACACAAGCTCAAGCTGCCGATCTTCGGCCAGTCTCATGGCAAGGACAACGGTTACGAGCTTTCCAAGATGACCCGCGAAGCTGGCTTCTTCGTCGGTAAGAAGGAAGTACCATACTTCGACAAACGAATTGCAGGGTTCGTGGCTGATTGGGTCAACTGTTACCCCATCGAAATCCTCTGGGCATGGGTCGAGGTACGCACCGACGGAGAATACAAAGGCCCTCAGTAACTCACTATTGACCACCCACCTCCACGCCTCTATGCCATGCCCCGTTGCGGGTGTGGCGGAATTGGTAGACGCACTTGGTTTAGGTCCAAGCGCCTATGGCGTGGGGGTTCGAGTCCCTTCACCCGCACCACAAGGAAACCCCCACATGAAACTCCCACTCGCAGATGTAAAAGATGTGACGCTTTCAGACACCCTATCTGTGGACACTTGCACTCCATGTCACGGTGACTTAAACGGTGACGCAGTGGGTGACCCGGTGTCGGGAGACCTTAAACGAAATCAAGGGGTTAGCCCGCTCGCCACCCATTTAGGTTCGCTGGACAAGTCACGCCTGATTGCCTCCATTATCGGATATACCCCACCCAAGTAGTCATTATATCCCTTATAAATAAGGCTTAAACTCACCTGCTCCTTTGCCGAGATAGCTCCACTTATGGGGTAAATCCTTAGGTGCAGGTCACCACTTCGAGTGACGCAAGGCACGACTTCAAGTCACCGCCCGTCACCCCGCCAAGTCACCGTCAAGTCACTGGTGACGCATCCCCAAATTCCGCAACCCACATACTGGCCCCGAACAATTCCCCATTAAAGGGAACCTTAAAGGGAACCTTAACATGCACCCTAAGAGAGGACTTCTTCATGGAAGCAATCAAACCCCAAGCTGACCTGTTGGTTCAACAAGCAGAACTAGAAGATGAGATGACACAGCTAGGCATGGAACTCTTCACACAGAAGATGAAAGGTGCAGTTGAGAAGGGCATTGAAGATCGCACTGTCTATGGCACTGCGTTGTTGGACCACAAGATACCGATGGTCGTGAACGCACTGCAGGAGATGATCGCTGCCCGTGAAGCTGGGAAGTCTTCGAACAAAGGCGTGGCCTATCGCTACCTCAAGATGTTCGATGGTCGTCTCGATGTTCTCGCGTTCATCTCATTGCGTCTGGTCATTGCGAACCTCTCAGCCCGTGACGTGAAGTACAACTCACTGGCCCTGCGCATTGGTCGATCACTCGAAGATGAGCAGCACTACGGCACAGTCCGTGAGGAAGACCAACAACTCTACAAGTACCTGCAGAAGGAAGCGAAGAAGCGTTTCGCGCAGCACGTCAAGCGCAAGGTCGTGAACTTCCACCTGTCCAAGCGTGAGATGCAGAAGCAGGAAAGTTGGGGTGACAAGAACATCGCCGTGCTTGGTGCAACCGTGCTGGAAGCAATCATCCAGACGGGTCTGATCGAGAAGCGCACAGAGGCCAGTGGCCGGGGCAAGCGGGTCACATACATCATGGCGACCCAAGAGGTCCGCGACTTCATCCTTAACCGCAGCGATAGTGCCGCCCTCATGCGCCCTATCTACGAACCGATGGTGGTTGAACCTACCGAGTGGTCTTCACCAACCCAAGGTGGCTACCTCACGCGCCGTGTACGTCCGGTCAAGTTCGTTAAGACACACCAACAGGCATACCTGCAGTCGCTCGAAGAGATGGACCTCACAGATGTGTACGATGCGGTGAACGCAGCACAGAAGACAGCATGGGCAATCAACCCGTTCATCCTGACTGTCCTGAACATGGCTTGGGACAAGGACCACAGCATCGGAGGCATCCCCCCAAAGCACTCCATGGAAGAGCCACCGAAACCACACGACATCGAAGAGAACGAAGATGCCCGTAAGGTTTGGCGTAAGGAAGCCCATCAGGTGATCGTCGAGAACCGCGAGATGGATGGCAAACGCATCAGCTTCCTGCAGACCCTCAACACAGCCAATCGTTACCAACTCTTCCCAGCCCTCTACATGCCCTATCAACTCGACTTTCGGGGTCGCATCTACGCTGTCCCTCGGTTGAACCCACAAGGCCCCGACTGGATGAAGGGTCTCCTGCAGTTTTCAGAGGGCAAACCGCTCGATGAGGACAGCGCAATCTTTCTGGCCATTCAGGTCGCAAACACAGGTGCCTTCGACAAGATGGACAAAGCACCCCTCACTGACAGGGTTCAGTGGGTCTACGATAATGAGGAGAAGATCATTGCAAGCGCGACAAACCCTTTCGATAACCGTTGGTGGACAGAAGCCGATAGTCCTTACTGCTTCTTGGCAGCATGCCGAGAGTGGGCAGGATGGCTCGATCAGGGTGTGGGCTTCATCTCGCACCTCCCTGTTGCGCTCGACGGTTCATGCTCTGGCATCCAACACTTTTCCATGGCTCTTGCGGATGAAGTTGGTGGCGCTGCTGTTAATCTGGTGCCTGCAGAAAAACCCGCCGACATTTACACGCTGGTCTTGGACCAAGCCATAGCACAAGTGCGTCTTGATGCCTCCACTTGCGGAGACAATCAGGACATGGCTGCTGCATGGCTGCGTTCTGGTCTGCTGGACCGTTCATGCTTCAAGCGTCCGACCATGACCTACGGTTACGGCTCTTCTCAGTTCGGCTTTCGTGAGCAGATCGAAGTGGACACCCTCCGCCCAGCCTATCGGGCATACCAACGGGGTGAGGGTCCATGGTACTTCGAGGACAACGGCTTCAAGGCCAGCCTCTACCTTGCCAAGATCACCCAAGCGGCGGTCGAGCGGACAGTTGTTAAGGCTGCCGAGTGCATGGCATGGCTCAAGGACGTTGCTTCGGTTGTCACTGCAGAGGGCCTTCCGGTGCGCTGGACGACACCTGACGGTTTCCCTGTCGTGCAACACTATCGGGAACTCAAGTCACACCGCATCGACACCATGATCTTTGGTAGCCGCGTGACTATGCAGATCGAGCCACGCATCGACGAAGAGAAAGACGACAAGCCAAAGGTATCCCGTCGCAAGCAATCTTCGGGTCTCTCCCCAAACTTCGTCCACTCGTTGGATGCAACACACCTTCGTATGGCTGTCCTGCAGGCGTACCGAGAGGGCATCTCTAACGTGGCTCTGGTGCATGACAGCTTCGGCACCCATGCGGCAGACACCGGGCGTTTCTTCGTTATCCTCCGCGAAGCTCTGGTCACAATGTACACGACACAAGACGTGATCGAAGACTTCGCTGCACAGATGCGAGGTCAGCTTCCACCAGAGGCGCGAACGAAAGTGCCAGCATCACCTGCGCACGGTTCACTAGATCGCACTGCGGTAATCGACAGTGACTTTGCTTTTGCCTAAATAGCTCCACTTGCGGAACAACACCGCTGGTGGGCACCCCAACCCACATACCTGTATAACTCAAGGAACCCCTGAATATGAACAACCTGAACACACTCTGCATGACCGCTGCTGAAATCAGCCCAGCGCCTCGCCCTTATATCGAGCGTAGCACCAACAACCTGCTGTACCTCAAGGCTGCCCTTGAACAGGAGGGCGAACTGGTCCCGACCGATCTACTGGCCGCGCTCTCTTCCCGGGGAGTGATTGTATGACGATGATCTTCAGCATAGCCACCATCATCATGTTGCTCTCCACACTTATCCTCATGACCCCACCGAGGGCGTAGGACCGCAACCCACATACCTGCACAACACAACGGCGATTTAGCCAACCCTGATACTCCAAAGGAAATACCCATGGCAGACAAGCCCAAGATCACCAAGATGAACACACCTCTCGGCACAGCCAAATGGCCCAAGCTAACAGAGCCTGACTACGGCACGAAGGATTACCCGAAGCCCGAAGGCGAATACTCCGTGAAGATGATCTTCGACGGCACTGACCCGAAGTTCGTTGCGTTCCGCTCCAAGGTTGAAGCCTTCATGGCTCCCGTTGAAGTAATGGCTCAGGCCAAGTTCGCGGAACTCAAGAAGCCTCAGCGCGACAAGCTCGGCGCACCCACATGCAACGATATGTTCGTCCCGATCTACGACGAGAACGATGAACCAACAGGCGAAGTTGAGATGAAGTTCTCGATGAAGGCTGGCGGTGTGGTCAAGAAAGGCCCACGCGAAGGTCGCAAGTGGTCCCGCAAACCAAACCTGTTCGATGCCCTCGGTCGTCCGATCAAAGGCGAAGTCGCCATTTGGGGTGGCTCCGAACTGATCATCGCATTCTCGTTCACAGAAGGCGGGTACTTCATCCCGGCCACTGGCGCATACGGTATCAAGCTGCAACTCGAAGCTGCTCAGATCGTGACACTGCGACAGGGCGGCGAACGTGCTGCTGGCGACTACGGCTTCGGTGCCCAAGAAGGTGGCTTCGACGCTTCCGAGTACGTGGCTCCTAAGGCTGATTCCGAAGGTGACGATGAAGGTGGTGACGACGAATACCAGAACCACATTCCAACCGAAGGCGAAGGCGACCCAGACGGGGCTGCCGACTTCTAAACCCACCGACAACTGACGCATGACATTGCCCCCTTGGAGAAATCCTTGGGGGCTTTTTGCGTTTGGAGAACCACATGGCCCGCATCAAGCAATCCGCCGCAGCCCGTGCAAAGGCATTCGGCTACCGCTCTGGTCTTGAGGTGCGCAACGCCCAGCGCCTCGACGAGAATGGTCACGACTACGATTACGAACCCTTTAAGCTACCGTTCGTGCAGCCCGCAAAGCCACGCACTTACCTCCCCGATTTTGTTCTGCCAAACGGGATTATCATTGACACTAAAGGACGCTGGGAAACAGCCGACCGACAGAAGTTCAAGATGATCGTTGAGCAGCACCCCGCCCTCGACATTCGCATGGTCTTTTCGAACCCCAACCAACGCATTGGCAAGGCTTCCCCGACCACATACGCAATCTACGCAACCCGCCTCGGCCTTCCATTTGCGAAAGAGTTCATCCCTCAAGCATGGATCGACGAGCCTGTTAATCAGGCCAGCCTCGACGCAATCGCAAAGCTCACATCATGACCAAACCAATCACAGACGTGCCCCTCGTGTGGCGCACTGATCTCGACTTCACGGGTCTCCGCTTCAAAGACCGAACAGAAACCCTCGGCCTAACCGTTCACTGTGCCGCCTCCAAGCCCTCACAGAATTGGGACGCCGTAGAGATTGACCGCATGCATCGCCGCCGTGGTTTCCTCTGCATCGGCTATAACTTCGTGATCGCCCGTGACGGTGTCGTTCACGCTGGACGCCCAATGAATGCAGCAGGCGCACACTGCAAGAACGAACGCCGGAACAAGACACACGTCTCTGTCTGCCTCGTTGGTGGTGTCTCTCAGAAACCTTTGGCGCACGTTCCCGGCTCCCCTTGGAATGGCTCCGACGCGGAAGCCAACTTCACTCCCGCTCAGGCAACATCTCTGCGTCAACTCAGCGACTTCCTGATGGGTGTCTATGGGTTCGGTGAAGAGATGATCGAAGGGCACCGTGATGTTCGCGGCGTCCGTAAGGCATGCCCAAGTTTCAACGTGAAGACCTTCCTCGACGAAGGCGTCTTCGAACTCGACTAACCCGCAACCCACATACCTGCATTACCAAACCGACCCTCTGTCCCAATCAACCGGGGCAGGGGGCCTTCCAGCTTATCAGCACCCGCATCGCGGAAAGGAATAACTATGACTAAATCGAAAATGGACCACCTGAAAGCACACCTCTCTGGTGGCCGCACAATCACACAGCTTGAAGCTCTGGGTCTCTACGGCCTGTTCCGCTTGGCTGCCCGCATCAAAGAACTCCGCAACAAAGGCTGGGCGATCAGCACCGAGATGCGTGATGACCCGAACGGCAGCAAGTACGCAGTCTACAAGTTGGAGAAAGAGGACACCAAAGGCCTCCCCGCCTTCGCTCTGCCTGACCGTCTGCAGGACAACATGTCATGCTGATTGCCTTCTGCATCTACCTTTGGGCAGTCGCCGCTGGTGGCGCTCTTCTCGGACTATCGTTCGTCCGGCCCATCAACACAGGGGACACTCTAACCGCCCTCGCATTCCCCATTCTGGTCCCCTTCGCGGTTCTCCGTGAACTCATCCGAAGGGCCTCACCTATTATTCCTTCCTAAACCTAGCCCTCGCTCTTCGGAGTGGGGGTTTTTTTCGTTCATGGAGAACTGAATGTATGACAACGATTATGATGAAGACGAAAGCGTTTTTGTTGGCCGTGAGCCTTGCCCTACCTGTGGCAGCGACAACAACCTTGCCCGCTACAGCGACGGACACGCCTACTGCTTTGGTGCCACCTGCGATCACTACGAGCCAGCCGAAGGCAGTAAATCGGAAGGCACGCCGCAAACACAAGAAGATAAGCCGCAAGCGCGAAACCTGATCGACGGAACTTATGGTGCCCTCAAGGCCCGCAAGCTCTCCGAAGAAACAGCCCGCCGCTACAACTACAAGATTGGCCTGTTCAACGGCCAGCCAGCACAGCTTGCAGGATACACCGACGACAAAGGCAACGTGATTGCCCAGAAGCTTCGGTTCGCTGACAAGAAAGAAGGCATGCCTTGGGTAGGTGATAAGAAGAACGTCGGCCTGTTCGGCTCACACCTCTTCGGTAAAGGTAAACGCATCGTGATCACCGAGGGTGAGATCGACGCCATGACTGTCTACCAAGCGCAAGGCTCCAAGTGGCCCGCAGTGTCCCTTATCAACGGTGCTGATGGTGCCCGTAAGGACATCGCCAAGAACATCGAATACCTCAGCAACTTCGATGAGATCGTTCTGATGTTCGATGAGGATGAACCCGGTCGGGAAGCCACAGAGGCAGCCGCTGAGGTTCTGACAGGGCACAAGGTTCTGGTAGCCCAGCTTCCTTTGAAGGATGCCAACGAGTGTTGGATCAACGGTGAGCAGGACAAGATCGTTCAGGCTATCTGGAACGCCAAGCCTTACAACCCCGCTTCGGTTGTCCATGGTGAGGACATCTGGACCCGCCTACAGAACCGCCCCGTGGTTACCTCTATCCCATTCCCTGAGTGGATGCCCCAGATGAACAAGAAGGTTCTGGGTCTGCGTCTCGGAGAGTTGGACACTTGGACCTCCGGTTCGGGCATGGGCAAGACCACCATGATCAAGCAACTGCAGGCGCATATCTTCCGCACCACCGATCTCAACCAAGCAATCATCCACCTTGAGGAACCCCTTGAGGATACCGCTGAGAGCTTGCTTGGGGTGTTCATGGAGAAGCGCCTGACGATACCTGAGGTGCGCGATACGGTGACCGAGGCAGACCTTCGGTTCCACTTTGACAAGACCTTCATGGCCAAGGATGCACACGGCAACAGCCGCATGTATCTCCACGATGCCTTTGGTTCCATGGGTTCAGACGAGAACCTGATGAACCGCATCCGCTACTATGCCCATGCTTGCGACTGCAAGGTGATCTGGATTGACCACTTGTCGATCTTGGTCTCGGACATGGGTGAGAATGGTGATGAACGCCGCCGCATCGACGCACTGATGCACAGCCTCAAGACCCTCACCGTAGAGCTTGGCGTTTACATTGGCCTTATCAGCCACCTCAAGAAAGCTGGCGGCCCTACCTCGTTCGAAGAGGGTGCAGCCCCATCACTCGATGACCTCCGAGGTTCCGGCGGCATCAAACAGCTATCCAACTCTGTCTACGCGATCTCTCGCAACCAACAGGCAGAGACAGAAGCTGCTCGTAACACAGCACAGGTCCACGTCCTCAAGTCCCGATACACCGGAGACACTGGTCCTGCTGACTTCATTTATTTCCAGAAAGAGACAGGCACCTTCTGTGCTGGCGTGGACCCTGAGATGGCCGCCCAGTTCGAAGACATGTCCGCTCACGGCGCTCCCACTGAAGACGGGGAGGCTGACTTCTAGGCGCTTTTAGAAAGGCCATCCCAGCATGAATGACCATATTGATGTGGACGAGGAAGCCCCTCGCCGCAAACGGTTCATCTACGACATTGAAACCAACGGCCTGCTCGACACGATGGACCGCATCCACTGTCTGGTTCTCTACGATCTGGACACAAAGGAACTGATCTCCCTCAAGAACGACAACCCTGCGGCCTATTGGTCACCGGAGATCGAAGAGGGGGTTCGCCTTCTCAACGACGCGGACAAGCGCATCGGGCACAACATCATCAAGTTCGATGAACCTGCCCTCAAGATGCTCTTTCCGTGGTTCGAAGAGAACAAGCCCGGTGTTGTGATCGACACCCTGACACTCGTCCGTCTGATCAAGCCAAACGTCAAAGATGGCGACCTGATGTTGGTCAAACAGGGACGCCTTGAAGGTCGCCTTATCGGCTCCCACGGTCTTGAAGCTTGGGGCCAACGTCTCGGTGAATGGAAGGGCGACTATTCCAAAGAACTCAAAGCCCAACTCATGGCTGAGGGCATGGACCGCAATGAAGCTGCACTCGCTGTCTGGGCCAAGTGGTCTCAAGAGATGCAGGATTACTGCGATCAAGACGTTACCACCAACCTAGCGATCTACCGATGGTGCCAACAGAAGGGTTACTCCAAGCAAGCTGTCTCGGATGAGATGGACATGGCCTATCTCTGCGCCAAGATCGAAGCCAACGGGTTCCCCTTCAACGAGATGAAAGCGGGGATGCTTTACGGCACCCTCGCAGGTCGTCGGGCACAGCTTGAAGACGAACTCAAAGAAACCTTCGGGTCATGGATTGAGCGCGTTGGAGAGTACACCCCGAAGACAGCCAACAAATCGAATGGCTATTGGGGTGTAACCAAGTGGCGATACCTCGACGACGAAAGCGAACTGGCACCTGAGGACTTTACCAAGGGTGGCCTTCCCAACGCACTGGCCAAGCGCCGTGGCGTTCGACGTGACTTCAAGGGTTACCCTGTAACGAAGATCAAGATGGTGGACTTCAATCCATCCTCTCGCATCCACATTGCGAACCGCCTGAGCAAGCTCTTCGGGTGGAAGCCCCAAGAATTTACCAGTGACGGTCGTGCTAAAGTAGATGAAGAGATCATGGCCAAGCTGCCATATCCTTGTGCGCCGTTGCTGACTGAATACTTCACCGCCATCAAACGGCTGGGGCAGTTGGCAGAAGGCAAGCAGGGATGGCTTAAATTGGTCCGCAATGGCAAGGTCCATGGTAGCTACAACACTGTCGGTGCGGTCACCCGCCGCATGACCCATAGCAACCCTAACATCGCTCAGGTGCCCTCTGTGGGTGCCGATTACGGTCCCGAATGTCGTGAGCTTTTCACGTCTGGTCCCTTCGAGTTTCTCGTTGGCACCGATGCCTCTGGCTTGGAACTCCGCATGCTTGCCCATTACCTCGCCCGCTGGGATGATGGTGAGTACGGCGATGTGATCTTGAATGGCGACATCCACACGCACAACCAAAACCTCGCTGGGCTGCCCACAAGGAACGCCGCGAAAACATTTGTGTACGCACTACTTTACGGCTCTGGGGATGCCAATCTAGGGTCTCTCTTAGGTGGTGATGCTGCTGAGGGAAAGGCAATGCGTTCCAAATTTATGGAAGGCCTGCCTGCTTATGCCAATCTGGTGAAAGCGGTGAAGCACAAGGCCAAGATGTTCAAGCATCTCAACGCACTCGATCAGGGTCTCCTTCACGTCCGGTCAGAACACTCTGCACTTAACACCCTGTTACAATCGGCAGGCGCACTCTGCTGCAAGCGGTGGAGCGTCCTCACTGAACGGCTGCTAATCGAACGTGGCTTCAAGCATGGGTGGGATGGTGACTTCGCGGTCGTCGGCAACATTCATGATGAACAACAGATCGCTGCCCGTAACCAAGAGGTAGCAGACGCCATTGTTAAGGCATCGGCAGACGCCATGACCCTGACCCAAGAATACTACGGCATCCGCATCCGATTGGACGTGGACACCAACATTGGGCGCAACTGGCGCGAGACGCACTAACTCCCCAAGGAAAACCAAATGAAAGAAACTGAACCTGCCCCTGAAAGGGGGCGGGCCTGTCGTCATTGCGATGGGCCTATACCACCAGAGACGCATCATCGTCGAAAGTTCTGCTCTGATAAATGTAGGGGCATAGCATGGCGTATTGAACACCCCGAACGCAACGCGACCCAACGACGCGAAGTATCCGCCAAACAGCGAAAGAAGGTAGCAGCCCACAAGGTGGCTGGGACAGCCTTCGGCGTACTCGCCTATAAACGCTCCATGCTCTCCGCAGCGAAGTCAAGGGCAAAGAGGGCTGGCCTCCCCTTCAACCTAACCACCGAAGACATCCAAATCCCCGATGTGTGTCCTGTTCTTGGGATTGAGATCAAATTCAATTTCGGACAACCAAGTGACAACTCCCCTTCGCTGGACAAGATCGTACCTTCTCTGGGCTACACCCGTGGAAATTGCGAGGTGATCTCCCACAGAGCGAACATGCTTAAATCGAACGCCACCGTCCCTGAGATGGAGGCGATCTACCACTACTACTCCAACAAAATCTCCAACACAGACTGGATGGTGCCCAATGGCAAAACCTAAAAGAACCGTCTTCGTAGATGCTGACGTTGTTGCCTTCCGTGCAGCCGCAGGTTCCCAGCAATGGGAAAATTGGGGCACAGACGATCTTGATGGCGCACGATGGACAGCACAAGCCGATGGCGAGACTGCCCGCAAGCACATTGACATCTCCCTCGAAGAATTGAGGGATGATCTCTGCGCAGATGAAATCGTCTGCTGTTTAACTGACAACGACAACTGGCGATGTGACGTACTGCCCACCTACAAGGGCAACCGCAGCAAAACCGAGAGACCCATCTTGCTTCCACAAGCCCGCCAATACCTGCGGGAGAAGTACGAGGCATGGCAACGACCCGGCCTAGAGGGTGATGACCTTCTTGGCATCCTCTCAGGTCTCTCTTCAAGGTGGCCCGGTGAGCGCATCATGGCGACCATCGACAAAGACCTCAAAACCGTTCCCGGCTTGGTCTACCTCTGGCATCACTCCGTACTCGGCATCCAAGAGATCACCGTAGAGTACGCCGATAAGTGGCACCTCATGCAGGGCATCGCGGGTGACGCTGTCGATGGCTACAAGGGCTGCCCCGGCATTGGCATGGAGACAGCCGAGAGGTTCCTCGAAGAACCCTTCATGTACGTCAACGAGACCTACACACCGAAGAGCGGTAAGAACAAAGACATTGATCAGACCCGTTGGGTGAAGAGTGAAGCTCCATCTCTATGGGAAGGCATCGTGTCCCTCTACGCCAGGCAAGGGGTCTCCGAAGAGGACGCAATCGTCCAATTCCAAGTGGCCCGCATCCTTCGCTCAACCGAATACGACTTTAAGAAAAAGGAACCCATCCTATGGACACCTGCCCAGATTGCGGAGTGAGCGAAGCGGAGTACCACCGCACTCATTGTAAGTTCACGCAAGCCCACGACCCCCACCAGTTCAACCCAAGCACGGCCATGCGTCGTATCCAAGCTGGCGTTGGGGTTGCACCCTCGGCACCCGCAAAGGTGAAATCTGACGGTTCCTCGTCCAGCTACTACTTCCTGCCCAAAGGCGCGACTGAACTGAACGATCTGATCGAACACAAGGAAATGTCCTTCGCTCGTGGGAACCTGTTCAAGGCGCTCTATCGGCTGGGTGAGAAGGAAGGCATCGACCACTCCTACGACCTCAACAAATGCCAACTGTTCTTGGACCGCCTCAAGGACATGCAGGTCAAAGGTCGTCGCATCTGAGGGTAGGCCTACGGGCCTCCCTCCCATCAACCCACATACTAGCCCAAAGAGGTAACAATGAAGCGTTTTCCGTTAATCTCGGACGAACTCCTCAAGGCGTTAGAAGCACAATTCCCCGACAGAGCGAACCGCTACCTTGGACTTACACCCGCCGAAATGGGTGCCTTGGTTGGTGAGCAACGTGTCTTGGACCTGCTCCGCCGCCATCACAAACAACAGAACATTCTGGAAGGATAAACCATGAGCATGCCGAAAGCTCCCAAGATGCCGAAGCCCGGTGCCGCCGCTCCCACGCCTGTCGTGAAGGAAGCGCCTGTGCGTGAGCTTGGCGACGAAGAGCGCAGCAAAGAACAGCGCAAGAAGCGGGGCCGCGCCTCCCTTCGCATCGACCCACAATCGGGCGGTGTCTCAAGTAATGCGGGCGCTGGTATCAACGTCCCACAGAAGTAAAGGGCAACCAAAATGGCAACATCACAAGCCCGCTACAGCCAACTTTCAAGCAGCCGTGAGCCATTCCTTACCCGTGCCCGTGAGAACAGCCAGCTAACAATCCCGGCTCTAATCCCACCCGAAGGGCACTCTGGGTCCAGCCCGTTGAAGCAACCGTATCAAAGCGTTGGGGCGCGAGGAACCATTGGTCTAACGGCCAAGGCAACCACCACCCTGATGCCACCGAACGAGCCTTTCTTCCGGTTGGACATTGAGGAATACACTCTCGCTGAACTCTCACAGAACCCTGAGGCCCGCGCTGAGATCGAACAAGCACTGACTATGGTCGAGCGTACAGCTTCCCGTTCAGTGGAAACATCAGGCACCCGTATGGGTTTCTCCGAGGCGACCCAACACTTGGTCGTAGGGGGCAATGCTCTGGTGTTCGTTCAAGAAGACTTGGCTCTCAAAGTTTACGGCCTCGACCGCTATGTCGTTTCCCGTGACCCGTCAGGCAATGCAATCGAGATCATCACCGAAGAGGAAGTCGCATTAGCAACTCTCCCAGATGAAATCGCTGGTCTCGTTAAGGCTCCCCAAGAGCAGAACGCTGAGGGTGCCCATCAGGCGATGGAAGACACTGCGAAGCTCTACACACACCTCGTTCGCCAGGACAAGATGTGGCTGGTCAAGCAATCCATCAACGATCAGGAAATCCCTGGGACTGAGGGCACGTACCCTATCGACAAATGCCCGTGGTTCCCTCTCCGTTGGACACGCGTTGACGGTGAAGACTATGGACGAAGCCACGTCGATACCATCCTTGGCGACCTGAAATCTCTGGAGAACCTCACGAAGGCGATCTTGGAGTATGCTGCAGGTGCCGCGAAGGTTGTCGCTTTGGTGAACCCTAACGGTGTCACTGATGAAGAAGACTTGTCCAACGCCGAGAACTTCGAGTTCGTGTCTGGTGTTGAAAGCGATGTCAGCTTCTTGCGTATCGACAAATACGCCGATCTGCAGGTGGCTAAGAACCTCGCTGACGATCTGACACGTCGCATCGAGCAGCACTTCCTGATGAACTCATCCATCCAACGACAGGGTGAACGAGTGACCGCAGAGGAAATCCGCTACATGGCGGCTGACCTTGAGGCAACCATCGGCGCTGTGTACGTTCAGTTGTCCCAAGAGTTTCAGCTTCCTTTGGTGAAGATCACCATCGAGCGTCTGGTCAAACAGAAGCGCCTCCCGAAGCTGCCAAAGGAACTGGTCACACCTACCGTCACCACAGGTATCGACGCTCTCAGCCGCCAGAATGATCTCAACAAGCTCGACCGAATGGTTGCTGGCTTGCGTGATCTCTACGGCCCCGAAGCACTCGCTGCAGAAACGAATGTTGGCGACTACGTCAAACGTCGTGCTGCGGCACTGGGTATCGACCCAACTGGCCTGCTCAAGACGAACGAGCAGAAAGAACAGGAAGCCCAAGCAAAGCAGCAGCAAATGATGATGCAGCAAGGTCTCCCTAACATGATCAACCAAATGGGCGGTCTCGCTCAGAAAGGAATGGAAGCCAATGGCTCCTAATGAAAACACCCCTACAGACGCCGCTAAGGCCAAACCTCAAACAGCACCTACACAGGTAGCTCCAGAGAAACCCAAGAAGTCCAAAAAGGACGACTCTCGTGGCAAGCTTGTCACCCGCTTCGGCGTTAAAATGTGGATTAAGGGATAATCATGACAGAAGTGAATATCACCCCGCCCGCAGCGACAGAAACCGACGAGCAAATCCAAGCCATGGTCGATAAAGCCGAAGGCAAGGGAACACCTCCTATCGCACCTACAGGTGAACCTGAGCGTCCCGCTTGGTTGCCTGAGAAGTTTGCAACTCCAGAAGCAATGGCTGAGGCCTATGCCGCAATGGAGAAGAAACAGAGCGCCCCGAAAGAGACACCTACGGGTGAACCTGCCGTGGCCGAAGGGGAAGCCTCAGAGGCAGCCAACGCGGCTGTTGAAGGTGCTGGCCTGAACATGGACGAACTGGGCACCAAGATCGTGAACAATGGCGACATCGACGCTGCTGATTACGAAGCCCTCGCCAAGCAAGGCATCTCCAAGGAAATGGTTCAGAGCTACGTTCAAGGTCAACAAGCCTTGGGTGAGCGCCTGGTTGCCGATATGCATCAAACCGTTGGTGGTGAAGATGCGTTCAATAGTCTCCTCGAATGGGGTGCTGAGAACATGGCACCTGATGAGGTGGAAGCCTTCAATCAGACCATCGACACTGGTTCCCCAGCTTCTGTGAAGATGGCCCTCCAAGGCCTGCAAGCCCGCGCTCAAGCTCAGGGTGGTAAAGCGCCAAACCTCTTGGGTGGTAATCGCCCCGGCGGTGCATCTGGCGATGTCTTCCGCTCCACTGCAGAAGTGACCAAAGCAATGAGTGACACTCGCTACAGCCGTGACGCAGCCTATCGGGCCGACGTGATGGCGAAGCTTGGTCGCTCCAACGTGATGTAAAGGAAACCCTATGTCCAAGAACCTAGTGAACGTGGACGTAGGCAACATCGCAGGTGGCCTTTTTGAACTGATCGACAACCTCTTCACGACTGATGAAGAACGGCAGAACGCCAAACTACGGTTGATCGAGCTTAATCAGAAAGGCCAGCTTGCCCAGCTTGCAGTGAATGCCGTTGAAGCTCAGCACGAGAACATCTTCGTGTCTGGGTGGAGACCATTCATTGGCTGGGTCTGCGGCTTTGCCTTCGCCTACAACTTCATTCTCCAACCAATCTTCGTCTTCGCGATCTGGACCCTCACCACTTTCTACGGTTTGGACTTCCCTATCGCATCCCTTCCAGACCTCGATATGGCTACCCTTCTGACTGTCTTAGGCGGCATCTTGGGTCTCGGCGGCTTACGCACATACGAGAAACGGACTGGAACAAACATGAACCGAGGCACTTCTGGCCCCGGCGTTCTCTACTAATCCACAACCCACATACTAGCCCTAACAGAGCCGTTACTTGGTTCTTCCTTAGGGTTCCTTTCAGGGGTGAATGGAAGGCTCCCTCATATTCTTTGAGGGGGCCACACCCCGAACAACCACAATTCCTTTGAGACAAGACGTGCTGACCTTTTCAGGCGGCGTCTATGAACCTCCACCGAACTTACGATCAGGCCCCGTTGCCCGCTGAGGCGGATAACTCCGGCTGCGCTGTGAGTGGTGAGGAGAGGTCACCCACTCTCTCACAAGGAATTACACCATGGCAGACACATCTGCATCCCGCCTCGGCCAAGTTGAAGGCGCAGGCCTCACAGACGATCTTTTCCTGAAAGTATTTGCTGGCGAGGTCATGACGATCTTCGAAGCCGAGAACGTCACAAAGAGCCGCGTAATGTCGCGCTCTATCACTTCCGGTAAGTCCGCTCAGTTCCCAGTTATGGGCCGTGCATCCGCTTACTACCACACACCAGGCAACGAAGTCCTCGGTGGCACTATCAAGCACAACGAGAAGGTCATCACAATCGACGACCTGTTGATCTCTCCTGTGTTCATCGCTGAGATCGACGAAGCCAAGAACCACTACGACGTTCGCGGTCACTACTCGACAGAAGTTGGTCGTGTTCTTGCCCAGACTTGGGACAAGCATGCCCTGCAGGTTGGTATTCTTGCCGCCCGTACAACTGTTGCGAATATTGCTGGTGAAAGCCCTGCAGGTTCTGTGATCACCGAAGTCGTTGCTGATGACTTCACCGACCCTGACAAACTGGCCGCATCGTTCTTCGCTGCTGCACAGGTGATGGATGAGAAGAACATCCCAGAAGCTGACCGCGTAGCGTATCTGCCGCCTGCTGAGTATTACACTCTGGTGCAGTCCAACAAAGTCATCAACCGTGACTTCTCTGCGTCCAACGGTGACTTCGCTAAAGGCAAAATCTTCGAAGTTGCTGGTATCGAGATCGTGAAGACGAACAACCTTCCAGACACGGACGTCGTTGCTGACACTTTGGCCGCTGGCTCCCGTGATAGCTACGTTGGTGATTTCTCGAAGACTGCTGGTCTGATCATGCACAAGTCCGCAATCGGCACTGTGCAGCTGATGGACCTGTCCACTCGTATGGATTACGACCCACGCCGCATCGGCACACAGGTCATGTCCAAGTACGCTGTTGGTCACGGCATTCTGCGCCCAGAAGGTGCCATCGAATTGGCCCGCTTCTAAACTAATTGAACCCCCTCTGAGATTAATTTCTTGGCGGGGGTTTTTTTCGCTCTTTTAGGAAACTCCAATGGAAACCACCACAGAACTCAATGCAGTCAACTCCATGTTGGCCACCGTAGGCGAAGCCCCTATCAACACCCTTGAAGACGTTGGTGTGGTGGACGCCATTACCGCCATCTCGTCCCTCAAAGAGGTTACCCGTGAGGTGCTTGTTGAGGGGTACACCTTCAACACAGACGAGAATTACCCAATCATTCCTGAGGGCTTCGCGCCCTTCGAAGCAACCATCCCGCCCAACGCTCTGAGTGTCGTCCCGAACGACCGAACGCTCACTGTACGTGGTAACCGCATCTATGACACGACGACTTTCAGCTACACCTTTCAGGGCACCGATCAGGTTGAATGCCAAGTAATCTGGGGTCTTTCCTTCGAGGAACTCCCTGAGGTCACTCGTCAATATGTTGCACTTCGCGCTGCACGTCGGTTCCAGCGTCGGGCCGTTGCTTCTGACACACTGAATGCAATCACTGCCGAAGATGAACGTACAGCCATGTGGGCACACCGCAAGGCCAACACGCGCATCAAGAAGAAGAACTACCTCTTCGACAGCAACAGCGTTCGCCAAATCCATAACACTCGATAGGTGACCCAATGTTGATGACATCATCCATTCCAAACCTGATCAACGGTATCTCCCAGCAGCCGCCCACTTTGCGCCTCGCTTCGCAGGCCGAAGATCAGGTGAACTTTCTATCATCCGTTTCTGACGGTCTGACTGTGCGACCACCTACGCGACATCTCGCTTTACTGGATGATGCTGACTGGTCTGATGCATTCATCCACACGATCAACCGTGACACAACTGAACGCTACCTTCTGGTTATCCGTGAGGGGGCACTTCGGGTGTTTGAAGCGGAGACAGGCATCGAGCGCACGGTCAATGCACCTGAGGGCTGGGGTTATCTCGCCAATGGTGGAGAGGCTGACTACCGCGCTACGTCCGTCGCTGACTACACCTTCATCTTGAACCGCAAGCAAGTCGTCCAGGTTGACCCTGAGGTGGTGCAAGCGCGTCCGAACGATGCCCTGATCTACGTGCGAGGGGGCAACTACGGTAAGACTTATCGGGTCTTCATCGACGATGTTGAACGGGCCAACTTCAAGACGCCTGATGGCTCAGACGCAGCCCATACCGATGACATTGATACCAACAACATTGCAGGACAACTGTACAACGATCTCGTTGCGTGGGGTGGTGCTGGTTTTACCTTCGAGAAGAAGGGCGACTTGGTTGTCATTAAACGCGCCGATGCCACAGCATACTCTGTGCGGGTCGAGGATGGTTCTGGTGGTATCAACATCGACGCCATTCAGGCCCAAGTTCAGCGTTTCAGTGATCTACCAAAGGCTGGCGTCGAAGGCTTCGAGGTAGAAATCGTTGGAGACCAATCCTCTAGCTTTGATAACTACTTCGTCCGCTACGTGACTGAGGGTGCTGGCGGTGTCGGTGTCTGGAAAGAGGACATCAAAGGCGGCGAGACGTTCAAGCTGGACGCAACCACCTTACCCCACACGCTCATCCGTGAAGCCGATGGCACGTTCACCTTCAAGCGCCCCTCATGGTCTAACCGCGAAGTAGGCGATCTGGCTAAAATACCTCACCCTTCGTTCGCCACCCGCGCGATCAGGGATGTATTCTTCTTCCAGAACCGACTCGGCTTTGTGGCAGATGAGAACGTCATCCTCTCGCAAGACGGTGAATACTTCGACTTCTATCGCTCCACAGCGACAACGCTCTTGGACACGGACCCGATTGACATCGCGGTTACCTCTGACCGGGTCTCTATCTTGAACTTCGCGGTGCCCTTCAACCGGACCCTTCTGTTGTTCTCTGACCAGTCTCAGTTTGTCTTCGAGGGTGGCGCGATCTTGACCTCGTCAACAGCCGCTGTGGCTCAAGCAACATCCTTCGAAAGCTTGACCAACGTGCGTCCTGTCGGGGTTGGTTCGTTCGTGTACTTCCCAGTTCCTCGTGGGGGTTTCTCAGGGCTTCGTGAATACTTTGTCCAAGAAGGCAATGAACAGAACGATGCTCTCGACGTGGCCTCTCACGTTCCCCGTTATCTGCCCCGTGGCATGACACAGCTTGCTGCCTCTTCTGCAGAGGACACACTGGTTTGTTTGGCAGATGATCAGATCAACGCGATGTGGGTCTACCGCTTCTTCTTCAACAACGAAGGGAAGCTCCAATCGGCGTGGTCCAAGTGGGAGTTCGCGGCAGGGGATAACATCCTCAGCGTGGCCTTCATCGAGAGCCAACTCTATCTCGTCGTGGCTCGTGGGGGTCAAACCTTCATTGAGGTTATCAGCCTCGAAAGCGGCAGTGTGGATAAGAACTCTTCTGTGTCCTTCCGCCTCGACCGGGGGGTGACTGATGAAGAATGCACCTCTGTCTTCGACGGAACAAACACAACCTTCACACTCCCTTACGGGACACCTGAGGAAACCGTTGTGGTGGTCCGAGGGGGCGACCCTGTCTATGCTGAGGGTACAATCGTTAATCACGATCACCCGACAGCTAACACTGTGACCCTACGGGGTGACTGGACAGCAGCATCCCTGTTGTTCGGAACCAAGTACACAGCCCGCTATCGCTTCTCTACTTTCTTCATGCGCTCACCGGAACCGGGTGGCGGGGTATCCGCAGATGGCTCAGGTCGTTTGCAACTCCGTTACGTGTCCATTGAATATGCTCGTGCTGGTTTCTTCCGCATCACCTCTCAACCGAGGGGCAGGGATAAAGCAGAGCGGGTCTTCTCAGGCCGCAGACTTGGTGTCGAGAGTGGCACCATTGGTCGGCTATCCTTGGCCACTGGACGTGTCCGTATTCCGGTCATGTGCCGCAACGTGGACGCAGAGATCGAGATCGTCTGTGACAGCCCACTCCCAGCCAGCTTTACGGCTGCCGAATGGGAAGCCTCCTACACTGCAAGAGCAAGGAAAATCTAATGACAACTCCCAAGCACGGCTGGAACAAGCTCCGGCCCTACACCCAAGGCGACCTCAGTCGTGTTTGGGAGGACATGCGTGAAGATGATCTCAGAGAAGTAGGTGAATATGAACCTACCTGGATGGAGAAAACCTTGCTCTCCATGAAAGCAAAGATGAAGACATGGGATACAGATCAAGGCCCTGTCGCTGTCATGGGTTCCACCCCCACAGATAACCCTATGGTCGGCCTCGTGTGGTGCCTCGCGTCTAACGCAGCGGTGCCCCGTTGGCGGTTCCATGTAAGAGAGATCGAAGGTTTGCTCCAATGGTGCGCCGAAGATTACTCCGTCCTCGCCAACTTCAAGGACGCCCGAAACACAACCCAAATCAAATGGCTCAAGAAGATAGGCTTCACGTTCATTCAACACCACGATCTGAACGGACAGGACCATATCGAATTTTTAAGGATTATGAAATGAGCGACCCAGTCACAATGGCTGCGATGAAAGCCGCGTTCACCGCCGTCAGTTCTTACGGCGCTGCGATCTCTGCTGGCCTCTCAGTTGCTACCACCGCTGTCTCTTTCAAAGCGCAGGAAGCGAATGCTAAAGGCGTAGAGAACGCCAACAAAGCGGCGAATGAACGCGCCCGTCAGTATATGATTGAAGACCAAGACAGCCTGACACGGATGTCAGCGCAGGAAACTGCAGGTGCTTCTCAGAAGATCAACCAAAACCAGATTGATGCAGCGAAGGCTGGTGCCTCTGCGAAGGTTGCCGCAACAGCAGGCGGCGTCTCTGGTCTCTCCGTAGACAGCCTGCTTGGTGACATCTTCGGCCAAGAAGCCAGCATACGGGACAGCGTGAACCAGAACCTTGAGAACACTGGTGAGCAAATCCAACAGGAACGCAACTCCGTTCAACGCGGCTTCCAGAACACAATCAACACCCGCCCTCAACCTAATCATCCGTCTCTCCTCGGTGCCACCCTCGAAGCAGGGACAGGCGTCATGGGTGCCTACAAGGACCAGTGGAAGATACGCGGCCAGACAGGCTCATAAAGGAACCCCAACATGGCACAACGCCCTCAAGCGAATACCAATCTCGGCCAGCCTGAGCTTGTTCGTACTGTCGCTCGTCCATCTCGTGACGCAGCACCTACATACACCCCCAAGGCATCCCGTGCTGGTGCCCTCGCGCAGTCTCTCTTGTCCATCGCCCCGACACTCAAAGGCTATGCCGAAGAGTTCCATCAGGTGTACCAAGAGAATGAAGAGAACCGAGCCTACGACGAAATCCAAGGGATGACCTTCGACGATGCCCAAGCGGCTGTCCAGAACGGCACCCTGAGGGACACTGAAAGCCCGTGGTATCAAGCCGCGTTCGAGAAGCAGTTCGGCACAGTGTACGCAGGCAACCGCCGCCGTGAATTGGTGGAAGCCTACAACAACGAGTTCGACAAGCATAACGGCAACCTCGACGAGTTCATCGCTGAGTTCGCTGGTCAAGACCTCGACAAGTTCGGTGGCTCTGAGTTCATCATGTCTGGTTACCGGAACACGATGGGCGGCACCCTTGGTCAACTGCGCGACCAACATGCGGAATGGAAATCCACTTGGACCCGTGAACGTGTTGGTGAGAACTTCGGTACCTTGGCCTACGACGCGGTCACCACTGCGGCTGCTGAGGGTGGCGATCTTAATGCTGCCCTGAACGCACTCAAAGGGGAACATCAGGGTGCCTTCGGGATGACCTTCGCAGAGATGGATACAAACATCTTTGGGATGGCCTCACGGTTGGCCTCAGAGGGAAATGTGGATGCTCTTGAGCAGCTACTGAACACCGAGATCGTCGGCCCAGATGGCACCGTTGTCGGTTCCTACATGACGCGCCCTAAGTATGCCGAAGAGGCAGCAATGCATCTGGCAGAGGCACGTTCAGTTGCAGGCGCTGCGGCTCGTGAAGAGAACACAGCAACAGTTGTGGGTCTTCAACAGCAGGCGGCAGCAGGTCAGCTTGATCTGGAAACTGCAGCACAGCTTCGTGACAACGAGCAGATCACCATCGGGGAATACGAGCGGCTCTTTAAGGCCAACTCAGATGCCCGTGTGTCTGCCACGATCACGGCCAATAACGCAGCCCAACTAGACAGCCTTCGGGTCTCCGCTTTGCAGGCTGTTATGTCGGGACAAGGGTACGCCATTCAGGACTACACCTACGTTGATGCCTCAGGCAAAGAGCGCACAGCCACACGCGAGAAGATGATCGAAGACGCTGTCGTCGGTAGCATGAACGAACTTGCAAGCCGCGAGACGCCCCCCGGTGTCATGGCTGAACAGCTTTCGAGCTACGGCGTGGACGTGACTTATCCGGTATGGGAGAACCTCATGTCGGATGGCTTCCTTACTCTGACTGAGGCTGCATCCACAGGCGAGAACGGGGAGACAACAATCCCTGAGACAGCCATGAGTGCGTATGCGACCTACAAGGCGCTGGGTGAGACCCCACAGCTTCGCTCTCGTCACATCAACAACACCGATGCGGAGAACGTGTGGTCTACAGCGTTCATGCTTGAGCAGATGGGCGTGTCTCCTGAGGATGCTCTGATGCGGGCATCTAAGCCAGCAACGGCAGCAGGTTCTGCAGCGGCCAACAGTTTCGGTCGCCAAGAGTTTGAAGCACTGTCCAACAGCATCCAACCCGGCATGTTCGGTGACGATCTGGCGAACGGCGCAGCAGCCCTCGGACAGACTGAGGCTCTTGCCAAGTTCTACATCTCTCATGGTGTGCCTAAGAAGCAGGCCGTGGAAGCTGCAATCGAAGACTACGACAACAGCCACACGACCATCAACGGCGTGTCTGTCAACACCCGTAACATCCACCTTCCATCTCACTTCGAGGAAAGCTCTGTGATGGCTCTCGACGAGTTCGCAGAGTTACATGGAGAGGATGCTGATGATCTGACGCTTATCCCTACACATGATGGTTCCAACAACTGGGCCATTGCCTACAAGGGTAACGTGGCGATGCCTGTCCAGATCATGGGTGCCGACAACATCATCCATACGTCTGAGATCGAGCGTACCTATCAGCGTGCCCAAGAGATTGCCGCGCAGCTTGCCTTAGAGGCAGCCCAAGAGGTGATCAAGAACCGTGGTGAAGAGAAAGCTGTGGTCGAGCAGACTGTAGCTGGCTTCCAAGAGTGGCAGCAAATGTCACGTAGCGAACGCCGCGAGGCTGGCCTTCCTACCTCCATAATGGGTGCCCAACGGCACTTCTCAGTCAACCGCGCACTCGATGAGCGTGAGACAGAGATCATGGTTGAAGAGAAGACGGAGCTTCGGGACCAGATGCAGTCACCAGAAGCCGACGCACTATTCGAACAGATGGGTCTCGCAAACCCGCTCAACAACTAAGGGTGTCCCTACGGGGGCATCCCACCCCCATTCAAATCTAGGACATTCACATGGAAACCGTGACAACCTCCCCTAATGCAATCTTGGGCCTCATCCGTTCAGCGGAAACCTCAAAGGGTTATGACGATTATTCGACATACTCAAAAATCTCACCACCTAAGCCGATGACACAGATGACTGTGCGGGAAGTGCAGGAATGGCAGCGCCAGAGTATTGGTGCAGGCTCCGACAGCGTGGCTGCAGGCGGCTACCAAATGGTCAGCAGAACTTTCAACAGTGTCGTCGAAGAGCTTGGCCTCACAGGTGACGAAGTATTCAATCCAGAACTCCAAGACAAAATGGGTACACACCTCTTGGCTCGGCGGGGATACAACGACTGGGTTTCCGGTAACATCACCGATCAGCAGTTCCAACAGAACCTAAGCCAAGAGTGGGCAGCCTTGCCAGCATCAGTGCGGGATGAGCGCGGACGCGCGGCGCAGGGTCAGAGCTTCTATGCAGGCGATGGCCTAAACGCCTCAACAGTGTCCGCATCGAACGTCCTCGAAGCCCTGAACGCCTCTCGCAACGGTGGGACTTACGAGTTCACGCCAAGCGCGGGCGGCGGGGCAGGGGGCGCTAGTGCCGCACCTTCACAATTCGACCTCGCGCTGAGCGATCTCACCCCTATGGAGAACTTCTCGGAGCAAGCCCAAGAGAACGTGGCCAACACGCCTATCGCTTCATTCCGCTCACAAGGAGACGACCGTGCTATCGCTGAGGCTGCTGAGGCTGCAACACCTTCATGGTGGGATGGCGCGAAGATGGCAGCCAACGAAGAGTGGATTGGCCTGAACGTCGCCCGTCAGATGGGCCGCGAAGAGTTCACACCCAACAGTAGCTTCCGTCTGACAAAAGATAACTGGGGGGAAGCGACTGATGGTCTCGATCCAATCTACCATAGAGGTCTAGAGTACGCGACATCAGAGGCACACCTTCAGGCGTTATCCCAGCAGTTACACAGCGAGCAACAGATTGACCAAGACCTCGCTGGCTTAGGTTGGGGTGGTACAGGTCTCCGTCTGGGTGCCGCTATCCTCGACCCTGTCGCACTTCTCGCTTCGGCAGCAACTGAGGGTGTGGCTGCTCCGTTCATCTACGGTGCAAAGGTTGGTCGCATGGGTCGCGCTCTTCGTGCTGGTACGGCTGCTGGTGCAGTCAACGCTGGTATCGACGGGTATCTCGCATCTCAGGACCAAACCATGGGCTGGGAAGACATCGCGATCTCGGCTGCTGCAGGCTTCGTTCTCGGCGGCACCATTGGTGGCCTTCGGGGCAAGACCCCAGAGGACAAGGCAATCGCTGCAGCCCTTCAACGGGACTTCGTAGATGGCTCCCCTGTGCCTCGCTTCGTAGGCGGAACTGCAGATGGTTCTGTAGGTGCCGCTAGGGTGCCCCAAGAAGTGCAACTCTCGGCTGCCGAACAGGTTGCTGTAGATAGCGCAGGCGCTCCAACCGCCGCTCTGGCTGGTGCCCGCATCGACCGCTCTGCTATCCTCAAGAGTTCCGAGAGTGACATCATGCGTCGTCTTGGTGGTGGTCTGGTCGAGGATGGTGTTGGTAACGCTGATCGTTCGGCAAACCGTTTCTCTGTCTCCGAGAAGGTTGCCCGTGAAGAGCGTGTCCGGTTGGGTCGCTTCTACCGTCAATACAATGCCTCATATCGGGATTGGTTGAAGGATGAAGGCAAGAGCTTATTCTGGCAGCATGGTGTGAATGAACGCTCTCAGTTCAACCGTCAGGTATCCCAAGCGGTTCGCCGTGAGATTGACGCTGTGTCTAACAAACACGTCTCTGCTGTAGCTGGTCAGATGAAGAAAGAGTTCGCTGATCTCTTGGAGTTCGGTAAACAGCAAGGCATTCGTGGCTTCGATGAAGTGAAGGCAAACCACAACTACATGGTTCGTCGCCATCGCATCGACCGTCTTGATGATCTGGTCGAAGAGTTCGGCTCAGGCAACATCAACCGCATGGTCGCAGAGAGCATCCAACGGGCCAACCGCAAATGGCGCAACAAGAACCCTGGCAGAGCCAACGCAGTGGATGAGATCGACTATGAAGATGCCCTCAAGATGGGTGAAGCATACGTCAAGAGTATCCGTTCTCGGCGCTTCGGGCAGTTCGATGTTAACCGCGCTCTCGCAGGCCAGGATATGGACACCTTGAAGATGATGCTCGACGACGCTGGTATGGCCTCTGAGGACATCACGCGCATCACCGATAAGATACGCTTCGACGGTGACAGCGGTGACCGAGGCCGCATTGGTTCAGCCAAGTGGCGTCTCGATCTTGATGAGACATTCTCCACAAAGATGGTCAACAAGAATGGCACACAGCGTGAAGTGGGTATTGAGGACTTCCTCGAAGACGATGCTGAGATGCTGATGGGCCAGTATGTCCGCTCAGTAACCGCAGCGGGTCATATGGAAGAGTTCATGAAAGACTTCCGCGTAAGGGATGCTGAGGGCAACATGCCAGTGCATGCTCCGTCCTTCGAAACAGTGAAGAGCTACATCGCCAAGGAAGCCCAAGAGAAGGGCATGTCTACGGCCAAGTTCAACAAGGAGATGAAGGTACTCGAAAACTCCTACAAGCTGGTCCATGGCATCCCAATCGAGGGTGCTTCTAACTTCCGTACCGCACAGCGGATGCTGAGAGATTACAACTTCTCACGCATTGGTGGTCAGCTTGGTGTCGCTCAGTTGGCTGAGGTGGGAAACATCATTGGTAACGGAGGCCTTCGTGTCCTCGTCCAGAACATGCCAGCCCTCAAGAAAATCTTCGCCAACGCCAAGACAGGCAAGCTCTCTGATGACTTCCTGAACGAAGCAGAGACGATCTGGGGCTTCGGTACAGACCTTGAGCGGATGAACATGTCTGCGATGTTTGATGAGAGCGGTGCTGTTGAGGCAGCCTCTGGCCTTCAGAAGACTGACCACGTCCTCCAACGGGCCAAACGGGTCACCGTAATCGGCTCCGGCATGGGACACGTCAACATGGTCCTGCAACGGATGAACTCCCGCGTGATCGTGCAACGGTTCATGGATGACGCGACAGGCCGTAGAGGCATCAACGTCAACCGCATGCGGGGCATGGGCATCACAGATGAGATGCAACCTCGCATCCAAGCGCAGTTGCGTAAGCATGTCGATCAGAGCGAGGGCATGCTGGGTAAGAAAGTCCAACGCATCAACATCGACAAGTGGGATGATCTGGATGCCAAGAACGCTTTCGTTAACGGCGTCGATAGGTGGGCTAAGAAGTCCGTCCAAGAGAACGACATCGGCAACATGCCTGACTTCATGAGCTATGAGCTTGGCAAGACTATTGGCCAGTTCCGCTCGTTCATGATGGCAGCCTACGTCAAGCAGACCCTCGCAGGCCTTCACAACCGCGATTGGGAAACCTTCTCGGCGTTCGCTACGTCTATGTTCTTCGGTGGCATCTTCTACGCGGCACAGCAGCAGGTAAACTCCATTGGTCGAGACGACCGTGAAGAGTTTCTCTCGCGTCGCCTGAATACTCAGTCCATCGCTGAGGCTGCATTCCAACGTGCGGCGTTCTCGTCTGTCCTTCCTTTGGCATTCGACACAGGACGTGAGGCCATCGGTCTCGAACCTATCTTCGACTTCCGTTCCTCTGGACTGCGTGGCGGGGGTGGTCCTGTAGGTGCCCTTATGGGGAACCCTTCAGCCGATCTGATCGACGGTGCATTCCGTGCAACAGGTGGCATCGCTGCCTCAATGCGGGGTGACTACCAGTTCTCTGAGAAGGACGCCCAAGCTGCGGCGAAGGTGTTCATGATGCAGAACATGTTCGGTGTTCGGAACGTGATCTCGGCAGTGACCGGGACGCTCCCAGAATACTCACAATAACCCACATACTAGACCTAAACGGCTGCTCCCTTGATTGGGGGCGGCCAGAAACGGAGGCCTTTAATGGCACAAACACAGAAGACTTATGTCAGTGATGGGACACAAACCATCTACACATTTGAATTTGACTACATCAGTAAGGACTTCGTGAAGGTTCTCGTTGACGCTGTTGAGGTCGGGTTCACATTCACGGGCACCTATCAGGTGACCCTCGACGAAGCACCTGCTGTTGACGCAGTGATCATCATCCAACGTGTCACAGATAAAGGGCGCATCGTTGACTTCGTCGATGGCTCTGTCCTCGTCGCAAAAGACCTCAACATCTCTGCGTTGCAGGCCATCCATATTGCAGCAGAAGCTGATGATAAAGCCTCTGGCTCCTTGGCTATCACAGACACCGGAGCATACAGCGCGGGCTTCCGCAGGGTTTCCCTTATGGGTCCACCTGTAGATGACCTTGACGCTGTCACTAAGGCATGGGCCGAAACGGCTCAGACAGCACAGCTTTCCCAAGCGATTACTGCTAAGGATGCTGCGGTTGCTGCTGGGGGTATTTCGGAGGCATCAGCTTCTGCTGCCCAAACAAGCGAGGCAAACGCAGCAGCATCAGCCGTAGAGGCGTCTGCAAGCGAGACAAACGCAGCAAACTCAGCAGGGGCGTCGGCGGCATCAGAAGGTGCGGCAGCAACAAGCGCGTCTAATGCATCCACGAGCGAAGCCAATGTGGCAGCAATTGAAACTGCTGTTGCTGATGCGGTGGCTCTGGCAAACGGGATGCCCCTCGGTACGGTCATGTACTTCTCAGCACCTACAGCACCTGATGGGTGGTTGGTTGCTGATGGCACCCCTGTCACAGCGTTGTATCCAGACCTACGTACCCTCCTTGTCAACGCTGGAAGCCCCTTTGGGAATGATGGCACAGACCCATTGCGTCCTAACCTCCTCGGTGAGTTCATCCGGGGCTGGGACAATGGCCGTGGTGTGGATGCTGGACGTGTCTTTGGTTCGTTCCAGCTTGATGAGTTCAAGTCGCACTCGCACGACTATAACCTGTCCCGCGCTTATGACAGCAGCAGTACCAACACTTCGAGCTACATTGGTAAGGGTCAGAACGAAAATAGGGTAGACGACCGGAGCGGCCAAATCCAAAACACAGGCGGTTCTGAAACCCGTCCACGTAACATTGCCTTGCTTCCCTGTATCCGTGCATTCGGTGCAGTCACCATTGAAGGCATGGCTGATCTAGCGGCACTGCTCACAGCTATTGCTTCACAAGCAGAGGCAGAAGCAGGGACCGATAACACCAAGTTGATGACGCCTTTGCGTACCAGTGAGGCTGTCATTGCGGGACGTGTCCCTGACTGTATTTTCACAGGGCCAAATTCGACAGGCAGTCCGGTGCTAGACACGACAGTCAGAAATGTTGGCGGGTTCGCATCTCTTGCTTCTAACACTGTGACGCTTGCGGCAGGCACTTATATCCTTGTTGTGGATACGCACTTGAGGCTTAATTCTGGCTTGGGGAGCAATGCTAACGCATCAGTTTCTATTAGATCAGGAGTAACCGATTTAATAGCAAGCGGTGCTAGGGCCGCACTCTTTTCGGCAACTGCACCTGTTCATCTTGAGACTATTACCACCTCCGCCGTATCCTCCGATTATCGCGTTAACCTTCAAAAGGATGACACTAGTTGGCACGTCGGAACAGGCCAACTTGGCTCCGGCCATTCTGGTGTTGACGTTAATATCACAACCTTTAAAGTGTGGAGGCTGTAATGGCTGTATGCAAAATAGACGCCGACGGTTTTGTCCTTCAACGCTGGCTCGACGTAAAGAACCTCAACGCGCTCACCGAGAAGTATGGGCTGTCTGGTCCTGAATACGTTGAGGGCAAGCCTAACCGGGGCGATGTATATGTGGACGGGGCATTCGTTAGGCCACCTCCTGCAATCCCGTCACCAGAGGAAGTACTAGCGGAGTGGCGTGAGAACGCCTCCTGCACCCGCGCACAGGGTAAGCTGGCTATTGGTCCCGAAGTTTGGGGCCAAGTAGTCGCCATGTTGGACGACCCTGAGACACCTTGGGGCCTCCGCGTGGCGGTCGATGACACCCCCGTCTGGAACCGTAACAACGAAGACATGGCCGCACTCATCTGGGCGATGGGCTTAACCGATGAAGAGGCAGATGATCTCTTCCGGTTGGCCGCAACGCTCTAAGACAAACTCAAAGGAAACCATCATGACACCGGAAAGAGATTTCTAATGCCCCCTGAAAGCCCCCAACCCGACCAACTCTGGCTGATGCTTGGCGAGATGCGGGGCGACTTGAAATACCTCGTTGAAGAGCGGCGGTCCACAAACCGTCGTCTCGACGATGTTGAGCTACACATGAGTGCCCATAACGAGAAGCAAGATGCTCGTATAGGGAAGCTTGAAGCATTCAAAATCCGCGTCGGAGTGTTCACCGCAGCACTCGGCGTAATCGTCCCTACCGCCCTCACCGCAATCGCTCACAAGATGGGAATACTATAATGGCAAGCAAAGCTACCATGGACATGATGGACATGCTGCACAGGCTCACCGCCCAGCAGTTGGCTGATACCATCGAGAATGGCGTCCCTTACTTCCACAAGGAAACTGGTGAGGAGCTTGGCCGAGAGCCAGCCCCCGCAAGCTATATCGCGGCTGCCATCAAATTTCTAAAAGATAACGACATCACTGCCGACCCCGGCGCTGACCGTTTCGATCCCCTACAGGATGCCCTGAAAGACCTCCCCACAATGGAAGATGATGGGCAGGAGCAATACTACAACTAAGAGGCTGCCCCTTCGGGGGCGGCTTCACATATCACTTTAAGTGACACCCATAAGCCCCCGTTAAGATTGATTTCTTGGGGGGGGGGTTTTTGTGTTTCACACCTAAGGAAAATCTAATGATACCCGAAAGTAATCACGACGGGCGTTCCAGACAGGTGCGCCGTAGAGAAGCCATGGACGATCCACTCAAGAAGGACTTTCGATTGTTCCTTCATGTGGTGTGGAAGCACCTTGGCCTACCCAAACCCACACCTGTTCAGTTGGATATCGCTAGTTTCATGCAGCACGGCCCACGCCGTAAGATGATCCAAGCCTTTCGGGGTGTTGGTAA
>Ga0209198_1000429_pt1 | contig 38729 bp, 24 predicted proteins | sample COGITO_mtgs_1105_2_FD_184804 | JGI IMG/M metagenome (GOLD analysis project Ga0209198, IMG submission 184804) | Pelagic marine microbial communities from North Sea - COGITO_mtgs_110519 (SPAdes) (version 2) | ecosystem: Environmental > Aquatic > Marine > Epipelagic ...
CCCACTTTTCAGGAAGCAATTGACCTACATTAATATTTGACACTAAATCGTATTGCCTTACATCTTCTATATCTCTTTCATTAGGACCTTGCTCTATACTTCCAAACCCGCTTGTACTTTGCCTTCCAGTAGCACTTAAACTCATGAAGTCTGCTATATTTGTGTCAATGGTTACTGTTGCCGCCCAACCTCCTTCGTTATCCATGTCAGACAATCTAAGCTCATTAAACCAGACTGAACCACAAACATCCATATTGTCTTGTCTTGGATTTTTAACTCCAACCATCAAAGTTCTAATATCTCCAAAATTGGGATTACCTTTAATAGATACCCTGTGCTGTCCAAGTTGAAATGGTGAAAACTCATCAACTGGATCTATAATTAAATCATCCCCAAAAACATCATAGAAAATAGGATCTTCATTTGCTAAAGTTCCATTTGTTATACCTAATGACTTAATTGACTCAAGGACATCCATAGGTAAGTTAATTTCGTTTATTTCAGGCCAAATAGACTGAGGGTCTAATGTGTTTGTTGATGATCGTTGAAGTGGAACTTCAATTTGATAGTAATTTTGAGTTAAATCATTACCCATTCTTATAAAACCAACAATATCTCCGTCAGAAAGCCCCGGAGTTGATCCTTCCTCAGCATGCAAGAACATTCTAATCCTTTTGTACTGCCTCATATCTACATTAATATTCTTATAAACTGCTCTTGAGTCCTCGGTTTCCAAAGCACAAACATCTAACACTAAAGATTGCTCATTTTGTCTTACAATTGTATTATTGTTATTAAATTGCTCCCTCTCAACTCCAGGAGGAGAAACATAACTTTCTTCATTTTCTTGAATACCAATAACCCCAACATTTAAACTAGTAATATCATTATCATTGTTAACTTCTTCATCCAGAGATAGTTGGTATTTTCTCCAATCACTTCTAACTAGCTCAAGAGTACCAAATCTAAATGTAGTGTTTTCAGAAAATTCATTTAAATACATTCTTATAAAACGGATAGATCTAAAGTCAGAAATCCCTCCAATTGTATTTGTAGGCTCATTGACAGGTATCCTAAATTGATACCACTTTATAGTTTCTGTAGTTCCGTTAGGAAGCGATACAGTTTTCTCTTTTCTATCTTTAATAAACTGATTATTTGTGTCAGATAATGAATTGGGAGTAATATTAATTTCATACTCAAAATAACTATCAATAGTATTCATTGTATTATCTCTATTAATGTCCTCTGCATCTGGCTGAGTTGTTGAACCTCTATTGGTGTTAGTGAAAATTTCTGGAGAGTTACCGTCTAGCCCATTATATTTTCTGTACCTATTTAAAATATCTCCTTCAGCATTTAAGAAATAATTATAATTATCGTTAGATGGATCTTCCAAAGTTGCATAAGATGGGAACTTAATGATTTCTTCTTGATCATCATAGCCATCTAGACCTACATCTTGATTTACTCTCTCTTCTCCCAAGGTAGAAAAAGCATATATTAACGATTGATTTTGAGGAACTATTGACCCCCATGTTGTTTCATTTAATAAGCTTATATCTCCATCCTCAGGCAGACCATTTTCGTATTGCTTTCTTCCATCCTTTAAAACATCTTCAGAAATATTACCTAAATTAAAAGTTAATTTACCTCCTGAGTTATCAAGATTATTTATAAAAGGGTCTTGTAACCAAAACTCTATATATTCAACATTAGATTGCTCAAAATCGGTGGTAGTAATTTGTCTTGTTATTCCAGCCCAACTATTTGTAGGGTTTATTAAACTATTTTCTGCGTTTTCAGGATTCATATTGTACGGCCCCCTTGTATCAGGATAATAATTTAAATCTAATGAATTAATAACTGAAATTTGTCCTTGAACAATGTCTATTTGTGGGAAAATTTCATCAATAAAAATTCTTCGTGTGTATGGGTTAGAAATATCATCATCATTAATCTCAGCGGGTCTAATACTACTATAAAAAACAGGGTCAATAGAATACCAATTTAACAAGGCTCTATCATATCCATTCTGAATTCCATTAGTATCTTCACCTCCATCATTATAAAATAAACCAAGATTTTTAGGTCTACTTGACAATGACCATCCTTGGGGACTCATTAAATCTATAATATTTTGAGTTCCTTCAAAATCATCCACGTAAGAAGTTACCTCACCTTTAAAATCAGTTCCCTTTGGAGCTCCAGGAACAAGATAAGCAACCTCACCTCTTAGGGATAAGTTTGATACAACTTCTGTCTCAATAGTTGGAAGTTTATTAATTAACCTGGTCAATAATGGAAGTTCCGTTTCAAAGTTACCGTTAAATCCAAATATTGTATTGTTAATAGGTTCTGTTCCGTAATTTGCTTTTTGAGTGACAGGTCTTTCATTTAAATTTAGAAAAGTACCACCCAATAAGAATTTTTCACTAAACTGATGCTCAACATTAAAACCAGTAAATCGTTTTGTTTGTTGCCCAAAAGTTGCATTATTTTCTACACTTACATTTATTGGAGTTCCAGAAGATTGAAGCGCAGGGTCTAGAATTTGAACTGTACCTGCTTGGTAGTTTACAGTGTAATCAACTCCTTCAGTTAGCACTCTTCCACCAGCCGTTACATTCACAGATCCCCTGGGGACATTAAATGCTCCGATTGGTATTCCAGAACCAGTAGAGGATTTATACTTTCCTGTAATTTGAAATTTATTCTTCTCTGAATCTTGTAGTGCAATAGTTTTAGAAGACTTATAGAGAGTTGAATAAACATATTTTTTTTGATTTAAGTTATAGTCATCCGTAAGATCTTCGTTGCCATCATAATTTTCATTTGAATTTAACCTAAGTTTTTCAAATAGAAACTCTCCAAATGGTTCAACTTTTGTGAAGATAATTTTACCATTATTTTGAAGAACAGTTATTCCTGGAACAAAGTCAAAGAATCCATCTCCGCTAAACTGAGGGTCATTATTAGAATTTAATCTATCAAAGTTAAATAAATTTAAAAGTGGTGTTTCACTGATATTTAAATTATTCGCATTAGGAGTTGGAAAAGGAACTCCATCTACCGGCGTTATATAATTTAAGGGTGAAGATTCATTATAAAAAATATTAAGCTTAAATCCATCCTCTTCTAGTTGGAAAGAACCAGTATTATATATGTTCTTCATCATCAATTTCCACATAGGCGCTTCAACACTACTTACTGTACTCTTTAATAATTTTACAATCAAATTATTATTATTAACAACAGGGTTTGTATTATCATTATTGTTAGATATTTCAGTTGCTTGAACACCATCATTTGCAAATTCTCCAACTTGATAAACTTGATCTCCAATAGTATACTGAAAAGCAACAGCTAGTATTTCATCATTATCAAGTTTTTGGTTTAGTGAAATATATCCAAGTTGTGAATTAACAGTGTAGTCAGAACCATTATTTAATTTTTTTGCATTTTCCAATTTTCCATAATCGTATCCTTCATTTACATTTGGAAGAAGAATACCAGATTGTATTGTGGCAATATCACGAACAGAATTGGTTAACTGTGAATTTGACTGACCTATAACAAGTGGATTAAATCCATTATTTCCATTGTCAGGGTTAGCATTTGGACCTACAAAAACATTAACATTTGAAGCCAAATTAGAGGACTCTCCTAAATCCTGAAATGCAACAATGTTTCTAACGTTTTCTATTGTATTATTTCTGTTAGTGACCCAAACCTCAGTTCTAGTAATTTGAATATTTGAATTTACAAAAGGGTAATTTAATAAGGCTTGATCATATTTTTTCCTAAATGCATGACTTAAAAAAAAATGTCTATTCTCATCATAATCTAAAGCTCTGAATTGAAATTCTTCAATAGTACCTCCAGCTTGAGCTACAACGGTTTTGGCTTCAGATTTTTGTTCAGAAAATACAGCTGTGACTCTAGTTTTACCAAATTGAAGTTCTGTTTTAAAGCCAAACAAACTTTGGGCACCAGTAATTAAGGAACTATTAAGTGGCATACTTACATTTCCTACTTCAATTTTTTTTATAATATCATCTTCTGTTGGTTCGTATTGAATTTGCATAAGATTTTGAAAATCAAATGTAGATTGAGTATCAAAATTTGCATTAACTTGAACCCTTGTTCCTACCTTTCCAAGTAAACTTAGCCCAATTCTTTGATCAAAATCAAAAGAAAAATTACTTCTATTTCTTGGTGAAAATGAAGGGTTATCCTGCTTTGTATATAATACTCCTAGGTCTATTTCTAAAGAACCTTGTGGAACAACTTCTATAGTATTACCTCCAAAAATTGATTCAAATAATTTGGAATTGACATATATTTCTGGGATCAAATTTTTTTGTAAGTCTTCTGATCCATCTAATCTACCTTCAGCTGCTTTTATTTTATCCTTATAATAATTTTTTAAATTTTCATTTAAAATTAACTCTTCGTATTCTTTTGGAGATAAAATAACTGGATAATTTATATTAAAATCACCAACAGATTGGTTAAAAAAATACCTATCACTAATAGGATCATAAGTATAATTTTCCTCTATACTAGTAGGGTTTTCTAGCTCTAAACTAGTGGTAGAAAAATCTTCAGATATTTGATTTTGAGAAAAACCCGAAGGAGTAGATAAAAATATAATTATACCAAATAAGAGTATATTGAATTCACTAAATACTATATTTTTAAATTTGTTCAAACTAAATTATAAGTTTTTCAAAGCTTCTTTTATTATGAGTTCAACAGAAGCATCTGCATTATCTAATATGATTTTATCAACTAATTTTTCAGAAGTTTTTTTGTTAATTCCAAGTACTTCTAGTGCAGATAACGCTTCTTCTTTAGCTGTATTGTTATTTTGAAAAGAAATTTTATCATCAAGATCATATATTTTTAAGACTTTATCTTTTAGCTCGATTATAACTCTTTGAGATGTCTTAAGACCTATGCCTTTGACAGATTGAATCATTGCAGAATCTCCAATTGAAATTCCTTGAATTATTTGCTCAGGGGTAAGAGAAGATAACATTGTTCTGGCTATACTCGCTCCAATTCCGCTTACGGAAATCAATAATCTGAAAATCTCTCTCTCTTTTAAAGAGTAAAAACCAAATAACGTATGAGAGTCTTCTTTGATTTGAAGGTGAGTATATAATTTTAAATTTTCCTGGTCAGGAATTGCAGAAAATGTATTTAAGGAAATATTAATTAAATAACCTATTCCATTTACATCAATGATAACACTTGTAGGTGACTTTTCAACTAATTTTCCTTTTATGTGAGTTATCATTGCTTATCCTTTTTTTTCAAATTTAGTTAATTTATTTTCTTGATTCTTTCATTTGAGCATCAATTACTGCTATTGCTGTCATATTAATAATTTCATCTACTGAGGCATCCAATTGTAAAATATGAACAGGTTTTTTTAGCCCCATCATTATTGGACCAATATTATCTGCTTTGTTTAACTCTTTTAACAGCTTATAAGTAATGTTGGCTGAATCTAAATTTGGAAAGATTAATGTATTTACCTTTTTTGAAGATAATTTTGAAAAAGGGAAAATATCATTTCTCATTTCGTTATTTAAAGCAAAATCTGTTTGAAGTTCTCCATCAACAATTAAGTCTGGTGAGGACCTATGTAAATACTTAACTGCATTTCTAACTTTAGTCGCAGAAATATCTTTAGAGGATCCAAAATTAGAATAAGAGGTCATTGCAATAACAGGTTCAATACCAAACATTTTAACTGTTGATGCAGTCATTTGAGCAATTTTTGCTAAATCCGATGCACTAGGATCAATATTTATAGAAGTATCACTAAGAAATAATGGACCTCTTTCAGTTATTAATAAATTTGTAGTGGCAATTCTAGTAGCACCTTCATCTAAACCTATTAATTTTAAAATAGGTTTTACTACATTAGGATAGCTTTTTGAATAACCTGTAATTAGAGCATCTGCATCTCCAGAATTTACCATCATCGCTCCAAAATAATTTCTCTCTCTCATTAATTTTTTAGAAGCTAAAAGGGTCAACCCTTTTCTCTCCTCTTTTTTCCAATAAATAGATGCGTACTCATCGATCTTTTCTTGATTCTTTTCTTTAGGGTCTACAATCTCAATAGAATCATCAAAATCTAATTCCTCCATAAGTATCTTTATGGTTTCCTTTCTGCCTAATAAAATTGGAATTGCGATTCCTTCATCGTAAACAAATTGAGCTGCTTTTAAAACTGTTAATTGATCTGCTTCAGCAAAAACCACTCTTTTAGGATTTCTTTTTGCTCTACCATGCATCAATCTTACCAATTTATTATCACCACCAGATCTTTCAATAAGCTCATCGACATATTTAGTCCAATTTTTAATTGGAAATTGAGCTACACCACTATCCATAGCAGCTTTAGCAACAGCTGGAGGAACAACAGAAATTAATCTTGGGTCAAATGGTTTTGGAATAATATAATCCCTACCAAAAGTTAACCTTGTTTGGTCATAGGCAACATTTACTTGCTCTGGAACTGCCTCCTTAGCTAAATCAGCTAGTGCTATAACCGCTGCTTTTTTCATCTCCTCATTTATAGTAGTTGCCCTAACATCTAATGCACCTCTAAAAATAAATGGGAAACCTAAAACATTATTTACTTGATTTGGATTATCACTTCTTCCAGTAGCCATTATAACATCGTCTCTGGTACTTTTAGCCAACTTATAATCAATTTCCGGGTCTGGATTTGCCATGGCAAAAACTATAGGGTTTTCGGCCATTTTATTTAGCATCTTAGGAGTTAATATATCCGAAGTTGATAGCCCTATAAAAACATCTGAATCTACTATCGCTTGATCAAGCGTAGTGATGTTTTTTGAAGTTGCAAATTCAGATTTACTTTTATTTAAATTTTTTCTTTTAGTATTAATAACACCTTTACTGTCAAGCATTACAATGTTATCATTGTTAAGTCCAAAAGACTTATAGAGCTTAGCACATGAAATAGCTGCGGCACCAGCTCCACTTATAACTACTTTAACTTCTTCCATTTTTTTACCTGCAATTTCTAAGGCATTAATTAATGCAGCAGCAGAAATAATTGCTGTCCCATGTTGATCATCATGCATCACGGGAATATTTAGCTCTTCCTTTAATCTTCTTTCAATTTCAAAAGCCTCAGGTGCTTTTATATCTTCTAAATTAATTCCTCCAAAAGTTGGAGCAATGTTTTTTACAGTATTAATAAATTCATCAATATTTTCTGTATCAACTTCAATATCAAAAACATCAATGTCTGCGAAAATTTTAAAAAGTAAAGCCTTTCCTTCCATCACAGGTTTTGATGCTTCAGCACCAATATTCCCTAATCCTAAAACAGCTGTGCCGTTGGTGATAACAGCAACTAAATTTCCTTTTGAAGTATATTTATAGGAATTTGATTTATCATTTTCAATCTCTAAACATGGCTCAGCAACTCCAGGTGAATATGCTAACGAAAGATCCCTTTGAGTAGCGTATTTTTTTGTAGGCACTACTTTTATTTTTCCTGGACTAGGCTTAGAATGATAATCTAATGCCTGTTTTCTTGTTGTTTTTCTTTTCATTTAAATAATTGATGAATTACAAATGTAATATCTTATGGGTAAAACAAAAACTTAAGTAGGCTAATGTTTTAAGAAATTTATATTTCTTTTCAACCCTTTTAATTTTGTTCTTTTTACAGCTGATTTTGAAAATACTTTACTGAAAGTTTCTTGAGTTATTTCATCCCAATCTTTTTTTGTCATAGATAATAAATCTGGACTAGGGCTGAATAAAGGTTCATTATGAGCTTTTGAAAATTTATTCCACGGACAAACATCTTGACATATGTCACAACCAAACATCCAGTTATCAAACATTCCCTTCATAGAGTTTGGAATATTATCCTTTAGTTCTATGGTAAAATATGAAATACATTTACTTCCATCAACAACGTAAGGTTCAACTATTGCATCTGTTGGGCATGCGTCTATACAAGCAGTGCAGGATCCGCAATGGTCAGTTTCTAAATGGTCATTTACTAAATCTAAATCAATTATCAACTCAGTTATAAAATAAAAAGAACCAACCTTTTTTGTGATTAAGTTGGAGTTTTTACCAACCCATCCAAGACCACTCTTAGCAGCCCATGCTTTTTCTAAAATTGGTGCAGAATCAACAAATGCTCTACCAGAAACATCTCCAATATTTTCTTTTATATAATACAATAACTCGTTTACCTTATCTTTTACAACAAAATGATAATCTTTTCCATATGCGTACTTAGATATTTTTGGAGAGTTTTCATTATTTAACTCCTTACTTGGATAATAATTATATAATAAGGAAATAACACTTTTGGAATCTAAGACTAACTTTGTGGTGTCTAATCTTTTGTCAAAATGATTTTCCATATATTTCATTTTGCCGTGCATATTTTTATTAAGCCATTTTTCTAGCCTAGGTGCTTCTTCCTCTAAAAACTGAGATTTACTTATACCACATGAAATAAAGCCAAGTCTCTTGGCTTCAGACTTAATGAGTGTAGTATATTTTTGTTTTGTAGTCAAAAGTATTTTTAAAATTAAAACAACCCTTTTTGTTTGTTTGCTTTAATTTTCCCAAGGTGTTTATATGCAATATCCATAACTTCTCTTCCTCTAGGGGTTCTCATAATAAAACCTTGCTGAATTAAAAATGGTTCATATACCTCTTCAATAGTTTCTGCATTTTCTCCAACAGCTGTTGAAAGAGTATTTAAACCAACCGGGCCACCTTTAAACTTATCAATAATGGTATTAAGAATTTTATTATCCATCTCATCAAGACCATATTTATCTACATTAAGTGCTTGTAGACTACTTTTAGAAATTTTAAGATCTATTTCACCATTGCCTTTAATTTGAGCAAAATCACGAACTCTTCTTAAAAGTGCGTTTGCTATTCTCGGTGTACCTCTGCTTCTTCCAGCAATTTCAATAGACGCATCATTTGAAATAGGAACGTTTAAAATATCTGCACTTCTTTTAATTATTGTAGACAAAACTTCTTTTGTATAATACTCAAGCCTACTTGTAATTCCAAACCTAGCTCTCATAGGTGCAGTTAATAATCCTGATCTTGTTGTCGCCCCAATTAAAGTAAAAGGGTTAAGGTTAATTTGTACTGATCTAGCATTTGGACCAGATTCAATCATAATATCAATCTTATAATCTTCCATTGCAGAATAAAGATATTCTTCAACAATTGGGCTTAGTCTATGAATTTCATCAATAAACAAAACATCTCTTTCTTCTAAGTTAGTCAGAAGCCCTGCTAAATCCCCTGGCTTATCTAAAACAGGTCCAGATGAAACTTTTATACCAACATTTAATTCGTTAGCTAAAATATTAGCCAAAGTTGTTTTACCGAGTCCAGGAGGACCATGAAACAATGTGTGATCTAAAGCATCATTTCTTTGATTGGAAGCCTGAATGAATATTTTTAAATTTTCTAATATATGATCTTGTCCTGTAAAATCTGCAAATGATAATGGCCTCAAGGTTTGTTCAAACTCGTGCTCATCAGATGATAAGCTGTTTGAAGATGGGTCTAGATTTTCATTCATAAAACAAATATAAAGAAAAAGCCTTTCTAAAAAGAAAGGCTTTTTTATATAATCATATTTAATAAATATTAATATTCAATTTCATCTTTTTTCATTGGCCTAATTTGAGGAACAAAATCTTCTTCGTATCCAGGCTTACTATAATCATAAGGCCATCTGAAAACTTCAGGAATTTTACCTTGCCAGTTTCCATGAATATGTTTCATAGATGCTGTCCATTCTAAAGTATTCGATTTCCAAGGATTTTGAGGAGATTTTTTTCCATAGAACATACTGTGAATGAAATTATACAAAAATACGATTTGTATTAATCCTCCTACTAGAGCAAAACCTGTAATAATTTTGTTTGTATCAGCTAAATCATCAAATAAAGGGAAATTAGAATTTGTATAATATCTTCTTGGAAGACCTGCCATTCCAATAAAGTGCATTGGGAAAAATACTCCATAAGCACAAATAGCGGTAACCCAGAAGTGTACATATCCAAGGTTCTTATTTAGCATTCTATTAAATAGCATAGGGAACCAATGATAAACTCCAGAGAATAATCCATATAAGGCAGAAATACCCATAACTAAATGAAAATGAGCAACCACAAAATATGTATCGTGTAGGTTTATATCAAGTGCACTATCTCCTAGAATAATACCTGTTAATCCACCAGTGATAAATGTTGAAACAAAGCCAATTGAAAATAACATAGCAGGGTTAAACTGTATATTACCTTTCCATAATGTGGTTATATAATTAAAAGCTTTTACCGCAGATGGAATTGCGATTAATAAAGTTGTAAATGTAAATACAGATCCTAAGAATGGATTCATTCCAGAAATAAACATATGGTGTCCCCAAACGATTGTAGATAAAAATGCTATTGCAAGTATAGATAAAATCATTGCTTTATAACCAAAAATTGGTTTTCTAGAGTTTGTCGCAATAACTTCTGACGCAATACCTAACGCTGGTAATAAAACAATATACACTTCAGGATGGCCAAGAAACCAAAACAAATGCTCAAATAAAACTGGTGATCCTCCTTGATAATGTAAAACTTCACCTTGAATAAAAATATCAGATAAGAAAAATGAAGTTCCAAAAGATCTATCCATTATTAACAATAAAGCAGCAGATAGTAACACTGGGAAAGAAATAACTCCAATTATTGCAGTAACAAAAAATGCCCAAATAGTCAACGGCATTCTTGTTAGTGTCATTCCTTTAGTTCTTAAGTTTATAACAGTAACTATATAATTTAACGACCCTAATAAAGAAGATGCAATAAAAATTGCCATAGATACTAACCATAAAGTCATTCCTAATCCTGAACCACCCTGAGCTAACTCAACAGCACTTAAAGGAGGGTAAATAGTCCATCCAGCTGCAGCTGGACCTGCTTCAACAAATATTGAAGCTACCATGATAACAGTAGATAAGAAAAATAACCAAAATGAAACCATATTTAAAAATCCTGATGCCATATCTCTGGCTCCTAATTGAAGGGGAATTAACAAATTACTAAAGGTTCCACTTAATCCTGCAGTTAGAACAAAGAATACCATTATTGTTCCGTGCATAGTAACAAGCGCTAGATATATGTCCGCATCCATTACACCATCAGGTGCCCACTTACCAAGAAAAAATTCAAAAATTATATTTGGTTCTTCTGGCCAAGCAATTTGTAATCTCATTAAAAGAGACATTAAAATTCCTATAACACCCATAAAAAGAACTCCAGTAATCAAATATTGCTTAGCAATCATTTTATGATCCTGACTAAATATATACTTAGTAATAAAAGTTTCCTTATGATGATGTCCGTGATCTTCTTTTGGATCAATTTCTATATATTCTGACATACTATAAATATTATTTTTGAGCTATTAATGAATTTTTAAATTTAGTCTGCTGGTTAATCCAATTATCAAATTCTTCTTGTGTTTCGACAACTATTTTCATTTGCATATTGTAATGAGATTTACCACAGATTTTATTACACAATAAAAGATAATCAAATTCATAAGGATCTAAAACCTCTTCCCCTTTTTCTTGTAATTCTTTACTTTTTTCAGCTCTTATATTGTTAATATTTAATATTTTTTCTATCATTTCAGGTGTTTTCCTCATATCTACAGTAGTAACACTTGGAGTGAATCCAAATTGAGTTATCATTCCTGGAACACAATTCATCTGTGCTCTAAAGTGAGGCATGTATGCTGAATGTAAGACATCTTGAGATCTCATTTTAAACAATACTGGCTTTCCTACAGGAAGATGAAGCTCAGTAGTAATGATATCATCTTGTGCATTTGGATCAAATTCATCAAGACCCAAAATATTTGCTCTATCAATATCGATTAATCTTACATTTGATTTACCAAGAGCATTATCTTCGCCTGAATATCTTGCTTTCCAATTAAATTGTTGAGCATATAACTCAATTACTATTGGGTCTTCATCTTGATCTACATTCATAATATCTGACCAAGTCAACAACCCATAAGTTATTAATATAGTAAGAACTACAGCAGGAATAATTGTCCATAAAAACTCTAACTTATGATTATCAGAATAGAATAAAGCTTTTCTTCCCTTTTGACCTTTATACTTATATGCAAAATAATACAAGAAGAATTGAGTTACTGTTTGAACAAAGAAAATAAGCACCATAGATATCATCATAAGATCATCAATCTTAGATCCATGAACAGATGCTGAATTCGACATAAGTGGAAAGTCTCCGTATCTAATAAAACAAATAATTGTTATAACATAAATAAATATTAGGAAACCTAACATTAAATAACCGTTTATTTTATTATCCTTATCATTGGCGATTTGTGAACTATCTTTAGTGACAGTGTTGACTTGAGTCAAGTCATATATTTTAACTATCTGCCAGATAGCTGTTACCACAAAAAATAAAATTAAAATTGTCAAAAAAGTACTCATTTATATATACTTAAATATTAATAATGAAAGTTTTCACTTTCTTTAATGTACGGGTTACCCTTAACTAATAATGGTGCTTTTGACAGTGAATAAAAAACTATCAATATAAACAACCCAGAGAATAATGCTAATGCACTTATCTCGGGTAAACCAAAATACCACCTATCGACTACAGTCGCTGGCATAATCATGTTGAAAACATCAACATAATGTCCAACCAATATAACAATACCGGCCATAACAATAAACCAAGGAATTCGCTTATAATCACTGTTTATCAAAACTAAAAAAGGGAAAATAAAATTCATAATAATCATGCCAAAAAACGGAATAGTATAGTCTTCAATTCTGGTAATGTAGTACGTAACTTCTTCAGGAATGTTTGCATACCATATTAACATAAATTGAGAAAACCATAAGTAGGTCCAAAATACACTAAAACCAAACATAAATTTAGCTAAATCGTGTAGATGACTATCGTTAACTATATCTAGGTGTCCTTTAGATTTTAGATAGATAGTAATTAAGGCAATTACAGTAATCCCACTAACTAACATACTTGCTAATAAATACCATCCAAACAAGGTGCTAAACCAGTGAGGGTCAACACTCATAATCCAATCCCAAGACATCATAGATTCAGTATATATAAAAAACACTAAAAAGCCTGCAGATATTCTAAAATTTAATTTGAAAAATTTATTTCCGCTATCATTGTCTTGTGCTAAAGAAAATTTTCTGGAGAAATATCTATATAAACTCCATCCTCCAATAAATATTAAAGCTCTAATAATAAACCAAGGTTTATTTAACCAACTTGATTTTCCTTGAATTAATTCGTCATGTGCAACCACTTCGGGATCCATCCAAATAAAAATATGTTTATCTCCTATAATTGCAATTAATAAAACAATAAGTGCGCCAGGTAATAAGTAATAAGTGATAGCTTCCATAACTCTATATAGTACTGGAGACCACCCAGCTTGAGAAGCATATTGTATTGCATAAAAAGCGAGCACACCAAGGGCTATCATCATGAAGAAGAAAGCAGCTACATATAAGGCTGCATAAGGTCTATTATGAATTTGATGCATAACATGTTCTGCATGTGTGTCCTCATTTGAATGATGAGATAACTCAGTATGGCTATCCTTATTTGATTCAGATCCATGATTTGCAACTTCATGAGAATCTACGTGTGAATCTCCATGAGAAGATTCATGGGCTAAGATTTCTTTTACTTCTTCTAAAGATTTATGTGAATTCACATAGCTGTAACTCCAACCTAAAGCTCCCAGTATTATTAGGGAGATAGAAAATATTTTTAATCTGTTTGAAATAGTATACATTTTTCTAAACCTTTATTTTAATTTTCTAAATCTGATTTTAATTTTAAAACATAATGAGTAACTAGCCATCTTTCCTCTTCGTTTAATTGACCAGCATAAGAACCCATAGAGTTTTTACCATAATAAATAGTATGGTAAATACTTCCTTCATTAATAGCTCTACCTACGTCTGAATAACTTGGTATCCCTAAGATCTTTTCTCTTTTAACTAATATTCCTTGACCAGCTCCTTTATTTCCATGACATACAGCACAATAAACATTATATAGTTCTTTACCTGTCTTTAAATCAACTTCAATAGATGATGTAAAAGGGCTTTTTAATTCCTTTTTAGCTAAATCATAGCCAGCTGTGTTATTTTCAAATTCAAACAATGAATAACCTCTTGCTATTGTACCATCTGGCGGTATTAAAGCAGAATTTCCGTCCACAAAATTATCATATTCTCCATAAGTGTCATATGGTATTGACCTATACATATTAGGCATATATTCATAGTTACGAGAATCCTTAGAATTACAGGAACTTAAAGATCCCATAACCAAAATAATTATTAATATTTTAAATATGTTTTTCATAATATTAATGTGATTCTTTTTCAATAATTTTTATTTCTACAGCTCCAGATTTATTAAGGATTTTTTCAAGATCTTTAAGTTTATTAGAGGGGTCGATTTCCATCAAAAAATGATCATCAGTGGTTCTTTTGTCTGGATTTTCAGCTTTTTTGAAAGGCCACATTCTACTTCTTAAATAAAATGTAATAACCATTAAGTGGGCAGCAAAAAATACTGTTAATTCGAACATGATTGGAACAAAAGAAGGCATGTTTTCAATATAACTAAAACTCGGTTTTCCACCTATATCCATAGGCCAATCTTCTATCATTATATAATTCATCATCAGGATAGAGACAGTAAAGCCAATACATCCATAAATAAAAGAAGCAATAGCTATCCTAGTAGGCTCTAAGCCCATGGCTTTATCTAAACCGTGAACAGGAAAAGGAGTATAAATTTCTTCTATATGAAACTTCTCATCTTTAACCATTTTTACAGCTGACAACAAAATATCGTCATCATTATAAATAGCATGAACAAATTTTGAAGATCCCATTACTTATTTGTTTTATTAATTTTTTTAGTAGAAACTTTAGAAGTTCTTTTGTCAGCACCTGTACCAACTAAAGATTCTCCAGAATCTCTTAAATTTTTATACCTCTCTCCCGAACTCTTTAAAATAGTTTTAACTTCAGCTTGAGCAATAACAGGGAATGTTCTAGCGTACAGTAAAAATAACACAAAGAAAAACCCTATGGTTCCTATAAATATACCTATCTCTACAAATGTTGGGGAGAACATAGTCCAAGATGAAGGTAAATAATCTCTATGCAATGAAGTTACTATAATTACAAATCTTTCAAACCACATTCCAACATTTACTACAATTGAAATAAAGAATGAGAACATTATACTTGTTCTTAGGCGTTTTGACCACATAAATTGAGGAGAAAACACGTTACAACTCATCATCATCCAATAAGCCCATGCATAAGGACCAGTAGCTCTATTTAAAAAAGCATATTGTTCGTACTCGACTCCTGAGTACCAGGCAATGAATAATTCTGTTATATAAGCGACCCCAACAATGGACCCAGTTATCATAATTACAATATTCATTAATTCAATATGTTGAACCGTAATGTAATCTTCCAGATTACATACTTTTCTCATTATTATTAGCAATGTATTAACCATTGCAAAACCAGAAAATATTGCACCTGCAACAAAATATGGTGGAAATATAGTAGTATGCCACCCAGGTATAACCGATGTAGCAAAATCAAAAGATACAATTGTATGTACTGATAGAACTAATGGGGTTGCTAAACCAGCTAAGACAAGAGATACTTCTTCAAATCTTTGCCAATCTTTAGCTCTTCCAGACCAGCCAAAGCTTAGAAGACTATATATTTTCTTTTGAAAAGGTTTTACAGCTCTATCTCTAATCATTGCAAAATCAGGGAGAAGTCCTGTCCACCAAAAAACGAGGGACACAGACAAATAAGTTGATATAGCAAAAACATCCCAAAGTAATGGAGAGTTAAAATTAACCCATAAAGAACCAAATTGATTAGGAATTGGTAAAACCCAATATGCTAGCCATGGTCTACCCATGTGTATGATTGGAAATAACCCAGCTTGAACAACAGAAAAAATAGTCATTGCCTCAGCAGATCTATTAATGGCCATCCTCCATTTTTGTCTGAAAATTAATAATACAGCTGATATTAAAGTTCCTGCATGTCCAATTCCTACCCACCAAACAAAATTAGTAATATCCCAAGCCCATCCAACAGTTTTATTTAATCCCCAAACACCAATACCAGTAGAAATTGTATAGATAATACACCCTATACCCCACAAAAAAGCAGTTAGAGCTAATGAAAACACGATCCACCACTGTTTATTCGCTTGTCCTTCAACTGGTCTTGCGATATCAACAGAGACATCATGATAAGATTTCTCCCCTGCTACTAATGGTCTTCTAATAGGTGCTTCGTAATGAGACGCCATAATACTATATTATTAACTATTTTTATTATTTCTAACTTTAACTTGATATACTACATTTGGCTTTGTCCCAACTGTATCTAACAAGTGATAAGCACGATCATCATTAATTAAATTTGAAATCGGGCTTTGTTCTTCATTTATATCTCCAAACCTCATTGCCCCACTGCTACAGGCAGCAGAACATGCTACTGAGTCATTAAATTCTCCTACTGCAACAGGGCGACCTTCTAGCTTAGCTTTTAAAATCACAGATTGAGTTGTTTGAATACAGAAAGAACATTTCTCCATAACTCCTCTTGATCTGACTGTAACATCAGGATTTAAAACCATTCTTCCAAGATCATCATTCATGTGATAATCAAATTCATCATTTTCATTATATAAGAACCAATTAAATCTTCTAACCTTGTAAGGACAGTTATTAGCACAATACCTAGTACCTACACATCTATTATATGTCATTTGGTTTTGACCCTGTCTGCCATGAGTAGTTGCAGCTACTGGGCAAACTGTTTCACATGGAGCGTGATTACAATGTTGACACATTATCGGCTGAAAAGCAACTTGTGGATTGTCTGACGGGTTTTCCATTTCTCCAAAAGTGGATAGAGAACTACCTAAACCACTAATATCATCTTTTTTCTGATCGTCACTTTCAAACGAATCTTCAGAAGAATAGTATCTATCAATTCTTAGCCAGTGCATATCACGGCTTTTTCTGATTTCTTCTTTACCAACAACGGGTACATTATTTTCAGCATGACATGCAATAACACAAGCTCCACAGCCAGTACATGCATTAAGGTCTATCGATAAATTAAAATGATGTCCAATTGATCTGTCAAATTCATCCCACAAATCAACTGAAGGAGATGAAACTGGAGTTTCTATATGATTTAAAGAAACTACCGCTTCAGGATTCCAGTCATTTACATTTTTAGTGTTAAAAACCTCAAGACTTGTTTCTTTTATTATATCACCCCTACCCATTAGTGTATTGTGTAACTGAACACATGCAAACTCATGAATTTCATCAGTAAAATTAATTTTAATAGATTGAGTAGATTTAAAATTCTTAAATAATTTAAAACCATTAACACCAGTCATCATTACTTCTTTTACCCCTCTATTTCTACCATATCCAAAGGATAAACCAACAGTTCCTCGTGCTTGACCTGGTTGAATCATTACAGGAACTTTTATTTTGGTATCATCTAAACTGACAACAGCATACTTACCATTTAATCCCCCATCAGCTCCATTTTTACTTTGATTAAAAAATGTAGAAGGCTCAAGATAGAGATTAAGTGCTTTAGCATCTGCTTCAGAAATAGTTAAGTAATTATCCCAAGTAGTCCTAGTGATAGGGTCAGGGAATTCTTGTAGCCATGGATTATTAGCACATTGACCATCACCCATCCCAGTTTTAGAATATAAATTTAATTCAAACGTATTATCTGATGTGTCTTGAATAGAGCTAGCGAGCGCCAAAATATAGCCAGAGTTTTTGTTGATGTCTTTTACAAAACTATTTCTTGATTTAATGGAATTTTTATTTTCAAAAACACCATCATGTAATGCTTGATTCCAAGTTTTATTGTCTAAAATATTATTTTTCCAATTTGACTTTACATAGTCATGATAAGAAATACTATTATTGTTCCAAGACAATAATACTTCTTGAAATTGTTTAGTATCAAATATAGGTCTAATAGTTGGTTGAGTTATTGAAAATTCACCTTTAGACATTTCTGTATCTCCCCAAGATTCAAGATAATGTGGAGCAGCAGCAAGGTAATTTACGTGAAAAGCTGTTTCGTCATTCTTCAACGAAAACAATACAGACATTTCTGTCTTTTTTAATCCTTCTATAAAGGCATTTGAATTAGATAAAGTATAAACTGGATTAACTCCTGCCATAATTATGGCTCCAACTTTACCATCATTCATGTCTTTAATTAATTCTGTTACTTCTTTATCATTTCCTTGTCTAGTTAATATAGTTTTCTCGGGTTGAAAAGCATCAGAATTTAATCTTTGATTGATATCAAGAATTAGACTTTGGTATTCTACCTCTTGGATTCCTGAAACAACTACTGGATTATTACTTTCTAGTAATTCCTTCATTAGATCATTGACAACTTTAGCAAGTTTATCACTAATATTTATATCAGCTGGTGTGTTAAATAGTTTAGAATAAATAGATAACAACACAAGTTTTTGATCGTTCTGATTTACAGGATATCTATTGTCTGCATTTGCTCCAGTTAAAGACATATTAGATTCAAAATGAACATGTCTAGACATTTTACCGTTAGTAGGTATTCTAGATTTTCCATACTTAGAGTCAAATCCACCACCTTGCCAATCTCCTAAAATATCTGCACCAATAGATACAATTAAATCTGCAAGAGAAAAATCATAATTTGACAAACCTCTTGATCCGTATTTAGTCTCGTAAGCATCTAGTGCAGCTGATTCAGAAACTGAATCATAAACAACATGTTTTGCATTAGAATAATTCTTTTTAAACTCATTAATTAATTTGTGCGTGGAAGGACTGGCAAAAGTCTGAGTTAAAAGAACAATAGACTTAGAACTATTTTTTAATGAATTTAATTTTTTCTTTGTATCGCTATCAAACTCAGTCCAAGAACTTTCAACTTGATTTTTAAACGGCTTAGCTAATCTGAAACTATCATATAAATCTAATACAGATGCCTGGACTCTAGCATTTGCAGAAGCAGATATTGGAGCTAATTTGTTTAATTCAACCTTAATTGGTCTTCCTTCTCTAGTCTTTATCAAAACATTAGCAAAATCATAACCATTTGCAATGGTAGTTGCATAATAATTTGCAATACCAGGTATTATTTGTTCGGGTTGAACAACATAAGGAATAGATTTGATTACTGGACCTTCACAAGCTGCTAGAGATGCAGCAGCAGTACTAAAGCCAACATATTTTAGGAAATCTCTTCTTGAAGTTGAAGAATTTGATAATTTTTTGTCATCACCTAGAAATTCATCAACAGGAATTTCTTCAATAAATTCTTTTTGACCTAGTGACTCTAATGCACTATTGTTTACCGGATTTAACTCCGCTAAATTTTTCCAATATTTCTTATTCTTATTTGATGACATAAATAATTATATATAAAATATTAATAATGACATTTTCCACATTCTAAACCACCCATTTGGGCAGCAGTTAACTTATCGACTCCATATTTTTTGGATAACTGCTCGTGAATCTTTTCATAATACTGATTATCCTTAACTTTAACATTAGTTTCTCGATGACAATTTATACACCAGCCCATAGTCAAAGGAGAATACTGATACATTATTTCCATCTCTTCAACTGGACCATGACAAGTTTGACATTCTATACCTCCAACAGAAACATGTTGAGCATGATTAAAGTATGAAAAATCTGGAAGGTTGTGAATTCTGATCCACTTAACAGCTTGAGTTTCTCCGGTATATTCTTGAGACTCATCATCCCATCCAACAGCTTTGTATAGCTTTTGAATTTCAGCATCGTAAAATTCTTTAGAATACTCTTCAGTAGTTTCTCCATTATATTCGTAAATGGATTTATGACAATTCATACAGACATTAAGCGAAGGTATTCCAGAATGCTTACTAACTCGGGCAGAAGAGTGACAGTAATTACAATCTATTTCGTTATCTCCTGAATGAATTTTATGTGAATAATGTATAGGTTGAACAGGTTCGTAACCTTGATTAACTCCAATTTGCATTAAAAATCCATAAACAAAATAAGCACTAACCAAAAGCATTATGATAGCACTACATAACATTAAGAATTGATTGTCAACGAAAGCTTTCCAAAGAGGTTTTCTTGTTGATTTCTTTTTTGTTGGTAACTTAATATTATTTTGAGTAGCAAAGCTTCTAAGTGTTTTATTAACTACAAATAAACCTGCCGCTAGCAATAAGAACATAAAAGCAAAAACTCCTAATATTATTTCATTGGGTATACCATTGGAATTGTTAACACCAGTTGGAGAAGCCTCAACAGCTTTAACCACTGGGACAGGTTTTTCTTGAGCGGTATATGCTAAAATATTATTTAAATCATCATCTGATAACTGAGGATAAGCTGTCATAGCAGCACCATTATATTCAGTATAAATTTTGTTAGCGTAGGCATCACCTGATTTAATTAAAGACGAGCTATTTCTAATCCATTTGTAGAGCCATTCTCTGTCTAGACCTTCGTCTTCAAGGAGTCTGTTTTCTACATTTCTAAGCGCAGGACCAGTCATTTTTTTATCAAGCTTGTGACATGCAGCACAATTAGAATTAAATAAAGCTTTTCCTTTTACAGGATCAGATTCCTGAGCAAACGAAGAAAATGTAAATACTAAAGCAAATGCTAGCAGGAGTTTTCCAAGGGGAATTCGCGGAAAAAATTTTGAATTTTTAATTAAGTAAAATTTAGAGTCTACTTTTTTATATTTTTTGTTCATTCAAAAAGAAAAAATCGTTTATAAAAATCAAGCACAAAAATAAGACATATCGTCGATTATTTAGTCCTCACTTAAGGTAATTTTGTGTCAAAATTATAATTTATAAACATTCTAAATAATATATTTAGAGCTTATAAAAAATAAGTATACATTTGTAGTTCAAAAATAAAGAAAAATTGAATAAGATTATTATTTTCTTAGTTGTATTTATTAGCTGTGCTAACTCCTTTTCACAAAGTGGTTTAGTGCAAATAAAGAAAGATAGTAGAATTGATAGCCTACTAAAACTAAAAAAAGAAATAAATAAGAATTTATTTAATTTAAAAATTCAAATATTTAGCGGAAAAAGGGCTGAAGCTTTAGAATTAATTGACAATCACGATAAAGATAGCTACCCTGGAACTGTTGTAGAGCTTGTTTATGAAACTCCAAATTACAAAGTATGGATAGGTGACTTTTTTTCACAAATGGAAGCTGACAAAAAACTTTTGAAGATTAAAAAAAAATATGCAGAAGCTTTTATATTTAGACCTAAACCAAAAATTGAGAATACAGAATTAAAAGTAGGAGTAGAAAAAATAAATAACTAACTATTTAAGTTTTTTCTTAATCTCTACTTGCTGAAATCCTTCGATAACATCACCTTCTTTTAAATCGTTGTAGTTTTTAATTTGCATACCACAATCATATCCTTTCGCTACTTCTTTAACATCATCTTTAAACCTTTTAAGAGAAGATAATTCTCCGGAGTAAATTACGACCCCATCACGAATCAATCTTACTCCACAGTTTCTGAATATTTTTCCAGTAGTAACCATACATCCTGCAATAGTACCAATCTTTGATATTTTAAAAGTTTCTCTGACCTCTGAAGTACCTGTGATCTCTTCTTTAAAGTCTGGAGATAACATTCCTTCCATTGCATCTTTTAAGTCATTTATAGCATCATAAATTATAGAATACATTCTGATATCTATTTCTTCCTTATCAGCAATTTGTCTTGCGTTTCCTGTTGGTCTAACATTAAACCCAATTATAATTGCATCGGAAGCAGATGCTAATAAAACATCACTTTCGGTTATCGCTCCAACAGCCTTATGTATAATATTTACTTGAATTTCTTCAGTTGATAATTTTTGGAAAGAATCTGTTAATGCCTCTACAGAGCCATCTACATCACCTTTAAGAATAATGTTTAATTCTTTAAATTCTCCTAATGCAATTCTTCTTCCAATTTCATCAAGAGTTATATGTTTTTGTGTTCTAACTGATTGCTCTCTTTGCAATTGAGTTCTTTTTACTGCAATTTGCTTAGCTTCCCTTTCATCAGAGAAAACTATAAACTTATCTCCTGCTTGTGGCGCTCCATCTAAACCAAGAATGGATATTGGAGATGAAGGACCTGCAACTTCAACACTATTTCCTCTTTCATCATGCATGGCTTTAACTTTACCACTATTTTTACCTGCTAAAACATAATCACCAATTTTTAAAGTTCCTGTTTGAACTAAAATAGTAGAAACATAACCCCTTCCTTTATCTAAAAAGGCCTCCACCACTGTACCGGATGATGCTCTATCAGGATTAGCTTTAAGTTCCAAAAGCTCAGCTTCCAATAATACCTTTTCTAACAAGTCATCTACTCCATCACCCTTTAATGCAGAAATATCATGAGATTGTATTTTACCACCCCAATCTTCAACTAAAAGGTTCATTTGTGAAAGACCTTCCTTTATTTTATCAGGATTTGCTGTTGGCCTATCAATTTTATTAATTGCAAATACAATTGGAACTCCTGCTGCTTGAGCATGAGAAATAGCCTCTTTTGTTTGTGGCATAATATCATCATCTGCAGCTATTACAATAATTGCCAAATCTGTTACCTGTGCTCCTCTAGCTCTCATGGCCGTAAATGCTTCGTGTCCAGGAGTATCTAAAAAAGTTATTTTTTGTCCCTTAGATAGTACAACACTGTATGCACCAATATGTTGAGTAATACCTCCTGATTCCCCTGCAATTACATTTTCTTTTCTAATATAATCCAATAATGAAGTTTTTCCGTGATCTACATGCCCCATAACAGTAACAATTGGAGCTCTGGGTTTTAAATCTTCTTCAGCATCTGAAATTTCTTCAATTGAATCTTCAATATCTGCAGTAACAAACTCCACACTATAACCAAATTCTTCAGCAACAATACTAAGAGTTTCTGCATCTAAACGCTGATTCATCGTAACCATCATCCCTAAGGTCATACATGCTGAAATTATTTCAGTAACAGATACATCCATCATTGTAGCAACCTCGCTAGCAGTAACAAATTCTGTTACCTTTAGTAATTTACTTTCAGCCTCAACATTTGCTAGCTCATCTTCTGTTTTTTGACGGTGCTGATCTCTTTTTTCTTTTCTGTATTTAGCACCTTTACCTTTTGAGCTTTTGCCTTGAAGTTTTTCAAGGGTTTCTCTAACTTGTTTTTGAACTTCCTCAGCACTTGGCTCCTCTCTTGTAGAAGTTGTATTTTTAGCTTTAAAATTAGGTTTTTGACCAGCTCTTTGGCCGGGTTTTTGGGCAGTTTTTGCGTTATCATTAGGCTTACTAATTCTTCTTCTTTTTCTTTTAGAAATAGAAGAAGGCGGGCTTTCTTTTTTCTTTTCAGATTTAAATTTCGATAAGTCTATAGTTTCACCCGTTGACTTAAGTCCAGATAATTTTTTGTATTGTGTAGTAACTGTGTCGGATTCACTTTCAGATTCTTCATTAACAACTTTTACATCTTCCTTGACAGTTGTTGTAGCTGCTGTTACAGATTTTTCATTCTTTATTGTCTCTTCAAGAGGTGGCTTTTCAACAGCTGTTGTTTTTACATCTTTTGAGGAAGTAGATTCTGTAGATTCATTAGTAATTACAACTTTTGGCTTTACTTTAGTGGGTTGAAGCTCAATTTTTCCAACTTTTTTTATCTCTTTTATTTTAGAGGCAGCTGTTATAACTTTCGCCTCTTCTTCTTTTTTCTTTAATAAAAGTTCAATTTCAGCTTCTCTTTTGACTCTAAGGGCTTCTTTTTCTTTAGATTTAGCCTCACTTAATTCATTAGAAGCAACTTTTTTATTAGCATCAGTTTGAAATTCATTAGATAATAGTTCATAAATTTCTAAAGAAATTTTGGTAGTTGGACGTTTTTCAATTTCAATACTTTTAGATTCAAGAAAATCTATAGCACGGTCTATTGAAATGTTCAACTCCCTTAAAACTTTATTTAATCTAATATTTTTATCCATAAATTGGTTTAAATTATATTATCAATCTTCAAATTCTTCTTTAAGAATTCTAACTACCTCTACAATAGTTTCTTCTTCTAAGTCAGTTCTTTTTACTAAATCAACAACTTCCTGTTCTAAAACACTTTTTGCAGTATCTAACCCAGCTTTAGCCAGTTCATCAATTACCCATCCGTCAATTTCATCACTAAATTCTCTTAATTCTACATCCTCTTCAACTCCTTCTCTAAATACATCTATTTCGTATCCAGTAATTTGACCTGCCAATCTGATATTATGACCTCCACGTCCAATTGCTTTACTAACTTCTTCAGGTTTTAGTATTACTTCAGCTCTTTTATTCTCTTCATCAATTTTAATAGATGTAATTCTAGCTGGACTTAGTGATCGAGTAATAAAAAGTTGAAGATTATTAGTGTAATTAATAACATCAATATTTTCATTTCCTAGCTCTCTAACTATTCCATGTATTCTAGATCCTTTCATTCCGACACAAGCTCCAACTGGATCTATTCTGTCATCATAAGAATCCACAGCTACTTTTGCTTTTTCACCTGGAATTCTAACTACTTTCTTAACATTTATAAGACCGTCAAATACCTCTGGGATTTCTTGTTCAAATAATTTTTCTAAAAACAAGGGAGAAGTCCTAGACATAACAATTGATGGTTTTGAACCTTTTAATTCTACACTCTCAATAACTCCTCTTATGTTATCACCTTTTCTGAAAAAATCAGATGGTATTTGCTTTTCTTTTGGCATTACAATTTCATTTCCTTCGTCATCAAGTAATATTATAGCTCTATGTCTTATGTGATGAACTTCTGCTGTGTAAATTTCACCAACCAAATCTTTAAACTGCTTGTAGATATTAGTGTTGTCATGTTCATGAATTTTAGCAACTAAGTTTTGTCTTAGTGCTAAAATAGCTCTTCTACCCAAGTCAATTAATTTCACTTCTTCTGAAACATCTTCACCGACCTCAAAATCAGGTTCAATAAGTCTTGCTTCTGTAAGTGATATTTCACCATTTTCATCTTCAATTTCGCCATCAGCAACAACCACTCTATTTCTCCAAATCTCTAAATCACCTTTGTCAGGGTTAATTATAATATCAAAATTATCATCATCTCCAAACTTTCTTTTTAAAGCGCTTCTAAAAACATCTTCTAAAATAGTCATTAGAGTTACTCTATCAATTAATTTATCGTCTTTAAATTCAGAAAAAGACTCTATTAAGGCTATATTTTCCATAATATAATATTAAAATTTAATTTTAACTTTTGCTTCGTTTATATCTTTATAATAAAGATTTATTTCTTTTTCAACAGTAACTTTGCCTTTACCAATTTTTTTAGGTTCACGCTGTTTCCATTTTAGTTTAATCTCGTCACTTGTAGCTTCTACTAATTCAGCCTCATAATTATTATCATTGGTTCTAACTTGTAGAACTCTTCCTATATTTTTTACAAATTGTCTAGAAATAGTTAATGCTGCAGAAGCTCCTGCTGAACTAACTTCTAAAGAAAAATCATGTTCATCTCTATCTATGTTATGTTCAATAGCACGACTTATAAACATACAGTCTTCTACTAAAACTCCTTTATCTCCATCAATAACAATTCTAATCTTATTACCAGACAAGATTTCAAAATCAGTTAAAAAAAGATCTTTCCTTTCTAACAAACTTTTTTCAAGTAATTCTTCGACAATCGATTTAAACATAATTCTATAAAAAGAGGGGACTTTAGTCCCCTCATAATAATTAATAATAATTAAAGATGCAAATATACAAATTTAATTTTTATTCTTAATCACTTCCTTCAAGAAGAATGTAATTAAGATTTATCAGTTGGCCCACTAGGTTTCGAACCTAGACTCTTCTGCACCAAAAACAGACGTGTTACCAGTTACACCATAGGCCAATTGCTGAGCGTGCAAATTTATAATAATCTTTTATTTTAACAAGATTTTTTAAAAAATAAATTTTGATTAAATAAATGTTAAAAAATATGGAGTATAAAATTTATCGTTAAATTTGGCTTTCAAAATATCTTTATGAGCGAGATTAGTTTTAATAAATGGAATAATATATTAGGTTGGTTATGCTTTATCTCAGCTGTAATTATTTATGGATTAACTGCGGAACCGACCGTTAGTTTTTGGGACTCAGGTGAATATATTTTATCAGCTTCAAAGCTTAATGTTGGACATCCACCGGGAGCTCCTCTTTTTCAAATGCTAGGTGCTTTTTTCTCTATTTTTGCGATTGAGCAATCTCAAATTGGTTTTATAATGAACTTAATGAGCGGGGTTGCTAGTGCGTTTACAGTATTGTTTATGTTTTGGTCAATTAGTATTTTATTATCGAAAATCTCATCTTCTTTAAAATCCAAAACAGATAATTATTTAACAATTCTAATAAGCTCATTTATTGCTAGTTTGTCCTTTATATTCACCGATACCTTTTGGTTTAACGCTGTAGAAACTGAAGTTTACGCTATGGCCACACTAATAATGTCATTATTATTTTATTTAGGGCTTAGATGGGAACAAGAAATGCATCTTCCTAAAGGTAATAGATGGCTTATACTTATAAGTTTTGTTGTAGGGCTTTCTTTCGGAGTTCATTTTATGGGCCTTTTAACCATTCCTGCAATTGGATTGATTTATTTTTTCAAAAACTATAAACCAATTACTATTAAGAAGTTTATTTTGGCTAATGTAGTGGTTGTAGGGATATTAATGTTTGTCTTTAAACTTTTAGCGCCTAATGTCCTTAGATATTTCAGTGTTTTGGAAGTATTTTTTGTTAATTCAGTTGGACTTCCTTTTAATTCGGGTACTATAATTGCAGGGATATTATTAGTTACTTTTTTCTATTATTTGTTAAACTACACAATAAAAAATAATCTAAAAACACTAAATACTGTTAGTCTTTGTGTTCTGTTTATTTTAATTGGTTTTTCTTCTTGGATTATGCTACCGATCCGAGCAAATTCTGATGTTGTAATTAATGAAAATGACCCGGCAGACGCAAGGCAACTATTAGCTTACTATAACCTCGAGCAATACCCAAAAACACATTTATTTTATGGCCCTCTATTTACTGACCAATACTCTGGCTTAGATGAAGAAAACCCATACAAAGATGATAAACCAAAGTATGAGAAAGATTTAACTCAAAATAAGTATGTAATAGTAAATAATTATAAAAATGCGAGTCAAAACTTTAATAGTGAACACGCTTCCATACTCCCTAGAATGTGGAGCTCTGAACATGCTTCAAACTACCTTAGGTACACTGGTTTTTTAGATTATGAAGTTAAAAAAAAATACAGAAATCAAGCAGAGGCTAAAGAATTAATTGATCTAGTTAATGATTTTAAATCTAGAACTTACCAAGGAGACGTAGATTATGAAGAACATCATAAGTTTTTAAAAAACTACGGAACTTATCTTGATATTGAAAAGCCTTCTTTAATCAGTAATGTAAAATATTTAATTCAATATCAATTAGGCTACATGTATTGGAGATACTTTATGTGGAATTTTAGTGGTCGCCAAGATGATATACAAGGTAGAATGGACATGCATGGGAATTGGATTAGTGGTCTTGATTTTATAGATGAAATTCATCTTGGATTAAGTCAAGAAAATTTACCTAGCGATGTTGCTGAAAATAAATCAAGAAACAAGTACTATATGATACCCTTTATAATAGGATTAATAGGGTTATATTTTCTATACAATAAGGACAAAGAATTATTTTGGACAATGTTAGTGTTTTTTATTTTTACCGGAATAGCAATTCAAGTATACACAAATGTTAGGCCATTTGAACCTAGAGAAAGAGACTACTCAGTTGTAGGGTCATTTTATGTCTATTGTATTTGGATTGGTTTTGGAATATTTAGCTTAATTCGTTCTGCCGAACATTTTATTAATTCAAAATATACCAAGCTTTTAACTATCCCAGTTTTTCTCTTAATATTGCCAATAAACCTTGCTAGCAGCAACTGGGACGATCATGACCGATCTGGTAGATATACTGCACGTTCAATGGCAATAAAATATTTAGAGTCTTGTGAACCAAACTCAATTTTATTTACCATTGGGGACAATGACACCTTTCCTTTATGGTATTTACAAGAAATTGAAGGTGTTAGAACAGATGTTCGTGTTTTAAATACCAGCCTCTTTAACACGGATTGGTATATTGATCAAATGAAAAGAAAAGCATATGAAAGTGACCCTATACCATCATCAATATCTCATGATAAATATAGATATGGAACTAGAGACTATATAATAAAAGAAGTTACCACATTAGATACAATAGATATCAAAACATTTATAAAATTTGTCACACAGGATGATGATAAATACAAATACAAAAGCTTACTTCAAAAACAAGGATACGAAACTAATTATATGAGAGAGCAAGATTTAAACGCAAATTATCTGCCTTCAGAAAGCATACGTATTCCAGTAGATAAAGAATCCGTGCTTAAAAATAATATTGTTGATAATAACTTGTCAGATGAGATTGTAGATGAAATAATTATTAAAATCAAGGGGCAAGCTCTTTATAAAAATAGATTAATGATGCTTGACATTATTGCTGAAAATAATTGGGAAAGACCAATTTACTTTACAGGTGGTTCATTCGGAGATGACGATTATTTGTGGATGAAAGATTATCTTCAACTAGAAGGCTTGTGCTATAAGTTGGTGCCTATTAAAACTACGATTGATCAAACTAATCCTTATGAAATGGGTAGAGTCAATACAGAAAAAATGTATTCAATGGTTAAAGATTGGGACTGGGGAACAAATGGAGATATGGATGTATATTTTGATGTTGAATCTAGAAAAAACAGCATCACTTATAGAAGTAATATTGCAAGATTAATTAATCAACTAATTCTTGAAAACAAGAAAGTCAAAGCAGAAGAAATAACTGACATAGTAATTGAAAATATGCCTGTTAATATATTTGGATATTACACTTTATTAGAAAGCTATATAGAGTCATATTACAAACTTGAAAATAAAGAAAAAGCTAGAGGATTATTTTCTGAAATTGCAAACAAATACAAAGAGAATCTATTTTATTTTAGCAGTCTTAAAGATGAGAACAAAAATAGATACGCTGAAGAAATTTATACAGACATAGAGAGGTACCGATCGTTAGTTGGGGTAATTATTTCTTACGAAGAAGGTAAATTTTTAGAAAAACAAATGGAAGATTTTAATTATTACTTAGAATTATTTATAGGTAAAGAGGAATAAAATTATATATATTCTTGAATTCGACCAATTAAAGTGTTGGCATCTTCGACACCACTTTGCCTCCACTTCATTTCACCATCTTTGTATATAATAAAAGTGGGGAGACCTTTAATTCTAAGTGCATCAGCTAGGTCATTGTTTTTATCAACATCAATTTTAATAACTTTTGCTTTATCGCCAATAGCAGCGGCAACATCCTTTATTACTGGATGCATCTCATTAGATGTTTCGTCCCATTGTGTGAAAAATTCGAGAAGGACAGGAATTTCTACATCAATTAATTCTCCAAATTTAGACATAACTTAAAGTTTTAAATCAATTAAGGTTATACAAATATAACATTTCCATAGGATTATGCATTATTTGTTGATTTTAAGGTGATTACTGTAATTTCTGGCCAAACTCCAAGCCGACCTGGAACTGCCGTAGTACCCAAGCCTCTATTAACATTTATATATTTATTTTTTTCTTTATAAATACCTGCCCAATATTTATATCTCCAGCTTACAGGACTCCATTTTATATACCCGGGGATTTCAATACCAAACTGTCCTCCGTGCGTATGACCACTGAGAGTTAATTGATAATTAGCATTGTCAATTAAAACTTTTTTCTGCCAATGCGTTGGATCATGACTTAAAAGTATTTTAAAATCCTCAGATTTAATTTTTTTAGAAGCTTTCTGTAAATCTCCGTATTTTCTAAACCCATTTCCCCAATTTTCTACGCCCACAATAGCTAATTTATGATTACCACGGGTTATATATTTACTTTGATTTATTAATAAATTAAACCCTATATCTTTCTGATATTGTTTTATTTTGTTAAAATTATCAATTTTTTTCTTTTCAGATGACCATGATCGATAATCTCCATAATCGTGGTTTCCTAAAATAGAATAAATACCATCCTTAGAGTTTAGCTTAGAAAGTGTCTTTAACCATGGAGTTAACTCTTTTGCCTCATTATTAACTAAATCTCCTGTAAAGAAAATTATATCTGAATTTTGAGAATTAATTAGTCTTATGGTTTGCTCTAAGTTATCTAAACTAGTGATATTTCCGGCATGAATATCACTAATTTGTGTTAATTGGTACCCATCAAATGAGCTCGGAAGATCATCAAAAAAAAGGGTGTATTTAAGTACCTTTACATTATTTTTTCCCCAAATCATTCCAAAATTTAAACTAAAAAAAGGTAGAGATGCAAAACCTAATCCAAGCTTACTAATAAACTTTCTTCTTGAAGCTAGTTTAATTGACTTATTGTAGCTAAAAGTTCGTTTAACTATGGCTATAGTAAGTCTTAAAAAATCTTCAACAAAATTAATAATTACTACCGCTAATTTTGGACTGTAAAAAGAAATTAATAACCCAAGAGCTAATGTTCTATATGCCCCTTCATCTTGAAGTTTATATTTATAAAAGAAATAGAATACTATAAAAAAAGAAATGACAAAATAAGAATATTTAACAATTCTATTTTTAGTAATATTTTTTATTGATTGATACGAATAATAATCAATAAAAAGAATAAATACGAAAAAAAATATCCAGTTCATAATTGATTGTAAATATATACTTATAATTGTTTAAGTTTAATTAAAATTTATTTAATAAAATGTTAAATAATCTTAATTGCTTTACTTATTTTAGACAATTAACAAATCTTAAAAAATCATTAGTAATGAAAAATCAAAATAATAATTCTGCTTTAGCTACTTTGGTTAGCGTATTTTTTTTCTGGGGCTTTATAGGTGCTTCAAATGGAGTGTTTATTCCATTTTGTAAAGAATACTTTATGATAGATCAATTTCAATCTCAACTTGTTGATTTTGCATTTTACGGAGCATATTATATTGGAGCTCTGATATTATTTATATTATCTAGTCAAAGAAAAAAAGATATTTTTAATAGTTGGGGTTACAAAAAAGGAATTATTTACGGATTATTAATTTCAACTGTAGGTGCGTTAGTTATGTATCCAGTTATAAATGGAGCTGAACCTGGGCAAACAGAAGTATTTTATGGTGTCCTGCTCGCACTATTTATTGTTGGGTTAGGTTTTTCTTTACAACAAACAGGAGCAAACCCATTTGCAGTTTCTCTTGGAGATCCTAAATCCGGTTCATCTAGATTAAATCTTGCTGGAGGGGTTAATTCTTTTGGTACTACTATTGGACCTTTAGCCGTTGCATTTATAATTTTTGGAACCTTATCTGGTGAAGGAACTCCAGAGTTTTCAAAAATGCAAACTTTATATCTTGGAGTAGCTGCTCTATTTGTTTTGTGTGCTGCAGTTTTCTATTTTTCAAAAAGCTTACCAGATGGCATAACTAAAGAACCTTTCGAACCTGCTAACAAAGCAATGAATTTGTTAATTGCTTTAACAGTTATAATGTTCTTATGTTTTGGATGGGTTTTTTATACTTACTCAAGTCCTGAGCCAACAGTTGAAGCTGTTAAAGAAAATTTAGAATACAAGAGATTAGCAGCATTAATTGCATCTCTAATTGCTGTTGTTGGGTGTATATATTATGCTTATGTAAAATCTTCGTCTAATCCCAAAGGTTGGGGCGCATTACAATATCCACAACTTGCCCTAGGGATGTTAGCAATATTTACTTATGTTGGAGTTGAGGTTACGATTCAAAGTAATTTAGGAGAAGTTTTAAAGCTTGTTACAGATAAAGTTAATAATCTGAACGGACTAGGTCTACCCGCACTAACTGATACAGGAATTGCAAAATATATCTCATTATATTGGGGAGGTTTAATGATTGGTAGATGGACTGGAGCAATTAGTGTTTTTAATCCGACAGAAGGGTTGAAAAAAGCTCTTTTAATAATAGTTCCATACATAGCTTTTGGAGTAATTGTTTTAGTTAATTACGGTAGCTATAATATGAACGAAATAATTATATTTTCAATTATTGTCGCTATACAAATTGTAGGCTTTTTTATTGCAAAAGATAATGCAATAGCTACACTAAAAATATTTAGTCTGATTGGATTATCAGCAATGTTAATAGGTCTATTTTCAACTGGAACTGTAGCATTATTTGCTTTTATTAGTGGTGGTCTTTTCTGCTCTATAATGTGGCCTTGTATTTTTTCATTAAGTATAACTGGTTTAGGAAAATACACGTCTCAAGGATCTTCATTTTTGGTAATGATGATTTTAGGTGGTGCTATTATCCCTCCAATTCAAGGTAAACTTGCAGATATTTTCACTATTCAGTCATCTTATTGGGTAGCTGTATTATGCTTTGCTTATCTAATTCTTTACGCATTTTTAACTAAAAAAATATTAGGAGATCAAATTGAAAATTAAGTAATGAAAAGAAGAGGATTTATTAAGAAAAGCTCTTTACTAGGTATAAGCGTTGGTATCCCTAGTTCATTTGCGTTAAACTTAAATGAATCTAAAATAAATCTAAAAAAATTTCCAATAGTTATAGCAACATGGGAGGTAAAAAATGCAACAAATAAGGCATGGAATTTATTGAAAAATGGATCTAGTTCTTTGGATGCAGTAGAGCAAGGATGTATGATAGAAGAAGCTGATGTAAATAATCAATCAGTTGGAATAGGCGGATTACCCGATAGAGATGGAAACGTAACATTAGACGCATGCATCATGAATTCTAATGGAGATTGTGGATCCGTAGTATATTTAAAAAATATAACTCATGCTATTTCAGTTGCAAGAAAAATAATGGAAGAAACTCCTCATGTAATGCTGGCGGGTGTTGGCGCAGAAGAATTTGCATATTCTTTGGGTTATAAAAAAGAAGTACTATTAACAGATAAGTCTAGGTCAGATTGGCTAGATTGGAAAAAAAACTCAGAATATAAGCCAATAATAAATATTGAAAATCACGATACTATTGGTATGCTAGCTATTGATAAAAATGGTAATATCTCTGGCGGATGTACAACAAGTGGCCTGGCTTATAAAATGTCTGGTAGAGTTGGAGATTCTCCAATAATAGGATCTGGTTTATTTATTGACAATGAAGTAGGTGGAGCTGTTGCTACAGGCTTGGGAGAAGAAGTTGTTAAAACAGTTGGGAGTTTTTTGGTTGTTGAATTAATGAGAAATGGTTACAGCCCCCAAAAAGCTTGTGAAGAAGCTATAAAAAGAATCGTTTCAAAGAAGAATAGTAATTTTAAAAATTTTCAAGTGGGATATATTGCAATAAATAAAAGTGGAGAGACCGGCAGTTATTCAATTCACGACGGATTTAGTATGACCAAATTTGAAAACAATCTTAACAAAATTTATAAGTCCAACTATTATAGTAACTGATTTTTGAATTGGTAAAATTGATGAATAACAAAAGATTATTTTTAATAGATGCTTATGCTCTGATATTTAGAGGTTATTATGCTTTTATAAAAAATCCAAGAATTAATTCAAAAGGACTTGACACTTCTGCAATTTTAGGATTCACTAACTCACTATTTGATGTAATTAAAAGAGAAAACCCAGACTATTTAGCAGTTTGTTTTGACAAAGGTGGTAGTCAAGATAGAGTTGAAATATTTTCAGACTACAAAGCAAATAGAGATGAAACGCCTGAAGCAATTAAAATTGCAGTGCCTTACATTGAACAAATATTAAAATCATTAAACATCCCTGTTATTGTAAAAAAAGGTTATGAAGCAGATGATATAATTGGAACATTATCTAAAAAAGCGGAATTAGAAGGGTACCAAACATTTATGGTTACTCCTGATAAAGATTTTGCACAGCTAGTTAGTGAAAATATTTTTATGTATAAGCCAATGTTTGGAGGTGGTTATGAAATTTGGGGTGTTGACGAAGTAAAAAATAAATTTGAGGTTTCTGACCCTATACAAGTAATCGATTTTTTAGGCATGAAAGGGGATGCTGCAGACAATATTCCTGGTTTGCCAGGTGTGGGTGATAAAACAGCCAAGAAATTCATTGCGGAATACGGAAGCATGGAAGAATTATTAGCTAATACCGAAAAACTAAAAGGAAAATTAAAAGAAAAAATTGAAGCAAATAAAGAATTGGGATTACTTTCAAAAAAACTAGCAACAATAATTCTTGACGTCCCAGTTGATTTTAATCCCAACGAATTTAAATTCAAGGTTACAAATTCATTAGAAATTAAAGAGGTTTTTAGAGAATTAGAATTTAGAAGACTTATAGATAGTGTTGACAGGATTTTTAAGATTAATAAGCAAGAAAAAGAGCTTGAAATAAAATCACAATTAATTAAAGAGACCCCTGTTGAAAGTGCTGGGTCAGGTCAATTTTCTTTGTTTGATGAAGTTAACACAGTTGAAAAACCGGAAATATTTAAAAGAAAAAATCACTCTAATACATCAAATTATTACCAAATAATTGATTCAACTTTAGGACTTAAGTTATTATTAAAGAAAATTAGTATTAACTCATCCGTTAGTTATAAACTTTTATCAAACAAATTAAATTATTTATCTGATAAAATAACAGGAGTGTCTATATGTTGGGAACAAGGAAAAGCATATTATTTATCATTTTCAAATGAATTTAAAATTAAGGAAATTAAATTATTTTTTGAAAATGAAAAAATAGAAAAAATTAGTGATAATATAAAAAATGACATAAAGCTTCTTAACCAATATGATATTAAAATTAAAGGGCAAATATTTGATACCACATTAGCACATTACATCATAAATCCTGATACAAATCATTCAATCAATCATCTCTCTGAAACATATTTAAATTACTCATTAATCGATTTACAATTGATGATTGGTAAAGGTAAAAATCAAAAATTGATTTCTGATTTAGAAATTAGTCAAGCTAAAGATTACCTATGCGAACAAGCTGATGTGAATTTTCAATTAAAAAGTCTTTTTAAAATTGAATTAAATAACTCAAAACTATTTAGCCTATTTGACGAAATAGAAATTCCACTTTTAAAAGTTTTGGCAGAAATGGAAATTGAAGGAATTAATTTAGACATAAAATTTCTTGAATCCTTGAAGAAGGATTTAATTACAGATATTTCGACTTTAGAAAAATTAATTTATACTGAAGCTGGAGAGAATTTCAATATTTCTTCTCCTAAACAATTAGGCGAAGTTTTATTTGAAAAAATGCAATTAGTTAAAAACCCAAAAAAAACTAAAACTGGGCAATATTCAACTTCAGAGGATATTTTAAAAGATCTTTCAATTGAACATGAATTTGTTAAAAACATACTTAAATATAGAAGTTTAACAAAATTGATGAGCACATATGTTGATTCTTTACCAAATCAAGTTTTAAATACTACAAATAGAGTACACACTGAATACCTACAAACAGTAGCTTCAACTGGTAGATTAAGTAGTATAAATCCTAACCTCCAAAATATTCCTATAAGAACTGAAAGAGGTAGAGAAGTTAGAAAGGCTTTTATTCCAAGAGACGAGAATCACTTTTTAATGGCTGCTGATTATTCACAAATAGAATTACGAATAATTGCTTCAATGAGTGAAGAAAAAAACATGATTGAAGCGTTTAATAAAAATGAAGATATTCACAGTTCTACTGCATCAACAGTTTTTAATATTCCTGTAAATGAGGTTACTAAAACACAAAGATCGAATGCCAAAACAGTTAATTTTGGAATTATATATGGTGTTTCTGCATTTGGATTAAGCAATCAAACAGATTTATCAAGATCTGAATCAAAAGAGCTTATTGAAACATACTACAATAAATACCCAAATTTAAAAAAATTCATTAGTGGTCAAATTACTTATGCAAGAAATAATGGATATGTCAAAACATTAATTGGAAGGAAAAGATATTTAAAAGACATTAATTCAAGTAATGGATTAGTTAGAAGTGGCGCAGAAAGAAACGCAGTAAATGCACCAATTCAAGGAACAGCTGCGGACATTATTAAAATAGCAATGATAAATATTAATAAAAGATTTTCTAGAGAAAACTTGTCAAGTAAAATGTTACTACAAGTTCATGATGAATTGGTGTTTGATGTTTATAAACCAGAAATAAATGAAACAATTTCAGTTATAAAAGAGGAAATGGAAAATGCTTTTAAATTAAATATTCCGTTAACAGTTGATATAGATTATGGTCTCAACTGGTTAGAAGCACATTAAAATAAATACATAAATAGTTTTAAATAATATCACTAAAAAATATTTTTAAACTTCTATTTGCTATTCAAATATATAATTGTAGATTTGCACACTCTTTTCGAGAGAAAAATATTATTAATGAAAATATTATAAATTGGATAATTTAAGTTACAAAACTATTTCAGCAAACAAAGCTACTGTGAACAAGCAGTGGGTTATTGTAGATGCTGATGGTCAAAATTTAGGCAGATTAGCTTCAAGAGTAGCAATCTTATTAAGAGGAAAACATAAAACAGATTTTACTCCTCACGTAGATTGTGGAGATAATGTTATTGTAATAAATGCTTCTAAAGTTAAATTGAGCGGAAACAAGTGGGAAGAAAAAATGTATGTAAGACATACAGGCTACCCTGGTGGTCAAAGATTTAAATCTGCAACACAACTTTATGACCAAAATCCATCTATTATTGTTGAGAAATCAGTAAAAGGAATGCTTCCTAAAAACAAATTAGGAGCAGCATTATTTAGAAACTTATATGTGAGTTCGGACTCAAGTCACAATCACGAAGCACAAAAACCAACTATTATCAACTTAAACGAAGTGAATTAATGGAAGAAACAATTCATAAAATTGGACGTAGAAAAACAGCTGTAGCTAGAGTTTACCTCAAAAAAGGTAAAGGTAAGATAACTGTAAACAAGAAGGAATCTTCTGTTTATTTTCCTACTCCAACGCTACAATTTAAAATAAATCAACCTCTTGTTATGACTAATAATGAGAAAAAGTTTGATATAAATATTAATGTCTATGGAGGCGGGGCAACAGGCCAAGCTGAAGCAGTAAGACTAGCTCTTTCAAGAGCCATGTGTGAATTAAATGAAGAAAATAGAGAAATTCTTAAGCCTGAAGGATTGTTAACAAGAGATCCAAGAATGGTTGAAAGGAAAAAATTCGGCCAGAAAAAGGCTAGAAAGAAATTCCAATTCTCGAAAAGATAAAATTAATAACCAGTTTTTGTTATCTATGAATTTTATTCAAGATTTAGTTTAGCATCTAAATGATCAAGTATAAATACTCGGCATTGCTATTCAACAGAAAGTAAACTATCACAAAATGGGAAAAATAGAAGTAAAAGAATTATTAGATGCAGGTGTTCATTTTGGACATCTTACAAGAAAGTGGAACCCAAATATGGCTCCTTTCATCTACATGGAAAGGAATGGAATTCACATTATTAATCTTTACAAAACAGTTGCAAAAATCGAGGAAGCTTCAGAAGCATTAAAAAAAATTGCTGCTTCTGGGAGAAAAATTTTATTTGTAGCTACTAAAAAACAAGCCAAAGAGATTGTAGCAGAGTCTGCATCAAAAGTGAATATGCCATACATTACAGAAAGATGGCCTGGTGGCATGTTAACAAATTTTGTTACAATTAGAAAAGCCGTTAAAAAAATGGCTGCAATTGATAGAATGAAAAAAGATGGAACATTTAACACTCTATCTAAAAAAGAAAGACTTCAAGTTGCTAGACTTAGAGAAAAATTGGAAAAGAATTTAGGTTCTATTTCTGATATGACAAGACTACCAGGTGCTTTGTTTGTTGTAGATATAATTAGAGAACATATTGCAATAAAAGAAGCTCAAAAATTAAATATTCCAATATTTGCAATGGTTGATACTAACTCAGATCCTAGAGAGGTAGAGTATGTTATTCCATCAAATGATGATGCATCAAAATCAATCACTAAAATTTTAGAAAATATTACTCCTGCTATACAGGAAGGATTAGCTGAAAGAAATTCTGAAAAAGAAAATAATAAAGAAGAAACTAAAACTGAGACTAAGGATGAAGCTAAAGTTGAGGCTAAGGATGAAGCTAAAGTTGAGACCAAAGAAGAAGCTAAAGTAGAGGCTAAGGATGAAGCTAAAGTTGAGACCAAAGAAGAAGCTAAAGTAGAGGCTAAGGATGAAGCTAAAGTTGAGACCAAGGAAGAAGCTAAAGTTGAGGCTAAGGATGAAGCTAAAGTTGA